>Ga0172379_10000411_pt1 | contig 109378 bp, 79 predicted proteins | sample GrowelOW334metaG_FD_119756 | JGI IMG/M metagenome (GOLD analysis project Ga0172379, IMG submission 119756) | Groundwater microbial communities from an aquifer near a municipal landfill in Southern Ontario, Canada - Groundwater well OW334 metaG | ecosystem: Environmental > Aquatic > Deep...
GAGGACTAATGCGCGCCATAGGTCTACAAACCTTCATACTTCATTAGGTCACCTCTGCTGTTTACTTTCTTAAAATAAAATAAGTATTAGTTACGATACAAACCTAAAGGCATACTTCAGGGGACGCGCCCAAAAATTGAAACATGTAATCTTTCAACCAAGGATTAATTTTTGATGAAATTAAACCAATCGTCAAATGCTATATCTTAATTGATTAAACTTGTTAACCTTAAACATACCGCTATGAAAAAATTTACACAATTGCTTTCAGGCCTTTTTGTTTTACTTACGGTTGCTGCGCAGGCCCAGCAACTCAGTGCCCCAAATGTAGAAGCTGTATACGGCGGACGCATTATAGCGATTACCGGTTATGATAAAGGAGGCGATACGTCGCGCATCTTCATCAGCACCGAAAGTGCCAATTCCATGTTTTATGCCGATGTGGTTACCTCTCCTTCTTCCAGTACCGGAGCATCATTCGGTGCTTTTCAGGTAATGCCCGGTTTAAATTCCACGGCAGGTTACGGTGGAGGTTTGCTAAGCATTGCAGCACATGAAGCTTCGGGTTATGTGTATTTTAACTATGGCGATAAAATCATGAGTTCGCATCCTTCTTCCTCAACCGTAAATACCGTATCGAGTTCAGGCAATCATTATTTTACGATCGAGGGAAATACATTTTTATACTTTAAGCAAGGCGGGACCGGCAACACCTTTAATTTCGGTACGTTGAATTCATCGGGAGTATATACTGCTTCGGCCGGCTCGCCCATCTCATCCACCATTATGGGTTCACCCATGATTCAGGTGAGTCCTTCAAACAACAAAGTATATGTTTTTGTACCGGGCTCATTCAGTACCGCTCCACAATTGTATCGTTCTTCCGATGCATATACGGCCTTGTCAGCAAGCACAACTTTTACTAATATTTCACCAACCACACTCAGTACTTCTGTAGAGTGGAGAGGTTTCGGCATTGGTCCGGATGGAAGAATTTTCATAGGCGGCTCAACAGGCTCAGCAAAATATGCAGCGCATACCGACAACGACACCATCTGGAGTGAAGCCAACACCAATATGCCCGGAGTTGCCGGAAGCCGGTTTGCATTTGCAGGAACAGGATCCAACTACTATGTGTACTATGCAGCCTCTTACAATAACATGCGTGGCGACAGTGGTTACTGGAAAAACTACGGTGATCCGGGCGGATTCGAAACCCATCCCAACGACGGAGATGTGTATACCGACCCGAACGACAGCAATGTGGTGTATATGACCACCGATCAGGGCATTGGTGCATCGACCAACAGAGGTTCAACTATTTTTGAAATCGACGAAGGCGTAGAAGCAGTTCAGGTAAACGACTTTGATATGACCACCGATAAAAATACTGCATGGATTGCGTCCAAAGCCGGGATTCGAAAAGTGGGACAGTATCAGACATCGCGCAACTGGACAGCGGCCATGTTTCCTAACGGAGACGGATCTCCGTACTATTCGGCAGAGATGAGCAACAACGATACCAACACTGTGTATGTAGGCAATTTACGGATATATAAAACCACCAATGGTTCTACCTGGTCGCAGGTTTTTTCGCCGGAAAGTGCTCCTTATAACTACGGTTCTTTTGGCGCACGCGCCGAAGCAATAGAAGTTTGTGATTACGATGCCAATACAATTTTTGCAGGTTATTATATTGATGGACCAACAAAAGGTGGTTTGTATTATTCAACCGATGGCGGAAGCAATTGGAATATTTTACGTTTGAAAGCAACCAGCGGTTACAACGATGTGGATGTTTGGGATATCGTTTTCAATAAGGAAGGATCGGATACTGTAGCTTATGTAGGTGTGGATTACGATCTGGCATCGCCTACCGGACGCAGTGTGTATCGTATTGTGAAATCGGGCAGTACCTGGACTCCTGCGCAAAACATGGATTCGGCGAATACGAGTACAGGCACGACCTGGGTTATTACCATCCGCGATTTGCACAAATCAATGACCGGCGATACCTTATTTGCGTGCGGTAACGATGCAGGTTCCAATCATCCGGTGGCATATTACAAACCCATCAGTGCTACCAATAAATGGACGCCTTATACCACCAGTGGATTTCCGATCACTGCCGGTAAAAATGGCGCTGCCATAACTTTAGGAGTGGATACAGTTTACTGCGCAGTGGATAATGATATTTATATTTTCCCAACCGCGGGAACAGCCTGGTCATTGGGCTATTCATATCCTGTGGGAACGCAAATTAATTTCCTCTACTACGATGAATTGCTGGCCGGTACCGGTACCGGATTATACGGTCATATGGGAACCGGTGGTGGTCCAACGGGTTTGAATCAATTATGGAATGACAAAAACAATTCGGCCTTCGTATATCCGAATCCTTCGGGTTTAAACGCCATACTTGCGTATCGCTTGGATCAGGCATCTCCTGTTACCATTCGTATTCACGATTTGCAAGGCAGGGAAGTTTTTGTAAAGCAAGCTTCGAAAGATGCAGGAATGCATCAACTAGAATTGCCTGCTACTGTTCTAAAGCAAGGGCTTTACCTCATTCGCATTTCTGCGGGTTCAGAAACGCAGGTAGTGAAATGGGTGCTTGAAAAGTAAAAGCGTTTAACTTTAAATAAAGTTGAAAGAGCCGTGGGAAACCATGGCTCTTTTGTTTTGCATTCAGATGGCGTCAGTCAATGGGGGGCTGCCAATAAAACGGTTTTAATTAATCGCAACCGGTTAAAGAGATTCCACATCAGCTGCTCCCAATGTAACTGAGTTAAAACTCTCCGGCCGGATTGCTGTTTGTAAGTGATATTGGTACACACAACAAAGAATAATTATCTTCGGCCCTCGTTTGGTATGAACCGGTTTTTGGCCTAAGCAATGCGTGCATGACAACAAAAAAAGTAATTCGATATAGTATACTGGCAATCGTTTTGGCCGTTTTGGTCTGGTACAAATGGTCGCAAACAGATAAATCACCTGCTCCTGCCAAAGGAGGCGGAGGCAAAAATCAACCGGTGCAAGTGAGTGTTGTAACGGTTGCTCCACGCGATATTCAGGAACATATAAAAACAACGGGTACCCTGTTGGCGATGGAATCCATAGATCTGGTGGCAGAAACGGCCGGTCGGATCACACAAATAAATTTTAGCGAAGGATCGCGTGTTGAGAAAGGGCAATTACTTATCAAGATAAATGATACCGAGTTAAGGGCCCAATTAAAAAGAGCCATGGCTTCGCAGCGCATGAAAGATGAAACCGAAAAGAGAAACAAGCAATTGTTGACTCGCGGAGCCATTAGTCAGGAAGCATACGAAACGGCAGTGAGCGAATTGGAAGCAACCAATGCCGATGTTGAACTGATCCGCGAACAAATGCGTAAGACGTCTATCATCGCACCGTTTTCGGGCGTGATCGGATTGCGGTATGTGAGCGAGGGAAGTTATGTAAACAATGCTACACGCATGGCTTCGTTGCATACACTTGATCCGGTAAAAATTGAATTTCCGGTACCGGAGCGATATGCTTCGCGTATAAAAGTGGGTTCGGTTTGTACGTTCACCGCCGAAGGACAAACAGAAGTGCTTGTAGCAACGGTGTATGCCATTGAACCAAGCGTGGATCAGGCAACACGTACCGTGATGATGCGGGCACGCTGTTCCAATAATAAAGGAATGTTAATACCGGGAGGGTTTGTTCAACTGAACCTGCCCCTGGGTAAGCAAACTGAAGTGTTGATGGTTCCTACGCAATCTTTAGTTCCGATACTGAAAGGAAAAAAAATATACATGGTGCAGGGAGACAGCATCGTTGAAAGAGTTGTAAAAACCGGAATTCGTCAGGACGCCCTGATTGAAATTACAGAAGGTCTGCAAGCCGGAGATCGTGTAGTTACCGAAGGCGTAATGTATGTAAAGGCCGGAAGTAAAGTGATCATAAAATCAGGTGGAAAATAAGGATGGTAAATTCAGCAAATCATATTCCGGTTAAGGCATGAGTTTAAGCAGTACGAGTATCAACAGGCCGGTATTGGCCACCGTGATGTCGATTATCATTGTGCTGTTCGGAGCCATTGCCTTTGGCTTTCTCGGAGTGCGCGAATATCCTTCCATTGATCCGCCGGTAATCACGGTACGCACAAGTTATACCGGTGCCAATCCAGAAATCATCGAATCTCAGATTACCGAACCGCTTGAAAAAGCAATCAATGGAATTGCAGGCATCCGTTCGATTTCGTCGGCGAGCAATATGGGAAGCAGCATTATTACGGTGGAATTTGATCTGAACGAAAACCTCGAAGCTGCAGCCAACGATGTACGCGATAAAGTTTCGCAGGCTGTGCGACAATTGCCACAGGATATAGATGCTCCTCCGGTGGTAACCAAAGCAGATGCCAACTCAGACGCCATCATCACCTTAACTGTTCAGAGTAAAACGCGTACCCACCTCGGTGTAAATGATTATGCCGAAAATGTGTTGATGGAAAAACTGCAAACCATTCCGGGAGTGAGCACCATTCAGATTTGGGGTCAGAAACGGTATGCCATGCGACTCTGGCTCGAGCCTCAAAAACTCGCTGCGTTTCGTTTAACGCCTTTGGATGTGAAGCAGGCCATCGATCGTGAGAATGTAGAATTGCCCGGAGGAAAAATTGAAGGAAACTCAACAGAGCTTTCGGTAAAAACGGCTGGCCGGCTCACAACGGAAGACGAATTCAACAACCTGATCATTGTTTCGGAAAGCGACCGTACCGTGCGCTTGCGCGATATTGGTCATGCACGGTTGGGTGCCGAAAACGAACAAACCGTTTTAAAAGAAAGTCGCGTGCCGATGATTGGCCTTGCGCTGGTACCTCAACCCGGTGCCAACTATATTGAAATTGCCGATGAGTTTTACAAGCGTTACGAACAAATAAAAAAGGAAGTTCCGGATGATATCAAACTCGATATAGCACTTGACAATACACGTTTTATCCGCAAGTCAATCACCGAGGTTGAAGAAACGTTGCTCATTTCATTTTTGCTGGTGGTGCTCATTATTTTTCTTTTCTTCCGCGACTGGCTCATCGCTTTCCGTCCATTGATTGATATTCCTGTGTCGCTGATCGGCGCTTTCTTTATCATGTATATTTTTGGGTTTTCTGTTAATATCTTAACCTTATTGGCCATTGTACTGGCTACTGGTTTGGTGGTGGATGACGGCATTGTGGTCACGGAAAATATTTTCAAAAAAATAGAAGCGGGTATGTCGCCCAAAGAAGCGGCCATCAAAGGATCCAACGAAATTTATTTTGCCGTTATTTCTACTTCTATTACGCTGGCTGTGGTTTTTTTACCCATTGTATTTCTCGAAGGATTTGTAGGACGTTTGTTCCGTGAATTTGGAATAGTTGTAGCTGGTGCCGTTATTATTTCTGCATTTGTTTCGTTGAGTTTAACGCCTATGCTCAATGTGAAAATGAACCGCAAGAATCACCGGCATTCAAAATTCTACGATGCCACCGAACCTTTTTTTATTCGATTGAATGAAGGGTATCGGCGATTGCTGGATAAATTTATGCAACGTCGCTGGTTGTCGTGGGTGATCCTTTTTGGATCCTTTGGGTTGATTGCATGGATCGGCAGCAACCTGCAACAGGAACTGGCTCCGATGGAAGACCGCAGTGTAATGCGGATCTCATCTACCGCACCTGAAGGAGCTTCGTATGAATACATGGAACACTATATGGATAAGGTGGCTCAGATCATCATCGATTCAGTTCCTGAAAAACGTATTTTATTATCGGTAACGGCGCCGGGTTTTACGGGAAGCGGAGCTGTGAATACAGGATTTAACCGCATCTTTTTAACCGAACCCGGAGAGCGTAAACGATCGCAGCAACAAATCGCACAAAAAATTCAGCAACAGGTTTCTACCTTAACCGATGCACGGTCTTTTGTGATACAGGATCAAACCATCAGTGGCAGTGGAGGATCAAGAGCCGGACTGCCGGTGCAGTTCATTGTACAAAATCAGGACTTCAATAAACTGCAGGAATTTCTTCCGCGTTTTATGGAAGAGGCTGCAAAGGATCCCACCTTTCAGGGTGTGGATATGAATCTGAAATTTAACCGTCCGGAACTGGTGGTAGATATAAACCGGGAGCGGGCACGTACCCTGGGAGTAAGTGTGCAGCAAGTTGCACAAACTTTGCAGATGGCCTTAAGCGGAATCCGGTATGGATATTTCAGCATGCTTGGACGACAGTATCAGATCATCGGCCAGGTAGACCGGGAAGACCGCGATGAAACACTTGATCTTACTTCGATGTATGTGCGCAACAACAAAGGCGAACTCATTCAGTTGGATAATTTGCTTGAAGTAAAAGAGCAAAGCAGTCCACCGCAATTGTACCATTATAACCGTTACAAGTCGGCCACCATAAGCGCAGGTCTAGCTCCGGGAAGAACGATTGGCGATGGCATTCAGGCCATGCAGGAAATCAGAGCACGTGTATTGGATGATACCTTCACCACAGATCTGAGCGGACCATCGCGCGATTTTGCAGAGAGTTCTTCCAATATTCTTTTTGCATTTTTGTTTGCACTGGTGCTGATTTATCTGGTATTGGCTGCACAATTTGAGAGTTTTATTGATCCTATTATTATCATGTTTACGGTTCCCATGGCATTGGCGGGTGCGTTGATCTCGTTGTGGTATTTCAATCAAACCATGAATATTTTCAGCCAGATCGGAATCATTGTCTTGCTCGGGCTTGTTACCAAAAACGGAATTCTGATTGTTGAATTTGCCAATCAGAAGCGCGAACAGGGATTGAGTAAAATGATGGCCGTGAAAGAAGCAGCGGTGTCGCGTTTGAGGCCCATTATGATGACCAGTCTGGCAACCATGTTGGGAGCATTACCTATTGCGCTGGCATTGGGCGATGCTGCAACCAGCAGGATTTCTCTGGGAATTGTAATCATAGGAGGATTGTTATTTTCAGGAATTCTGACGCTCTTCGTTATTCCGGCGGTGTACTCTTTTTTATCGCGAGCAAGGCATACCGATAATACACAAGCGGAGGAAACTACATGAGGAAGTTTATATCATATTGGATCGTTTGGATTTGCTTGTATGTTTCAAGCGGATTTGCGCAAACCACTTTAACGTTGGAGGAAACCTTGCGCATTGCACTCGAAAATAATTATGCGATTCAGCTGGCCAAAGTGGATGCCGGAATCGCATCCAACAATAATCGTCCAGGTGCAGCCGGTATGATGCCCGTGGTAACAGGCACAGCAGGCATCGACAATCAGGTAATCAACACAGAGCAAAAGTTTTTAAACGGAACAGAGAACAACCGCGAAGGTGCGTTGAGCAATCAGATGAATGCAGGTATTGAACTCGGGTGGACCATTTTCGATGGGTTTAAAATGTTTGCTGCCAAAAATCGCCTGGAAGAATTGCAGAAACAGGGTGAGTTGCGCATGCGTGCACAAATCGAACAGGTTTTTGTAAAGGTGATACGGGCGTATTATGAAGTGCAACTGGCGCAAACACAATTGAAGACGGCAGAAGAAGCAGTGGCGGTCAGCAATAAGCGACTTGATTTTATCAACGACAGATACAAAGCAGGCAAAAGTGCAAAAACTGAAATGCTCAAAGCGCAGGTGGATTTGAATGCCGATAAAGCGGTGTTGATGCGTTTGCAGGTACAATTTGAAAATTTAAAAGCCAACCTGAATCTGGCTTTGGCCCGCGATTCGCGCACAGCATTTGAAATCAGCGATACCTTGTTTGTTGAAAACACCCTGAAGCTCGATGAATGGATGCAACAAGCACAGGCATCAAATACCAATATACAAATGGCAAAAGGCAATCGTACCATCAGTTTGATGAGTTTGCGGGAGATCCGTGCCGAACGTATGCCGACGGTGCAACTGAAGAGCGGATACAATTTCAGTCGCCAGGAATCGCAGGCCGGTTTTTTGCAATCGGCACAAAATATCGGGTTTCATTATGGAGCCGGACTGAGTCTGAATTTGTTTAACGGATGGGAAGTAAAACGTAAGTTAACCAATGCAGAGTTGGGAATGCGTTATTCAGATCTGGTGTACCGCGATTCTTTAGCCCGCTTGAAATATGCAGTGGAGCAAGCGTATGCCAACTATCAGCTCAGTTTGAATTTACTTTCATTTGAACGTGAAAACCTGGCAGTAGCGCGCGAGAATTTCGACATCGCTTCGGAACAATACCGCGTGGGTGTAATCACCGGTATTGAATTGCGGGATGCTCAGCAAAATTACATGAACAATGAATTGCGCTTGTTACAAGCACTTTTCGAAGCACGCATGCACGAGACTGAATTGAAACGGTTGAGTGGGACGTTGCTTAAACTGTAATTTTTTTTAGGATTAGAGACATAGTTCCCAAGGAACATTCAGCTAAATCTTCAAATTATTACTTGGGGCTATGCGCCCCAAACCGCACTCACTTTCTTTTCTTGAAAAAAGAAAGTAAGCAAAGAAATTCAAGGCTGTATAGTTTTTCCTTGCATTCTACGCGTTCCAAAGGCCACGCAACCCGAATCACGCCACCCGCTTGGCCTGCGCAGTTTTACGGATTGCTTACGAGTCCCGGCACATCTTTGAAACGCTCGAATACTACGTCAAAACTATAAGGCCGGTCCCCGCCCGAATGAACATCTTGCTTAATTTGCAGATTTTACTTCGCATGTAATGGTTTCACGAATTTATATGCCTAATCCTTTAATTTATCACGTCTTTCTGTTGTTGAAATCAGATCATTCACACAGTGATTAGTTGTTTCAATTCATAGATAGAACTAATCAAAACTTTTAGCGAAAACAAAAACACCCTGAAATTTCGAATTTCAGGGTGTTAAAAAAGTTTGGATTATTATTTCTTAGTTGACTGCAGTGGCAGCAATTTGATCATTCCAATTTTATGGAAGAGCACCATTACCGGATAAACCGGATCTATTTCCCACCATTTGAAGGCAAAATTAGCACGGGCACCAGCGTGGTGATGATTGTTTTGAAACAATTCGCCCAACATCAGAAAATCAAAAATCAGGGTATTGCGTGAATGATCCGGTTCGTTGTAGTTGCGGTATCCGTATTTATGTCCGGCCCAGTTTACTACTGCACCTTGTACAGGACCAATCAGGAAATGGATTGGTAAGAGCAGAAACATCCACCAATGCGTAGCAAAGGCCACATAAAATGCAATATAGAGAAATGCGAATCCGAGGCGGGAAAACCAGGAGTCGGCCACACGATCAATTTTGGGATAAACCGGATACCCTTTCAGGAATTTTTCTTCCACTTCCAGCGTACCGTGCAATACGCCATTGTATACTTTGCGGGTATGCCACATCATAGAGAATACCTCTTTAAAAAAATGCGGGGTGTGCGGATCTTGCTGAGTATCGCTGTAAGCATGGTGCATGCGATGCAAAATGGCATAAGCGCGGGCGTTGAGATAAGAGGTACCCTGAGTAATATAGGCATATATATACCAGAATTTTTCCCAGAAAGGGCTCATGGTGTACATCTTATGTGCTGCGTAGCGGTGAAGAAAGAAGGTTTGCCCGAATAAAGAGAGGTACCAGTGGGCGATCAGAAAAAGTACTATAATCATAGATTGTGGTTAAGCGGCACAAAGGTAAGGCATTAGGGGTGGATTCCCATAAAATGTAAGAATGTGACAATCAGCGGAACTTTTTCCGCGTTTCTATTTTTTGTTCTTCGCGGTCCATGATGAGTTTGGCCAGCATTGGAGCAATAAGTTTGGGATTGTTTTGAGCAAAAGCTTCTTTTACTTTTTTCTCCTGGACGTCGATCCGGTAAAGCAGATGGAGCAGTTTTTCCATATCGTGCAGCAGAAAATGAATAATGCGTTCGGTAAGCCATTGTTCAAGCGCCTCCCGCGAAGGGAAGGATTGAATGCTCTCATCGTTCAGCAAACGGGCTAAAGAAGAAGCGGATGACTGAATATCGGAATCGTTCACAGGTTCAAAGATAAATGGATCAGCACGATCCTCAAAAACGAAAAACCCGTCCGCCTTTCCAACACCATCCGGTTTGAAACAGGCGCGACGGGTTTAGAACCGCGAACTTTAATCGTTAGTCCTTTTTGCCACCAAGCATAAGCATTTCGCTCACTACAATTTCGGTAGTGTAACGTTTGTTGCCTTCTTTGTCGGTGTAGCTGCGGCTGTTGAGCTTGCCTTCAATGGCTACCTCACTGCCTTTTTTCAGGTACTTTTCGAATAATTCGGCGGATTTGCCCCAGGCAACCAAATTGTGCCACTGGGTTTCGGTTACGCGTTCTCCGCTTTCGTTTTTGTAACGCTCCGATGTTGCAATAGAGCACTTGGCAAGCTTCTTACCGCTGTTCATGGATTTAACATCAGGATTCTGGCCGAGATGGCCAATCAGACGAACATTGTTTCTTAAATTGTTCATAGTTGTATAGGTTTAAAAATTTGAATTTTCCTTTCTTCCGTTTCTTCATCTCGCAGACGTCATGCGAACAAAGCAACCGGATAAAAGGCGCCGGCAAAAACCGACGTACAAAAATGCATGGGCGCCCATAAATTATTCCAATACTGTTCGTTTAGAATCGGTTTTAAACGTGTTCATCCGCATCCTGTATCTTTGCACGGATGCATTATCTCCTTCATAAACCTTATGGTTATCTCAGCCAGTTTGTATGCGACGTGAAAAAAAAGAAGCTGCTTGGTGACCTGTATGCTTTTGCTCCGGGAACAATGGCCATTGGGCGTTTGGATGAAGACAGCGAAGGGTTACTCTTGTTGACGGAAGATGGAAGACTCAGCGAACGCATTCGGGGTCGTGAAATGGAAAAGGAGTATCATGTGCAAGTTGATGGTTTGATTACAGTGGAAGCCATTCAACAGCTGAGAAATGGTGTTGAGATCGGAATCAAAGGAAGCAAATACCAAACATTGCCTTGCATGGTGAATGCCATTCAGGATCCGGGATATGCCTTGCGCAGCCGGAAAATCCGGGACGACCGGCATGGACCCACCAGTTGGGTTTCTGTTACGCTGACTGAAGGAAAATTACGACAGGTTCGCAAGATGATTGCTGCTGTTGGGTTCCCTGCATTGCGCCTCATACGGGTGCGCATTGGTCAATTACAATTGGGCGATCTAAAGGTAGGTGAAGTGAGAGAAGCAGTGGACCTGGAAAAGTTACTCTATTACAATACGCAGCAACTATAAAGTATTGTTTGATTGGATGGGTTGGAGGAGGGCGAGGAATGAAGGGGAAGGGAGAGGGAGAGGAAGAGGAAGAGAAAGAGAAAGAGGGAGAGGGAGAGGGAGAGGGAGAGGAAGAGGGAGAGGGAGAGGGGCAGAAGTCAGGCATGCAACTCAGTGATTGCTGCCGGAGTAAGTGGTTTGGAGATGAATTTAAGCACATAGGGATTTTGTGTTGCACGTTCAACATCACGGTCGTCTTTGGATGAAGTAAGCATGACTATTTTGCAACTGGACTTGAATTCATGCGGATAGGTGTGATATGCATCCAGAAACTCGAACCCATCCATTTTTGGCATACGGATATCCAGAAAGATCAGGTCGGGAAATTTAATTCCACTGGCCAGACATTGGTTTAATAAATCGAGGGCTTCAATTCCGGATTGGGCAACGGTAATTTTTTGTGATAATTTCGATTTGGAAATAATTAAACGGTTAACATAATTGTCAACAGCATTGTCATCTACCAATAAAACATGCTCAATTCCCATTTCAGTTTGCATTTTGTGCATTTGGTAAAATTATCGAGAAGCGGCTACCGAACATAGGTTTCGACTCCACTTCTATTTTTCCATCGAGTAAGTTAAGCATTTCTTTTACAATATACAAACCCAATCCTGAGCCGGTTGCTTTGTTTGTAGCCCGATAAAACATTTCAAATATTTTCTCCTGTTCGTCCGGTTCAATGCCTATTCCATTATCCTGAATATGAATTTGAGCCTGAGTATCATTTACATCCACCTGTATTTGGATCTTTGGTTTTACCTTTTCAAGATCAGCATATTTGATAGCATTGGAAATGATATTCTTTAACATCGTTGTTAAGCGATATTTATCGGAAAAGAATGGAGCATCCTGTTTGATGTCGAACGAAACGGAAATATCGGCAGCATACGCTGTGATTTGAAGAAAGGCCAGGGTTTCATCAACCAGTTTTTGCAAAAGAATTTCTTCCATCACCGGTTCAATCCGTGCATTACGGGAATATTGCAGTATGGTTTCAATAAACTCATCGAGACGGGTGATGCTGGTTTTCATCATCTGCAATTTCTCGTTCTGTTCAAAGCCTGCTTCCTGACATTCGATTTCGAGCAATTGAACCAACCCCAGCATGGAACTGAGCGGTGCACGCAAATCGTGAGAGGTGCTGTACACAAAACGATCAAGTTCCATATTGGCTTTGCGTAGTTTTTCGTTGTTCCGGATCAGTTCCTGTTCCGATTCTTTTCGCTTGGTAATATCTTCGGACAGTATAAATATGCCTTCCGGAACGGGTTGAATACTCAGGTCAAACCAACCTGTTTCCCCATTCGGGAATTCAAATTGTGTGGTAATAAATTGGGGTATGCGCTGATTCATACTTTTTTCCAGTGCAAAATATGTATCTGTTAATTCTATACCGGGATACATCTTGAACATATTCGATCCCAGCAACTCATTTACACTGTATTTGCCAAAGCGTGCTGCAGCATTATTTATATACAAATAGGTCCAGTCAAAACTCATTATCTGCGCCCCTTCCATCAAGTTATCGAGGGTGCGACGGTATTTCAAATCGTTTTCTATAATTTTTATTTCAGCTTCTTTACGCTTGGTAATATTGCTCCGGATTACCAGAAACTGAAAGGGATGATTCAATTCATCCATCAGGGGAACAATCGTGGCATTTGTCCAATAGATCTCTCCATCTTTTGCTTTGTTTCTGACTTCTCCGGTCCAGATATTTCCGGCTTTAACCGTATCCCATAATTCCTTAAAGAACGATTTCGGATGATAACCCGAATTCAGGATGCGGTGATTTTTCCCTACCAGTTCTTCACGGGTATATTTGCTTTCTTCACAAAAACGATCGTTGACATACAATATAATTCCTTTGGGGTCGGTTATGGAAACTACAGAAGAAGCATCGAGAGCATCTTTATAGTTGTTTACGAGTTGCAGACTCTCCTTCAATTGCAAATTGCTGCTGATGGTATCTTTTGTAATACGTTTGATATTGCGTGTGGCTGCAAAAATGGCTATCCCCAAAATAGCCAGAACGAATAATGTGCCACCGTATATATAATAAATTTTATTGCGTTCATGCAGCACATGTTGATTCAGGGTTTGAATTTCCTGCTTCGAATGCAGGGTGATACTCTCCTGAAGCAAAGTGACTAAACCAATGAAACTTTTGAAAGCCTCAATCTGGTTTAATTTTTCATGTTTGTACAATTTTGAATCGGATTTCGCTCCTTCATTCAGCAAAAGGAACTGACGGGCTTTTGTATTGATCAGCCGGGCTTGTTGCAAGTGTTCCAAAATCAATAAGCTATTTGGATTTTGAAGCAAATGGGTCAATTGTTTTATTTGAAGGTTGTTGGCTTCGTTTCGCTGAGCTATTTGTTGCAGCGCGGCTTTCAGACTTATCCCTTCGTTGGTATAGGTAATAAAGGTAAACTGATTCAGTATGGAATGATCAACAATACGGTTGAGGATCTCTAACTTAACATAGGTTTGTGTAGTCAGCTTATTGTACGCTTTGATACCTTCCGTAGAATTATCCCACATTTTAAAGACAGCCAAAGAAAAAGTGAGTGTGAAAACGCTATAGATAACGATCAACAAGAAACTGATAGTAAATAAACGCTTGTTTGCTCGAATCATGGGCTTAGGTGCAGAATGGCTTTATATAAAAGAATTCATAAGCATCAAATGACCGCAGAAATCGGTCTTAAAAACATGACGAATATCAGGGTTGAGGGATAATTGTTATTGGTTAATGGTTGGTTGTTATTGGTTATTGGGTTATTAGTTAATCGTTATTCGTTATTGGTTAATAGTTAATGGTTATTCGTTAATGGTTAATGGTTATTTGTTTAGCATAAGTTCCTGGGTTAGGTACTTCGTACTTCGTAATTTGTACTTCGCAATTCCACTCCCGGTTTTATTTGCGTTCAGAATTTTGTAACTCGCATCTGCTAATGAACAATAATAAATCACGCGTGATAGGGGTTATGAGCGGAACATCGCTCGATGGGTTGGATCTGGCATATTGTGAATTTCAATTTGTGCGGGATGCCTGGGAATTCAAATTGGGACCGGCTGAAACCATTGCATACAACGATACCTGGAAAGTCAGGCTTTCACACCTGCACGAACAACCCATCCATTTGTATCCAAAAACAGATTTGTTTTATGGTCGGTTTATCGGACAAGAGGTGAAGCAATTTATAGACCGGCATGCTTTGCAGGTTGATTTGATAGCATCGCACGGACATACCATTTTTCATCAGCCGGCTGAAGGATTTACCGCACAAATAGGGAATGGGGCAGCGATACATGTAGAAACGGGATTACCTGTAATTGCTGATTTTCGTACTGTAGATGTGATGCTGGGAGGGCAAGGGGCTCCGCTGGTTCCGATCGGAGATGCACTACTTTTTAATAAATACGATGCCTGTTTGAATTTGGGTGGATTTGCCAATATCAGTTATTCGTCAGGTAATAAGCGTAAAGCATTTGATATCGTACCCTGCAATATCATATTAAATGCGCTTGCCAATCAGGCAGGAATGGAATACGATGCCGGTGGTGCAATAGCAGGCACCGGTAAAATCAATACCACCTTGCTCAATCAGCTAAATCAACTTCCCTTTTATAGACAACATGGTGCCCGTTCTCTGGGAAGAGAATGGGTTGAAGAAGCCTTTTGGCCATTGATAAAAGCTGCAACCTTAAACAATGAAGATGCACTTGCAACCCTTACCGAACATATTATACTACAAATAGCAGCATGCATTCAAATCTCCGGTGCAAAATCTGTTTTAATTACCGGCGGTGGTGTTTACAATCAATTCCTGCTCGAACATCTGAAAGCCAATACTACAGCCCTGTGCGTGGTTCCGGATACATCAATCATTGATTTTAAGGAAGCCCTGATCTTTGCTTTTTTAGGTGTTTTAAAAATACAACACCAGCCCAATGTGTGGTGTGAATATACTGGTGCATCCAGAAATTCTATTGGTGGTGCTTTGTTTGGATTTTAAGCAATATCTGCATTCAACCCTCTTATCCCTTTTCTCCTGATTTAATGAAAAACAGGTGCTTTTGAGCACATTTAAGTTCAATGTATGCTCCATGTCATGCATTTTAAAAATTTCCATTGACATAAATCAGCGCAAAAACATGATGAATAGCTTTTTTACAAAATGAATGGCTCTTAACTTTGTATTGTTAAAACAGAAAATTAGTATGAGTAGCGGAATGTTGAAATAAATAGCATATATTGGATTTGATTAAGGGGAAAAGCCTCCTATGAAAATTCAAAACCTCATTCAGCCGCTCTACAAACATTAATCTCTAATTACACGATCATGAAAAAGAGTCTACAACTACTGATGGTGATTTCCCTGACAATCGCTACAGGATCGACCCGCTGCCTGGCAGCAACCGGTTACAACAACGATTATACCGGAAAAGAATTCCATTTTAAACTGATTAAAGATGCCATCAATTACGATGAAATGATTGTCATGTTTATTGAAGGTGCCACCTATGGGAAAGATATGTATGATATCAATGTATTCTGGGGGCCGGAACTCAACCTGACTTCACGCGGAAGTGATGGATGTTATCTGACCCTGGATGCCAAGCCATTTAATGGAACATATGATTCTACCAAAGTAAGTGTACGTTGTGCAAGTAGCGGATCCTATACATTTTGTTTTAGCAATGCAAGTAGCTTTAGCAGTGGTTTGCCTATTAAACTCATAGATAGATATACAAATACCACGATCAACTTAATGACTCAGCATGCATATACCTTCAATGTTGATCTGGCTCAATCCGGAAGTTATGGCGATGATAGGTTTATTATCGTAGTTGGAGCAATGCCTGTTAGTACTTCTACCACCACAACTACAGAACCAGTTACCACCACAACTACAACTACCACTACCACTACCCCAACACCCGCACCAACACCAACACCCGCTCCGGCTCCAACTCCAGAAGAAACTCAATTGAAGGCCAACCTTGTATTATATCCCACAGTAACGCAAGATTATGTGACCATTAAAAGTGATGTAAAAATAATAGCATCCTCTCAAATTCAGGTCTTTGACCCCAAAGGAAAACTTGTAATATCTGTTAACGTGCCGGTTTGGAACAATAAAGAATCGGTAGTGGATCTTAGTAAACTACCTAACAAAACCTATACGGTTATTGTGAGTATTGGCAAACAAAAGCCAGTTGTAAAACGCTGCATAAAAATTTAGATTTCAATGATCTTTTCAAATAGGCGCCATGCTGCTAACCCAAAGTTACAGCATGGTGTTTTTGTTTTATGCACCTTCAAAAATGGTATAAGATTCTCTATCATCCCTGACTTTCATAATTCCGATCATACAGGTAATTTTTCTGCTTCCATTCACCCCATAACATTTGGGTATTTTCACACAGCAAACGGGGGATAATCACATCCTTTTTACACATCAGCAATACGCAAATGGGGGTATTTGCTGTATGAATTGCGAACTTAATTGCCACACCAAACATGTGTTCATGTTCATGAAGCCTTACCTGTATCCGATTAATGTATTAAAATACAGCAAGTTAGGTTGAATGCTTCGTTAGATTTAGCCATAAAAAGGGGCCCTTTGCTTCTGTTTCAGCGACTATTGTTTTCATTACAAGTGTTAATTCGGGTTAATTCTTCATTCATATCATGAATCAGCAGGTTATTCAGATTGCACCACGTTCTGTTGAATTTACGAAAAAGTAGCCTTGTACTGGTGATAAATTTGTCCTTGCTTTCAAAAACGAAGCTGAAACGAAACAAATTAAGATGAATAACAAGTGTGAAAAGATGAGTCAGGTAACAGGAACCAAGCCTACCCTGTTGACCTTTAAGTTTTGGATAGGAATTGTAAGTCTGTTTATATTCCTGACAGCTGGTATACAGTTGCAGGCAGCTACTTTTTTCTTAAAGGCCGCCAGTGCCGCCAATGCTCATTTACCGGCCAGCTGGAATACAGTGGCTGATGGTTCAGGATCAAATGCAACAAGCTTTACTGCTACAGGCAATACCTTCAATGTTCCTGCCGGAATTAACGGAACCATATCAACCAGTGTGAGTTTTGGTCCAACCGGTAATTCAGGTGCGGTAGCCATGACCATCGATGGCACCCTAACCATTGCATCAGGTATCGTACTTACGCTTCAGCAAAAGAATGGCAGTACTTGCTCTTTAACAGTAAACGCAGGTGGTGAACTTATTTTTTCAGGTACCAGTGCCAGTCAATTGGTTGGAAGCTTAGGCGGAAATGGTACTGCAGCAGATATTACTTTTAGTGTTTTAACTGATGGCGGTATAGAATCAGCCAATACCCTAGGAATATCGGGTACGTCAACACAATCCATCAATACCACCAATCTTACCTCAACCCTTTCAACAACTGGATTATATATTTTTAATGGTGCATCGCAAACCATTGCCGGCATACCGGCAACTGTTAAAAAATTAAAGATCAATGGATCGAGCAACAAAACAATTACAGCCACGCTGGCCATTTCCGACTCTTTGATCATTGAAAGCACCAGCTCACTGGATTTGGGAACCAATACAATTACCGGAGCTTCAATCAAAACCCGGGGAACCGGAACGCTCAGAACACAAAACACCGGATCAACTCCAATTCCGACAGGTAGAACCTGGTCCTTTACGGTAGAGTTTAACGCAGCCGGAACACAAACCATCGTTGATGGAACATACGGCGGAATAATCTGCAGTACAAGCGGAACCAAGAATCTTGGAGGAAGCACTGTTGTAAGTGGTGGACTTACCTTGTCGGGCACCAAGTTGAATATGGGATCCAATACGTTAACACTCAACGGCGATTTCAGCGGTTCAGCAGCCAATTGCCTGATCGGTAGTCAAACATCAAACCTGAGTATTGGCGGCAGTGGATCAATGAGCAGCAATTTATTTTTGGATCCGAGTAACGATACCGCCATCAATAATTTAACCTTAAATCGCAGTGGAGTAACTGTTACTCTGGGAAGCAAAATGAAAGTTTTCGGTACTTTGACACCAACTGCGGGAACTCTTGCCAGCGGAGGTAATCTTGTTATCGTTTCCAATGCTTCAGTTACAGCAGGTATTGCAAGCGGTAGCGGATCCATAACCGGTAATGTAACCGTTCAACGGTTTATCCCATCTTCGGCTCGCCGCTGGAGATTTATGAGCAGCCCTGTTACAAGCGCAACACTGGCCGACTTACAAGACAATATTCAAATTACCGGCACGGGTGGTGCTACCAATGGTTTTGATGCCAGTGCTTCCAATTCAGCCAGCGTGTTTACATACACTGAATCGACCACCGGAGATTTAAATACCGGTTGGGTAGCAGCTACCAATATCACCAACAGCATGACACCGGGCAAGGGTTACCGCATCTTTGTGCGCGGTTCACGCGATGCAGGTCGCTTAACAGGAGCGGTAACCACGCAGGATGCCGTTACGCTTGACTTTAGCGGAAGCATAAACAGTGGTAATATCAACATGAGCCCGACTTATACAGTCGCCAACGGTGATGCAAACGATGGTTGGAATTACATGGGTAACCCTTATCCTTCGGCCATAGACTGGAATGCATTCCACGATGCCGGACGCACCGGTTCTTCTCCTGATTTTACAGGAACAGATTACGCGCATTTGGATGCAGTAGTTTATGTATACAATGCATTTACTAATTCTTACGATAGTTACAATCCAATCTCCAATGGCGGAACACTGACCAATGGTCTTATTCCTTCAGGGGCAGCCTTTTGGGTAAAAGCTTCGGCTTCCAGTCCGACTATGACCATGAAGGAATCCTACAAGAGTTCATCAACTCCTGCGGCTGTTTTCAAAAACGATTATAAAGACCGTGACTTCCGGATTCGCCTGACAAAAGACTCTATCAATTCCGATGAAATGGTATTGAAGTATATCGACGAAGCTACCGCTGCCAAAGATGTATATGATATTGCAAAAATGTGGGGTGCGGAAGTAAATATTGCCGCAATGGGTTCGGATAAAGCGTATCTCGCTTTAAATGCAAAACCATTCAACGGGGAAAGCGATACCGTTAAATTAAGCGTTTATGCCAAATCCACCGGGGCATATACCATGAGCTTTGTTAATGCAGAAGAGTTTGCTGCAAACCTACCTTTGTTCCTACTTGATTATTTTACCGGAGATATCATTGATCTGCGTACGCAATCCACTGTTACTTTTCAGGTGAACATGAGCAATAGCGCTTCCTATGGCGACAGCCGGTTTGAGTTGGTTGTGGGTAAAATGCCGGTTGTGATCCTTCCAACCGCAGTACGTGATATTGAAAATGCTACTACCGGTTTAAAGGTATATCCTTATGTAGCGCAGAGCAGTATAACCATTGGCGGATTAAAAGCTGTACCGACTCAATTTGAAATACGCGACCTCAACGGTAGGTTGATCCAACAAGTACAGTCCACTGCTAATGCAGAAGGCAAAGTGGAGCTTAACCTGAACAATTTACCGGCAGCCATGTACATGGTATGGGTGCAACAGGGATTGGGTGGCAAACCCGAAGTGGTTCGGTTTGTAAAAGAGTAATCCTGTTCAGAGGAAATTCATCCTTGCATGAAGCGCACACCTGCTGGTGCGTAACGAACTGCAGTTAATTTGAAGTATGAATGAATCGCTTGTGTGCTCGAGCAATTCTTGCAAAGCATCACAGTCAATTTAAATTAGCTGTAACTACACAACCAATTTCTTATTTTCGCTGACTTTTACATTTCAGCATGTCGATTCAAACGGAGAACCTTACCAAAATTTACGGGAACCAAAAAGCACTCGATGGAATTTCTTTCGAGGCTCGTCCGGGAGAAATTTTGGGCTTTCTGGGTCCGAACGGGGCAGGTAAGTCGACAACCATGAAAATTCTTACCTGTTTCCTTCCTCAAACTTCTGGTAAAGCTATGGTTTGCGGATATGATGTGGTGGAGCATCCGGTAGAGGTACGCAGGCGAATTGGGTATTTACCGGAATTAAATCCGTTGTATACCGACATGTATATCAAAGAATACCTGATGTTTTCAGCTGAGGTACAAGGGATCAAAAAAGATGCAGCCAGCCGGGTGGGTGAAATGATAGAACGTGTTGGGCTCGAACAGGAGCGCAAAAAGAAAATCGGACAATTATCAAAAGGATACAAACAACGTGTTGGACTGGCACAGGCGATGCTGCACAATCCGAGTGTACTCATTTTGGATGAACCTACTTCAGGTCTCGACCCCAATCAGGTGGTAGAAATCCGCGAACTGATCCGGCAAATCGGGAAAGATAAAACGGTATTGTTTTCCACACATATTATGCAGGAAGTGGAAGCCTTGTGCGATCGCGTGGTGATTATCAATAAAGGAAAAATTGTAGCCAACGACCGGCTTGATAACCTGTTCAAAAAATTATCCGGAGATGTTACCATTACGGTTGAATTCAAACAGGAAATTCCGCTCTCCGCATTAAAGCAACTCAGCGGAGTAAAACAAATCACACAAAAGAAAAACCGGTATACTTTGCAGTGTCAGGGTGATTTGCGTGAGGCTATTTCCAACTTATCGGGCCAGCAAGGTTGGGTATTGCTGGGAATGAACCTCGAAGAAAATACATTGGAAGAAGTGTTTCAAAAATTAACCCTGAATCCATGAACAAATTTCACCTGTTGATTTTATCGATACTGTTTGTTTCCCGGGCTTACAGTCAGCCTGCACAGACCGAATCCCAGGCGCAAAGTCAATCTTTAAATATAAGAGCGTTTGGAGCGTTGAATGGCCCCGAAGCTATTTTATATGGTTTCCATACCGCATTTGACTTTAGAAAGCAAGGTCGTTTTCTGGCTGGATTCGGAAGTGGTATAGAAGTGCAAAGTACCGACTCGTTCAAGGTCTATTCGATTCCTGTGTTTATGAATGCACATCTGATTCTGTCGGGCAACAAGAGCCGGTCGTTTTATATCTTTTTTAATCCGGGTATTTCATTAGCTTATACTGTCGAGTCGCCTATGAATCCGGATTCCGTAAACCATCCTACTTTGGTAGGACGCAAAGCAGATTCACCGAATGATTTTCTAAGCAATGGCATTTTGATACAAGCGGGACTTGGATATGAATCAAGCTCTGGAATAAATATAGAGTACTTTATACGCAGTCAACCTTCCAATTTATTAGCCCCGTACAATACACGTAATTTATACGTTGGAATTTCTCTGGGGTATAGAATAAAATAGACCATGTATACCATATTCAAAAAAGAAATACGCAGTTTTCTCGCTTCTTTCATTGCTTATGTAGTGATGGTTGTGTTTTTGATTGCAACCGGTTTGTTTCTCTGGGTATTACCGGATTATACATTGCTGGATCTGGGATATGCCAATCTCGATACCTTGTTCAGTATGGCTCCGTGGCTGTTTATTTTTTTAATTTCGGCCATCACGATGCGGTCGTTCAGCGAAGAAAAAAAATCAGGAACCATTGAAGTACTTACTACCAAACCGCTTACTGATCTGCAAATTATTATGGGAAAATATTTTGCCGGAGTAGTCCTGGTTATATTTACGCTTTTGCCCACCCTGATCTATTTGTATTCGGTTTATCAGCTGGGTTCTCCGAAAGGCAATCTGGATATGGGTGCTACCTGGGGATCATACCTTGGCCTTTTTCTATTGGCAGCATGTTTTGTAGCCATTGGCATATTCGCATCTGCCATTACCGACAATCAGATTGTATCTTTCATTGTTTCCATGTTTTTGTGTTATAGTTTCTATTCTCTTTTTGATTTGCTGGCAGATTTTAACCTGTTGGGTAGTTACGACAGTGTGGTGGCATCGCTGGGCATTCAGGCGCATTACCAATCCATCAGCAGGGGAGTGATTGATACACGTGATTTGTTGTATTTCATCAGTATAATAATGGCATTTATCTGGGGGACAAAAACCGTATTCGGATCACGTAAATGGTAATGCATTCCATACTATGAGTAACAAAAAAAGAAATATCAAAGTACAGGCTTTAACCGAAATGGGGTTGATGCTGGTATTGTTGATACTGGCCAACCTCATATTTTCGGTGTTTTTTTACCGCATAGATCTGACCAAAGAAAAAAGATATTCGCTGTCGGACGCCAGTAAAATTTTAGCCGGTAAACTGGATGACGTATTGTATGTTAAGGTGTATCTGAGGGGAGAATTTCCTGCAGGATTCAAGCGCCTGAGTCAGTCGACACGCGAAATGCTGGATGAATTTGCTGCGTACGCAGGAGGAAATTTGCAGTACGAATTTGTGGATCCTTTTGCCGAAGGCGATACAAAAAAACAGGGTGATGTGGTGAAGGAACTGGTGAGCAAAGGACTTCAGCCTACCAATGTGCAAATCAAGAAGGACGATGAAATGGCGCAGAAAATCATCGTTCCGGGGGCACTCTTTTATTACAAGGGAAAAGAATTTCCGGTGAATTTCCTGAAAGGTCAGTTTGGTGCAGCACCGGAAGAGGTGATCAACAGTTCTATTGAATTGATTGAATATGAAATTGCCAATCTGTTGCGCAAAGTCACTGAAACCAGCCGGAAAAGCATTGCATTTTTAGATGATCATGGAGAGCTGGGGCGTTGGGATGTAGCCGATGCACAGGCCGAACTGGAGCAATACTACGAAGTAAAACGCATTCCGTTGTCGTCGGTTCCACCGCTTGAGTTAAATAAATATGTAGGCGTGGTAATCGCTAAACCTACGCAACCATTTTCCGACTTCGATAAGTTTAAACTGGATCAGTATGTTATGAACGGTGGAAAAATATTGTGGTTGCTCGAAACACAGGTAGCTGATATGGACAGCCTGCAAAAGGCTCCCATGTTTGTTTCTTCATCATATGATCTCAACCTCGACGATATCTTATTTCGATATGGAATCCGGGTAAATCCCAATATTGTGCAGGATATTCAATGCGAAATGATTCCCATTCTGAGTTCTGTTAAAAGTGGAACGCCGCAACAGAAATTATTGCCCTGGTTGTTTTTTCCGGTAGCGTCGCCGGCAAGCGATCATCCGGTTGTAAAAAATATTGATCCGGTTTGGTTTCAGTTTGCCGCTTCTATCGATACTACTTCCAACAAGGATATCCGGAAATCTGTTTTACTCCGGTCTTCACCCTATGCACGTTTAATGGGAGCACCTGTGCGGGTGGATTTGAATATGGCGCGTGTACGGCCTGATCCGGATGAATTCAGCCGGGGAAGTTTTCCTATGGCGGTTTTGCTGGAAGGAAAATTCAAATCCATTTTTCAATACAGGTTAGGTGCAACCAATGATCCCGATTTACCTTTTAAAGAAAGTATTGAGCACAACAAAATGATTGTTGTTTCAGACGGTGATGTGATTCGTAATCAGCGGAAAATGTCGACTGGTGAAATCTTTCCGTTGGGGTATAACCGGTTTACCAATCAGCAATATGGGAACAAGCGATTTATTTTGAATTGCTTGGATTACCTGTGTGACGAATCGGGTATCCTTGAAATTCGCGGAAAAGAAATTACACTCCGATTGTTGAACAAAGCCAAAATCAAAAAGGAGAAATTAAAATGGCAACTGATCAATACATTACTGCCATTAGTGCTTGTAGTAGTTTTCGGAATTGTCAATCAGGCAATACGCCGGCGAAAATATACACGTTAACGGAGAGGCAGAACAAAATTATGTTAGCAACAGAAAACCATGAACCGACCCATTAAAATATTTCTTTTACTGATTATTCTGGCCACATTGATCTATTGGGCGATGAGCAGTAAGTTGTGGAGCAATATAAAATCAGACGGAAAGGATTTTGCCGTTGCTGATACTGCTTCCGTTACAAAATTATTTCTGGCCAACAAGCGCTCGCAGCAGGTAACGCTCGAAAAAAACGAAGCCGGGATTTGGATGGTAAACCGCGAAGTAGTTGCCGATATTCAAAAGATAAATCTGATAAAAGCAACGTTGCATGATTTGAAAGTAAGAAACCCCTTATCTGAAAGTGAATTCAATACAGTGGTATCCCGCCTGGCCAGCGATGCTGTAAAGACCGAAGTGTATGCCGGTAAGAAATTAATCAAAACGGTGTATATAGGTCAGGCTACGGCTGAAGGTACCGGAACTTACATGATGCTTGAAAATGCAAGCACTCCTTATGTAATCCATATACCGGGATTTATCGGTTATCTGAGTCCGCGATTCAGTGCCAATCCTATCAAGTGGAAGGACAAAAGGATCTTCAATTTTAAAGCGGAAGAAATTCATTCCATTCAGGTTAACTATCCGACAAATCCCGTATTGTCTTTTAAAGTAACCAATGGAACCGTGCCTGAGGTTTTTGATATTAATGAAAAGCCGGTGATGGCAGATCTGAATTTCGTGAAGTATTACCTGGCATCATTTCATCAATTATCCATCGAAGCATACGACGAAGATATCCCGCAGGTACAAGTGGATTCGATCCGGAATACAACACCATTTTGCATCGTAACGTTAACTACAAAACAAAATACCTCCCGCAAATTAACGGTGCATTTGAAAGGTATTGATAAACGCACCAAGGAGCGTTATAACGAAGAAGGAAAGGAACTGGAATACGATTACGATAAGTATTTCGGGTTTGTAGACAATGAAAAGGAAGTGGTGTATGTGCAGCAATACAATTTCGGGAGGGTCTTTAAAACCATCCACGATTTTAAAACCCAGCCTTAAAATTTATTTTACGCCATACTCGCTGAGCAGCCAGAGCATGGAGGCCATAGCGCCGGCACCCAGTTCAAGTTCCCGCCTGTTAATTTTGTCGAATGTATCGGCGGCTGTATGATGAATATCAAAGTAACGTTGCGAATCAGGACTGTAACCGATCAGCAAGGTTCCGGTTTTTTTGAGCGGTCCGATATCGGTACCACCCCAACCTTTGCGAAACGATTCAATGCCGTAAGGACTTAAAAGTGGAATCCATTTTTGAAATAGTTGCAGAGTAGCAGTGTCTTCCACGGTCATCCCTCTTGGTGTATAACCTCCGGCATCGCTTTCTATAGCAGCAATTACTTTTTCATGCGAGCGCTGTACTTCATCGGCAAAATGATTTCCACCGCGGACTCCATTTTCTTCGTTCATAAATAAGACGCAACGCATTGTACGTTTTGGACGAATCCCCAGGGCTTTAAACAATCGCAGCGCTTCCATGCTCTGCACCACTCCGGCACCATCGTCGTGCGCACCTTCTCCATTATCCCACGAATCCAGGTGACCACCTACCACAATGATTTCATCGCGTTTTGATGTGCCCCTGATTTCTCCGATAACATTGTATGAAATCTCATCGGGCAACATGGAACAGGTTTGACGGAAATAAAATTCGACCGAAGCGGAGTCTTTGCTGTTTAATGCGTCGCTCAACAGATTGGCATCAACAGTACTGATGGCACAAGCCGGAATAAAAGGAACCGTATCGTTATACCGCATCATTCCGGTATGCGGAAACGTATCGAGCGCCAGCGTAAGGCTTCTGACTACTACACCCACTGCACCATAAGCAGCTGCCACAATGGCCCCGTTGCCGCGCTGATCTCCGGCTTCGCCATAAGCACGACCGGTATGAATATAAGTTGGATTGAGCGGCCGGTTGTAAAACACAATTTTCCCCTGAATTTTTTCGCGTCCTAATTTGGGAATATCACTCAGGTGATGAACTTCAATTACCGGTGCCTTTATACCTCCTGCCGGAGTTGCCATAGAATTTCCCAAAGCACAGATGCGAACACGGTTTTGTTTTTTACCTATACTGAAATGTGCGGCTTCTTTTTCACCACGAACCCAGTGCGGTACCAATACTCCCTGCAGATAAACCGTATCGAAGCCGTAATTGTACATTTGCTGCGCAGTGTAAGTTACAGCCTGTTGTGCCTGAGGCGAACCGCTTAAGCGGCCACCGATTTTTTTGCAAAGATGTTCGAGCGCAGGGTAACACTGGCCGCGCGTCAGTACTTCGGTGTACAAACGACGAATGATGAGCGAATCGTTGTTTTGCGCGTAAACAGATAATCCCGACAAAAAACAGGTTAACCATAAAATACGTTTCATGTTCATTGTTTAATAATTTTCAGGGTGGTGGATCCCTCGTTTGTTTTCAATGTTAAAAAATAGGTACCTGCTTCAAGATCCTCAATATTGAGCTGAGATGCCAAAGGGAGATGAAACAACTCTCGTCCGGCAATATCGCTGAGAAACAACATGCCATTCCTGCCATTGCTTTTTATTTCCAGCATTCCGGAAGAAGGGTTTGGAAAGACTTGCAGTTGTAAAGTAGCCGCCTGTTTGGTTTTCAATCCGGTGGTATTATCCTGTAAAATGGTGGCATCGTTTATGATCCAATTGTCGGGATCTATTTGTATAGAACCAACCATACCTGTTACAGGTATTTTATAATGACGCGTAACCGAATCGTGGATCACCCGCACCTGTTTAAATGTGTTGTTGTAGTAAATACGGTAATCTACAGGCGTATAAAAAAACGGTGTAATTTCAGCACTGCCTGTTTGTGTAGTTTTAATATAAACCGTATCGTTTTCGTGTTTCCAGATTACTTCAAACACCGGGAAACCTTCGCCATAAAACCATTGTGCAAAAACACGTGTAAAATCCAGACCGGTAAATTGTTCGAGAGATTGTTTAAACTGAAGGGTATTTGCATTCCGATAAGCAAAGGATTGCTGAAAATGTTTTAGAAAAGCAAAGAATAAAGAATCGTTGTTTACTTCATAACGCAGAATATGTACGAAAGCATTGCCCTTGTCGTATGTCAGTCGTGAGCTGAAGATTCGCCCCACATCGGTGGTATCGGTAAACCAGATACTTCCGGTCGGTCCTGCTTTCACCCGGTTGTGAACCTGCTGCATGAGTGGTTTTGCACCAACAGAATCCAGCCATTCGTAAGCCAGGTATTCGCAATAGGATGCAAATCCTTCATTGAGCCATATATCCTGCCAGGTGGCACAGGTAACGTGATCGCCCCACCATTGATGACCCAACTCGTGTGCAACGATTCCGAAATTAAAGACTCCGATGGTAGTCATGGTTTGATGTTCCATGCCGCCACTGAAAGGTGCCATACTATGACCGTATTTTTCAGCTGCAAAGGGATAGGTTCCGAATTTCGCAGAAAATGCTTCTATCATCGGAGCTGTCTGATCCAGTACGGGTTGAATAGCCTGCAGGGTGAGTGGGTTGCTGTATACATAATCCTGAATCAGAATTGAATCGCCATCAAGATGCGCGTAAGTCTTGTATTCTGCATACTGCCCCACGGCTACAGATACCAGGTAAGAGCTGATAGGGTACATTGATTTCCATTCGTAACGTACTTTGTTGTTGGGGAGGTTTACAACCTGTTGCAATAAACCCTGTGACCCTGCTTTGTTTTCGTTGGAAGTAGTAATGGATACGCGCAACGAATCTATTTTATCCTGCAAGGCTTGTTTGCAAGGCCACCATTCGTAAGCGGAGTAAGGCTGGCTGAGCGACCAGGTTGCACGATTGCCCCATGAAGGTGAGGCTTTGGAGCTGAAACCTGCGCCTATGGCAGCACTGGCAGCTTTAGGCGGTGTTCCGTGATAATGGATTTTTACGTCGATCCATTGGTTTTTGGTAAGGGTAGAAGGTAAAAGTACAAAAGCATAATCGAGTATACGGTTAACGGTTAGGTTCTGACCACCGGATAATTCAACGGAATCTACGCTGAGATTGCGATGCAATTCAAATCCAAACGTATCGAGTTGGTTGGATGTAACCCGCGCAAGGGTTTGTACGTTTCCGGCAATAAAGGTTGTATCCCTTTCCACTTGCACATCGAGATGATGATATACCACATCGTAGGCATCCATCAATGCCTGCTGACTTACAGTGGCAGTCTTTCCGAAAATTTGTTTCGAAGAATGTTGCTTGTGCTGCGCGCAAAAGTGTTCCTGACCGCGCATACTTTCAGCACAGAGCAGGATCAGAAAACTCATCAGGTATCTCATCAAACAAGGATTAATTATAAAAAGGTTGATTGTTCAGGTAATGTGTTTTGAGCAAAGCACAAATTTTGTAGCGTTCATCTTTGGTATCGGTATACATCGCATCCAGTGTTTCGTATACATTGCGGATTCCAATGCGATCGGCCCACTCAAATGGTCCAAAAGGATAATTGGTGCCCAGTTTCATACTGGTGTCGATATCCTGCATAGAGGCTGTTCCTTCCTGTACGGTATAACAAGCTTCGTTGATGATCATAAAAATGATGCGGGGTGTAACCATGCCCACCCTGTCGTCGACCTGTTTATATTCCCATTGCAGGAGTTTCATGGCCTGATCCAGTTTTTCCATTTGATCACGGTGGGGTATGGTGACTTCTGCAAGTTTGCGGTTGATAAAGCCCGGAAGGGCATTGATACCGATCAGGGTTAAATTTTCCAGATGCAGGTTTTGCATCACGGAAGCAAGTTGAATTTTAGCAGCTGAAACAAACACTATCTTTCCTTCGGCCTGCGACATATATTGAATTTGATGCGAATGATCATCAAAATTCAGATCAAAAATAATATCGAAATCTGCTACATTCGTCGAAATTAAATCTGTATCATCAATACACGTCCATGATGCCGCATTCAAATTGGCGAGTTTTAGTTTCAGTTCTTCTGATCTTATTTTTTCTCCTCTTACAAGAATCTTCATGGGCGCAAACTACTTTTGTGAACAAAAATAACAAACCCCCCAGTATGGAAAAGAAAATTATAACCAGTGCCAATGCACCCGCGCCAATCGGGCCTTACAGCCATGCCAACCAGATCGGAAATACCTTGTATGTTTCAGGACAAGTGGCCAAAGATGCTCAAACCGGCGAAATGGTATTGAGTGATATCAAAGCCGAAACACGGAAAGTGATGGAAAATATTCAGGCAATTCTGGCCGAAGCGGGCATGGATTTTACGCATGTGGTAAAAACCACGATTTTCTGCATCAACCTCGATAATTTCGCCTCCATCAACGAAGTATACGGATCCTTTTTTACAGACAATTTTCCGGCCAGGGAAACCGTTCAGGTATCGCGCCTGCCCTTGAATGTTAATGTAGAAATCAGTGTAGTAGCGGTAAAATAATTGCAGGGAACCGGACAACCGATTCGAATAGATTGAACGCGGAAGGAAGTTTTACTTAACCAGATTCACCATACTCATTTCGAGAGCTTTTTTGAGTAAACCTGTTCTCTTTGGATTGAATTGCTGGAGGCGCATTAATGCCTGGCGAATGATTTTGGATGCATCTTTAAAAATCTCTTCATCGCTGAACACAAAGTCGGGTCCCATGCAATACGCAAAAGTGCGGGCCATGCCGCAATTGGCAATAAAATCAGGTATTACGGCAATCTGATCGTCGGTGTAGTTCCCGATTGGTCCCAGAAATATTTCAGTATCAGCAAAAGGCACATTGGCACCGCTGGAGATAACTTCCAGATCGTTTTTGATCATGCGGTCGATCTGATCGCGGGTGAGTAATCGGGATGCCGCTGCAGGAATAAATATTTCGGCTCCGATATCCCAGATGCGTGCATTCACTTCTTCGTATGGCAATACATTTTCGGCTACCAGTTTATTGCCTGATTTGTTCAGAAACAATTGTTTGATTTCTTCTTTGCTGAATCCTTTTTCGTTAATCAATCCACCATCGCGATCGATGATGCCTACGATCATCACATTCATTTGTGAAAGGTAATAGGCAGCAGCAGCTGCCACATTGCCCCAACCTTGTATGATGGCGCGTTTGTGCGCAAAATTGGGTCCCCAGAAATCGTAGAAATGACGAACTGCTTCGGCCACACCCCAGCCTGTAATCATATCGGCTACTACAAAATGCTGATTGATATCGGGAGAAAACCGGGCATCGTCGAGGCGCTTGGAAACCCCTTCGCGTAGGTGACTGATACGTTCATGTTTTTCGGATTCGTTGAGTTTCAGATGTCCGTTTACAACACCTTCCTGCGGATGCAATAAGCCGTGTTTTTCGGTAATGGGAATTACTTCGTGAATTTCATCCACGTTTAAATCTCCACCGGTTCCATAGTAGTTTTTTAAGAGGGGATATACTGCTTTGTACCAGCGATCGAGCACACCAGCTTTGCGCGAATCGGCAGGATCAAAATTGATTCCCGATTTAGCTCCGCCAATGGCCGGACCGGAGACAGTAAATTTGATTTCCATGGTTTTTGCAAGCGAAACCACTTCGTCTTTATTCAATCCTTTGCGCATGCGGGTTCCGCCTCCGGCTGCACCTCCGCGTAAGGAATTGATCACTACCCAGCCTTCGGCTTCGGTTTCGGAATCTTTCCATTCAAATACAATTTCGGGTTGTTTCGTTTCGTAACGTTTGATCAGGTTCAGAATTTGTGTCGACATAGTTCAGTTTTGGGTTTCCGTAAAGGAAGAATGCTTAATATTTCAGGGTGTTTTGTCTTGATATATGGCAATCCCCGTCAATTCGGGCGCAAGGTATAGCATTCCTTCAGGAATCTCAAATTCCTAGTCTTGTTTAAAACACTTCAACACTACTGGTTGCTCAAACAAACCCTGTTGAACCCAAATCAGATAAGCACCTGCCGGATAACCGGAAAGGTCAATTTCCATCTGATCGTTATTACCGGTTTTGGTGAATTCGCGCAATAATCTTCCATGCATATCGCGTATTTCAATTTCGGCTTGTTTGGGTTGCAGACCCATTATAATCAAACTGCCGCTTGTTACCTGCGGATAAGCAAAAATGGATGGAGCAGGGTTTACCTGTTTTTCCCATATGCCTGTTCCCGGAATGCGATCACCAATAATCAGTAAAAATCGTTCTATTCCATATTGATTCGGATCAAACAAGTCGAAATGAAAAGCATATTTTTTATCGCTGCGAACATTAATTTGTTGTTTCAGTAACAGGTCAATAAAATGTACTTCTTGTCCGGGGGCAAAGCTGTCGATATTATAAAACTCAAAGGTATAATCTCCATCGGCTTTCATCCAGCTGCACAATTGAATGGTATCTCCTGAAGATCGGTTCGGCCTTGCGTCCAACGCCATATGGGTATTCATTCCTATCCCTGAAGCCAGATTTACATCCGGCCCAAACATTTTTTTGATGTCAAACGCATCAAGAGCAGGTTGCGCCTCGTCGATGTATTTTATAATAAGGTCGTCGTAATTGTTTTCATTTCTTACCAATCGAAGTGTAAAGTCTGTGCCGGGTCCTGTTTTATGAACGCCAATCGGTACCAGGGACGTTTTATACGATTCCCGCAAGGTCATAGATGGGCTTGCTGCAACTGCTTTTACCCAAAAGGCTGTACCCGATGGAATAATGCCGTTGGTGAGTGAACCTGAACTCAATGCATTGTAACTCACATAGGCGTTTGAAGCAGCATTATAAATGTAAACGGTCGGATCCAGATGTGCATAATCCGTTCCGGTATAATCCGGGTCGGCACCGCTTCTGCCTGCGTCGTGAAACTGGTCCCAATCAATGGCTGATGCATATGGATTTCCCAGTAAATTCCATCCATCATTGCTCAGTACATCCGAAGAAGTAAAGGTGGGATTCATGGTTACATTGCCGGAAGTTAAGGTACCATTCACATCCAGCGTTACTTCATCCTGAGTTGTGATTGTTCCATTCAGTCGTCCTGCTTCGCGTGTTCCGCGAATAAAAACGCGATACCCTTTGGCTGAAGCAACCGGATTATCAATATGTGTAGCAGGTTCCCAACCATAGTTAAGGTCACCGCTTATCTGCGTTTCGTTGTAAGTATAAACACTGGGTTGATTCGATGAAGTAGGATCAAATCCATTGACTGCACCCAAAGTACCGGTAATGTGAATTTCACCTTGCCAGTCGGACAGTGTTGTACTGTTTACCTGACTGGCTAAAAATCTCCATCGGCGTTCACCGGAGGGAACAAAGCGTTGCACCTTTACACTTCCGGTTATTGTTCCGCTCCCACTCCACACGGTTGCTGTTGCTGTGGAGTTTGAAGCAATAATCAAATTACCTCCGGAGATCAATGTTCCTGCTGTTGGAGTGAGTGTTCCAAGCAGCATCAGTTTATTGCCCAAAGTGATGGTCTGTCCGCTCCGGTTCAAAATAAAATTTTGGAGTGTTGAATCTGTAGCTGCACCATTGTTCTCAAAGAATAAGGAAGTAGTTAATGCTCCGCTACCACTAATCGTAAGATTTGATGTACTTCCGCCAATCAAACATCCGGTGGAGGAACCATTAAAATCGCCGTTCAGGGTTAATGTATTTGACCCAATATTCAGTTTTGCAGAGGACAAGGTGAGTGCACCATTAACGGTAGTATTTCCGGTTAAACTTTTAATGCCGCTGCCACTGCAGGTTAAATGATAGAATGCAAGCGATGGAATGGTTTGATTACCGGCAGCATTGAAATTTACTGTACCACCATTGGGTGTAAATGTGCCGCTGTTGGTGAACGTTCCGGCAATAGAAAGTTGTCCGGAAGTAGAAATCAATTCACCTGCCTGAATAGTTAACCCATTTATAGTTATGGCCTGATTGCCAAAACTGAGAATTCCATTTCCTGATTTGATGATAGTGTAGGTATTTTGATTGATCACACCACCCAGGGTAAGTGTACTTGCATCGGTTATAATTTGAATATTGGAATTCAAACTGATTGCACCGGTTCCCAGATTGAGGTTATGGGTTCCGGTAAAAGTAAAGTCACCGTTTACATTTATTCCCGAATTTGAAATGGTCAGCGCACTTCCTGAAGTATTGTTGATGGTGCCACCGGCAATAGTCAATGACCCCGAATTTCCCAAAGCTGTGGAGTTACCTATATTAACCGTGCCTCCATTTAAGGTAAAACCATTGGAATAGGTATTGTTTCCTGAAAGCGTAAGTGTGCTATTACCGATTTTTGTAAGCGTAAGAGTTCCGTTTGAACTAATCGTACCAGATAAGGTAAGGTTCTGTCCTTGTGCGTTAGTAACTGTTGTGCCTCCGATATTCAGGTTATAATCACCTGTAGTATTATTGATGTTAGAACTGATGGTTCGGGCACTTCCATACGCATCAATTCCTGAGTTGGTTGCAGTTAGTGAAATGGCACGGCTAAAGGTGGTTGTATTCGATTCAACAGTTCCTCCGTTTAAAAGAATGGCGGTTGCTGAATTTCCGAATGGTCCGGCTGTGGATGCTGCAATGGTTCCGGATGCACACAAAGAGCCGGCTGAAATAGTGGTTGTGCCTGAATAAATATTTGTACCCGACATGAACAATCTTCCATTCCCAGTTTTGGTAAGATTTCCTCCGCTGATTATGCCGGTTGTTTGGCCATCGTTGGTGCCTCCGGAAGTGACAATAGTAGCTTCGTTATTTATGAAGAAATTACCGGCTATGCCTGCAATCGGAGCCACTCCACTGGTTGCGGTATTGGATAAATTGGCAGTAAGGGTAATGCCGCTTCCGGCTGACAGACTTATGTTGCCTCCGTTGCCATCTGTTCCTCCTGCGCCATTATCGCCAGCTCCACCTTGAGCCATTATTTCGGTGTTGACCAAAATTGAACCGGAAGTTGTAGTAATTTCAACGTGACCACCGTTCCCACCATTGTATACGTTGGTAGTAGTTGATCCTCCGCTGCTCGTAAGAATTCCTCCAATCGAAACTGAGCCGTTTGAACTGATCAGGGTAATATTTCCGCCTGCACCTGCATCAGCTCCTCCGCGCTTATTTCCGGTTGTTGTGATATTGTTTGAAATGGTAATATTGTTTGATGCGGAAAACGAAAGATGATTGCCCGGTCGGGTTGTGCCATTTGATCCTCCACTAGCGGAAGGGGTGAGATTAATAGCAGCGTTAACCGCAATATATCCACCGGCAGTAAGTGAAAAAGTATAAGCTGTGGTACCAACTTTTGCAGAAGTAACCGGATTGGAAAATGTAACATTCCCTGTTCCGTTTGCGCCTGTATTGGTTGTAGAAATGCTTACATTTCCATTCATCAGAGCTGTAGCTAATGTTGAGGCATTGATGACCAGATCACTTGCACCCAATGCAGCTCCTGAATAAGTGGTTGGATCACCCAGTGTCAATCCGGATGTTTGGGTTCCGGTGCTGATGGTAATATTGCTCAGATTGGTTTGAGCGAAAAGGTTGTTTTCGGTAAATAGCGCAATGCAAAATCCGATAAAAACAGGAGTCAGGATTAGCTTTTTCATAACCAATAAAAATGGATACTCAAAGTAATCAAATAAATGGATTAAAAAACAGGATGTAAAGCAGTAATGCCGTATGAGTTTGATTAGGTTTTAACATAACTACTTAACTCGTGAAGCAAAAGGCAAAGCTTGAAAAGTTTACTTTGTAGTATTGTTATGTAGATCAAGCAGATAACTACAAACAAACTGTTTACCTGAAATGTAATTTGGCGCTAAATACAAACCTGAATCTTAACGTAAATTGATATGAATCAGGTAAGTATGCTGATTTGAATGGAATATTATTGTTTGATGCAGCGCAATAATTCCGGTTTTCCTCCCAGTCCTTGCTGAACCCAAACCATATACATGGCTGCCGGAAGTGAAGAAAGATTGAGTTCCATCTGAGTTGCCTCGTTTGTTTTGGTATATGCTGCAATAAATTTACCCGACAGATCACGGATTTCAATTTGCGCAATTTGCGTTTGCATTCCCATGATGGTAACGAAATCGCGTGTAACCTGAGGATACGCGTACAATGCCTGATCTGCTTGTTGATTAAGATCCTTAAATTCGCTTGTAGAAGTAACCATATTGCCTACTACCAGTGCAAAACGGTTATCTCCATGGCTGGACGGATCAAACATATCGGCAGTAAAAATATAACTCTGCTTGCTTCTCAGGTCTACGATATTACCGTTGTAGAAATCGAGCAGATACAAAGGTTTATTTTCTGCAAAAGTTTCGGTATTTGAAAAAGTAAAGGTGTAATCGCCATTGGTTCTCACAAAAGCACTCAGTGGAATGGTATCGCCTTCCGGCTTGAATGGTTTAGCATTCAGGGCCAGGTATTTGTTTCCCTGGATCTGTGCTGCCAGATTAACTTCCGAACCCCACATTTTGTTGATGTCGTAGGCATCGAATCCGGGTTTTGACTCATCTAAATATTTAATAATCACATCATCGTAATTGATTTGATCCTTGAAGAGTCGTATGGTAAAATCGTCTTGTTCGCCGGTTTTAAATACATTTACCGGGGTAGACGAAGATTTGTAGGATTCTTTTAGGGTCATCGTTGGAGATGAGGCCACAGCCTTAACCCAGAAAGCAGAACCGGAGGGAATAATACCGTCGGTTAAAGTTCCTGAACTTAGAGCGTTATAACTCAGATAAGAGTTGGAGGAAGGATCATAAATATATACAGTGGGGTCGAGATGGGTATAATCCGTACCGCTGAAATCAGGATCTGAACCCGACCTTGAGGCGTCGTGAAAAGCGTTCCAGTCAATCGGAGAAGCATATGGATTTCCCATCAGGTTCCATCCATCGTTGGCTAATACACCTGAACTATTAAACGTTGGACTCATGTTCACATCTCCTGAGTTTAGCGTACCATTCAGATCGAGAGTTACAGCATCTTGTGTGGTAACAGCTCCGGTTAACCGACCGGCATCAATACTACCACGTACAAACATCCGGTAACCTTTGGCTACTGTGATGGCATCTGTGATGCCCGCTGCAGCTACCCATCCGGTGTTGAGATCTCCCGATGTTAATGCTTCGTTATAACTGAATACACTGGCCGAATTTGATGCAGATTCATCAAAACCGTTGGTAGCTCCACCGGTACCCGTAATTTGAATTTCGTTTTTCCAATCGGCCAGAGTAGCTGAGGCTACCGGACTGGCGACAAAGCGCCAGCGACGGGCGGAAGAAGGAATAAAGCGTTGCACTTTAACACTGCCTGTTACACTTCCTCCCACTGCGGCAACCCTGGCAGTTGCACTGGCATTCGATGCAAGAATCAGATTTCCTCCGGTTGCGAAAATACCGGCTGTTGGGGTTAAAGTTCCCAACAACATCAATTTGTTTCCCAGGGTAATGGTTTGACCGCTGCGATTGACTGTTAAATTATTCAATGTAGAATCAGTAGCGGTTCCGGCATTCTCAAAAAAGATACTGGTTGTCATGGCTCCCGATCCACCGATACTAACGTTGGAAGTATTGCTCCCCAACAAACAAGCTGAAGAAGAACCATTAAAATCGCCATTGAGAGTAAGGGTATTGGATGCACCAATACTCAGTTTGGCTGAAGATAATGTGAGTGCACCACTTACAGTTACACTGCCTGTTAAACTTTTTGTTCCACTGTTGCTGCAGGTTAGGTTATTGAAAGTAGCAGCACCAATATTTTGCGTGGTTCCGTTGAAGTTAACCGTTCCACTATTATGCGTAAACGTTCCGCTGTTCGAAAACGACCCGGCCAGAGCTAATGTTCCGCTTGTACCCGTAATCGTTCCTGCACTGATTGTTAATCCGCTTAAGGTAACGCTCTGACTACCGAAGCTCAAGGTACCAGCACCTGCTTTTGTCAGATTTAAAGTATTGTGGTTAATGGTTCCGCCAATGGTTAATGTATTTGCACTGGCTGTTATTTGGCGGCTGGCACTTAAAGTTACAGAACCTGTTCCCAGATTTAAGCTGTTTGTACCGGTAAAAGTAAAATCGCCATTCAGCGCCAGCGTATAATTATTGGTGGTTAAAGTTGTATTTGTATTGTCAATTGTACCATCTGAAATCGTAAATGTTCCGGAAGTACCTAAAGCAGCAGCTGAATTGATATTCAATGTACCGGCGCTTAGTGTTACTCCACCGGTAAATGTATTGGTATTGGAAATAGTGACCATGCTGGTTCCAATCTTTGTCATTGCCAAAGTTCCACCTGAACTGATTACACCCGACAAAATTAATGCCTGTCCTGTTTCACTTGTTACTGTTGTTCCACCGATATTTAAGTTTAAGCTTCCGCTTGCATTGCTGATGGTTGAACTGATAGTACGTGCTGCACCAAATGCGTCAATTCCTGAATTGGTTGCTGTGATGGATATAGGACGACTAAAGGTTGCAGTATTTGATTCTACTGTGCCTCCATTTAATGTAAGGGAAGCATTGTTGCCAAATGCGCCATTGGTTGAAGCAACAACTGAGGCATCTGCTCTTAAAAAGCCAGCGGTAATGGTTGTAGTTCCGGTATACGTATTGGTTCCTGCCATGGCAAAGCGGCCATTGCCTGTTTTGGTAAATGTACCACCACTGATAACGCTGGCCGCTGATTGTCCGTCGTTGGCACCACTACCGGTTGTAACAGTAGTTGCTCCATCATTAATAGTAAAATTACCCGCTGTAACGCCGGTCGCTGCAAGGTTTGCTGTAAGCGTAATCCCATTTAACCCTTCTATGCTCATGCTGCCGCCGTTTCCATTTACTCCGGAACCGGTACCTGAACCTCCAATGGAAGAAATGGCAGATGTAATAGATACATTACCGGCAGCGGCTGAAAGTGTAACTGTTCCTCCATTACCACCATTTTTGTTGGTGCCTGTGGTTGTTCCTCCATTAGTGGTTAATATACCACCTATTGAAATATTACCTGCGGTACTGGTGAGTGAAATATTTCCACCATCTCCTGCATTGTTATTGCCTCGTGAAGCTCCCGTTGTTGTAAGTGCTGCTGTGATGTTTATTGCTCCGCTTGTTGAGAATGTAATATGGTTACCGGGCTTTGTTCCATTTGTATTAGAAGTAGATGGGGTAAAATCAATGGCGGCATTCACTGCAATGGTTCCACTTGCATTTACGGTGAAGGTAAAAACGGATGCCGCATCAGTTTTTGTAGATATTACTGTATTTGAAAAAGTAACATTGCCTGATCCATTGGCTCCCGAGTTAGCAGTTGATATCGTGATATTGCTTGTTAAAAGTTCTGTGGCCAGAGTTGTAGAATTGATAACTATCTCTGTTTGTGAAGCAGTAAGGGTTATGGTTCTGTTTGGAGCTGTTCCACCGAAGGTAGCCCCCGAAGTGGCAGCAGTACTTATGGTTATATTGCTTAGGTTGGTTTGTGCTGCTGCATTAAAAACCATTATGTTCAGAATGAGTAACAAACCTGTACTCAGAAAATATTTCTGAACAGGAAAACGGGAAATTTTTTGTATACCTCTTAAAGGGGTCATATCATGAATGGTCTTAGAACAATAAAAGTGAAAGTTGCATATACAACTGTTTGGTTGAAATCAATCAAATTTGAAGCATATCCATTGATTTCAAATGGGTATTCAACGAGTAGTGGTATGGAAAGATGAAGTGCGGATTCACCAAATGAGTGCGAAAAATCCCGTTAAGAAATAGACGAATGCTTGTTAGGGAGGTTGATTAGTTGATTTGAATTTCAAACAAACTATACCCATTAACAGGTTCTCTCCAATGCATGAAATAACCTTGAAGAAGGAACTTTAGAATGTATTAAATTTTAAAAATAAAATACTGAGCGGTTATGTTGAAATGCAAAAGTTAATCAGCTATTTGATTACTCCTTCACAAAGCGGAGCAACTCCGGTTTCCCACCCTGGCCTTGTTGAATCCAAAGGAAATACATGGCTGCCGGGAGCTGGCTGATATTCAATTCTACCTGATTGTTTGCATTGGTAGTTTGAGTTGTTTCCATCAGAAGGCGACCGTTCAAATCGCGGATTTCAATATTATTTACCTCTTTTTTCAATCCGCTGATGGTAATGTTTTGCTGTGCAGCATAAGGATACAGACTGATATTATCTGAAGTGGATGCTGTTTCGGTTACAGCTGTAGGAATGATAACTACCGGCATTTTACCAACGATCATTTCAAACCGGTTATCGCCATATGAACTGGCATCCGACATATTGATGGCAAAAGTGTATGCGGTATCGGTGCGCATATCAATGATGTTACCGGTTAAATAATCCAACAAATACAATGGAAGATTTTCTGCAAAATCGGAGGCGTTTACAAAACTCATGGTGTACGAACCGGTAGATTTTGCATAAACACTTAATCTAACCGTATCCCCATCGCCGTGGAAAGGTTTTGAATTCAACGCCAAATAAGAACCTTCTTTGCTAAGTGTGGCAATGTTTACTTCAGCGCCCCACATTTTGGCGATATCATATACGTCTTTGGTAGCAGCTGCTTCATCGATGTATTTTACTACCATTTCATCCTGGTTGATGGAATCCATGGTCATACGGATACGGAAATCGCGGTCCTGGTAATCACTTTTAAATACATTGCCCGGTGCGGTACTGGTCTTGTAACTTTCTTTCAGTGTCATGGTTGGGTTGGCTGCTGATGCCTTTACCCAGAAAGCTGCACCGGATGGTATAATGCCATTGCTTAAAGTTCCGGCATTGGAAATGGGATTATAACTTTGATAGGAATTGTTGGTAGCGTTATAAACATAAATAACAGCGTCGAGATGTGCATAATCGGTTCCTGAAAAATCAGGAGTAGTCCCATTGCGACCTGCATCGTGAAAAGCATTCCAATCGATAGCTGAAGGATAAGGATTTCCCAGAAAATTCCAACCATCGTTTGCACTGTTGCCCGATGATGTGAATGTAGGATTCATATTAATATTGCCTGAATTAACAGTTCCGCTAACTTCAAGGGTTACTGAATCCTGAGTATTCAATGTTCCGTTCAAGCGGCCGGGTTGACGGGTTCCGCGAACAAATACCCGGTAACCTTTTCCTGCGGTAAGAGCAGTATTGATATTGGTTGCAGCTGTCCATCCGGAATTTAAATCGCCTGTAATAACAGCTTCGTTGTATGTAAATACACTGGCTGAATTGGATTGAGCCGCATCAAATCCATTGCTTGCACCACCTGAACCGGTAATGTGAATCTGGTTTTTCCAGTTGGCCAATGTGGCACCTGTTACCGAGCTGCTCAGGAATCTCCAGCGGCGCGCAACGCCCGGAATAAAACGTTGAACATTGACATTTCCGGTGATAGTTCCATTTCCTGCTGCAACAGATGCAGTAGTAACAGAATTTGAAATCAAGGTAAGGTTGCCGCCAGTTGCCAATGTTCCTGCTGTGGGAGTAAATGTTCCAACCAGTTTGAAGGTATTGCCTAATGTGATAGTTTCGTTGCTGCGGTTCAGGGTTAAATTTTTTACGGTGGTATCTCCGGTTTGTTTTAGGAACAGAGAAGTCGACATTGGTCCGCTACCTCCGATGGAAATATTGGAAGTTGGACCACCGATCAGGTTATTGGTGGCCGAACCACTGAAATCGCCGTTGAGGGTTAAGGTATTTTCACCGATACTCAGACAACCACTGGTTAATGCAAGTGATCCGTTTATAGTAAGGCTTCCGCCCATGGTGAGGTTAGTGTTGCCGTTGTTGATAGAAAGGTTGTTAACCGATGCAGGCAGGGCAGCTCCCAATACCTGTGCACTGGTTCCGCTATAAGTATAATTTCCGGTTGTATTGTATGTTCTTGCTCCACTTACCTGAATTTGTCCGGTAGACCCTGATGCAGTTATACCCTGATCATGATTAATGATCATGGTACCGCTGTTAGTAAAAGCTCCAGAGGAACCATCAAGTATATTTTGAAAATCAACCGTTGCTCCGGATGCTACAGTAAAGAACAAGGTATTGGAAATGGTTCCACTTGTTTTGGTAAAAGTTTGGGTTACCGTAGAATCGAAAGTGATCCCTGAAGCGGTGCTGGTGCTGCTTTCTGTAAGAGTTCCACCGTTCATTATTAAATTTCCTCTCAGGTTGATGGTTCCGTTCCCACTTGAAGCGGCCAGATTAATGGTACCGGCAGTAAGGGTTAAATTTCCACGCACAATCATGTTGCGGGCAGTTGATGTAGCTGTTAATCTGACTTGTCCGCTGCCCGTTGAAGTTATCGTGAAATTTCCATGAATGGATACTGCTACATTCAAAGGAACACTACTGGTTTGACTGGTACAATTCCATTCCACATTGCCGAATTGTTGTGTAAAATTAGTTGGACCGGTGGAGCTTGATGTATAGCCCACTACTACCAGATTAGAAGAAATCCCCCAACTGAGAGCAAGTGGAATAGTTGCCGTTGTACGTGCCACTTCAACGGTACCTCCGTTTTCAACAACCAATTTACTGGTATTCGAAAGTGTACCGGTATACTTCAGTTTTCCTCCATTGTGGATGGTAACAGAGGCAGAATTCATATTATAGGTTGAGCTGGAATTGCTTATATCCAGTGTTCCGGAAATACTGGCCACAACACTGTTAGCGGATAAGGAAAGTCCGGCATTGCTTGTACCTCCCACTCTTAAAAAACATCCACTGTTAATTGTAAGATCTGTACCTGTTAAGTTGCCAACCGTTAAAAGTCTTGTTCCTGTTCCATCGATAAAAGTGAAGTCACCCGCATTCTGAACGTTCAATCTTCCGGCAGTACGGTTGGTGGTTTGAAAATTGATGGTAACTGCTCCGGTTTGTAACCCGGCTGTTGTTGAAATGTCGCTGCCATCGAGGTAAACAATATCGCTTGAGCTGGGAACCGAAGAACCGCTGGAACCACCCAGAGTTGTTGACCAGCTAGATGTACTTCCCCAGTTTGCACTTGCACCACCTACCCAATAGCGATCGGCCGCAAAACCAGTGAAATGAAGAAGAAGAAAGCAGCTCAAAGAAATAAACATCTCCAAACCTTTAAACATATTGGCTATGTTCCGGTTCCGGTGATTGATTTTTTTTATGCTTAACTTAAAGTTCATGTTTCGGATAGGTGCTGGTTGAATTACGTTGACAAAGGTGTGCCCGTTCTCAGACATACTTCCGGGTTTTTCAACAGGAAGTGGCATTCACCGCATCATTGGCAGAAAAGTGATATGAACCTGTAAATTGGGCTTTACGGAGTTGAGAAGTTGCTGATTGAGTTAATTCAGATCAACTTATCCTCCATTTATCCGGTAATCCGTTTAAATTTTAACATTTATAAAGTATTGAGAAACAAGCGCATAATTATAATTAAAGCGCAATTCATTGACACATGTCAATATTTGAGTTCATCCAATGGGATTAATTTTCATACAGGAAAAACAACAACTTGAATAAGTGAAGGGGGTCAGATCTGATTTCCAACGGATTTTAATCTATGTGATTTGCCCTATTTTCCATGAAGCACGATTTAGTTTAGATGAAGAAGTATTCGGCCAGCTTAAATAGCAAAGAATGGATGATGTTGGTCCAATAACATCTACTATTATTAAAGGCCTTTTTAATTATTCCTTCACAAAGCGCAAAACTTCAGGTTTTCCACCTTCTCCTTGCTGAATCCAAAGGAAATAAATAGCGGCAGGCATATTAACAAGGTTTAGTTCCAGTTGTCCTTCCTGATTTGCAGTGGCTGCAGTTTCCATCATGATACGACCATTGATATCGCGGATCTCCATGAATGTGATACCGGATTTCAGTCCGCTGATGGTTACCTGTTGCTGCACATTAAATGGATACAAAGAAATAGTTTGCGATAAGGCTGAAGCTTCATTCACTGCAGTAGGCATAATGACAACCGGCATTTTACCAACAATCAGCTCAAAGCGACTGTCGCCGAATGATGAGGCGTCAGTCATGGTTACTTTAAAAGTGTAGGAGGTATCGTTGCGCAGGTCGATGATATTTCCATTGTAATAATCGAGCAGATACAAAGGCAGGTTAGACGCGAAATCGGCAGCATTCACAAAGCTCATGGTATAGTTGCCGGTACTCCTGGCCCATACGCTTAATTTAACGGTATCGCCTTCGCCACGGAATGGTTTTGCGTTTAAAGCCAGGTATGATTTATCTGAACCAAGAGTTGCAATATTGACTTCAGCGCCCCACATTTTATCAATATCATAAGCATCTTTTGCCGGAGTGGCATCATCGATATACTTCAATACCATTTCATCCTGATTGATGGTATCCATAGTCATCCGGATGCGGAAATCGCGGTCGGCGTATTCACCGGTTTTGAAGAGAGCCGTTGGGTTGCTTCCCACTTTGTATTTTTCTTTCATCACCATAGTAGCCTGGCTCCATGCCTTCACATAAAAAGCTGCTCCGGATGGAATAATTCCCCCGTTGAGTGTACCTGAATTGGAAAGCGCATTGTAGGCAACATAGGAATTGCTATTGGCATTGTAAACGTAAATGATAGGACTGAGGTTGGTATAATCAGCGGCGTCATCGTAGAATTTATTCCAGTCGATAGGTGATGCATATGGATTTCCCATCAGATTCCAGCCATCGTTGGCACTGTTTCCTGAAACCGTATAAGTTGGTTTCATATCGATATCGCCGGAATTAACTGTTCCATTAAAATCCAACGTAACGGCATCCTGTGTGTTTAAGGTTCCGTTTAACCGGCCGGCATCGCGACTTCCCCGAATAAAAATACGATAACCCAATCCGGCTTTGATTGGGTTGTTGATGTTGTTTGCAGCTTTCCAGCCGGTGTTCATATCTCCGGTAATCATGGTTTCATCGTACCAATAGACACTGGCTGCATTTGAACCCGATGCATCAAATCCGTTGTTGATTCCTCCGGAACCGGTAATCTGAATTTCATTTTTCAGGTCAGCTAAAGTTGCATTGTTAACAGGAGCAGCTAAAAAGCGCCAACGGCGCTGACAAGCCGGTACATAACGTTGGACGGTTACATTTCCTGTAATGCTACCTGCTCCTTCGCCAATGCGTCCGGTTCCGGCTGCATCCGAAACAATCACCAGATTTCCGGAAGCTACCAGCGAACCTGAAGCGGCTGTGATGGTTCCATACACTTTGGTTTTATTTCCCAAATGAACCTGTTCGCCGGAGCGATTGATGGTCAGATTGTTGATGCCGGTATCGGCTGAGGCATCAAAAAATAAACTATCGCCCAGGGGGCCGGTGCCTTCCACCACAATGTCGGAATGACGTGAACCTACGAGGCAATTGGTGCGAGAACCCGAAAATTTTCCTTTCAAACGCAGGGTATTACTTCCAATTTCCAATTTGGTATCCTGCAATTTAAGTTCACCTTCTACACTGATTGAGCCATTCAATTTCTTTTTACCCGATGCAAGAATGAGTTCGTTATAAGTTCCATCAACTACATCCTGGCTATCGGTAGCGGTATATTCAACTTTGCAGCTCCAGGTTCTTCCTTTGGGTAGCGACAAAGAATCTTTTCTGCTGGTGCGAATGGTACCTGATCCGGTTGTTGTTATGTTTGATCCGGTCAACATATTATCCTGAAGGTCGAGTACCGCACCTGAATCGATCACCAATGCACCGCTGATATTTATATCGTTGGCGATGGTTGTTTGACCGGTACCTGAAACTACCAGACTGCGAATGGTGTCCGGCAACCAGGCAACGGTAACTTCCGCTTCTTCGTTGTTTGTAAAAATAAAATCATTCGATTTGGTAAAGCTGCAGGTGATGCTGGAATTGAGAATGGATTGTTTGTTTGTACCGCAAATTCCATATTTATTGGAAGTTTCTACCTGACCTCCGCTGTTTACTTTGAATTCAATATTGGAGGCTTTTCCATTGGCATAAGACGCTCCGATCAATTGCGCTCCGCTGGTATCCATGAAACGGATTAATCCTCCGTCTTTAATTTCCATTTCTACTTCGCCATTGTTCCATTGTTGCAGGGTAATCTTTTTTCCTTTGTTAACCGTTAATGATCCAGAAATAGAAAGTTCCATTTCCGCATTGTGACTGGCAGATGTAGGACCGAAAACCCAATCGCCGGTAAGCACACCGTTGATTCCCGATGGGATTACAAACTCATCGCCTTTGTTGGTAAACTTCTTAGCCGCTGTTCCGGATCCGTTTTGCTTGGTATTCCAGGAAGCCGGAAACTGCGCGTTGGCAGCTCCTCCCGGAGTAAGGTAGAATTTTGTGGCTTGCGCAGCAGGTTGGAATGCCATGAGTAAAAGCAGCGCAGACAAGAATCCCCAAGGTGTTTTCACCGTTGTTTTTGAGTTGGGATTTTTGATCGTTTTTTTAGAGTCCACTGCTGCTGTTTTTTGCAATTGCAGGGCGAATATCCTCACCCTAAAAATGAGGTAAAAAGGAATTGCATTAGTGGTAGTTTGAGGGCAATGAATTGCGGTTTTCTTATATGAATTTTGAGGCCCTTTAGATTTATGTGTGTTATTAACACATTATCCACATCAATACCCGTGTATTTCCTGATTTTCGGGTATGTAAACCAGGTCAATTCCAGCCTGAGTTTTGCAGGATTTATGAGGTCTAAATTCAGGTGAAAGTACTACCCGTGCTACCGGAGCAGGTAAAAGCGGTAATCGTGACGAACGGTAGAAAATGCAAATAAGCAGCAAATGCATGCATCAATAAATGCGGAATCCTTACGTGAATAAGCCTTTCAAGGAATTGAAGGTGTTTAAGTCCTTACCCTGGAGTTCATTTTTTCGAGCGGTTCAAAAAGTAAGGTATGATTTATCCTGAAAGCTATTCAATTTCAGTCACTTTTACCGTATTGGTCCTTGATCGCTCGTGAATAGGCATACTGGCGGTGTTGATGACCAAATCACCCGACTTCACAAGTCCTTTGCTTTTTAAAATTTCGTTTACTTCAGAAATGGTTTGATCGGTACTGTCGAATCCTTTATAAAAGAATGCTGTAATTCCCCAAACCAGATTGAGAGTATGCATGAGGCGTTGATTGCCGGTAAAAATAAAGATCGGAGCTTTTGGCCGGTATGAAGAAATCTGATAGGCGGTATATCCTGAAAACGTTAAACTTACGATTGCAGCTGCATTCAAATGTTCCGATATGCGAACAGCGGTATAACATATTTCATCGCTTATAAAAGTAGGAGAATTGGCTTGCGGTCTGTTTCCTTTAAAATACGGAGCATTGGTTTTTTCGGCTTCAAATATGGCTTTTTGCATATTGCGCACTGCTAAAATCGGATACGCACCAACGGAGGTTTCGGCACTGAGCATCACTGCGTCGGCCCCATCCATAACGGCGTTGGCAATATCATTTATTTCAGCCCGGGTAGGCGAAGCATTCTGGATCATGCTTTCCATCATTTGTGTAGCAATAATTACCGGTTTGCTATGGCGGATACAGGCTTTCACAATTTGTTTCTGGATAATGGGAACACGTTCCATTGGCATTTCCACCCCCAGGTCACCCCGTGCTACCATTACGGCATCTGTAGCGTCTATAATCTCTTCCAGATTATCGAGGGCTTCCGGTTTTTCAATTTTTGCTACCACGCGTGGTTTCCATTCGTGCAGATCTATGATGGATTTAAGTTCTTCAATATCGGAAGCTTTTCGTACAAACGACAATCCTATCCAGTCTACACCCATTTCAATGCCGAAAGCCAGATCTGCCTTGTCTTTTTCGGTCAGGGCCGGAATAGACAAACGGGTTTGAGGCAGGTTGAATCCTTTTTTGGACGAGAGTATTCCACCATAGGTTACTTTGCAGGTAATGGTTTCTTCACCATCCGTTTCCAATACATCCAGTTGCAATTTACCATCATCGAGTAAGATTATTTCACCGGCTTTTATATCTTTTGGAAGGGTTGGGAATTTAACATAAATACGTTGTGCAGTACTGATTTGTTCGTGTGTAGTTACCTGTATAACAGAACCGGTGATCAACTCTACCTTGCCATTTTCCATCTCGCCAACGCGGAGTTTCGGCCCTTGCAAATCGAGCAGGATGCTGATAGAATCGTGGTATTCTTTACGAATGGTGCGGAGATTTTCAATCACCTTGCGATGATCTTCGTAGCTGCCATGAGAGAAATTGAGGCGGCAAACATCAACGCCTTCGCCGATAATGGCTTTGAGCATTTCATACGAGGAAGTTGCAGGACCAATGGTGGCAACTATTTTGGTGCGGTTGGAGCGTTTTTGTAACATCGGAAATTTTTAATCAGGAATTACTAGATTGTGTTGAGACTTAAGGGTATAATGATCAATTTCGGTTATGAGCTGGATGGATTCCAAATGACGAATAGCAGAAATAAATGGTTTTTTGCGGAAGTATTCCAGAGCACCTTTAATCATTAGTACATAGTCGATATTGCGTATTTCGGGTAATAATTGAAGATTCTCATCCTTATTACCCAACAAATAATACTGCAAACGGTTTATTTCATCGAGATAATCGAAACGGCAAAAAAAACTTTCCTGCTTTTCCTTACTGATTAAAACCATATCGTCTTTGCGTTCGAAACCATAATGCAATTGCGTATTCATGAGCCAGGCCAGGCGGTGTGGACGTTCGGCAGCCGACAATCCAAATAAAATAAACTCATTGTCGAAGGTGCTTTCGAGGTAATGTCTTTTCACGGGTTTATGGTTAACTGCATCCGGGTTGTAAAACTACAACTTTTGACTAATGTTGTAACGTTAAGTTTGTGTTTCTATTCGGCATACAGCCTCTCCCGAAAAAAAATAGCCGTTTTAACTTTTTCATTAAAAAAAGCCTTTATTTGCATCCTTAAACCATTTAATATTTACAGCAATGTCAGACATCGCAACCAGAGTAAAAGCTATCATCATGGATAAGCTTGGAGTAGAAGAAAGTGAAATCACGAATGAGGCCAATTTTACAAACGACCTCGGTGCGGATTCACTGGATACGGTTGAGTTGATAATGGAATTCGAAAAGGAATTCAATATCGCCATTCCGGACGACCAGGCTGAGAAAATCGGTACGGTAGGTCAAGCCATTTCCTACATCGAAGCCAACGCGAAGTAAGCATTATACTCATTTAACTCAGCATTTTCATGCCATCCAGAAGAGTAGTTGTTACAGGATTAGGTGCTTTAACACCATTGGGTAACAATGTTCAGGAATACTGGAACGCTTTATCAGACGGTGTGAGCGGGGCTGCCCCGATCACCCGTTTTGACGCATCCAAGTTCAAAACCCGATTCGCCTGCGAAATCAAAAATTTCGAAGTCACTGATTTTATCGACCGTAAAGAAGCCCGGCGTATGGATCCCTATACCCAATACGCAGTGGTTTCGGCTGATGAAGCAGTGAAAGACAGCGGACTCGATCTGGAAAAGGTAAACAAAGAGCGTGTCGGAGTCATTTATGCCTCCGGTATTGGCGGCCTGACTTCTTTTTTCAACGAAGTCAGTGCATTTGCCAAGGGCGACGGAACTCCGCGTTTCAGCCCGTTTTTTATTCCCATGATGATTGCAGATATAGCCGCAGGGCATATCTCCATGCGTTATGGATTTCGCGGACCAAATTATGCCACGGTATCGGCTTGTGCTTCTTCTAACAATGCCATTGTGGATGCTACCAATGCCATTCGTCTCAATCAGGCGGATATTATTGTAACCGGTGGTTCCGAAGCTTGTGTTACCGAGCCTGCCATTGGCGGATTCAATTCCATGAAAGCACTTTCGGAACGCAATGATGATCCCCAAACAGCCTCCCGGCCATTTGATAAAGACCGCGATGGTTTTGTGTTGGGTGAAGGTTCGGGTACATTGGTGCTGGAAGAACTGGAACATGCCCTGGCCCGAGGAGCGAAAATTTATGCAGAAGTTGTTGGATGTGGAATGTCGGCAGATGCCTATCACTTAACGGCCCCGCATCCGGAAGGTTTGGGAGTTATTGCTGTTATGCATACGGCATTGCGTGATGCAGGATTGCAAGCCAGTGATATGGATTATGTGAATGTACACGGAACCTCTACTCCTTTGGGAGATGTGGCAGAACTAAAAGCCATTCAGAAAGTTTTCGGCGAACATGCCTATAATTTAAACATCAGTTCAACCAAATCGATGACCGGTCACTTATTAGGCGGAGCCGGTGCCATCGAAGCCATTGCCGGATTGCTGGCTATCACCAAAGGAATAATACCTCCAACGATCAACCATTTTACCGATGATCCGGATATTGATCCAAAACTGAACCTGACTTTTAACAAATCGCAACAGCGCGAAGTAAAAACCGTACTGAGCAATACATTTGGATTTGGAGGGCACAATGTTTCAGTGATTTTCAAAAAATTTGAACGCTGAGATTTGTGATCAGGAGAACTTTTTCCGGAATTTATCTGGGTTATTTTTCCAGCAACAGAAATTTATTTAAAAGCATTCGTCACATTACCGGATTCAACCCGGTAAATATCAATTGCTATATTCAGGCATTGCGCCATCATTCTGCTTCCACTACCATTCATCACAACGGCTCCAAAGACAGCAACGAAAGGCTGGAGTATTTAGGCGATTCGGTATTAAATACCGTTGTAGCAGAATTGTTATTCAAACGCTATCCATATAAAGGCGAAGGCTTTTTAACCGAGATGCGCTCCAAAATTGTAAGTCGTGAAAGCCTGAACGAACTGGCCATGAAAATCGGGATCAACCACATGGTGATATACGACCGCAAAGCCATTAACCCCAACAATAAGTTGAGTATTTTCGGAAATGCACTGGAAGCATTTATAGGAGCGGTTTTTTTGGATGGAGGGTTTGGTGTGGCACAAAAATTTATCCGCGGCCGTTTGTTACCGCATATTGATATCGATAAACTGCAACATACAGAAACCAATTTTAAAGGCCGCCTGATCGAATGGTCGCAGCGGAATTCCAAAAATGTAGAGTTTGAAAACGCCGAAATTCTGGATCACAAGCAGAAAATTTATAAGGTACGAGTTCTCATAAACCGCGTTTTGATGGGCGAAGCGGAAAATTTATCGAAGAAAAAAGCTGAGCAGCTGGCATCGCAGAAAGCCTGGAATGGTTTGACGTCAGAAATTACCGAGTGAAAAATTTTCGCGGTATAGCAGGTATACCGAGAAAGCATAATCGAATTGTTTGTTACCTAAATCTATAAAAGGTTCGTAACGGATTACGATATTCAGATGCGCATACAATTCCTTTTCATACAATAAGCGGAAAAACAACAATTGTCTTCCGGCTTCTGTATAACCTGCCTGATCAGCTGAAACAGATTGATAAATGGCAGTACCTCTGGGAGCGATATAATTGTTTCCATTCCAATAGCTGAGCATAAAATCCATCCAGCGTGTTTGCAGAGCCAGATTGGCATAGGTGCCAATTCCGTTGCGAAACGCGAAATATCCCGATTGGGTATTTTCACGGTTAAAAACACTGTAGGCGCTTGCGGTCCATGATTTAAATACAGGAGATGACAGGGTTGTTTTCAACACCAAACCTGCAGCACCATTGAAATACATAATTACCTTTCCGGTATCGGTATCAATTTGCCCTCCGCGATGAAAGGCGGTGAACTGCAATGGAATGGTTAAGGTTGTTTTCTTTTTTGAAATAAGTTGTGGAGCAAAGTGAAATCCGGTTGTGAATTGCTCTTTGTATGGCGAACCCCTTTCAATGAATCGTTCCCAATTGATCCATACATCGGCAAAAGTTTTCGGGCTTACCAGGCGATACTGAAACCCGTTTTCGATCCGGCGTTCGATATTGCTGTTGATGTCCCACAAGGGTTCAATCAAACCATGAGCCAGCGCCCCTTCCAACGTACCAAACAGAAATGCGTGATGGCCGGATTGTATTTTAACCGTAAAGGTGGGAAGCACACGCGAAAAGGTGGTGTTTGATCCATAATCTTTGCGAAGATATGAACCGGCCTGCAGGCGAATATGTGCATGTGGTTGCAGGTAAATGGATGGTTGCAATTGATATCCGAATAAAGTTCTGCCCAGTTCAATGCGGCTGAAGTATTCGGTATTGCGCATGTATGGATTGGCCTGCAAAGCAATTCCGAAGTTAGAGGTATCACTTACTTCCATAGAAATACGATCGCAAAGCAATGTGTTGTTGAGTTGTGCAAATGCTGAAAAGGTAAAACAACAGCATATTCCAGCCACACCCAATCGTTTGCAAAGCAGATAGAACATATTCATACCTGAATAGCTCTGGTAGCCATTTAATGGTTGCAGGTAAGAATGCTTACACCCTGGTTGTTGACCAGAAAATTTTCTTTATCAACATAACCGTATAACGCATCGTTATCGGATACAGTAGCCATCAGACTCATCAGCGGTATCCGGTTACGGATGGCATATTCCATGGTTTGACGAGAGAATCCGGCCGAGAAATGCTGAAGCTCTTCAATCACTTTCGTGAAAGGAATTTGTTGTTCGGTAAAATAGGATTCGGCCAGTTCAATGTTTTTGTTAAGAATCTGATTCGCATCGGCACCGTCGCGGTCAATCATATAAATGATCAGTGATGCGCCCAGGATTTTGGCAAGGCTTGCCGTTTGCTTCACTTTAACCATATAATCGGGATGTGGTCCGATGGGAAATAAAATCGTTTGCGTTTGACTTAAATCTACTTTGGTATGTTCGCTGATCACCAGACAAGGACAGTTGATGGCCTGAACCAATTTTAAAATATGCGCACCAAAGAGTTGCTGAAACATTCCCTTAATGCCGTGGGTGCAAATAAATACCAGATCGGCCTGTGTTTTTTGCAATGCACTGTTGGTAGCGGCATTTAACCCACCAATACCAACTACCGGTGTAATTTCACTATCGGGTGCGTTTGTTTTCAGAAAATCATCCAGATCCGCTTCGGCTTGTTTTACTTTATCCTGCGAACTTACAATGTGAATGCCGGAGAGTTTGCTTTTTGCCTTTTTTGCAACAGCGATGGCCTGCACTAATGCTGTTTTGGAACCATCAGTAAAATCGATCAGTACGGCAATGTTTTTCATACGTTGGGTATGGATGAATGAAGGAGCAAATTAGGGATTCTTTCGGGGAAATAAAAAGGCAGTGAAGGTCTATCAGTCTGAAAACACAAACTACCAGTCCATCTGAACAGTAATTCCACTCATTGTTTGTAATTCAAAGCATTATCGGTTTTGAGGATAAACAAATCGGCGCCAGTATTTCCTGAACCAAAACCGGTTGTAACTCCGGTCAGTATAAAATCGCCACTTACATTCTCTATGCCGTAAGTAAGTGCGCCCGAAAGATTGAATTGAAAAATTTTGGTCCACAGGAGTTTTCCATCGCGGCTCACTTTAGCTGCAAAAGGTTGTTGCGATGTTTTTCCGGGAATAATGCACGCTCCGGTGACAAAATAATTGCCATCGCGGGTTTCTTCTATTCCACAATTCAGTATTGACCCATACGGACTGGCCACGATATCGGTTTTCCATAGAATGTCTAAATCGTCGTTCACCTTAATCAATTGACCCCGGTTGATTTTATTATAATCCTGTACGGTTGTGTTGATCAGTAAATGTTTGTCGGAAGTATATTTATGAAAGAAACTTTGATAGTGATCGTTATCCAGGGCAGTATCTACCAACACAGTTTTGGTAAAAGCGAGAGCACTGTCATAATATACTTGTTTAGCCACAAAAAGTTTCAGGCGTTCGCCCCAGCTAAAATTGTTTTTGTCGTGCATAAAGCAGCCACCGACAAAGTAATTAGTATTTCCATTTCCGTATTTGTAAATCGAGAGCCATACCAGTTTAAAGTCCTTTTTATCAAACGAAGCTTCGCTAATGTATTGGGTACCGATTAAATTTCCGGAAAGGTCAAAGCTGGCTATATGTGCAGATGCGTTCCACGTTGATGGTCCATTGGTAATAACTTGTTTATACGTACCATCATTTCCCTCTACCGGGTATGTACCATACCAGAATTTGTATCCGTTAAAAGTAGAAGTGTAGTCGGTAACAAATGCAACCTGCCCGTTGCTGTTAATTTTTACCAGATATCCTGCCGGTCCATCGGGGGTAAACAACATACTGCCATCGGCTAATACTACACAATTGACCAGCGAAGGAAGTTCGTAATCACCGGCGCTGCGTTTCCATTCGAGTTTACCTTTTTCATTCAGTTTCATGATGGAGAGTTTTTTGCCATCACCGGTTGCACGTAAATCTTCATTGATGATCAGCATGCAACCGCCATCCGGCGTAGCCTTCATGAAATTACAGGTTTGTCCGCCCAACTCAGGATATACATGCATGAAGGTTTTTGTTTCCAGCAAAGTATTATCTACTTCTTTGGTACAACTACCCAGCAGAAAAGTAAATAAAAATACATTTACTGCGTTCCTGAAACTGAAATTTGTGCTTATACAATACATGAGGTTATTTGGTTATGAGGTCTCCGTTTTTATTTACCCGCATGGTAAACATTCTGTCGTATCCTGTTTCTGAAGAGGAACTGTATGCAGCAACACGCCAGCCACCTTCTGCTAAGGGTTGAACACAACGGGCGTTGTTTACCGTAAAATCGCTGCCAATGGTTTTAGTCCACAAAGCATTGCCATCCTTATCTACCAGAATCAGGGTGTTTTTTAAGCTGGAAAACAATTCAGGATAGGCTGAATTGAATGGGGCGGAGCTGCTGCTTCCAATCAGCAGAAATGTTCCATCAGGGTTGGCTTCTATATTGTGCAGGAGCGAATAGCCCTGTACCGGAAATTGCTTTTCCCACATCAGGTTTCCGTTAAAATCGGTACGTAATAATTGTATGGTTAATTTGCCTTGCAGTCCTTCTATATAAGTGGCAATCAAACAACCATTCTGCATTACTTTTACTTTTACGGGAGGGGTTCGGCGCGGATTATCGAAAGCAAAATAATATTGACCCTCGCGCGGATAGCTATAATAGGGATTCATGGATATGGGTGATCCATTGTGAAAAAGATGCATCAGGAAAGTTACATACTTGCTTGCTTGTCCCGGAATATTAGACAATGACATCAGGCCACCGAGAAACAAACTGCCATCCAAAGCTTCGCAAAGTGAAACTCCCCAGGCATGATAGTAATTTGGCGCGACGGTATAAGGAGGGATATTGGTAAGATTTGAATAGTAATAATTGAACGGATAAATTGAATCGTACGTAAAAGTTCCATCGGTTTTTAACCGGTGAATATAAATGCGATTGGTTCCTGAAACAGAATTTTTACCGGTTATATAATAGAATCCCAACTTCGACTCCAGCGCTCCGAATGCCGCACTTTCATCCGTGTTGGTGGAACTGTTATAACTGCGGGCCCACATTACATCGCCGTTGGCATTGGTTTTAACTACATAATCTGAAAGACAATTGGTGGAGTCCCAGGTGCCTTTTCCTATCGAGTTGGAGGCTCCTATGGCAAGGTAACCACCATCCGAGGTTTCTATCACATGGTTAAAGTAATCGTATTTACGACCGCCATATGTTTTGTACCATTGTTTGTTTCCAAAGTGATCCACTTTAAGCAAAAATGCATCCTTACCATTTACACCGGTATTGGTTGAACCACCATATATAAACCCACCATCGGATGTTTTCTCCACAAAGGCTACCTTGTCTTCATACCCTCCAAAAAAATATTCGATGGGTGAAGACGAATCCGCATCTGATTGAAATTCCTTCTTGCAGGAGATGCAAAAAACCAAAACCCAGGCCAACAGAATGAAACCGGAATGAGGTAAGTGGATTGAAGGAAAGCGGATAATCATAATATCAATATGCTTTTTGTTTGATAATGGAATACAAGGGTAAATGATAACTCAGGTTGAATTGAAACATACTCAGCCGGATATCGTCGTTGATGTATTGGTTATGAAAAATGAAATCCAGATCATTGAACCGTTTTTCTTCATCAATCAGATTGCGGAAATATATCATATACGAACAGTCCAGTGCTACAAACCCTTTACCCAGCGGATAACTTATTCCCATTTTGATAGAAGTAAGCAATTGTGCCTGGTTGCGTTCGTTGATTGCATTGCGGGAATTCAGTGTGGTAACCCCGGTTTGTTCGATACGGTTTTCGAGGTTGATCATGGCATTCAACATGTAGTTGATTCCAATTCCACCTCCGGAATAAACACGCAAGCCGTTTGCAAGAGGCAGATAGAAGTTTACATAAGGAAGAATCAACAAATACTGTTGCGACTCTCCATATCGCTGACTATTTCCTAAAACACCATCAATAGACTGATTGAGATAGATTCCGTTGAACAGCATGTCAAGACCCAGTACTACCTGATTGCGTAAATAATATTCGGCAAAACCACCAAATTGATAACCCGTGGTGAGGTAATAGGTAGAAGGCGCATTGAATGGAGAGTAATTCTTGAGAATGGTTGGCGAAGCGTAATTCATACCGGTCTTTAAGCCACCGAACAAAATTTGTTTTACCTCAAACTTTTCAATAAGACGGGTAAATTCAACAGGGTCGATATTTGGATATTTACGATAATCGGGTTTAAGTCGGATCATCATTTCTGCATAATAGGAAGCCTTCCTTTTATTGTTTAAGAACTGATACGAGATACCCAATAAACGATACGCTTCAAATTTCTCTTCATCGGTTTTAAGTGAACGCAGACACGATTCGCAGATTTTAATGGCTTCAGGTATTTGCCCGTCCTGAAACAATTTGTCGGAGCGGTTCAACACATCTTTGCATCTTTTTTGCGCAAGGGTATGTTGCATTAAGAAGAGCGATACTATGACGAACCAGCAATACTTCATTTCTTTTGAAGGATTTTATAATTGAGGTAAAAGGCATACCCGATGGTAATCGATAGGTTGCTCAGGATGATGTCGTCGTCTTCGTAAAAATAATTATAAACGAGCTCGTTGTATTTATACCGGCTTGCCTCGTTAGTGATATTGGCCAGCGACTTATAGAAATTCATCTGCAAGTACAAATCGCCTTCTTCAATTTTATAAGTTCCGCCAACACCTCCAACGAAACCATAATTGAATAGGTTTCTCCTGGAAGTGGAATTTACATTGCTGAGTTCATAAAGTTTGTTTTGCGGCGTAAAAGTAGCTTTGAAATTGTTTTCACTGAACAGCAGGAATCCGGCAAACAGTCCTCCCTGAATAGTAATATGCCAGCGTTTGCGTGGATACAGGATGTATTTGGCCATCAAAGGAAAATCGAGATACGTTAGTTTTTCATCTACCGAAACATTCCAGTTGGATAAGGCATAATCGATCTGGTAAGCCTTGCGTGTAGCAAGACAACCCAGATCGATCTGCAGATGTTCAGACAGGGTATAGCCGGAGGAAAGACCGAATTGAAAGCTGTTTTCAGAAGTATACGTTTTGTTGTAGTCAGATAATACAAATCCTTTGGTGATCTCGGGAAAGGTGGAATTGGTTCCCAATGAAAGAGCTAACCCTAAACTGAATTTCGGGATAACGGTAATGCTTTTCAACAACTTGATCAGTTCAGCAGGATCTTTGAGGTAATTGGGTTTATAGGTGGGATTGAGTTCCAGCATTTTTTCGGCGCTGGTTCTCGCCTGATCCGATTGCCCATCGGCAAGATAAATAATGGTAAGCAAACGCTGAACTTTCCACTGATCACTGAGTACTGCCTTTTCAATAGAACAAGAAGTTGCAAGTGTAATGGCTTCGTTGAAATTGCCGTTCTCGTATGCTTTATTTGCCTTTACCAGAATTTCAGCAAAACTCTCTTCACTTTGTGCAAATGCAGGTGAGAGTTGAAGCTGCATGCAAATCAGTAAAACAACCGGGAATGTTTTTGCCAGGGCAAAGAAATGATTTAGCGCGGAAGGAATTTTTGCATCCGTTAAAATGGAATAGATGATATGGGTAAAGATTCTCATAGCGGTATGCATTCAAAGTTAATTGAACCCTCCTTTCATGAAATCCCCAAAACGGGGGATTCTTCAAGGTATACCCTGTTATTGGGCAACTTCACCTCCATGCATACCCTGAACAAAATACATATCGATTTCACCTTTGTTTTTAGCCGCAATTTTTCCACGGTGCATACAGGCAAATTCATTGCGAATGAGTGAGAAGGTTGCACCGCTGATATTTATTTTACCGGCTTCGCTGTTTTGTTCCATACGTGCTGCGGTATTTACTGTATCGCCCCAGATATCGTACGCATATTTTTTTACGCCTACAATTCCGGCCACCAATGGACCTGTGTTAATACCAATACGGATCTCAAATTTTCCTTTATGCGTTTTCATGTAATGCAGGATCTCCAATGCGGCACGGGTTACCCGCTGGGCGTGATCGACTACCTCATTGGGCATTCCGCAAACAGCCAGGTAGGCGTCGCCAATGGTTTTAATTTTTTCAAGTCCGTTTCGTTCAATGATGGCATCGAAAGCCGTAAAATTTCGGTGGATTTCCTGTACCAGTTGTGTCGGACTCATGGTTTCACTGATACCCGTAAAGTTGACCATGTCTGTAAACAGAACCGTAACATTATTGTATTGTTTTGGTTCAATATGGCCCTGACGTTTCAATTCGTTTGCCACTTCTTCAGGTAATATATTCAACAGTAAGCCATCTGATTTTTCTTTTTCCTCATCCAGTTCTTCAAACAGATTGGAATTGTCGATCGCCACAGCTATATAGGATGCCAAAGATTTTACAAAATCGAGATGATAGGTATCGAATGCATTATTCTTTACACCATACACAGCCATACTTCCGGTTTGCTTGGTATTGAAACCAAAAGGAATACCTATCACTGAAGCGGCCCTGCTTTGATCGAACAGATGAATGGGTTTAAATACATATTGACCATAATCCTTTTCAGCATGATTTAAAACAAGTTCTTTGTTGTTGTTGAACGACCAGTTCAGCACATTGTCGTTATCAGCTGTCCACTGCGAATTCGTAACTATTTCAACAGATTGATGGTGCAATACATAGTATAAACGTTTACCCTGATTTTCGATCATAAAATGTACTTCTCCGGCTGCCATGCTCGAAACAATATACTTATAAACCTTACTCAGTATTTCTTCCAGACCCAAACTGGAAGTAATGTCTTTGCCTATATCGGTGATGAGGGTAATTTGTGAAATGGAAGACTCAAAAACATCCACCAGTCCGCTCAATTCATGGTGTTTGGATTTGATGTTTTCAAGATGACCGAGTTGGTCTTTCTGAGCAGCAAATTTGTTGCCAATTGTATTAAAGTTATCCGCAATTTTGCCTAGTTCGCCGTTGTAATCAAATTCGATTTTCATGAGGTTTTCAGCCTCAGCAGCAAAGCCGGTTTTCACCGATAGTTCTTTGATTTTTTTGCTTTGATTATAGCCCAACCACAGGATGATCAGGATCACCACAATCAGTAACAATAGAACAGTTGTCAGCATTTCATGCAGAATTAACGGTATAGCGGAGTCAGAAATACGAGTTCAAATTTCCTGTATTTAATTTGTTTGAGGAATACCATATTCGGGGGAGATTATGGAAGTCCTGTAACGGTTTTCTCATATGGAATGTCTTTGCCAACAAAATACAGCCATTCTTCGGGAGTAAAATTGCGTTTCAGTTTTGTTTGCAACGATGATACCAGCAGGGCGTCATCGGCCATGTATTTAATAACCTGTTTATCTTTTCCTGCCGAACAAAAGAGTTTGCCCGAAGGATGAAAAGCCACAGACCAAACCCATGAATCGTGTTCTTTATAGGCAATGGGTTCCGGATCGCTGTTGGTAATGTTCCATAAGTAAACAAAGCCATCCAGGCCCGATGATAGTAATTTATGGCCGGTTTTGTCAAAGGATAAACCGGTTACAGTTGATTTATGTTGATTCAGAAATTTGGGTACACTTGCAGCTTGATTCAGGTTAATCAAAAGAATTTTACCATCGTTCATACCGGCGGCCAAAAAATTTCCATCGGATGAAATTGCAAGTGAAGCTATTTTACCGTTCAGTTTATGCAATTCCAGCTGTCTCATTTTTTCATCCAATGTAACTGAAACAAGGGAACCATCGTCAAATCCGATATAGGCTTTTTGCTGATTGGCTGACAAGGTTAAACAGGAAGGGGTAGTCAATAACCGGATCGAATCAAGAACCTGTTTTGTTACCGGGGATGTTATTTTAAGTGTTTGATCTGCTCCAATCGTAATCAATTGGTCTCCTTTCCATGCCAGTCCTGTTATTTTATCGGAATGAATTTTGGTTATTCGATCAGGTTGCTGTGTACTTTGCAACACATTGAAAATTAAAATTTCTGTACGGTCGCCTGTACAGGCAATTTTGTTTCCGGATGCATGGTAACACAGGTTTTCGAGGATAGCCGGTTGTTTAGGGAAAATGCCGGATACTTTCTGTAAATTATTGACATTGCATATCAGCAACAGTCCGTCGGATCCGCAATTGGCCACTTCTTTTTCATTTGGGCTGAACGCCACCGAACGGACCATGTCGGTATGAACATTGTTTTTGTACTGATCTTCTTCCACTACTTCCTTATGGGCCAGATACAATGCATTGTAAACATCGGGGTTGAAAGGATTGCCTCCATTCGATTTGTTAAAGGCATATGCCTGAATAGCAAGCAAAGATTTTATGTTTTCGTCGAAAGTGCCTTTTTGTACCGATGCTGATTTTACGGCTAATGTTTGTGCTATAGAAAGTATACGCAACCGCGACGCTTTTTTCTCAGATGTGATGGCTACTTTGCGTAAACTGTCAGCAGTGAATCGTTGCTGAATGGCTTTCTGCTTCTCGGTTTCAGCGAGGTTTCGTGCCTGATTGGCATTGATGGAGGCTCTTAATGCATTCTGCTTTTGTTCGTTGGCTTCCTGTTCTTTTTGGAGTGCCAGTTGTTTTTGCTTCTCGGCATTTTGTTTCTCCACTTCTGCCTTTTGTGCACTTTCTTCCGCGATCTGTTTTTGCTTGCGTGCTATTTTTTCCTGTTCCTGTGCATTGGTTTTTTCTACCAGGGCAAGCTGTTCATTGCGGGCTGAATTGTTACTGGCTCTGAATGCCCATAAACTCAGCGTACTTAAAGCAGCAACTACCAGTACGGTAATGATATTGGTTAATTTTCGTTTACGATTTTTTTCAGCCAGCATAAATAGTTTATTCTGGCGACTGGCTTCCATAAAACGATTGGCCAGATGATAATGCGGATTGTATTGCTCAGCCCATTCAGGGGTTACACTGTAACGTTCGTTCCACTCCAAAGCAATTTGCAAATCCGGATCACGCCAGAGCCCCGATAAATTTTTTTCATACAACAACGCACTTGCTGTAAGCCGCTGATAAATCTGGGCTGATTCGAATTCGTCATCTACCCATTTTCCCAAACGATCCCATACCCGCATTAAACTTTCGTGAGAAATATCGATCACACTTTGCGCGTTGATCTGCACATTGTCGGGAGGCATGAGAAATCCCCTGTCGGCACGGCGGAATATATTCACCAACTCTATCACTTCATCTATTCCGGCATTTGCAATTTTAGCTATACGGGTTACAGAGGTAGGTCTTCTTACTCCCCGGTTATCCGATTCTTTAACCGTGAGGGTTTTAAATAGAATAGCGATAATTTCATTTTGACGGGATGTTTTAAGTTCCAGCATGGCTTCTTCAGCATGATTGGATAAAGCTTTATCCATTTTGCCGGTAGCTTCGTAATGCACCAGATCTATCGGCACCGTAGCGTCATTCAGGTTTTTCCATACTTCCCAGGTACGCATGAGAACATGTTGCAGGATGGGTAATTGATCGGGATGCGAACCTACATCTTTGAGCAACTGCTGCACCAGTCGGGGCGAAATGCGTTGTCCGGCCAGTTCAACCGGACCGGTAATACTCAGCTGGAGTTCTTCCATTTTCATGCGAGGAATGAGAAATTGTCCGTTGTTTATGGCTTCCGGTAATCCCATGAACTGCTCACATTCGCCAATAAAATCGCTTCGCAATGTGATGATGACATTGATATTGACATCTTTTTGCTGAATTGCATGCAACAGCAGATTTACAAATTGTTGAGCACCGTTCTCATTCTCTTTATTGAACCGAAACAATTCTTCAAACTGATCTACAATGATGAGCATACGCTTATCTACCGGAATGGCATTGCGTAATAATTGAACAAGGCCTAAGGGACTGCTGTTTAGTATTTCCAGTGAATCATCCAATGCAGGAAGTGATTGCGGACCAGTTTGGAGAGGCTGGATTTGAGAGAGGGTAAGATTTAATTCCTCAACGGGGTTCATACCCGGGCGCATGGTAGCAATGATCCAGGAAGCATCTTTTTTCAACCGGGGAATAACACCCGCACGCATCAGGGAAGATTTTCCACTTCCTGAATTTCCAACGATTGATACAAAATGAAAAGCATTGAGCTTTTGAAAAATGGTTTCAATATAGTTTTCCCGTCCAAAAAACAAGTGCGACTCGTTGGCCTGAAATGGGCGCAAACCCGGAAAGGGATTGAAACTCCCGATGTCGGTTGATACAGAACTGTGAATAGAATGAGTCATCTTTTGAGCGGATCAATTAGGTAACCGGGTAGAGTCCGTTCTACTTTTATCAAGTATACAATACAACCAGAGAACATAAAATCACCCTTTAGGGGGAATTTAATTTACGAAGTACATATCTATTTCACCTTTATTCTTAGCCTTGATTTTTCCGCGGTATGTGCAGGGATAAGTTTTTTTAACCAATTCATGTGTTGTACCGCTTATATTTATTTTCCCCGCTTCGCTGGTTTGCTCCATGCGGGCTGCTGTATTCACTGTGTCTCCCCAGATATCGTATGCAAACTTTTTCATTCCTACAATACCGGCCACAACCGGACCTGAATGGATTCCGATTCGGATCTCAAAATATTCTTTTTGCTGTTGTTTCCGTTCGTCCTGATACGACTTTATAAAATCCAGAATATCGATGGCTGCCTGTACTACTTTAATCGCATGGTGCTTATCGGCTTGTGGTAAGCCACAAACAGCCAGATAAGCATCGCCAATGGTTTTTATTTTTTCGAGTTCGTTTTTTTCAATAATGGCATCAAAAGCTTTAAAACAATAGTGAATTTCGCTTACCAGTTCTTTGGGAGTAAGGTGTTCGCTGATTGTTGTGAAGCCTACAAAATCGGTAAACAAAACACTGACCTGATCAAATTGACGGGCCGTGGTTTCGCCTTTGCGTTTGAGTTCTTCTGCTACTTCAGCGGGTAAAATATTCAGCAGCAGTTCATCCGATTTTTGTTTTTCCTGCTTCAACTCATGTGTACGTTCTTCTACTTTTATTTCCAGCTCGTTGTTTTTATTGATCAGGCGTTTGTTGTTCAGAAGGATGAACAAATAAATGATCAGACCAAGCAAACAGGCATACAGCAGGTAAGCATAACCACTCCGGTACCAGGGTGGTTTGATATAAAACTGAAAGGTACTTTCTTCTGCCAATTCACCCAATGCATTCATACCCTTGATGTGCAGGGTATAATTTCCTCCGCCTATTCCTTGCAAGTTAATATAGGATGCCGCACTCCAGTCGCTCCAGGAATTGTTTAGTCCTTCAATCCAGAAACTGTAGCGGTTTTTTTGCGGATTGACAAATGAATTCATACCAAACTCAATGCGCAACATAGGTGCGTTGTATGAAATTTCGGGTTTGATCTCCTGATTATCTGATAATGTTTCATCCGTCTTTGAATGCACACCATCAAAGCAAATTCCGCCTGAACCTAATGAGATACGCGAAATGGAAGTCTTCAGGTTTGGTGTTGCAGCATATTTATTTTCAATTTTGTATAATTTGTCTTCCGTAGCAACCCAAAGCGCATTTCCATCGATACAAAATGCAGTTGGCCGTCCATCTAATACATAAGCTGCCGAAGGAATCACCTCCGTTTGGTTGCGTAGATGGCGTAACCCTTCATCGCGTATAATCCAGGGTTCGGTGGTAAATGTGAATGCACGGTTTTTTGACTGTCCAAGAGAGGCGCTTAATGCAGCATCAGGTTTAAAGCTGTTTCCCTCGAGGGTATATGCGCCATCGCGTGAAAGAAATACTGGTTTATCATGCATCATGCGAATGGTTACTTCACCTTTTTGCAAAGCGTCCGGAACCTGAATCGATGTGTTGCCGGATGGTACATGCAGCAAGCCATGGAAGTAGGTGCCAATCCAATAACTGCCATCTTCATTTTCATAGAGCGATGTGGCCAGTTCATGCACTTCATCCACTTTACCCGGTTGGTTCAATGCATCGGTTTCATTAAACTTTTCGATGCCGTTTAATCCAAAGGCATAACGTACAGGCTGGCGGTTTCCTTTTTGAATATGCAGAAAGGTTTCGTTAGGCAAAACCGGTATTACTGTGTTTTCCCGGATACGGAAAAGACCATCTGTTGTTGCCAGCCAGTGGTCGTCAATGTCCCAACATTCATTTTTACTCAGTTGATTCTGGATTTGCGGATTATTTGTTTGCAATGAAAACAGTCCTCCGGTTGTAGCCAGATAGAGTTGATTACCTTCCAGGTGCATATCTGAAATGGTACCGGTGATGGAAGGAGTAGAAATCGGTTGAACGGGCACATTGATCAACACCTGCGTTAAACCTTTGGCATGCGCAACCCACAGATTTTGTTCATGATCAACATACAGGCTGTAAATTTCATCCGATGGAAGTGAAAGGGTGGTATGATGTGTGAGATCAGGCAAAAAAAGCCGAACTCCATGGTGCAGTGTTGCAACAGCTATAAAGGCGTTGTTGATCACCGCAATGGCTGAAACTCCGTATTGGGCAAAGGTTTGAATGGGTGCCGACAAAGGTTCAAGTTGATTGTTGCGCAGCCTGTACAAACCATGGTAATTGGTAGAGAGAAACAGATCCTGATTCAGTAGTGCAGCACCGGTAATATCTTTACCCGCAAACTGCAATCCCTGGAGTACCGGCTTGAATTTGCCGTGCTGCAAACTTCCCAAACCCTTTGTGGCGGAGTTAACGTACATTACTTTTCCGTTACTGGCACAACCGGAAGGATCATCGATAGGAAGACGGCTGGTTGTGTAAACTCCGTTTGACCATTCCAACTGATGGATCCCCTTTTGGTTATAGAAAAAAGTAGTTCCGGCAACGGTTATAACCTGCGTTTCGATACTGCCGGTTAATGTATCTTTCGATAAAGGGTTTAAACTGATAAAGCCGGAAGTTCCATCCGATTTAAATGCATAATTTCCATAATCGCCGAGTCCACCTGCCATCAATCTTCCGTCTGCTGTAAATGCCAGACTTCGGATGGGTACCGGAGTTGGAAATTTAACCCAATTGTTTCCATCAAAACGTAAGATACCTTCGTTGTTTGCGAACCAAAGACGGCCATCACGATCCTGTTGCATATCCCAGATCAAACGGTGGGCTTTAAAATCCGCACTGTTGTAGTTACGCGATAAATAAGGTTGAGCCTGCAAGAAAGATTCAAACCAGAAGAGGCAAAAGAACAGGACTGCTTTTTTCATAACCGCATGAGATTATACTAAGTGGTTAACGGATCAATTCATCGAACATAAAAGATACATAATAAACAGCACCAACGGCTGGAGAACCAAGCGCCTGAACATAACGTTCGTTTGTAACGTTTGTTCCACCCATCTTCAGAATTAAATGTTGTTGTGTAAAGGTGTAGCTGAATGCCAGATCGATGGTTGAATAAGCCTGTATGGTTCCAACGCGATCGTATTCAGCGAACTTATAAGCATCCACCCAACGCATGTTTGCAGTAATTCCGGCATTTTTAAAAAGCCGGTTACCACGAAAGCCAATATTGACTTTGTGTTTTGGCGTATTGAATCCTTTTGCAAAATTGCTACTGATAAACTGTTCTGAAGTTATCAGTTCATTGTAATTGTAGTTTACATAATAGGTCCATTTTGCATTCCTGTAATAATTTAAAGTGGATGTAATACCGTATGAACTCACAGGAAACGGAGCATTGGCAGCGCGGCGGTAAACTTGTGTTTGTTGCTGATTCTTAACATAGGAAGGACTAATCGTATCCGAACGGTTTATGGGTCCGACGTATTGTTGTGCACTGATCAGATTTTGAAACCTGTTGAAATAAACATTGAAATCGGTTTCAAACTTTTCATGTATAAAACTTCGCCAGCCAAATTCAAGCGTTTGCAATTCTTCCGGAGCAATATCGTTGATGATAGGTTTCAGCAATTTGGTAGAGTCGCCCGTATATAAAAATTCATTGACAGAACTTTGTGTATACATATTCACCATGGGTTCTCCGTTGGCATTAGTTCTTACCAGATTGAGATTAACTGCATCCTGATAAAATCCTCCGAATGTAAGTGCACCTTTCACATCCATATACGAATACATATCGATAAGTGCCGGCATACGATATCCTACCTGTGCCGAAATGCGCAAGCTTTGATTTTGCTTTTTACCCATGAGAAATACCATGGATAATCGTGGACTGATACGCGGTTCGAAACGTTGGAAAATATCCAGTCGTGCCGATCCCTGCAATTTTAGCCGATCCTTAAATACACTTTTTCCACCCTGCACAAAACCACCTGCTTCATGAAAATAAATGCGATGCAAAGAATCCGGGAAAACTGAACCGGATGTAAAGGGAGCATACAACCGGTAATTAACACCGGTAATCAGTGAGAACGATCCTGTCAGATGAGAGAAATCGTATACAAATTCGGTGTACCAGTTTTTAGAAGTACTTTTTATTCGTCCGCCATCGTCTTTAAATGCTTTTGTTTTGATGATGTTCATCACGGAGTCAAATGCAGGAGTACCCGGTTCGTAGCGTGATTTGCCTAAAATGAGAGGCGCACTTGCAGGGTCGAATGCCTGGAGCACAGGATACAAATGACTGTTGTCGCCATCGGCAAACTTGCGGGCCGCTGCATCATTTCCCGGATCCAGGGTGTCGTATCCCATGGCTTTGGCCATGGCGTTGTACTGTCCTGAATACGCAAAGAGGTATTGCATAAACCAGTTTTCGTCGGGTTTTGCGGCACGGTTAATATTTACAGCGGTGAGACTGATATCAATGGCTTCACCAATATCCTCGGCACTGAGATATGAACGAAAAGCAAAGTGATTTCCTTTGATTTCGATTTTATGTTGTTGTAGGAAATACCCGGTTATTTGCGTACGGTTATCGGTTTGAAAATTACTGCTGCCCATTCCGAAACGGGATGTCCATGAAATTTCTGTTCCTTTTTTAGGCCTGAAATAAAAACCGACATCGCTTTTGAGCATATTGGCTTTGTAGCTGAAAATCTGGTCTTCGCGGTAACCGGTTCGCGAAACACGCAATGCGCCTTTCTCCAGAAAGGGTTGATTGGTTACCGGGGCTTTGATGCTGGTGTCAAAAACTGCAGAAACTTCATCTCCACCGATGTTGATGCCGTTGTAACCCGGGTTTCCGGGTCCGGGAGCATATCCATAATTGTCGAGATTATTGGTGTATTTATAATTGGAAATATCCCGATAGTCTTTGGCTTGCCAGTCGGCTGCCTGCATATATCCAAAAGTTACTTTTGCAGCAAATTTTTTACTCAATACTTTGGCATAACGCAGGTTCAGATCATACAAGGGTTGAGGAGCATTATCGTTCTGACCTGTTTGGTTAAATCCGGTTTTTAATTCGGCACTTAAGCCCTGGTATTGAAATGGATTTTTTGAAATGGTATTCATTAATCCACTGATGGCATTCGGACCATAAAGCGCTGAATTGGCTCCCGGGATCAGTTCCATGCGTTCTACATCCAGGTCGATCGGACCATTGAGCACACCCAGCGATAAATTAAATCCGGGCATCGACAGATCCATATTGTCAAATCGCTGAATAAAACGTTGATTGTAACTTGAATTGAATCCGCGTGTATTCAGTGTTTTAAAATTGATGCTGGTGGTGATGGCATCCACACTGGCCATATTGGTCATGCGCTCGTACATATTGAGAGAAGGATTGTATTGCAGATCCCTGGCATACAACATCTCAATGGAAACCGGACTCTCAAATTTGCGTTCGTTTTTGCGTGAGGCAGAAACTACCACTTCGGTTATGGTAGTATAAACTTCCTTCAGTTTGAAATTTACACGACGGGTATTTTCATTCACATATTGGGTATCGGTTTGGAATCCGATGTACGAGCAAATCAAGGCAACAGGTCGCGATACATCCAACAAAATATAGAATGATCCGTCAACATTTGAGTTAACTGCATTTGTTGTACCTGCCTCACGAATTACAGCAACCGGTAAAGGTTCGTTGTTAACTGCCGAGCGTACTTTCCCGCATATAATGCGTGCATGCAAATCACCCTCAGCAATTCCAAGGGTATCTGCTTCTTCGTTATACCGTTTCGATTGCGAACGAAATTCCTGTGAGTAGACGGACTGGTTTAGTGCAAATACCAGAAAGCCCAGCAAAAAAAATTTGCCGGGATTTCCGGAAAAGCCATGTGTAAAGAAAAGGAGATGCACTATTCAACGATTAATCGCCGGGTTGCATGTGCATTTTCAGTTTGAACTGCAAATAAATATAGTCCTGAAGGCAACAGGGAGGCATCAATGGTATATGCATCTTGTTCACCTTGTAAATCGTATTGCGCTACTAGTTGACCCTGCGTATTTAAAATGGTTACGGAAACTTGCTGTGCCCGCTCTTTCAATTGCAGATGAATGAATCCCTGATCAGCAGGATTGGGGAAGATGTTGAATTCCAGCGAAGCATTGATCGCGGCCAGTCCAACATTCCCACCGGTAAATTCAACATCATCAACGGTTAATTTTGCACCTGCATGCGGCGCACCAAAAATGCTCGCGGTAAATACAATAACTGCACTATCCGGAGTATTGATCGAATCCAGCATCATGAGTGTAACTTCATGTTGTGTATAAACACTGATGGAATCAACCATCAGGGAATAACCGTACGAAAGGGTATCGCGTTTACCTAAACTGGCATTCCAGCGTGTGGTATAAGCCAACACGGTAGCCGTATCATTGTTCATGGCGTTGAACTTATACCAGAAGTTCAGCTTTTTTGGTTTTGATGTATAGGGAAAGCCAAAGATGGGAGTTGTAAAAATTTGTTTACCGGTAAAAATGGATCCGATATAATCAGGTAAAGGAATTCCGGGAGGTTTGTTGGTGAGTTGAACAGTTCTGATTTCACAGGCAGATGTGCCTGAATGGGCATCGGCAGACTGGAAAACAGATTGCGGATTTCCCAGCAACATCAAAGCATTGGTTGTTACCCAGCCATCCGGATCATTCGAGGTCCAGTTTTCAAATCCTCCGTTGGGTACTTGCGCGAATCCTGAAAATGCAGAGAATAAGGTAAAAATAAAAAGGTGTAAACGATTTTTCATAGCGTGTGGGGTTTATGAATACAATGTAAATAAAATTCAAATAATAAATGGCTTAATATGGGTAACGATTGTTAGTTAATTATGTATTTGAGGAATCGCTTAACAATATCAACACAAAAAGCTTTAGAAAATCAGTGAGCAGAATTATTTGGTACTTGACAGCTGATTGTAATGTTGTTCGCATAAGCGGCAAGATATACTGATTTGAAAATGTTGCAACTCACCTAATCGGGGGATAAAGTCAACCTTAGTGCAGATTGGTTTAAAGAAGGAATCATTTGATTTCTACAGGAAGAGCAAGAGAAGTATTCTTTTAAGCAGAACTTCCCGTTACAAAATACATGTCGATTTCTCCTTTGTGCTTGGCTTTAACCTTGCCCCGATGTTCACAGATGAATTCGTTTTTTACCAGTTCGTATGTGAAACGGCTTATATTGATTTTACCGGCTTGGCTGTGTTGCTCCATGCGGGCAGCAAGATTTACCGTATCGCCCCAGATATCATAGGCATATTTTTTCACTCCGACAATTCCAGCAACAACCGGACCGGAATGCAATCCAATGCGTATATTGAATTTGCCTTTCTTTTCAAAGACATAATGTTGGATCTCGAGCGCTGCCTGCAATGCACGTTGAGCATGATCAGCACGCGGGAGGGGAAGTCCGCACACCGCCATGTAAGCATCACCAATGGTTTTTATTTTTTCGAGACCATGCTTTTCCATGATAGCATCAAAAGCGGTAAAGTTTTCATGAATTTCATTCACAAGATCAACCGGACTCATCGTTTCGCTGATTCCGGTAAAATTTACAAAATCGGTAAATAAAACAGTAACCGGATCAAATTGGCGGGCAATCGTTTTGCCGGTTGATTTTAATTCATGGACGATTTCTTCAGGCAGTATATTATTCAACAAGGCATTGGTCTTCTGCTTTTCCTGATCCAGAGACAGCGTTCTTTCCTTTACTTTCTGTTCCAAAACGATATTTTGTTCGGCAATCAGTTTTTCATTCTGATGGGCCAATTGTATTTCACGCAAAACAGATTCCTCTTTGGCTTTACGCAATGCGATAATTTTATGGACAATAGCCAGTGTCCATACCAGCATTTGAATGATGAATCCTGTCTGGAATACAAATGTGTGATATCCTCTACCTATGTGCAGGAATTTTCCGATAGACGGGTATATCGACATTACGACCATAATCAACAGGGATAAATCGGCCCAGGCCATAATTTGTGCAGTACGGATTTTATTGCGGACAGCCAATACAATCACCAGCAAAAAAATGGATGAAATGATCAAGAGCAACAAGAAATTCTGTATCACAATGAAAGTGAAGTGACCGTTAAACAGCAGACTCAACGAATTGCCATTGATGCAATAAATCAGAATCAGGATTTGAAGGCCACGCAGGAGTTTTGGAAAATGATCCCCGAACCGCAGGTAATTGGCCACAAACAGGAAATGAAACAACACAACTATTTTGGAATAAATTAATCCGTGACCATATTTATGTAAAAGGACCTGATCAGGAAAAAAGTACAGGGCATCAATTCCATTCATATTGAAGCAGTATAACATATTGGCCAGTTGGCTCAGAATGAGCCACACATAGGCTTTTTCCTTAAAAATAACCAGCAGCGAAAATGCATAGATTGTCATCAGAATAGAAATACCCGTAAAAAGTCCATTCATCCACCAATTGTACTTGCGCTCGTATTCATAAAAATACAAAGCCGGTTCCGTATACAAGCGTAACTGAGGATTGTGAGTGAGGTAGTAATTGTCTTTTTTACAATGTATATAAACTTCGCAGGTTTCGCGGGCAGCGATGATGGTGCGCATAGAACCAAACAAATAAGAAATACTGCGTTGACCGGAGGGAACCATATTTCCTGAAACCTGCCTCGTAAAAGTGCCATGCTCGCGCCGGTAATAATAAATAGAATCGGCATTCCACGACAAGACTAAATGAATGGGCATGGCCTGTTCGGTAGCATTGATCAGTATGGTCCGGATCCAGATATTTCCGGATTGATCTTCCCATTCCGGCCGGTTCAACCTGCCGCGGTTAAACAAATAACTGGCCTGTCCCGACAGGATGGTTGCCGAATCATACCGAAGTTGGGGATCATCTATCCAGTACAAAGAACTGCTGATAGAAACCGGATGCGTATAGATTGAATCGATAATAAAGTAAGGAGAGTCTCGGGTTGCGGCTTTTGCATGCGGCAATACCAACAGGCAAACCAAGACCGGAAAAACCCGTTTCCATACAAAACTGACAAGGTATTTCGTATAATTACGCAACACAGGTAAGTATGAGTTATCGAAGTCATACAGACAATAACCATTTTTAGAAACAGGTATCGAAAGATGCTCCTTATGAAACTTTTTTATATTCTAAAGGAAGACGTGAGTCGTATTCTCTACTGTTATCAGCCTTTCGGCATCCGCGTCATATCCATGTATAAGGCATTCCACCTATGGCCATCCGGATCTGTAAAACCGCAACCATACATCCATCCCTGCACTTCACTGGGTTTACCAAAAACGATTCCGCCGGCCTGTTCGGCTTTTGATGCATAGGCATCTACTTCTTCCCGTGTTTCTGCATCCAAAGAAATCAGCATTTCCGTTCCCGCCTGCGTGTCGGCAACAGTATTTCCGGATAAATGCGAAAAAGTGTGGTCATCGAACAACATTAATACAAAGGGTTTTGTACCCACAAAGAAACTGGCTGACTGTGTTGTTTGCGGGTAATGCGGATTCAGGGTAAAACCAACCGCTGTATAAAACGCTACAGCACGATCAATGTCCTTAACGGGAATGCTTATCCATAAATCTTTGGTCATGTGGTGGTATTAGTTCAGGCAAGTTAAGGATTCAAAAAAACTAAACCAATTTTTCGTTGAGTGCTTTGGCAACTGCTTCAGTCATAGAAGCCACATGCAATTTGGAATAAATGTTTTTGATATGAGTTCGCACCGTTTCAAAACTAATTGAACAATCATCAGCAATCATTTTATAACTTTTTCCTTGTGTGAGCAAACGCAGTATTTCCTGTTCGCGCGCTGTAAGCTGGTAATCAACGCGGATTTCGTTTTGGTTTTGTAAAGCAAATTTTTGCAATACTTTACGGGCAATACCGGGACTCATGGGAGCCCCACCATTCAATGTTTCACGAATGGCATCCACCATTTTCATGGGTTCGATATTTTTGAGAAGGTACCCGTTGGCTCCTGCACAAATGGCATCAAAAATATGATCATCGTCTTCGAGTACCGTAAACATCAAAACCGGTGTTTGAACTTTTTTATCGCGGAGGGTGCGAATGGCTGAAATGCCATTGATATGCGGCATGTCAATGTCCATGATCACCAGATCAGCGCGGCTTTCCAAAACACGCTCTACTACATTTTCCGGATTGTGGTAGGAGGAAACAATCCGCATTCCATCTACCATATCCATTAACATCGTAACAGCTTCAATCACTTTCGGACTATCATCGAAAAGGCAGATTCTTATTTCCATTGTTTCGAAGGTAACGGGTTGTTTTGGTATAGAAAATCACCCATTCTGGGGATACAGAAATTCGAGGGAAATAACGGTACCTCTCCCCGGATGAGTGTCTAAAATAAAGGAACTACCCAGTCGTGCAGCTCTTACACGCATATTTACCAGTCCGTTTCCTTCATGAAAATGCGAAGTGTCAAAACCTGTTCCGTCATCCCGGATTACCACCAGAATTTTATTTTTATTTTTCTTGATAAGCAGTTCTACGTTTTTGGCCGAAGCGTATTTAGCAGCATTGTGTATGGCTTCTTTGCATATCAGATACAGGTTTTTTCGGTATTCTACCGGCAATACCGTGTGTGCGATATGTGGATCGGTATAAAAATAAAAGGCTGTATTCCGGCTGGTCAGCATTTCTTTGCCAAAAGCCGACAGGCGATGAAACAAGCGGTCGATCTGATCGTTTTTGGGATGAACCACCCACACAATATCTCCCATGGATTCAATGGTTTCCCGCGATGTACTCCCGATGCGCGAAAACAATTGCGCCGCTTCGTCGGTATGCCCCTTGCTCAGATTTATTTTTCCTGCTTCACTGAAAAAGGAGATACTGCTGAGGGCAGCTCCAATCTCATCGTGCAAATCGGAAGCAATGTTGAGACGGGTTTGATGCAACTGCTTTAACATGCGGATCCGCTTCATAGACAGGTAGGCTAAAATGCCAGTTGCGAAAAATAATACCAGTGCTGAAAAGTAAAATAATGTCGAAGTTTCCATGCTGATTTTCGGTCTGCAACCGCAATGTAAGAATTTATCCCCCTAATTGGGTATTTGGAAACCGCCATATTCCCTTAAATTTGAGTATATGAAAGTTAAAGAGGCCATCAACCATATTCTGGGTCTGATGGAAAAACAGTTGCCTACCAACCTGTTCTACCACAGTGTACACCATGTTAGTGATGTTATGGAATCGGCCAAACAGCTGGCTGCCATGGAGAAAATAACCGGTTACGAGAAAGATTTGCTGTTTACCGCAGTGGCTTATCACGACAGTGGATTTCTGTATCAGGTAAAGGAACACGAGGCCCGTGGCTGTGAAATTGTACGCGAATGGTTGCCCGGATATGGGTTCAACGTAGAAGAAATAGACCGGATTTGCGGAATGATTATGGCTACCCGGATCCCGCAAACTCCCCATAATTTGCTTGAACAAATTATTTGCGATGCCGATCTGGATTACCTGGGGAGAAATGATTTCTGGACCATCGGCAATAAGTTATTTATGGAACTTACCGACATGGGAATTCTTAAAAGTGAGGAAGAATGGAACAAATTGCAGTTGAATTTCCTTTCGCATCACCAGTATTTCACCGATAGTGCAATTCGGATCCGCAACGAAATGAAACTTGAACATCTGAAGAAAATAGATGATATTGTGAAGTCTTACCAACATGGATAATTATGGAAACCGAAAAATCTAAAATTCTTGTACCCACCGATTTTAGTGAGGTGGCAGAAAATGCAGTAGCCCATGCTGCGGCCATTGCCAACAAAAGTGGAGAAGAAGTGTGGTTACTCCATGTATTTGATAACAACTCCAAATCGACGCTGAAAAAGCAAAAAGAAGGAATTGAACATTTGCTTGAAAAGTTGGGCAAATTGTGTGAAGGGTACAAAACCAAATATGGCGTATCGTTTAAATTTACCCTGAAAGAAGGGAGTATCTTCAGTACCATTGGCGAAGTAGCTTCTGAAATCGGAGCTTCTATCATGGTTATGGGTACGCATGGCGTATTGGGTGTTCAGAAAATTGTCGGCGCTTATGCCTTAAAGGTTGTTGCTTCAAGTAAAATTCCGGTTGTAATTGTACAGGAAAAAGCACCGGTGAATGGTACCTACCTTAAGCTGGTTTCGCCCATTGACGGAAGTGTAGAGACCAAACAAAAAACCTTGCAAACCATTAGCCTGGCAAAAACACTGGGAGCTAAAGTATTTTTATTCCGTCAGAAGGGATACGATGATTACCTTGATGACCTGATTACCCTGAACGCCCGTTTTGTAGAGAAATACCTCAGCGAACATAAAGTAGATTATGAAGTAGTGGATCAGGCAAAAAACAGCAAGAATTTTGCACGCGATTTCATTCAATTCTCCAAATCCATTGAAGCGGATATGATCATTATTCTGACTACTGCTGAAAAAGGTTTGAAAGACATCATCATCGGACCGGAAGAACAAGCCGTGATCAACAATGAAGAACAGATACCGGTGATGTGCGTAAATCCATTGCAGAATATTTACCGCTCAGAGCGTCTTTCATCGGCAGTAAATCTTTCTTTTTAACGGTACCCGCTCCTTATAAATCCATAGCTTCCGCCACAAGTTCGGCCAGGTCTTTTACAGCTATGGCCTCTTCTTTGTTATGATGTTTTACACCATCGCGCAGCATGGTCATGCAAAACGGACAGGCAGAAGCCACAATATTGGATTGGGTTTCCAGCATATCGTCGGCACGTTCAATATTTACTTCACGGGTTCCGGTCTCGGCCTCCTTAAACATTTGAGCACCTCCGGCACCGCAACATAAACCATTGGCTTTGCTCCGTTTCATTTCCACCAGGGCTGCATCCAGCTTACCGATGAGTTCACGCGGGGCTTCATAAATATCGTTGGCACGTCCCAGATAACAGGAATCGTGGTAAGTAATACGCTGACCTTTGAAGGCACCACCACGTATGGATAACTTTCCCTCCTCCAGCAATTGATTGATCAGGGTCGTATGGTGAAGTACCTCATAAGCTCCTCCCAATTCGGGATATTCATTTTTAAGCGTATTGAAACAATGCGGACAACCGGTCACTATTTTTTTTACCCCGTATCCATTCATGGTGGCAATGTTTTGCATGGCCAACATCTGAAATAAAAACTCATTGCCGGCCCGTTTTGCAGGATCACCTGTACAGGCTTCTTCGGTACCCAAAATGGCAAATTCTATTCCGGCTGCATGCAGAATTCTGGCTATGGCTTTGGTTATCTTTTGTGCCCGTTCATCAAAACTACCTGCGCATCCTACCCAGAACAGGATGTCGGCTTCTTTGCCTTGTGCGGCCAGATCGGCCAGTGTATTCACTTTAAATTCGCTCATGTACCGAAATTTGTGAGCAATTTAGTCCTTTTCATCCTAAAAAAAAGAGGCTATCTGTAAAACAGACAGCCTCTTTAAGTCGGATGCAAATACGTTTACTGAAGCATCAGTTTATTGAACGATTTTTTTCCATCGGCAGTTACCTCAATGGTATACAAACCTTTTACCAGATGGTGTAAATCGAGATTCAGCATTTGCGTTTGAACAGCATTGGTATGCAGGATAGATTTACCGGTAATATCATAAATAGTGACTTGTGCAACGTTGACTGTTTGATTCAGATCAATGGTCAAACGATCCTTTGCAGGGTTTGGATACATTACAACCGGATTTGCCGATAGCTTTTCGATTCCGTTGGTAGAAGCAGTGGGTTCCCAATAATATTTATTGCTGATGGTTCCGTTCATGTTGGCGTACGACATCAACAATTGCCAGTGTGGCGTAAACTGATGAAACTGCACCAGCGTATCTGTTGTTCCGGTTGCATACGATTTTATCATGGCCACATTGTTGTATGTTTTGGTGCTTACTTTCAGTGTTCCGTAACCGACATAATGCCTGTTCATACCATAATAAATAATCGAATCGTATGGATGCCCGAATACGATAGCGGTATCGTTCTTTTTTTCTACTGCGCCGCTTCCTGAGCCTTTGGTTCCTGTTTTTACGTAGCAGGTAGTTTTGTCCTCATAGAAAGCATAGGGCGCCAATTCGGGTGTACCCAGATTGATTTTTTCGGCCCAATCAGCATTGGGGATACTGTCTTTGATGGTGGCCGGTAAGGTAGCCGGATCCACAATAGAGAAAGTAGTCACCGTGGTTAATGCGGCAGCACTGTAATCCCAGGTTTGATTAGCACCCGGAGTTGCCTGATTAATGGTATTGGTGATTTGAAACAGGGAATAATTGGTACCAAAGGGTGGTACATGATTTTCGATCACAACCTGTGCATGTGCAATAACCGAAATTCCAAAAGCGAGGATTAAGGAAGTAAAGATTCTTTTCATATCCGTGGATTTAATTGGTTAAATCAAATGTATGAAAGGAAAAATAGATTTGGAAAACAGCGCATCAATTTATTCTCCGTTGTTGTATGTGAGAAACTATTCCAACAGCCGCTAAGCCGCATCCATGGCTTTAAAAGGTGAGGGCAATACCCATGGTAATACCCCATGAGCGTACATTCAGATTGTTGAGGTAGGTCAATCTTTTAACATACCCCAACTGAATAAACCGAAAAATATTTTCGAATCCGAATCCGATTTCAGCATAGGGTTTATCCTTGAACGCATAAACCTGCGATAGCATCAATCCCTTTTCATCTGTGGCGGGTATCAGGTTGCGATTGGCATCGCTCAGGTGACCGTAACAACCTTTTATAAATGCAAAATTACGGAGGTGCCAGCGACGTAAAAGTGGAATTCGGTTGGTAAACATTCCTTCAAAATGCTGTACATAAAATACATGGGAATATTGATCGGCAATGAATTCGTATAGATTCATCAGGCCATAATTGAAATTGCTGTAGATGATGGTTGAATTGCCCCTTGCCACATCCAGCAAGGGATAGGGAATAGCACCAAATATTTTTCCGGATACCAACCGAAAATCGGCATTCCCGAATAAACCGGTGGTCAGGTGTTGCTCAATGGAAAGTTGAATGCGCTGATAATTAAAATGACTGTTTAGTACATTTTTCAAAGCCCTTGTATACGACAAAGTGAGGGCAGGAATCCGGGTGCGCACCACACGCAGTCGATCAATGCCCCTGTTTACCATCACTTCTTTGTAAGCAAAGCGTATATCGCCTGTTAACTCAGTGGTTGTAAAACTTGGGGAAAGGTTAGACGAAATATCTGCCAGACCCGGGTTTCTGCGGTATGCAAAAACAAAACTGCCAACAGGAGCAAAAAAGGTATTCGAAGCAGTAAGTCGCAGACACCAATCGCGTTTGATTTGACGCACAAATGTTAAACGGTTATCAACGGTCTTGTTGATTCGGGAGCCGCGTGCAGCAAAAGCCAGGGTGGCAAAAATATTAGCACCATTTCGCGCTCCCATCTGATTTGCTGAGGCGTCCGTAATTCCCAGAATATCGTAATCTGATTTGGTGAAAAAACCAACCGTAGTCCAGCGTTGATGATTGATGATCCGATCTGCACCGGCTCCGTATTTAAATTTCCCATCCTGTGTACCGTATGCTACGTAACATTTATAATACATGTTGCGCGAAAAGTGAGGATTGGTTCTGAATCCGAATCGAAAACGCAAATGCTCAACTTCGTTGTATCCCAGCAAAAAAACATAAGGTCCCAAATCAAATTTTCCGATACGGTAATGGCCTTCAATAACAAGTCGAACCACATCAATATATGTTTTAATAGCCGGTATTTTCTTAACCGAATCAATCATACACGTCATGCGTTCTTCAACGGGTGTAAAGGATTCAGTGCGAACGTTGTTCCAATAAAGGCTATCTCGTTCATAGATATCCGGTTCCTTTTCTACCCGGTTGTCGTAAAAAGAAACAGGATGAGGCTTGTTTACCAGAATTCCGGAATTCATCGTATAGGATTTCAGGATAAACCCGCTGGAATTTTTAGAAACCTGCGCAATATCGATTATGCCACGTGATTTAACGGGGATCCAGGGTCCTGCTTCGGTTTGTACCAGCTCTTGTTGAATTTTTAACTTATCGATGAAATTGATATTGGCACTTTTGGCCAGTTCTACATGAATTTGTTTGATGGCAAAACTGGAATCCGCAATCCAAATGGTGCCCAAAAACCCCAGATCCTCTTCACGTCTTAAATGCAACTGTATCTCATAACATTTTTTATGATCGAGCCATACCGAATCTTTCAGGGTATAGAGATAATAATCCATGCTGTTATCCGCTATCGGAGAAATAAAGTCTTTCGACAGGTACCGGATCCAGTTCTGGTAGAAATCGAACTGCACTACATTGGTTCCGATAATATCTGTGAGGTAACTTTCTTTTTCGGCACCATATCCGGTGATGTTGTGCGCCAGTATAATATCTTTATGCAGCGAAGGAGAATTATTCTGATAATAACGTGAGTACGATTCACTCAGAAAAACAGGCAGGATGTATTTTCCTTCTTCATTCTTAAACTGATTAACGGTATCAAAAAGACTGCGGATAGGAGCAAACATCTTCTGCTCCTTCATTTTTTCGGAAATATTGTTCATCGACACATTCAGCTTGGTATAACTGTTGTATTCGAAGCATTGTAGATTTTTAAAACTGTTGCGATCGCGATTTTGCTGTGCCAGCCGTATGATGCGCAAAGCCGGATTAACACCGGGATGAATCACCACTTCCCGGAGTTCATTCACATCCGGTTCAAGTTCCAGATTGATTTGCTGCGTTTCTCCGGTACGGACCCGTTTATATACTGTCCGGTATCCAACATAACTTACAACCAACGTATCGCAGGGCATGCTGCAACTTAAATGGTAACGTCCTTCGAAATCGGAAGTCGTTCCGGTGCGCGTACCTTTATAATAAACGCTTACAAAAGGCAATACTTCACGCGTACCCTTTTCTGTTATTTTTCCTGTAACCACAGTTTCCTGCTGTGCTGATGACTGGAAAAACGAAAAGAATATGCTAACTACTATAAACCAGCGAAGAATGATCACTCAATCACAATTTTCATTTTCATGCGAATATCCTGATTCGGACGACTTGCGCCGTTCACCGGATTGGCAGCAATTTTATCAATCACTTCCAAGCCGCTCAATATTTCACCAAATACAGTATAGGTACCATCCAAATGCGGCGTACCACCATAACGCATATAATCTACAATTTGTTCCTGAGATGGCGTATACATCAGAGGGGAGAATTCCTGATCGATCTGGTCTTTCAACATTTTCATATACAATTCGAGACCAGCCTGATCGCCCCGGATGTTATAATCTTCCATCTTTGCTTTAACAGAATCCCGACCGGTATATGCCTGCAGCATTTGCATTTTGTTGTTGTAATTCATGCCGTTTATGACATTTGATAATTCGGGCCCGGTAAATTTCCTTCCCTGCACAATATAAAACTGGCAACCACTCGATGCCTTTTCCGGATTGTTGTCGCGGGCTGCAGCAAGTGCTCCTTTTCGATGAAACAATTTCTTATTGAATTCTGCAGGAATGCGGTAACCGATATCTCCTCCACCCAAATTAGCTTCAACTGGTGCGTTTTTTGAAGTCGGATCTCCTCCCTGGATCATAAAATCCTTGATCACGCGGTGAAACAGCAGGCTGTCATAAAATCCGGAAGCCGCCAATTGAATAAAATTGGTCCGGTGCATAGGAGTCTCCTTGTACAGGCGAAAGCGCATGGTTCCATATTCTGTTATAATGTCGACAAAGGTGTCCTTTACCACTGGAACCGTACGGGTAGTTGTTTTCTTAGTGGTACCGATGGTATGGGTTACTTTCGGACTGGCTTCTTTTTTAGGTTTGGCTTTTTGAACCGGCTTTTGTTGAGCATATACCGGGCTTACGACGGTAAACAAAAGTATCAGCAACGCATAAAAAGTTTTCATATTCAGATTTTGCATAGGTTTCAAAATTATAAAGTTGAGGCTTTTTTCAATCATAAATCTGCCAGCAGGTCATTTTCTTCGTAATACTGCACGATCAGTTTTTTCAGCAGTTCTTCCTGTTGACTTATATCAGCATAAGGTGGTTTTTCCAACAGTTTATAATGTGGCCAACCATCTTTATCGTAGTGTTCGAATGCGTAATAGCCTTGATAACTAAGCAGTTTACAGGTAGCTACATGCATCAGATCCATCTTTTCGTCCTTGCCGTATTCCTTGATTTTTCCAACTTCATTCATTCCGATCAGGTAAAGTATGGCATTCATATCAGGCTTTTTCCCAAATTGTTTTTTCAACCCGAAAATGATTTTATACCACTTCATTTTTTCGGATTCATCGTTCACACCGGTATTTTTTTCCGCTTCCATATGCTGCAAAGTAATTGAAAATGTTAAACGAATAACGATACGTTATTTATATTGGTGTACCTATGAAACCTAAATTAACCCTACTCTTTTTTCTGACGCTGGCTTCCTGGAGGCTGGATGCGCAGATCGCCGATGCATTTAACGATGGTAATTTTCTCAATCCGCTGTGGATAGGAGATACATCTTCCTTTGCCATCAACAGCAGTGAGCAAATGCAATTGAAAGCGGCTCAGGCCGGCGAGTATTCTGTGGCCACGGCTATTTCCGTTTACCCCATACAGGAATGGCAATGCTGGGTACGCAATGCTTTTAGTCCAAGCACTCAAAATTTTACCCGGATCTATTTGCTCAGCGATACATCCAACCTGGCAACAGCTTTAAATGGGTATTATATTCAGTTGGGTGGAGTAACCGGTAATTCGGATTCCATTACATTGTACCGGCAAACGGGATATCAGCGTGTGCGCATTGCAGCAGGCCGTCCGGCTACCCTTGGTAAAAGCAACAACAGAGTCCGGTTAAAAATAATCCGGGATGCAGCGCAATGGGTCATTTACAGCGATAGCAGTGGTGGTACTCAATTTACGATTGAAGCAGTGGGCTATGATGGTACCCCTGCGCCAGGTACCTGGATGGGCATGTATTGCAAAACAACGGTCGGCAATACACAGAATTTTTATCTGGATGATGTTTATGCCGGTCCCGTACAAATAGACACTATTCCTCCGCAGCTTACCGGATTGGAAATCCTGCAACCGGATTTGATAAAACTCAATTTTTCTGAACCTGTTGATTCCATCGCCGCCAAAAGTGTATTGCAATTCAAAGTAAATCCGGGAAACATACACCCGCAAGAGATAAAATGGGATTATCCGGATTCAAAATCGGTGCGGCTCAAATTTGATTCAGCCTTTCAAAACAAACAAACCTATCATGTATACTTATCGGACATACGCGATACGGCCGGAAATAGTATGACAGCACCGGGCATTCCGTTCACTTTTTTTGAAGCGCAACTATACGATGTTCTGATTTCGGAATGGATGGCAGATCCATCGCCTCCGGTAGATTTACCTGAACAAGAATATGTGGAATTGTACAATGCATCCGGCATTACCCTCAATCTGGAAGGATGGACTTTAACGGATGGAAGCAGCAAAGCTACGTTTCCTTTATGCACTGTTGCAGCCGGAGAAAGCATTATCGTTTGTCCGGTATTGGTTCAAAGTCAGTTTTCGGGTTTTGGAAGGGCTGTGGGGTTAAATTATTTTCCATCGCTGAACAATACGGGAGATGAATTGATATTGAAAAGTCGTTTGGGAAAAATCATACACCAGGTTAATTATACAAAGGAATGGTTTTCAAACCCTGAAAAGGCGGAAGGAGGATGGAGCCTGGAAATGATCAATCCCCACAATGTCTGTCAGGGTCGCTACAATTATCGAGCGTCTGTTCATACGAACGGAGGCACACCCGGTCAGCAAAATTCGATCTGGAGTGAGGCGAGAGATTCCAGTGCACCCCAACTGACCGAAGTGCAGGTAACAGACAGCATACAGCTTCTCTTAAGGTTTGACGAAGTGATGGACAGTCTTGCGATGCAACAAAGCGTTTGGCAACTGGATGAAGATGTAACTATACTTAATCGCTTTGTAACCGGTGAAAGCCGGGATAGTTTATGGCTTCAGATAACCCCACTCAAACACGCAACCTATTATACATTGAGTGGAAACGGGATACGCGATTGCAGCGGCAATACTTCCAACAGTATACAAACTGCCTTTGAATTTTTACAACCGGAACCTGCAATCCGGAACGATATCGTCATCAGTGAAATTATGGCTGATCCTGAGTTAGCTTCATCGCTACCCGATTGTGAGTATATTGAATTATTTAATCGCAGCGATAAAGTAATCTCACTCGAAGGCTGGACTTTCTGGTCGGGTTTGTCTTTTTGTCAATTCGGAAAACGCTTGTTGAAACCCGATAGCTTTTTAGTTATCACCTCATCTGGCAACGAATATTTATTTTCGGGCAAACCGGTGATGGGTGCAGTGGCATTTCCTGCTCTGGCCAATAGCGGAGCACAATTGGTGCTGCGCAATGCAAGCGGAAAATTGATATTTCAGATAAAATATTCCAGTGCATGGTATCGGCATACCATCAAGGAAAAAGGTGGATGGAGTTTGGAAATGCGGGATGCAAACAATGCCTGCGGAGGAGAAGAAAACTGGAGTGTTTCGGAAGACCCAACAGGTGGTACACCGGGGCGACAGAATTCTATACAAGGTTTTTTACCGGATCTGTTTGCACCTGAAATCACATCAATTTATCCGATCGATAGTCTTCAGCTCGAAGTACGTTTTAATGAATCAATGGAAGTTTTGGGATTGCAACAACTCAGTAATTATGAGATCCAGCCGGAAATAAAAATTATACTGGCATCACCGGTAGAACCTGAATTGCGGGCTGTACGTCTCTTACTGAATCAACCATTGAAATCAGAAACTGTTTACCGGATAAAAATTTCGAATGGAGCAGATTGTGCAGGCAACTTGCTGAACGAACAGAATACATATACGTTTGAATTGCCTGTGGAATTGGAAGCCGGTAATTTGGCCATCAACGAGATATTATTCAACCCGTATGCAGAGGGATCTGATTTTTTAGAAGTAGTGAACACAAGTGTAAAGTGGATAGATTTAAAGAATGTGCTGGTTGCAAATTTAAATGATGATGGAACCATACATGAGGCAATTCATCTGCGTGAAGACGGGTGGCTGATGCAGCCGGGAGAATATCTGGTATTCGCTGCAAATCCATCAGATATCTGCAACCGTTACGTTACTCCATCCAAAGGATCGGTACTTCCGTGTGAATTACCTTCTATGAACGACGACGAAGGAGCAGTATTATTAATGAAGGGTGCAGATTTACGTCTCGACGAAGTGCATTATTCAGAAAAAATGCATTTTGCCCTGCTCGACAATCCGGAAGGTGTTAGCCTGGAAAGAATAGCATTAAACCGACCTTCCAACGACATCACCAATTGGTCGTCGGCAGCATCCACTGCAGGTTACGCCACTCCCGGAGCCGTTAATTCACAATACTATCAGGCAGAGAATAAGACCGGAATCATGCAGGTTGATCCATTGGTATTTTCACCTGACAACGATGGTTACCACGATCAGGTGCATTTTCAGTTTCAATTGCCAGCCGATGGATATGCAGGTACCATTCATATTTTTAACGATGCGGGTGTTCTTGTAAAAACATTATTGCACAATAGCCTGATGGGCTCAAATAGTCAGTTGAATTGGAATGGATTGAATGAAGAAGGTAAACCTGCAGCATCCGGCATTTATATAGTTTATCTGGAAGCCTTTAACCTGAAGGGTAAAGTTTTGCAGGAGAAAAAATCGTTTGCGCTGGGTGTGCGTTTCTGATCAGATCAATTTTCCAATGCAGGCAAATTTCAGGATCACCGATTGACTATGCGGTGCATCGCGCAATTCTTCGGTAAGATCCTGACCGGCCCAATGTTCATAATGCTGACCTCGCCGCCATAACCGACTCGAGGTAACATCGTATATCAATCCCTGGAATGCAATCCAGATTTCTTCACGGTCTTGTCCGTTGCGTAATGCAAGTTGATTACGGGTGTACCCGGGAAGTTCGGCCGACATTAACTTTTGGCAGATAAAAAACGGGTAGCAACGTATTCGGCAATTTGAACAGCATTGGTTGCTGCTCCTTTGCGCAAATTATCCGATACAATCCACATATTGATGGTGTTGGGTGCTGTATCATCCAACCGCAAACGACCTACAAAAACAGCATCTGAACCTTCGCTGTCAATTAGAGGCATAGGATATTGGGCATTTGCCGGATCATCTTTTACAATGATTCCGGAAGCATTGGACAATACATTTCTGATTTCCTGAATGTTTAACGGTTTTTCAAATGTTGCATTCACGCTTTCGCTGTGTCCACCCATGGTGGGTATGCGCACACAGGTGGCGGTAAGGGCAATGGCATCATCCATCATGATCTTTTTGGTTTCCATGACCATTTTCATTTCTTCTTTGGTATATCCGTTCTCCAGAAAAACATCAATCTGTGGAATAGCATTTTTGTCGATGGGATAGGCGTAGGCCATTTCGCCCTGAATACCCGCGCGTTCGTTGTTGAGCTGATTTACTGCTTTAACGCCGGTGCCTGTAACCGATTGGTAAGTTGATACTACTACGCGTTTCAATCCGTATAATTTGTGAAGCGGATTCAAAACCATTACCATTTGAATGGTAGAACAATTCGGATTGGCAATGATGCGGTCTTCAGCAGTAAGTACAGCACTGTTGATTTCAGGAACCACCAGTTTTTTTTCGGGATGCATGCGCCACGCCGATGAATTATCGATCACATACGTACCGTTCTCGGCAAATTTAGGAGCCCATTCGAGCGAAACACCCGAACCAGCTGAAAACAAAGCAATCTGAGGTTTGGCATCCACAGCCTGTTGGAGACTATGAATCACATATTCTTTTCCTTTAAAGGCCAGCTTCTTTCCAACCGACTTTTCCGATGCAACCGGAATCAATTCAGATACAGGGAAATTGCGCTCGGCGAGCACTTTTAACATAACGGTTCCTACCAATCCGGTAGCTCCAACAACAGCAACTTTCATGGGGCAAAAATAATCAAATTACGCAATTGTATTCTACAGAAGCGATACTTCGGGTCTTTAAAACAGATATCCGTATTCAACCGTAAATACATAGCTGCGGGTCAATCCATCGGGGCGGGTTTGACGTGCTTTGAGCGGACCACCTGCATTCACTTGCACGGTATGATGCGCATCGAACTGATAATCCATAAACAACGTACCGTTGAAGGTTAATCCCTGAGAACCGGTGATCTCTTTGGTTAATCCCGATAAATCGGTATACGTATCATTGGCAAGATGATAGATCGGTAAAACTCCGGGAGTAATTTTAAATTTTTTACCGGCCTGGATGGGATAGGAAATGCGCAACATCAAATCGGGTTTACGCTGATAATGGTTGGTTGGGGTGAAGCTACTCAAGGCTGAAGCCGTAGGGTATAATTCAGAAAAAAAGGCATTTTTGTTTTGGGATAAAGGTTGCTGAAATCCGAGCACATATTGCACTTTTTTAAAGGCGAATGAATACCCGGCTATCAGATCATAGGTGCCTAAACTTGCTTGATAATCCATGGGTAAAGCCAGGTTGTTTTTCCTTTTATCTGCAAGCATAAGAGGAATTTTTATTCCCAACGTAAAGTTTCCTGATTTTTTGGTTTTGCGTGTGATATTCATGAAAAGATCAGATAAGCCGGATGTCGAAATTCCATTCCCGGATTGTGCCAATGCAGTCAGCTTACTTCCCCAGGTCCAGTTTTCTTTGAAGGTTTGATTGTATTCTACATAGGAACCAATGACCAGAATAGAATGATCGGCTTTACCAACGGAGACACCACTTTTTATTTGTCGTTTGTATTGCGGTTGATCTGTTTGTGTTTGCGGTTTTAAACTGTGCAACGTACAGATCCCGGCATCGCTGCAACCTTGCCCGTTAACAATTGTTATCTGTACAAAAAGGGCAATACCGAATAAGCAGAATATTGTACGTATATGCATATCAATTTTATTTTCCGTAGAGACGCGATTCATCGCGTCTCACTAACCCGCGACGTTATAAATTCAACAAAATTCAAACGCCATTCATGGTGTTTGAATAAAGAAAATAAGTCATTCCTTTTTATCATTCAGATTCAATCCATACCAATCGATTTTCCGGGAGAAGTACATCACCAGGCCCAGAATTATAAATATGCCGATGCTTCCGATTAAGAGTGCATAATCCTGCAACTGGATGATCACAAAAATAAAGGTATATAAGATAGTCAGAATGCCTGTAGTGAGTAAGGTTAATGTTCCCGATTTTAAAATGGCTTTTATATAACCTGCAATCAGCAGCAACGTTGCCAATGCCGATAGAATAAAGGCCAGGTTAAATGACAGGTGTTCAGATACGGAAAGCAGAAGGGAATAGAAAATAATCAATGCAATCCCCACCAGAATGTATTGAACCGGATGAATGAAAATCTTATTCAATACCTCGATAAAGAAAAATACAAGAAAGGTGAATCCAATAAAGAGAATAGCATAACGAATAGATCGATGTGTTTTTTGATAACTGTCGACCGGAAGCAACAGGTCAATACCAAATGCAGAACTACTCACTGTATACCTGTTGCCCGTCCATTGTTGCGGATAATTCCGGTTTAGATGCAATATGTTCCATTGGGCGGCAAATCCCTTTTCAGAAACTTCACGGCTGTCGGGTAGAAAGGCTCCGTTAAAGCTCGGGTTGGGCCAATCAGACTTTAAATCAATATTGGTTACTTTTCCTACAGGAGTAAAATATAAAAGTTGACTGCCTTTAATATCCAGACTAAAATTAAAACGGTATAACGAACTATCTGCCGGATCAATTTTTACCCTGGCATTGATCCCGCTGCTGACCAAATCGTTGGAGGCCACACCCGGATTGAAAGAAATAAGGTCATTGTTCCAGTTTAATTTTACCTCTTCTTCTATACCTCTCAAATCATTTATACCCACCACAAATTCGGCATTATCGAACAGCATATTTTGGGGTTGAATGTCTAATCCGGTGAGGTCTATTTTATTGAATTCTCCGGAAATATTCAGGGTGGAATTATACACTACAATTTCATAAATCCCCCGGGTTCTTTTTTCGGGTTGGATATTTCCGGTAATCTTAAGCTGCGTAGGCAAAACATGAAGGTAATCCTTTACCTGAACCAATTTCTCAGGCGCACCTTTTTGGGAAATTTCTTTCACATACCTGTAATAAGGAATGGAAATAAACGGACCGGTAAGCGTTTGTTCCTCACCCCATTTTGAACTCACTTCTTTGATCGCCTGATTTTGCGTATGCTCCCGTTCAGCAATCAGGTCACCAATCATGGCTGTAGGTATGAGCAATAACAATGCAATAAGCACAATGGCTCCCACCTTTAACGGGATATTGGTTTTGAGTGATTTCATGGATTAAAATTATATTTATTTAATGATGGTACCTTAAATTTATTGCTAAAGTTATATTGAACCGGTATATCAGCTATTCAGCCTGCATGGAATTATTTAACTGGTATAAGAACGGAGTATGTTTTAAAAGCGTATGAAGGCAAAAATATATTATGCTTCTTTTAGTATTCTAATAAAACATGGATCAGAAATCTGTCGAAATACATTGAATGAAATATTCAAACTCAAACAGGTTAACTTTTCAAAACAATCCGGAATGTAGTACCTCGGCCAGGAGCAGATTCCTTGATAAATATTTTCCCTTTGTGGTATTCTTCAATGATGCGTTTGGCCAGCGATAACCCTAAGCCCCAGCCTCGTTTTTTTGTGGTGTATCCCGGTTTGAAAACAGTCTTAAATTTCGAATTCGGTATGCCTTTTCCCGAATCGGTAATATCGATCCATACCTGTTTGTCGGAAGATTTAATTTCAACCTGAATGGTACCCATGCCCGACATAGCATCCATCGCATTTTTACAGATATTTTCTATAACCCATTCAAATAAGGGAATATTGAGTTCTACCTGAATGGGGGAAGTCGGAGGCAATAAGGTAAATTGAATTTTGGATGAAGCACGCGATTGCAAATAAGATATAGCGTTGCTCAACACCTCATGCAGGTTTTCCTCTTTCAGTACAGGCTCGGAACCTATTTTCGAGAAACGTTCTGCAATCAATTCAAGCCGGGTTACATCTTTGGAGAGCTCTTCAATGGTCTCAGCCTGCTGGCCGGTAGCCTGATCCTGCAACAACTGGATCCATCCGTGCAGCGACGAAATCGGGGTGCCCAGCTGATGAGCGGTTTCTTTGCTCATGCCTACCCAAACGCGGTTTTGTTCGGCCTTGCGCGAAGAACTGAATGCCAGATAAGCAACCAGAATAAACAATGCAATTACGGTAAGCTGATAATAGGGATATTCTTTGAGCTGAGTGAGGATGATGGAATTTTTATAATAGAGATAATTGTACCGTTTATGCTCTTCGTCGTATAAAATCCGGATCGGTTCGTGTTGTTCTTTCATTTCCTCCAACTGACGCGCCAGGTAAACCGGGTTTTTTTCGCGAGCTGTGTCCAGGTTTCGCGAAGCAGTAATCTGACCCTCATCATCCACCAGAATCACCGGAATCGTTTCGTTGTCTTTGATGATGCCCAACATGAAGTCGAAATTCCCTTCAGCGGTAATCAACGCCTTGGTAGCATTGGCCCAGAGTAATACCTTTTTTTCTTCCTCGGCTGCCAGCTTGTTTACCAGATTTTGTGTATACCAAAGCGACACCCCGCCAATGGCAATGGCCAGCATCAGGAGGGCCCGTTTCCACCATATTTTTTGTTCGTATGTGCGCATGCGCTTATTTCAAATATAGGACAATTATAGAGAGAGAAATTACGAAGTACGAATTACGAAGTACAAAGTGCCAGACCCGGGCATGAATGCTAAACATGAAGGTAATCCTACCCATTAACCATTAACGAATAACCATTAGCTAAAAAGGAGTCGCGCATTCGGAGATGCGCTGTATCCTCCCTTGAAGGAGAATCTCCCAAACCATTAACCCAATAACCATTAACCAATAACTAATAACATTATCCCCCTATCTTCGCATTAACGAATGATACAAACTTTTATTGAGTGGGGAGGCAAAAAGTATTGGTGCAATTTGCGCCTGCCTGTAGATATATCGATTCCTTTGCACAGCGGCAGCGCAAACCCCAATGCGTTTGGAATTCCATTTCCTGAATTTTCACCACTGAAGGCCGACGGTTTTATAGGATCTGTGGCGCAGGGTGGGAGTGTGAATTGCGAGAATCTCCTGATCAATCCACATGGAAACGGAACCCATACCGAATGTGCCGGGCATATTTCAAAAGAGCGAATCACCATTCATCAATGCCTGAAACAATTCTTTTTTCTGGTGAAAGTAATTTCGGTTACGCCGGTGAATAATTGTATAACGCTCGCATCCGTTAAAGAGCAGTTAATCGAAATACCCGAAGCCATCCTGATCCGTACACTCCCTAATTATGTTTCCAAACTGACCAATAACTATTCGGGAAATAATCCGGCATATTTTGAACCTGCTTTGTGTACGTATTTGGCACTCAACGGTGTGAAACACTTGCTTACCGATTTACCCTCAGTAGATCCTGAGCACGATGAAGGTAAATTAGCAGCACACCACGAATTCTGGCAATATCCGCACAATACGCGGATGGATGCAACGATTACCGAAATGGTGTATGTGGACGATACGCTGGAAGATGGCTTGTATTTACTCAATCTGCAAATCGCTTCCATTGAAAGCGATGCAAGTCCAAGCAAACCGGTTTTATTTAAATTGATACATGCGGTATAATAAATTCAAAGACGAGGTTGATCTGCCCGTGGAAGATGAGATTGAAGGAAGTGATAATGGCGAAGAACAAGACCTTTACGAACATCACCGCATTGTTGTAGACAAAGGACAAGCGATGATGCGGATCGATAAGTTTCTGATGATCCGCATCATGAATGCCAGCCGTACAAAAATGCAGGCTGCTGCTGAAACCGGTTCTATTCTGGTCAATAACAAACCGGTAAAATCAAGCTACAAAGTGAAGCCCTTGGATATTATATCCATTGTGCTTCCTCATCCTCCCAAGGATACAGAGATTATTCCGGAAGATATTCCCCTGAAAATTATTTACGAAGACGATCACTTGCTTATCGTCAATAAACCGGCAGGTATGGTAGTGCACCCCGGACATAACAACGTAAGTGGTACGCTTGTAAATGCCTTGGCCTGGCATCTGAAAGACCACACGTTTACAAAAGAAAACAATATTCGTCCCGGCCTCGTACACCGGATTGATAAGAATACATCGGGTTTGCTGGTGATTGCCAAAGATGAAAAATCGATGACCCATCTGGCTCGTCAGTTTTTTAACCATACCATTCGCAGAAGATATCTGGCATTGGCCTGGGGGAAGTTTACTGAAGAAGAAGGAACCATTACCGGATATATCGGACGAAGTGCAAAAGACCGCCGTGTATTTCAGATTTACGACGATGAAGCGAAAGGTAAATGGAGCATTACACATTATAAAGTTCTGGAACAAATGAGTTACGTATCGCTCATCGAATGCAGGCTAGAAACCGGACGCACCCACCAGATCCGGGTGCATATGAAACATACCGGTCATCCCCTGTTTGCCGACGATACATATGGTGGAAACCGCATTGTGAAAGGTCCGGCATTTACGCGCTATCGGCAGTTTGTTGACAATTGTTTTGCGCTTTGCAACCGACAGGCATTGCATGCACAATCGCTGGGATTTATTCATCCTGCAACGGGTAAGGAAATGTTTTTTGAAAGTCCGTTACCCGATGATTTTCAACAAGTGCTCGAAAAATGGAAAGCTTTTTCGCCATCGGCTGAACATAACCTCGAGGATTAATTGGATACCACTGCATTACTCGATTCAGTGAACGGCATGTATACCTGGATGTTCAAAAGGCATTAACAAAATTTTAACGCACACATCCTCACAGATTTAAGGATTTTGACGTATTCTCGCCCAACGTATTGAGCCGCTAGTTGCTCTTCAACTAAAACAACCACATATATGAAAAAACGCGTACTTGCATTCTCGCTTTTATTGATTGGATCTGCATCCTGGTCCTATTTTTCAGCCGATGGAAATCTCTATTCGGAAAGTACCGGATCACCGGTTTCTACCTCGTGTACTGCATGTCATGGAGGTTCCAACAATACCGATCCGGGCTTAACCTTGATATTTTCGGATACAACTACACAAACACCGGTTACGTCATATGTACCGGGCGCTACCTATAATGTTGCCATTTCCATGAACAAACCCGGAATCAACAAGTTTGGTTTTGCACTTTCAACTTCCAAGGGTACCATCAAGAAGTACAGCAATTCTACCACCACTCAAATGAAAGCGGCCGGCTATGCTACACATACTTCGTCGGGTACAACAGCTATAAGCAGTGCAATCTCCTGGAATGTATTGTGGACTGCTCCGGCCAGCGGAACAGCCGACTTCCAGTTATATGTAAATGCTACCAACGGCGACGGAACAGTAGCCGGCGATGTAATATACGCCTTGCAAAAACAGGTGAATGCCATGAGCAGCGGACTGGCTGAAATGGCTGCACTCCATGGATTCAAAGTGTATCCTCAACCTGCAAGCGGACACCTGAACTTTTCGTATGATTTGATGCAAGGCACTTCGGTAAATGTAGCCTTATACGATTTTTCAGGAAAAGTGGTTGCTGATACGCATACCGATAATCAGGCACTGGGCAAAGGGAATATGACCCTTTCCACTGAAAATTTAGAGCGAGGCATGTATATTTTAGTGGCTGAATTAAATGGCCAAACCATAAAACAGAAAGTGCTGTTGCAATAATATTTTTTATTTGAAAAAGAACCTGCATGAACTGCTCATGCAGGTTTTTTTGTATTTGTCGGGGGATGGTTTTAGATTGAGCAGGAATAACTGCCGGTAATATTTCCGGTGGAGTAAATCTTCAGGCATGAAAACAACATTCAACTCCCTGCATTATTACTTACGACATTCTGCCCATGTAATAAAAAGTCCGGATGAAATTTATCTGCTCGAAAAAAAGAAAGATGCACCGTACCATGGTGTAACCTATAAGGAAGTGCTCGATCAGGCCAATGCCGTTTCAGCATATTTCTACGAGGCCGGGTATAAAAAGCAAGATCGCGTTGCATTGATTCTGGAAAATTCTCCCGAATATATCAGTTTCGATCAGGGCTTGTTGCAATTGGGATTGATCAACGTTTCGGTGTATCCTACCTTATCTGATCCCGAGGTGCAACATATCATGAACGATTCTGGTGCATCCGCAATTCTTATTGGCACACCTTTTTTGTATAAAAAAATAAAACGCATTCAACCCGAATGTCCGGCCTTAAAATTATTGATCACCACGTTTGATCCGGGATCCAAAGAACCCGGTACCATGACCTGGGATGAGTTGATAGAAGCTGGAAGTAAATTGTACCCTGCCTCAAAAGAGGGCATCGAAAAGCAATTGGAATCGATAACGCGCGATGATCTGGCCTGTTTGTTGTATACCTCCGGAACTACGGGCAAACCCAAAGGAGCCATGCTCACCCACAACAATTTTATTACCAATGTTGAAATGGCGGTAGACCTGATGCCGATTGTAACCAAAGATTATCGCTTTCTTTCTTTTCTACCTTTATGCCATGTGTATGAGCGTACCGCAACGTATTACCTGAGTACCATTGTGGGAACACAGGTAGCCTTTGCCCAAAGCCTCGAGAGCCTCTCCAACAATATCATTGAAACAAAACCAACAGCTATACTAACGGTACCCCGCTTGCTCGAGCGAATTGAAGAACGCGTACGCAAAAACGTAACGCAAAAGGGCGGATTCAGTTTGAAAATATTTGAATGGGCGTTTAAAGTGGGAGAACAACGCAGACATAATAAAGAAAATGGCGTTGCTAATTCACTCCCATTAACATTGCAATTGGCATTGGCAGAAAAACTCGTATTCAGTAAAATAAAAGCCCGTTTGGGCGGGAACATGAAAATCATGATTTCGGGTGGCGGTGCCATGCCGAAACATGTAGGCGAATTTTTTGGCAATATGGGTGTGATCGTATGCGAAGGGTTTGGATTAACCGAAACTTCTCCGCTGGTAAGTGTCAACGAACCGGATCGGCAGGTATTTGGTACCGTTGGACGCGTTGGTAAAGGTTGCGAAGTAGCTATTCAGAATCCCGATACGCACGAAATTTATACGATTCAGTCGCATGCTTCTTTTGATCCGCTCTTTGAAAGTGTCGAAGGAGAAATATTGGTAAAAGGCCCCAATGTGATGCGCGGCTACTGGAATCTGCCTGAAGAAACGGCGAAAACCATAGATAATGACGGCTGGCTGCACACAGGCGATATCGGGAAGTTTTATAAAGGATACCTCAAAATAACCGATCGTATAAAAAATATCATTGTGAATTCGTTTGGTAAAAATGTGTACCCGACACCTATCGAAAATGTGTACCTCAAATCAAACCGTATTGAGCAAATATTTCTGATCGGCGACGGACAGGAATACCTCACCGCCATTGTTGTTCCATCCAAAGAAGAAGTAAAAGAAGTATTTCGTGTTGAAGATGATTGGTTTGAAAAAGGAGGTGATTTCATCGAAGATCCAAAAATTCAAAAATGGCTCGAAACCGATATGCATCTTTATGCCAATGAATTGGGTAAATTTGAACGGGTCAAACATTTTATCGTGAAGCGTAAACCTTTTTCATTAGATGCAGGTGAATTAACACCTACACAAAAAGTAAAACGCAAAGTGGTTGAACAAAAGTATGCCGCTCAGATAAAAGGAATGTATATCAAACTTGTTGAATGAAACGCCTTTGTTTTTATGTTGTCATTTTCATTTGTACCGCAACTTCTTTTGCCCAACGCGGAAATATTGAAGACCTGTTTTTAAAACGCGGCATTGTTTCTTTGGAAGGCGGAGCCTCTTTTCCGGTCATGGATTATGCTGTCACCGATTTTACACCCAGTTCAGGTTATGCGAATGTGGGTTTTCAGGGCCGACTTTCTATGAGTTACGAATACACCCGGTATTTTGGCATAAAGCTGATGTACCTGTACAATCAGAATCCGTTCAACGACGAAGCCTTTAAACACGATTTTGAACCCATACATCCATACGTATTTCCAGGCAGTACTTATCAGAATATTCAGACCAAACCTTATGTTTTAAGCGGGTTGATGCTGGGTGTAGTGATGCCGCTGCGTATGGCGCATGCCACGTATTCCTTTAAGGTAATGGGAGGCGTATTGGGTTCTGTATTGCCCCAACAGGATTTTTCTGTACTGGTGCAGCCCAACAATACTCCATTGGTTTTACGCGTAGAAGAAACGGAAGCCAATGATCTGGCTTATATCGCGGGAGTTGATATTCGTCACCGGTTACACAAAGACTGGTTATTTACAGCTTACCTCGATTTTTTGTATACCGAGCAAACTTATACCAATATACGCATTACCAATACCAGTTCGGGCATGAGTTTTCCCTGGAGTTCGGAATACACCCAATATTACCATATTGTGGGTGTGGGGATCGGATTGGCTTACCAGTTTGAATAAATTGTAATAAGTTAACCTTTGTGAATTTGAATTCATGGGTTAGTTACCCAGAAGGAATTTAAAAAATAGGGTTACGCCGTTTAAGTAATTAAACAGATCCGATTTTTTTATGATAATATCGTTTTATTTCATTGCGCATTGAATTCATTTAAAAGGCTGACACTGCTCTCGTTAAAGTTACAACGGTTTGTATTTTGTTTTATATAAGCATGCAAGGGTTTATGCCGTGATGTTCCTTTTAAAATCCATCTTTTCTTTGGAGCATTCCGGCAGGAGGCTGAGGGATAGAAACGGAAAGCCCGCAGCAAAGCGAGGACTTGGAGTGAATAGCCCGACCATGAAGGTAAGCGCATAGAATGCTAATCTTGACGCAACTTTCCATCGCGCAGCCTTCATGGGCAGCCCCAAAATCAGTAATTCAAACTTTGGCAGTAACATTCATTCAGAGTAATTCAAAAATAGAACTAGCTGAAAGGTATTAACCGTAAATCCGTTTGAGTTTAAACTCTTTGATCGGTGCCACTACGAGAGGTGCCTTTTCAACCGTGACTGAGCTGGTATCTAAACCAAAAGCACGCTCTTCGCTCAAACTGAGGCTATCGAGAATGGAGTATGCATCCATGATCAACTCTTCGTATAACGTGAGTTCGTTCTCGTACGAAAGGTGCCGTTTAATCACTACGAACCGGAAATCGCCGGTTACATTGAGTTTATTCAGCGATGCATAGCGTGAGGTCACATCCACTTCATGATTCTTCATCAATTCTTCAACTACCTTACGGAAATAAAAATTTATTTTTTGTTCTACGCGGAAGCCAAGCCGGAATTCAATCTTGATTACGTCATGTGGTACAATATGGTCCACGCGGTATTCCATGGTATACGGCTGATCCACCACATTGATATGCACAAACCAATATACATCGGCGCGTTTGGGTTGCTTTTGCAAAATGGAATAAATGATTTTGCGTTCTACTTCCATAAGGTGATCGGCACTGGTTAAATACACCAGATGCGTGGCGTATTTTGGAACAGACTGATCCTTGCTGAGCTCCTGCAACGATGGCAGTACTTCCTTGATATTGGAAAATTCGGTAAAGCGGTTTTTGATTTTCCGTCCTTTAAACCAAACCCACATTACACCGATAAAGATCAAACTGATGAGCAGGGTAAGCCAGCCACCGGCTGGGATCTTCACCACATTGGCTATCAGAAAAGCAGTTTCAACTCCGAAATAAACCAACCCTACCAGCCATATCAATACGCGCGGTGTCTTTACTTTTCGCAAATAGTTTACCAACAAGATGGTGGTCATCAGCATCGTCATGATAATGGCTAAACCATAGGCGTGTTCCATAGCCGCTGATTCCTGAAAATACAAAACAATGCCCATGCAGCCCACCCAAAGTATCCAGTTTACACTAGGCACATACAACTGCCCTTTGGTTTCGGACGGGAATTTTATAATTACTTTAGGCCATACATTTAAGCGTAACGCTTCGGTTACCAATGTAAAGGATCCGGTTATCATGGCCTGACTGGCAATGATGGTGGCCATGGTTGCAATTACGATACCGGTAAGCAGAAACCATTGGGGCATGATGGCGTAAAACGGATTGATATTGGCTGAGTCTTGTCCTATGGAATTTAAAACCCATGCACCTTGTCCCAGGTAATTCAGAATGAGAGTGGTTTTTACAAAAATCCAGCTTACGCGGATATTCTTTTTACCGCAATGGCCCATATCCGAGTAGAGTGCTTCGGCACCTGTAGTACACAGAAATACCGCGCCGAGTAACCAGAATCCATTCGGATAATGTACCAATAAGTTGTAGGCATAAATGGGATTCAGCGCATTTAATACATGCGGATTGTGAAACAAACTGATCACTCCCAGAATGCCCAGCATGCTAAACCAAACCAACATTACCGGACCAAATAATTTACCTACAATATTGGTTCCGGCGCGTTGCAAAAAGAACAAAGCGGTAATAATGGTAATGGTGATGGGTACTGTTGGGATTTCTGCATTCAGGATGCGCAAACCTTCTACCGCTGCCGATACCGAAATGGGAGGAGTAATCATGCCATCAGCCAGCAAGGCACATCCACCCACAATAGCCGGAAAGATCAGAAAGGGTTTTCGTTTTCGCACCAGTGCGTATAACGAGAAAATTCCTCCTTCCCCGTTGTTGTCCGCACGCAAAACAATCAACACATATTTGATGGTGGTTTGCAGCGTAATGGTCCAGAAAATGCAGGAAAGTCCCCCGAGAATAAGTTCTTCAGTTATAATCTTACCTGAAAGGATCGCGCGGAAAACATAGAGTGGAGATGTACCAATATCGCCATAAATAATACCTAGAGCTACAAGCAGTCCGCCTGCTGTTAATTTGGAAAGTTTACTGTGCTGTTGCGACACCTTGAATAACTATGATCAGACAAATGTAGCATTCAGAACGAATTTTCAAACTTTTAAACCACCGGTTTAAATTGTTCGAAAGCCTGCAGGCAATCATTGCAATAATGCAGCGAACGGCAAAGCGTAGGGCCAAAAGGCGATTTCATTTCGGTATTGGTACTGTTGCAAAACGGGCAGGCTACATGCTCCAGCAAGTCGGCTGTAATCTCGCCGCTGTGTTTGGGTGGTGGAGCCAGGCCGTGCTTTTTGAGGCATAACAAACCGCGTTCAGTCAGTTTATTGCTGTCCCATGGTTTGTCGAAGGTGGTAACTACTTCTACTTCCTGTAAGCCCAATGCCAGCAATCGATCCGATACCATGGTCTCCATCATTTTGATAGCCGGGCATCCGGTAAACGTTGGAGTCATTTCAACAAACACTTTGCCCGAATCGAGCACCTCTACCTTGGTGATAATTCCCATATCCACCATCGATAGGGTTGGGATCTCGGGATCTTTCACTTCGGCCAGCGCCTGCCAGATTTCTTTTTCGGTAATCACGAATTGCATGGTACAAAGATAGGCAATATTGAAATCAGGAATCCTGCTTTTTCTCATATGATGCATACAGCTGAACAGGCCAAGTGTACACATAGAAAGGCATATGGACTGAAAGTGTGCGTGAACGGCTTCAGCGATAGTTCGGTTGAATAGAAAAGCACTCGGACTGAAAGTCCGCGTGAACGGGCACGCTAAAAAATCACCTAACATATATTAGGATACTCTGGGGATGGTTCGGGGATAGTTAGGGGATAGTTGGGGGATGGTTCGGTTGAATAAAAAACACACGGACTGAAAGTCCGCTGGAACAGTTCGGTTGAAAAGTAGAGCACACGGACTGAAAATCCGCGTGAACAGTGCGCAAAAATATGCAAAAAAAAGCCCCGGCATTACCGGGGCTTTTTCATTTTTATGATTTTGCTTCAGGAGCCGCAGGATGTTTTTCATCCTCTTGCGGTTTTTGCTGACGCTCGGGTCTTGGCAACAAAACCTTATGCGATAATTTCAGTTTGCCTGATTTCTTATCTACTTCAATCAGCTTCACTTTGATTTCGTCGCCTACTTTCAATACGCCTTCCATGCTTGGCAGACGCGACCAGCTGATTTCAGAGATATGCAATAAGCCGTCTTTTCCCGGAAGGATTTCTACGAAAGCACCGAAGTCTACTACGGTTTTTACTTTACCTACGTATTCATCTCCTACGGTTGGAACAGATACAATGCCTTTGATGATATCGATGGCTTTGCGCATGGCCTCTCCGTTGGTTGCAGCTACTTCTACTACACCGGTATTACCTACTTCGGTAATGGAAATGGTAGCTCCGGTATCTTTCTGAATGCCCTGAATTACTTTTCCACCAGGTCCGATTACCGCACCGATAAATTCTTTATCGATGATGAGGGTTTCGATACGCGGTGCATGTGGTTTGTAATCAGCTGCCGGTTTCGACATGGTTTTGTTCATTTCGCCCATGATGTGCAAACGTCCGGCTTTTGCCTGATTCAACGCTTCTTCCACCATTTCCCATTTCAAACCGTTGATCTTGATATCCATCTGACAAGCCACGATTCCTTTGCTGGTTCCTACTACTTTGAAATCCATATCGCCCAAATGATCTTCGTCGCCGAGGATATCCGACAATACTGCATACTTACCGGTTTTCTCATCGGTGATCAAACCCATGGCAATTCCGCTCACGGCATCTTTGATTTTAATACCGGCATCCATCAGCGCCAGTGATCCTGCACAAACAGTTGCCATCGATGACGAACCATTGGATTCCAGAATATCAGAAACAATACGGATGGTATACGGACTTTCTTCAACACCCGGCAATACGCGTTTCAAACCACGCATGGCCAGATTTCCGTGTCCGATTTCGCGTCGGCCCGGACCGCGGTTAGGTTTTACCTCACCGGTAGAGAAAGAAGGGAAATTGTAATGCAGCAGGAATTTGTTGTAACCGTACATCATCGGTGCGTCGAGCAATTGCTCGTCTTGTTTGGTACCCAGCGTAACCGAAGTTAACGATTGGGTTTCGCCGCGGGTAAATACAGCTGATCCGTGTGCTGCAGGTAAGTAACTTACTTCGCTCCAGATCGGACGTACCTGATCCAGGTTACGGCCATCGAGGCGTGTACGATCGTTGAGGATCATGGCACGCACGGCATCGTATTCTACGTGGTGGAAATATTTGTTGATTAAGAATTTATCCGGGGTTGCTTCTGATCCCAATGGGTAGATAGCTGCCACAAACTCTTCGCGCACTTTTTTAAATGCATCGCTGCGCTCGGCTTTGCCGGCTTTCGATTTGGCAATGGCATAATATTTATCGTAAGCGTAATCGTGAATTTGTTTTTGCAATACCTCGTCGCTGCGTTCGTGGTTGTAAATACGTGCTGCTTTACGTCCACCCAGCATTTCGCATAATTCCCACTGCGCTTTACACTGTGCTTTAATCGCATCGTGAGCTACTTTTAAAGCAGCCAGCATATCCACTTCACTTACTTCAGCACATTCGCCTTCAACCATGTTCAAATCGTGTTCGGTTCCGGCCACAATCAGATCGATATCGGCATTGGCCAACTCGTCGGTATAAGGATTGATTTTGAATTGTCCGTTGATGCGGGCAACACGTACTTCAGAGATAGGTCCGTTAAACGGAATATCGCTCATCATCAGTGCAGCTGAGGCGGCTAAGCCTACGAGGCAATCCGGCATCAGATTTTTATCCGAAGAAATCAATTGCAGCATTACCTGTGTATCGGCATGATAGTCTTCCGGAAATAATGGGCGAAGGGCACGGTCGACAATGCGGCTGACCAATACTTCGTAATCGCTCAGTTTTGCTTCACGTTTGTGAAAGCTTCCGGGGATCCGTCCTACGGCTGCAAATTTTTCCTGGTAATCCACCGTAAGTGGCATAAAATCTACATCTTCTTTCGCTTCTTTGGCGGATACTGTGGTAGCCAGAATCATGGTATCACCCATTTTTACGACTACAGATCCGTCGGCCTGTTTAGCCAATTTGCCTGTTTCAATGGAAATGGACCGTCCATCTCCCAGGTCTAACATTTTTGTTGTTGGTTTCATTTTGTTTTTTTTATCCGCCCGGCTAAATGCCAAAGCGGGTTCCTCTTGCCGCTGACTTCGTGAAGGCTGTTCCGGCGCGGCTTTCCGGTAGGCCTGTTTAAAAAGCAAAAGCAGGACAATGGCCCTGCTTGCTGAATGTTATCGGATAAAATGGAATACGTTTCGTGCCCGGTTTCCCGGCGAATGATCCAAATGGCCTTGCATTACTTACGGATTTCCAATTCTTTGATAATCGCGCGGTAACGGAAGATGTCCGTTTTCATAAGATAATCGAGTTGAGAACGTCTTTTACCTACCAGTTTCACCAGACTGAGCTCCGCCGAAAAGTCTTTTTTATTGCTTTTCAGGTGCCCGGTTATATGATTGATCCGGTCTGTAAATAAGGCGATCTGACTCTCAGCTGAGCCTGTGTCGGTTACCGACTTGGCTTTACCGTACTTTTCGAAGATTTCTTGTTTCTTCTCGGTGGTCAAATGCATGTGTTTACTTGTTTTAAGTGATGAATATAAAATACAGGGGTGCAAATATATTGGCTTTGCTGCTGAATACCAAATTCGTTGGTGCTCAACCGGCGGTTTCCCGTGTAGGTTGAACCTTATTGGCCAATAAATACAATAACTTACTGATTTTCAGCTTTAATTCGGTACGCGGAACGATTATGTCTACAAACCCGTGTTCGAGCAGAAATTCAGAACTCTGAAATCCTTTAGGCAGGTCTTTACCGATGGTTTCGCGGATTACGCGTGGACCTGCAAATCCTATCAGCGCTTCAGGTTCGGCTATATTAAAATCGCCCAGCATGGCAAATGAAGCTGTAACTCCACCGGTTGTAGGGTCGGTAAGCAGTGAAATATAGGGAATGCCTTCTTTTCCAAGCAAAGCCAGTTTAGCCGAAGTTTTTGCCATTTGCATCAGTGAGAAAGCAGCTTCCATCATGCGGGCACCACCCGATTTGGAGATGATCATAAACGGAATACGCTTCTCGCGGGAATAATCGATGCCGCGCGCAATTTTTTCGCCCATAACCGAACCCATCGATCCGCCAATAAAATTAAAATCCATACAGGCTACAACCAGTCCGATACCGTTTACATTCCCGGCTCCAACGCGCAATGCATCGTTCATGCCGGTTTTGCTTTGCGATTCGGCAAGGCGTAATTTATAGTCTTTGGTATCGGTAAAATGCAGAGGATCGGTAGGTTTGATATTCGTAAACAATTCCTCGTATTCGTTCTGGTCAAACAAAATGGAGAAATATTCCTTTGAACCAATTTTATCGTGGTAGTTACAACTCGGACATACGAAACAATTAGCCTCGTGATCCGTAGTGAGAATGGCCTTCTTGCAACGGGGGCATTTGTGCCACAAACCATCAGGAGTGGATTTCTTCTCTTCGGTAGAAGTGGTGATTCCTTCTTTGACGCGTTTAAACCAACTCATTGGGGATCGTTAATTGTTAATGGTTATTGGTTAATCGTTAATGGTTATTCGTTAATAGTTATTCGTTATTAAGTTAATGGTTATTGAGTTACTTCTCAGGAGAATGATGCTTCAAGGGTACACCGAATAACAAATAACTTAATAACGAATAACGAGTAACTATGCCAGCGTGATGGACTTGTCGAGGTAAACATCCTGAATAGCATTCAACAGGGCAATACCATCTTTCATCGGTTTCTGGAAAGCTTTACGTCCGGAAATCAGACCCTGACCACCGGCGCGTTTGTTTACCACTGCAGTATAAACGGCTTCGGCCATATCGCTGGCGCCTTTGCTTTCTCCACCTGAATTGATCAATCCCTGACGTCCCATATAGCAATTGGCTACCTGGTAGCGGGCAAGGTCAATCGGGTTGTTGGACGATAATTGGGTATATACTTTTTCGTGTGTTTTGCCAAAGTTGAGGGCAGTATATCCACCGTTTACATTGGGTAATTTTTGTTTGATGATGTCGGCCTGAATGGTAACTCCCAGGTGATTGGCTTGTCCGGTAAGATCGGCAGCAGTATGGTAATCTACTCCGTCTTTTTTGAAAGAACCGTTGCGTAAGTAACACCAAAGAATGGTTGGCATTCCGAGTTCGTGTGCGCGTTCGAATGCAGCAGCAACTTCCTGAATCTGACGGGCCGATTCGTCGGAACCGAAATAGATTGTTGCGCCAATGGCAGCAGCACCCAGGTTCCAGGCCTCGTCTACCGAACCAAACATGATCTGGTCGAATTTATTGGGATAAGAAAGGAATTCATTGTGGTTGATTTTCACAATGAAAGGAATTTTATGGGCATACGATCTGGAGCAGGCAGCCAAAACGCCATAGGTAGAAGCAACCGCGTTGCAACCGCCTTCAATGGCAAGTTTTACAATATTTTCCGGATCAAAAAAAGCAGGATTGGGAGCAAATGAAGCGCCGGCACTGTGTTCGATACCCTGATCTACAGGAAGAATAGATACATATCCGGTATTGGCCAAACGTCCGTGTCCGTAGATGGACTGGAGGTTACGCAATACCTGTGGGTTACGGTTGCTCTGTACAAAAATACGATCCACAAAATCAGGACCCGGAGCATGCAGTTGATCTTTGCTGATTGTTTTACATTCGTGTTTTAATAAAGAGTCGGCCTTATCGCCTAATAATTCTACAATTTTGCTCATATTGTTAAAGGTAAATTAAGTTTGCAAACATAAACCTTTTTTTGAAACCCGTATGATGATAAAAGTAATACCCGTAACAACTCCTGAAGAGCTTGCAGAAGTGCATCGTATCCGGCGTATTGTTTTTGTGGAAGAGCAACAGTGTCCACCCGAACTGGAGTATGAGTTTGAAGAAGAGTCGAATCATTTTCTGGCATACGTGGATGGCGCGCCGGCGGGTGCAGCCCGCTGGCGCGCCACCGATTACGGATTCAAACTCGAACGCTTTTCGGTATTGCAAGAGTTTCGTGGTTTACGTGTCGGACAAGCCCTGTTGAGCAATGTGATTTCTGCTTTACCCGTTGAACGAAAACCGGTGTATCTGCATGCTCAATATACGGCAGTCGGGTTTTATAAAAAGTATGGTTTTATTGTTGAAGGGGAACACTTTTGGGAAGCGGGAATTGAACACGTGAAAATGCATTTGCATTGAGATTAATCTCCCAATTGCTGCATATCGTTCAATTGCTTGTATAAACCTTCTTCTTTCAGCAATTCCTGATGGGTACCCGATTGTACAATTTCGCCTTTATCCAAAACCACAATCAGATCGGAATTTACAATGGTGCTTAAGCGGTGCGCGATCACTATGGTGGTACGGTTTTTCATCACGTTTGACAAAGCATCCTGTACCAACCTTTCCGAAGTGGTATCCAATGCCGAGGTAGCCTCGTCCAAAATCATGATCTGCGGATTTTTAAAAACCGCTCGGGCAATGCTGATGCGTTGTTTTTGTCCGCCACTCAGTTTGTTTCCACGATCGCCTATATTGGTTTGATACCCGTTTTCGGTATCCATAATAAATCCATGAGCATTGGCAATTTGTGCCGCTTCTTCCACCTGATCGGCTTTGGCTCCGGGTTGTCCAAAAGCAATATTGTAATAAATGGAGTCGTTGAACAGAATGGATTCCTGCGAAACCATTCCCATCAGTTTACGCAATTCCAGAATTTTATATTTACGAATGTCTACACCATCAATCATCACCTGCCCTTCGGTAGGATCGTAAAACCGGGGAATCAGATCCGTGAAGGTTGATTTGCCTCCTCCGCTTGGACCTACCAGAGCCACCGTTTGTCCTTTGCGAATGGTGAGGTTGATGTTTTTCAAAACCGGTTCGTTGTTGTACGAGAAACTCACATTCCGGAATTCGATGGTTTCGTTAAAGTGATGAATGGGTTGCGCCATCGGATGCTCTACGATTTTCTCTTCACTCTGCAATACCTCTTCGATACGGTTGAGGGAAATGATTCCTTTCTGAAGCTTGCCATAGGATGTAGAGAAAGCTTTGGCCGGCGGAATCAACCGGGAGAAAATACCTACGAATCCGATAAAAATATCAGCGGTCATGCCTCCGTCGTTATTCAAAACCATACGTCCGCCAATCCACAAGATGAAAGCTAAAATGGCAATGGTCAGGGTTTCCGACATGGGTGAAGCAGCATCCAGCAAGCGGTTGCCTTTGATGTTTACTTTGGTAAAGGCGAGGTTGTGTTGCTTGAATTTTTTCCCCAGATAATCCTGTGCATTAAAGGCTTTGATGATGCGGATGCCCATCAGCGTTTCTTCAAACATCGACATCAGGGTATCCAGTTTGCTCTGCCCTTTGCGCGCCTGATTTTTCAAACTCTTGGTAATGGTTCCTAAAAAAAATACGATTACCGGTAAACACAGGAAAATAATTAACGTGAGCATCGGACTGATCCAGATCAGGGCAATGAGTGCGATGATAATATTAAACGGTTCTTTGAAGATGCCTTCCAGTGAACTGAAGATGGCGTATTCCAGTTCATACATATCATTGGCCATGCGGGTTAAGAGATCGCCTTTGCGCTCCGAAGAAAAATAGGAAAGGGGCAGAACCAATACATGCTGAAACATCTGATCGCGCAAATCTTTTACCACATTGTTGCGCAAGGGTACCATATAATACAAAGCCAGAAAACGGCAAATATTTTTTAAGGTAACAATTAAAATAATGAGCAGGCTGATCATCAACAAAGCGAATTCAGCTCCGTGTTCAACGATCACATTGGAAGTATAGAATTTAAAGATGCCGTAAAGGGCTTCGAAATTCATGGAAAATTCCGGCTTTACCGTCATCAGTTCGTTGGGTTTGAACAAGAGGTTCAGAAACGGAATCAACAGCGCAACCGAGAACAGGTCGAACAGCGACGACAACATATTGAACAGCGCATTCAGAAATGTATACAGGCGGTATTTGTAAACGTACCTGAAGATTCTGAGAAAGCTTTTCATGCGTTGATCGGGTTATTTCCAGGCTTTAACAATGAGTCCGGTTCCGGTTTTATGAGTCGTGTAGGTATCAATCCAGTTGAGGATATAACTTACAGGATAAGCCAACAGGTAGTAAAATGGTAACAGAATAAAAAACAGTTTCGTGGCATTCAGCATCGACATCGGATATTTCATCGATAATTTCCAGGCAATTTTTCCCGGTGTACCATACGAGTACAAAATTTCGCTTTGATTGAATCCGGCTTTTTGCAATTTTTCTTTCATCTCCACCACATTGTATCCATCACGAACATGTTCTCCGATAAAGGATTCCCCGTGTTCATCGGCATTGCTGCCACCCTGATCGCTCGGTGTCGAAATCAGCAACATCGCTCCCGGTTTCATGCTTTGGTGAAAGTGGCGGAATACATCCACATCTTCCAGAATATGTTCCATCACATCCACACACAATACCAAATCATAGCGATTGGTGGCATGCTGTTTTGTTAAATCGCCGTATGAAAAGGTAACGTTGCGTATGCCGCAGCGCCCGAAAAATGCATTGCAATCGGCAATCTGTTCTTCTTTCACATCTACGGCATCAATGGTACATTTGCGGTTGCGGTTGGCGATGTAAAACGAATACTGTCCGAATCCGGAACCCGCGTCCAGCATAGTAAATGCGGTATTAAAGCCGGGCCACGATTTCAGTTCGCGGTGGATGTGCCAGGTGCGCAGCAACAGCAAATCGAGCAGTTTGTAAAAGAACTGGCGTAAACCAACAGAGCGGTTAAAAATTTTTCCCAGGTCGTTTTTTATCGGATCGTATTCCATGCGTTATTGAGCAATCGGTTTATTAAGGTTAGTGTATAAAGGAAAACCGGTCATCAGGGCATTCACCTCCGATTTTACCGCCGACAAGGTAGCTGCATCTTCCGGTTTTTGAATCACCCGGTCAATCAAATCTACCACTTGTTCCATTTGAGCTTCTTTAAAACCACGGGTGGTTATAGCCGCAGTACCTACGCGGATGCCGGATGTAACAAAGGGTGATTTATCATCAAAGGGCACCATATTTTTGTTGATGGTGATATCGGCTTGCACCAGTGCATTCTCTGCAGCCTTGCCGCTTACATTTTTATTGCGCAGATCAATCAGCATCAAATGATTGTCGGTGCCACCGGAAATGATGTGGTAACCACGTGTGATAAATGCCTTGGCCATAGCCTGCGCATTTTCTTTCACCTGACGGGTATATTGTGCATATTCGTCGGTAAGCGCTTCGCCAAAGGCAACGGCTTTTGCAGCAATCACATGTTCCAGCGGACCTCCTTGTGTTCCCGGAAATACAGCACCATCCAAAACAGCGCTCATCATTTTTAATTCACCCTTCGGCGTTTTTTGTCCGAATGGATTTTCAAAATCCTGTCCCATCATGATGATTCCACCACGCGGACCACGCAATGTTTTATGTGTGGTTGAACTTACAATATGGCAATGCGTCATGGGATTGTTGAGCAAATGCGTAGCGATCAAACCGGCCGGGTGAGCAATATCCGCTAACAGCAAGGCACCCACCGACTCGGCTATTTCGCGCAAGCGGGCATAGTCCCAATCGCGTGAATAAGCAGAAGCACCGCAAATCATCAGTTTCGGTTTTTCCTTGTGGGCAATGGCTTCCACCTTGTTATAATCTATGATGCCGGTTTCTCTTTCTACCCCGTAAAACGATGGGACATATAATTTACCGGAGAAATTTACCGGTGAGCCATGCGTTAAATGCCCGCCGTGCGATAAATCAAAACCGAGGATTTTATCTCCGGCATTCAAACAGCCGAGCATTACTGCTGCATTGGCTTGCGCACCGCTATGCGGTTGTACATTGGCCCATGCAGCTCCGAATAATTTTTTCAACCGATCGATGGCCAGGTTTTCAATCTCGTCGACTACTTCGCATCCGCCGTAATAGCGCTTCCCCGGCAGACCTTCGGCGTATTTGTTGGTACAAACACTGCCCATAGCTTGCATCACTTGCGGGGTAACAAAATTTTCGGATGCAATGAGCTCAAGGCCATGCTCTTGCCGGGCACGTTCTTTATCAATGAGGTCAAATACGGTGGAGTCGGTTTTCATGATTTTAGGGTCGAAATGTTGCGCAATTTAAGGATTTGACTTGAATGCAAAAGACAAAGGCTTAACTTTGAGAAAAACTTGTAAACCATTGCCTGCACAAAGGCGAAGGTAGTTGAGTTAAAGCAAAAGTTCATGAAAGCAATTATCCCTGTTGCAGGCATCGGAACCCGTCTCCGTCCGCATACCCATACCCAGCCCAAAGCCCTTATTCCCATTGCCGGTAAGCCCATCATCGGTCATATTATTGATAACCTTATGGCAGCCGGAATTCAGGATTACGTTTTCGTAATCGGGTATATGGGCGATAAAATTGAGCAGTATATTTCCCAGAGTTATCCCGGTATTACCGCCACGTTTGTGATTCAAACCACCGGCAGAGGAACGGGTTATGCCATCTGGCTGACCAAAGAGATCGTGAAAGAAGAAGAATTGCTCATTGTATTGGGCGATACCATCGCCGATGTGAATTACAAAGAATTGATCAAAAACGATACTTCTACCGTTTGTGTGAAGAAAGTGGACGATCCGCGCTTGTTTGGAGTGGCCGAGCTCAACGACGATCTTACCGTGCGCAGACTGGTGGAAAAACCCACTATCCCCAAATCCAATCTGGCTCTGGTTGGGATCTATTATATCAAAGAAACGCATATCCTTTTCGACGCACTCGAACACCTCATCATCAACCGCATTACCACGCAAAACGAGTTTCACCTCACCGATGCCATGATGCGCATGGTAGATACAGGCGTGGTGATAAAAACCCTGGATGTCGACAATTGGTTTGATTGCGGAAAAAAAGAAATTCTGCTGGCAACAAACGCTACGTTATTACGGCGCATGCAAATTGATTATTCGAATTACAAATTCGAAAATACCATCATCATTCCACCTGTATTTATTGGTGAAAACTGCCGGATCAACAATTCCATCATCGGCCCCAATGTTTCCATCGGCGATCATGCCATGCTGCATTATGCTGTACTTTCCGATTCCATCATCGGTCCGTATGCGCAAATCGATTATGCCATATTAGACCGTTCGCTGATTGGCAACGATGCTTTACTCAAAGGTATGAAGCAAAGCCTGAATATCGGGGATAGTACCGAGATTAATTTTGGGTAGGGGAAACACCTACTAGAGGGAACTTAAGTTAAAGATAATCTTAGCGCAAAAAAATATTGCATAATGCATTTAGTTGTAATAACTTTGTAATTACAAATCGATTAAAAAATGGATATTTCAGTTATACCAATTGGTAACTCTAAAGGGATTCGATTGTCAAAAACAATTTTAGAGAAATATGGAATTATAGATACGGTTGAATTGGTGCTTGAAAAAGGGTATATCATTTTAAAACCAAAAGCAACGCCGCGAAAAGGTTGGGAACGTTCATTCAAAAAAATGCACGAGAATGGCGACGATAAGAATCTGATGTCGGACTTTTTTGAAGATGAAAACTCAGAAGAATGGAGATGAAGCAATATCAGATTGTTTTGGTTAATCTCGATCCTACAATTGGAAGGGAGATGAAGAAAACCAGACCTTGCGTAATTCTGTCTCCCAATGAGATGAACAAGTATCTGGATACTATTGTGGTTGCACCAATGACAAGTAGTTCTAAATCATACCCTACAAGAGTTGAAGTGAAGCATAACAAAACAAAAGGATGGGTAGTACTTGATCAGATCCGGTCTATCGACAGAAAGCGGGTAATGAAAGTGTTGGATGCTCTTTCAGACAAAGAGATTCAATGGGTTAAAGGTGTGATCAAAGAAACGTATGTCGACTAAGGCAATCCTAAATGAATGAATAGAATTTAAGGTATTATATGAATTGGGATCTTGTGTTTGATCCAAAAAGATGTTTTTTTAAAAATCCTGGATAGCACAACATGTTAATAGGATTAGGCGTCTAAATCCCTAAAACCATTACATGCGAAGTAAAAGTTGCAAATTTTAGCATAATGTTCAATCGGTGGGGACCGGCCTTATAGTTTTGACGTAGTATTCGAGCGTTTCAAAGATGCGCCGGGACTAGTAAGCAATCCGTAAAACTGCACAGGCCAAGCGGGTTGCGTGATTCGGGTTGCGTGGCCTTTGGAGCGCGTAGAATGCAAGGAGAAACTATACAGCCTTGAATTTCTTTGCTTACTTTCTTTTTTCAAGAAAAGAAAGTGAGTGCGGTTTGGGGCGCATA
>Ga0172379_10000412_pt1 | contig 109377 bp, 114 predicted proteins | sample GrowelOW334metaG_FD_119756 | JGI IMG/M metagenome (GOLD analysis project Ga0172379, IMG submission 119756) | Groundwater microbial communities from an aquifer near a municipal landfill in Southern Ontario, Canada - Groundwater well OW334 metaG | ecosystem: Environmental > Aquatic > Deep...
CAGCGCTTTTTTGCAATGCCTTCGCAATTTTTTCCATAGCGGCAGATAGGTTGCGGCTTTTTTATAAAGCGTCATGCCGGAATTTTTGCGTGGGAAAGCTTTGCGACAACTGCAAGAGGAACGGGCGCGTGTGGTGCCCGCACAATGCCGCGCTTGAGATACGCGCGCGGCTGTCAGGCAGCCTCAAGCAGGAAATGTTCGGCCCCACGCCGCCGAACTTTTTCGTCGGGCACAACTTCTACCCCAACGTCTATTGGGGGCCGATGGTGTCCGCGCAGGCGGAAGCGCCCGTGGACGACCCTGCGCAGATGTATGGCATGGGCATGGAGAGGATAATCGAAAGCCGCGCCGCGATGATACGCGGGATGAAGCGGGGCAACGTGAAGACCGGCGGCAGGGTGCTTGAGGAGGCGCAGCTTTCGGTCATGAGCATAAAGCCCGTGGATGCCGAAACCCGCTTTTCGCGCACACCCGTGTTTTCGCTCGAGCTTGACAATGTGGCACATCCCATGGGCGCATCAGCCCCGATTGAGAAATTCAGGATGGCGGACAACCCCGTTGTCCCGAAGAAAGTCGACGAGATGGTGGATGAGAACATCCTTGCGCAAAGCGCAATCCGCGAGCTCCTCCTTACCGGATTCGACGTGCATTACCTGACAAAGCTTTTGACCGCGGGGATATTGGGCAGGAAGGACAACCGGAAAATGGTGCCGACAAAATGGGCGATTACCGCGACTGACGACATGGCTGCGAAACGCTTCATGGAATCCGTGAGGGACTATCGGGAAATCGGGCAGCCCCTGCTTTACTCGAACACCTACCTCGACAACCATTTCGAGATACTTTTGATGCCGGGCAACTGGGAATACGAGCAGTTCGAAACCGCGCTCACGCAGGAGCTGGAAACCCTGCAGAAAAAAAGGAAAGCACGCGACAACCTGAATTATTCCTCGGCTGCATGGGCGGACTGGAAATACGACGGCAGGATAAACATGTCCGAGGAACACGAGCCGTTTTCAGGAAGGACGGCTTATGCCGAGAGCCAGGGCGGCGGATACTATGCCGCGCGCTTCGCGGTCGCCGAGGCGCTTTACAGGATGGGCAGGCAGGCGCGCGCAATCGTGTTCCGGGAAATTGGGACGGGCTATAACGTGCCGGTCGGGGTTTGGGAGGTGCGCGAGAACGTGCGCCACGCTTTCCTCAATCCGCCCGAGAAATTCGAAACACGGGAATCCGCGCTTTCCGCGCTGTCGGAACGCCTCGCCGTTCCGGTGAAGGAATACGTGAAGAGAAGCAGGATACTCGCGCAGAGAAGGCTGAACGAATTCTGACTCTGGTTGGGAATTGCCTGATGAGCGCGCGGACTTGGTCGGCTATTTAATCCTTGCCGGCGAAAGCCGCACATGCCAGACGGAAACCCGCTTGTCGACGAGGTGGAGGAAACCGTGAAGTCCGCCGCGAACGGGTCGAAAGTCACGGTCATACGCATAGCCGTGGGAAAGCAGGTGTCCGTCCCGACCGCGAAACTCGCTGCTGAATTGCACAGGCGTTTTCCGGGCGCTTCCATTGAACTGAAGCAAAGTGCGATTATCGATTCTATCGTCGTGAAGGACATCGAGGTCGAGTGAAGGTCTTGTTATGATAATCGGGGTTGATGAGGCGGGGCGGGGTTGCATCATAGGCCCCATGGTGATTTGCGCCGCGGCGATAAACCCGCTCGAGGAATACAAGCTCAAGGAAATGGGCGTGAAGGACTCCAAGAAACTCTCCCCTCTCCAGCGCGAGAATCTCTACGGCAAGGTGGGGCGGCTCTGCAAATACACGACGGTGAAGGTTACCGCCGAGGAATTGAACGTGCTGATGGACCACCACAACCTCAATGAAATAGAGGCGATAAAAATCGCGCAGGCAATCGACCAGCTCGCAATCAGGGACGCCACCGTTTACGTGGACTCGCCGGACAACGTGCCCTCGAAATTCGCGAGGCGCATCGAGAAATACGTGAAAACACGCGTGAGGATTGTGAGCGCGAACAAGGCAGACGACACATATGTGATTGTCGGCGGGGCGTCGATAATCGCGAAAGTCACCCGCGACCGCGAAATCGAGAAGATAAGGAAGGAAACGGGGATTGACTTCAACTCCGGCTATACTTCCGACCCCAAGACGCAGGCAGTCATCGCAAGGCGCAAGGACTACCCGAAGCTTGAGCCCTACCTTCGGACAAAGTGGGCTACGCTGAGGGTGGAAAAACAGAAAAAATTGTCTGAATTCGAAGCCTGAACTATTTCTGGGCTACTGCCTCAGGACGACAAGCGGGATTACACCTGCTTCAAGCTCGCGCGTCGCCACCTGTATGGAACTTTGACCTGCGACCACCTCGATTAAGGGCGGTGCGCCATAAGAAAGCTGCAGCGAGCGTGCGCCGATAAGGCGTGCAAGCTCGTATTTGTTCAAAGTTGACATGTTTACCACCGAGAAACCAGTTTTTCCAATATTGGGGAAAGCCTTTTTAACTCTTCTCAGGCGCCCTTCAGAATGCGTCCTCGCTTTCCTGGAAATCCTCATATTCCCTGTCGTTGAAGGCATATAGGAGCTTGCCCTGCAATGAATCGAGCGCATCCTTGCCGGACTGTTTTTCCACAAGTTCCCCTTTCGAGTGGTCTGCGACATAGCTTTTGCCCATGTACTGGAAAAGCACGTATGAATTCTGCGTGTCCGTGAGGAAAACCTTGGCGTTTTCCGAGCCGAGCGAGCGCAGGATGGAGCAGAGGAATATGGACTTGTCTATCTCGTCGCCGGCCATGAGCTCCTGTATCTCCTCAAGTGTCAGCCAGAATGGCACGGGCGCGGAAACGGATTTGAATGCTGCAACATGGGAGAATGCCATCTTCGCGGACGGGAGGAAGTTCTCCTCGTAGATATAGGGGTGGAAATTCTCGGAAATCGCCTCCTTGATTTTGGCTATGAGGGGGTGGCGCGGCTGGATGAGAAGCTTCAGGTCGGAAACGGATTTCGTTTCGTATTCCTCTATCTTGTCGCGGTAGCGGTCGATTATCAGCTTGTATAGCCGAAGCTTGGCTTCCTCAATCGTGTCCGCGCCAGCGGCAGGTTGTGCTGGCGCCGTCCCGCCGGCGGCATCTGCCTTTGCCGGCTTTTTCCCAAGAAGTCCGAATAGCGGCTCCATGCATGTGACTTTTGCTTGCGTTGCTTATATTGTTTGTGGCATTTGTGCGGCTTTTCGTGGAGAAAAACCGCTGCCATTCGGCGCATACAGCCCGCCAGCCTGCTCAGATGTAGTCGAAGCAGGTCGGGGCGTAGACAAGCCCGCAGACATACGTGCCTGAGCCCCTGTTGTTATTCTTGTTCAGCTCGCCTACCAGTTGGTTGCCTGAATCGGCGACTGCAGTCACGGAGAACGTGCCGGCAGTCTCGCAGATGCACGTGTAGTCCTCGAAAACCGCCGATTTCCCGACATTGAGGGGATTGGTGCCCCGAAGCTGGTTCGTGCTCGAGCAGTTCGCTCCGAGAAGCGCAGTCTGGGTAACCGTGGTTGTCACGTTCACGTTGCCGATGTTCGTGACGTTCACGCTTACGTGGAATGTGGTTCCCGGCTCAATCATGTACGTGGGCGCCTTGACCCAAACTACTGTGTAGTCCGGCCCGTAGTTGTCCACGCTCGTGAGCACCGGGTTCGCGCAGTGCAGCGTGTTCATGCCGGCTGTGCCGGTTGCGTCGATATAGCCGGATTGGGGCACCGGCGCGTTCTTCGTCGTGAAGTTTGTCGTCGGGCTTATGTTCGCGGGCGTCGGGTTGGGGGTGAAATTGGCACTCGTTATGTTCGTTTCCCACGTAAGCTCCGGGCAGGCGACTTGCCCTGCCAGCCCTATCTTGGTGCAGTTCGCCTGCATGAGCGCCCAGTCGTTCGGGGAGAAGTTCGGGAGCCGCCCAACGCAGCCGCAGGTCATGTTGTTCGGCGTTGGCGAGAAGCGGAACTGGCAGCTTATGCTTGCCGTGCACTCGATCGGGTCGGAGCATTTTATCGTGACATTGCCCTGCAGCACCGAGGATGGCTCGGTTGAGGACATGCGCAGCTGGGATTGCTGCGGCGATGTCACTCCGGAGGTGGCGTTCGGCTGAAGAGTTGCGCTCGGAAGCGAGACGCTCCAGTTGAGCCCAGGGCATGCGGGGCTTCCATCCTTCATGCAGTTGGCAAGCGCAGTCACCTGCTGCCCTGCGAAGAATGCGGGGTTTGTGCCATAGCCTGCGAAATTGCAGCCCAGTGCATAAGTTCCGGAATAGGGGTTTACGTTGAACGGAGCCGGCCCGCAGCTGAGGGGCACGACGGCGGGCTCTGCCGATACTGCGACCACCGCGCGGTTGAGCTGAGCCGGCGCGTTTGCGCCGATTGTGAGCGTGGATGATGGGGACCAGCCGCGCGCGGTTTGCGTCGGGGCGAGAGTCACGTTGCCTGTTGCGTTGTGCGACCACGTGAGCCTCGGGCAGGGAAGGGGCCCATACTGGTCGAAGCACGTCGCGTTTACCTGCGCGGAATCGCTGCGGTTGAAATCTATGTCGTGGTTTACAATCCCGCAGTTGCAGCCGGTCGGCTTGCGGTAGCAAACCACGCTGCTGCTGTTCGTGTTGTCGCTTTCATTCGATTCGAGGATTGCCTTTGTCGCGTCAGCATATGCCGTTTCAGCATATGTGCCGTTGGTTGACGGGCAGGTGAAACTGACGGTGCCTGCCTGGGCTGCGCCAGCCGCAAGCGGGTTTATCGCAATCTGCCGAAGTTGGGAATTGAATGTCACGTTGGTCGTTGACTGCACTGTTGCTGCGCTGTTCCCAATGTTGGACGTTGTCACGGCGGAATTGAACGCCTCGCCCACATAGACGAATTCGGGGTTTGAGATGGCTGGAATCACGTAGTTGGGGAGATTGGAGGGGATTGCCACGTTGAATGGCAGTCCTGCGCAGACAAGCGTCCCGTTTGTGGCGTTAACCGCGTATCCGTTGTGCGGCGTGGCTGCCATTATTACCGACAGCGTGGACTGCGGGTTCACACCCGAAGGAGTGTTCTGCGGCGCAAGAGTTGCCTGCGCGCCAGCTGTGTGCGACCATGTGAGCGCCGGGCAGTCCGAGGGGTTCTGGCAAACCGCCCTTATCTGCTGGGATGCGCCGGGCGCTATGTTGTTGCCCGGCACGCTGTTCACGAACGAGAGAGTGCATGTCTGGTTGGAAACCACATTGACCTGCAGGATAAGCGTGTGGGGCGAGTTGCACGACACGCTGTTGCTGCCTGCGCAGTCAGCCTGCGTGCTGTGGTATGCAATTGAGAGATTGAGCGGGTAGGTTCCCGTCGGAATGCCGGGCTTTACCTTTACCGTTCCTGAAACCGCGCCCGTTCCACCGTTTGCCGCTATGTCGCCGGACGGGAGCGTGAAGGTGGTTCCGGTTTCATCGAACCACTGCTTGCTTTCCGTTGAGAGGGCGATTGAGTCAACGCGTATCGCGCGGATTGCGCTGTTCACGAAATTGAAGCTCATTGCAAAGCTTGTGCCCGGCGCCGCGTTGACGGGGTTCGGGGCTGCGTTTGCGACTGTTGCCGAGCAGGCGAAGGGGTTTTCGAACGTCACGCTCAGAGTGTTGCTGCTTGCAGTGTGCGCCACAGTGTTCTCGCAGCGCTTGTAAAGATAGACGCTTGCCTGCGAACTTGGGCAGGTGGCTGTGTTGATATATGTCCTTCCAGCCGCTATGCACCTTGAAAGGTCGAGATCAACCCTGAATTCGACGGTTCCGGGCGTCGCGACGTTGGGGGCAGTGTAGCCCGATGGCGAGGAGCCCAGATAGTCGCTTGCTATTACTTGATTGTAGGAATATCCGTTTGTGGAGCTCACAGTCCTCAGGCGAAGCGAGCCTGCGCAGTAGACGCCCGCGTCAGCCCTGAAATACGTGTTGCCATTGCCATCGGTGAAAAATTCCGGCGGCGGGTCGCTGTCCCCGTACTGGGATTTCTCACGGGTGAAACTTGAGGAGGATTGGATGCCGCTTGTGGATGCGAAGCTGTCGTATGCGGAAACATCGGAGAACATGCGCCCGCCCTGCGAGGTCGGGTCAACCGAGTTCATCGCGGACAGGGTTGTCCACAGTATCTCGTTGTTGGCTGAAGCCGTGGTGTCTGCATAAAGGCACGCGGCGGAAGTCGCCCTGCTTTTGAGGGAGGTTGAATATTGCGGCGAGTGCCATTTCGAGCCGACGCTTACAGCCGGAACGAATGCCGTTCCAACGCAGGCAAGCTGCGAAGGCAGCGGGTTTGACAATGCCGGCACAAGGCTCAGGTCCGTTGAGACGTACCTGCTGGTAGAAGTCAGGTATGTATACGGAAAGCTGCAGGAAATTGTCTCGGCGAACGGCATGCCCAAAAGGGCTGCGAAAAGAAAAACGAGGCGCGTTGTTTTGTCCATAAGCCCACCTAGAAGTTTACCCTCACGCCGAGTTCGTATATCGGCGGCCTGCCCTTGATGGCAGTCATCTGCGGGATGAATTCTATCCCCTTGCCGAACGGGGCGAGCGACACCCCCGCCTGCATGAACGGGGCATACGACGGGGTGCGGCTATTGCCGGCCTGTATCTGCACGCCGCCCATGATTTTTGCCTTGATTACGTCGCTTGGAGCGTAAGTCAGCCCAGTCGACATGTTGATTATGTGCTTGCCCTCGAGGCTGATGTTGAATATGTCCCCTTTGACTGTCTTGGTGCCGAACGTCTTGGTTGCATCCGCCTGTATGGTTGCAGTGAGCACTTCGCTCAATGGGATTCCGTATTCCCCGCCGATGCCCACGAACCACTGCCCCGGGGCTTCGAGTTTGGAGTTCGACCAAGTATAACCGGACTGGAAGCGCAGGCGCGCGTTGTCGAATTTCTTTACCAGCCGCATGCCGGCTGTCTGGACCGAATAGGGCGATTTTGTCAGGCTGAAATTGCCCTGCCTGTTGTTGTAATACAGATACAGGTCGGTGTTGCCGATAATTGCGCCGGCATCCAGCTTGACTTCCACTATTGCGCCATACCTGCTGTTCTCAAGCTCCTGCGCGAGCTGGGCGTATTCAAGCGTCGAAACGGCGTTCTTGTAGGTGCCGAATGCAAGCGCGAGAGCCTTGCCCTCGTCGCCCGTTTGGTTGATGAGCCCGATTGCCGCGTCGAAATTCTTGCTCTTTAGATGCTGCTCGAATTGGGACATGTTGGAAATCAAACCCGTATTCGCAAGCTCCTGCCTTACCGTTGTGCCTGTAGGGTTCTGCGGGTTGATGTCGCTGTTGAGATATGCAGTGTAGACTTCGGGCACCTTGTTGAGCACCTCGATGAGCTGCTGCGGAGTCAGGTTCGAGAACGAGAAATATGGCACCCCGTTCACCATTATTTCCTTGCCCCCGTTTTGCGACACCACGTCTCCCATCTTGCTGTTGATGATGTTCGAATAGGGCGCATCCTCGCCGAGTTTCACGATTGAGTAGTTCGCATTGACATTCGCGGAGAAGAACGGGATGTTCGAAAGCTCCATGAAGTTGGACTTCAGGTCAGCCTTCTTCTCGACGACCGGCGGAGGCTCGATTTTCTTCATCACCGGAACCAGCTTCAGCGGGGCTGTGACAAAGCCTGAGCTTACGCGCTGCCCGTCGAAGAATTTGTACGCCACCGCGTCTATCCTGTTCTCAACCCCTGCTTCGGGCGTGAACTTGAGCCGGTATTCGTACGTGCCGTCCTTGCGCATGCCCATGGACTCCGCCTCGACGTTGTTGTTGTTCGCCCAGGCGTAGACGTTGCCCTTGCTGTTCATGCCTGCGACGACCTTGCCGTTGAATTCCTCCTTCTTGCCGCCGACTTCATAGGAGACGCCTATCGTGGCGTAGTAGGTCTTGCCTGCGACAACCTGCGAAATCGGGGTGTATTGGCGCTTCTCCCCGCCTTCCTCGTAATAGTTCTCGAGGGTGATTGAGAGCGTGCCCTTGTTGCTCCGAAGCAGGCTTGCCGAGCGGGTATAGCCCTCTTCAAGCTGCGAGACGAAGAACGCCCCGAGCTTTTCCTTTGCCGTCGTGGGCAGCGTGACGTTGAGGTCGCTCCCGGACTGCTTGGCGATTTCGTAGCGCAAGCCCACTTTCTCGTTCCCCTGCGTGAGCCAGAGCCTCTGGGCGAGCGCTTCGTTCGTGAAGCCGTATTGCTTTGTCTTTGAATCGTATGTGACCGCGGGCTTGCCATCCGATGTCTTCTCGGTCAGCTTGACCAGCTTGAGAAGCTCGTCTTTCTCCTTTTTCGGAAGCGTGCTTCCGCTTGCAAGCGCGTTTGCGCCCTTGTAGTTGCCGGTCATCAGGCTGTAGAGGAAAGTTGATGCGTTGAAGTTGCGCTCGACGTCGTTCGCATTGTCCCCCTCGCCGGACCTGATGCGGGTCATGATGGAATTGAGGACTGCGCCCGCTTCCTGCTTCGTTATCTTCGGGTCGAGCTTGTTGAGGGCGGGCGAATACCATGGCGAGACGACCTTGTCCTCCACGCCCCTGCCGTTGTTGAAGTTCTTCATGTATGACTCTATTTCCGAATTGCGCTTCTTGCCGGTTGTTTTCCCAAGCTCGCCTGCGAACATTGTTTCAACAAGCGCGGTGCCCAGCATCTTCGCGCGAAGCGTGGCAAGCTCGTAATTCTCCTTCCATTGCTTCGGGCTCTCAAGAGTTGCCGCGCCGACCACGCGCATCTCCTTGAGAAGGGCGACTTTGTCCGCCGTCTTCATTTTTGAAAGCTTGTCGAGGTTCAGCCCCTTTTCGGCGAGGAAGCGGTTGAGCTGCTCGGTTGCAAGCTGCGAGACCATCTCGATGCTATGCGCGTCCTTGGGGTTGAAATTCCTCGCGAAAACCAGCTGCTGCTGCGCGTTGTAGTTGATGTCGAACATGTCGCTTTTCGACGAGAGGATTATCTGGTTGGTGGCTGGCTTGACGTCCTCCTTTGCCTTGATGTCGTAGTTGACGCCCAGCCACATCTTGTAGATGTTCGTGCGGGAAAGGGTTGTTGAACCGGTTTTCGCCTGCTTTGTCGGGAGGGAAAGCTGTTTTGCCTCGTCCTCCTGCTTGGCATATGTGAAGACGACCGGCACGTAAAGCGGGTTGTTGAGTTTCGCCGAAACCTCGGCAATGTCCTCCTTGTTGGTCTTCGTGAGCTTGATGCATTTTATCTGGGAAAGCGCGGTCCTAAACGCGTCCGCCTCCTCCTTTGTGCCGCATTTGAAAATCGTGCCCGACTTCGAGTTTGGCGAAACTGAGTTGTCTACCATCTTCAGGAGCGACTGGAAGTTGTTCCAGTTCGAGGTGAAGAATTTGCCGTCCACCACGCCGCCGCGCATGACCGAGAGGAAGTTGGCATATTTCACATCGTCATTCAGCGCCGTTTTGAGCTGCGTGAAAAGCCCGTCCGCGTTGCCGGGCGCGCCGGACACGAAGCGGTCGAAAATCTTCTTCTCAATCGAGAGGGCGGATTCCGTGGTCGTTTTCACCGGGGTGATGCCGCGGGTCTGCGTGCTGGTCTTCGTAAAATCGTTTTCCTGTTTTGCAACCTGCTCCTGCTTGGCAGGCATTATCTTGTCGAGTATGCGCATGGATTCTTCGTAAAGCTTGGCATCTATCTTGCCCTTTACAGACTCAAGATAATTGCGGTATTTGTCGAACACCTCGGCTGTTTTTGTGCCGTTGAGGTCGCCTTTGGAAAATGCGTCCCTGACGCTTTTGTACGCGTCGGAATTCGACTCGAAGAGGATGAGGGGTATGAGGGCGGGGCTCACCGTCTTTTGCGGGTCGGATTTCGGAGTTGATACTGTTGTTGTGAATTTCTGGAAAGCCTGCTGCGTCTGCTGCAGCTTTTCATCTGAAACAAGCTTCTGGGCGCCTACTTGAAAGAGAAACATCATACCACCATACCTCCGGATATGCATTCAGCTGTTTATAAACAATGCCGTGGTTCCACGGCAATGCCGCAGACGGAAGTATATGGCGGCAAAACAATATAAATAGAGTGTCGTAGATGGAAGGAATTTGTGGATATGGTGCTGTCAGCCCAATATCTTCACGCCAGGAAGCGCCTCGCCTGAAAGGTACTCAATGAGCGCCTTGCCTGCAAGCGAAACGTAGCCGAGCTTGCCCTTGTCTATATTGAAGCGCTCAAGCGCAGAGAGGGTGTGCCCGCCGCCCATGACGGAAAAGCTCCCGCTTTTTTCAATCGCCTCCAAAAGCGTCTTCGTGCCGTATTCGAATTCCTTCTTTTCATACATGCCCGCAGGACCATTGACCATCACGGTTTTCGCCTTGGAGAGGAGGGAGGAGTATTTCTTCGCGGTCTTCTCCCCGATGTCGCCTATCATCTCATCGGACGGCAGCGAGTCGATGCCGATTTCCAGCCGCTTGCCGCCGGACTTGACTGCGACGTCTTCGGGAAAGAGTATCTTGCCTGGGTATTTCGCGAGAAGCTCCTTTGCAACCGGGAGATGCTCCGTGATTTTATTCTCCTTGAAAAATTCAAGCGTCTTCCCCAATTCCCTGCCGGACGCAAGTATGAAAAGCTCGCCAAGCACGCCGCACGTCAGGGCATAATCGACCTTGCCTTCCTCGAGCCACTGCGAAAGTATGCTGATTGAGTCGTCGGGCTTTGCCCCGCCGAATATGAAGACGGCAGGGCGGGCGGGATTCTTCAGCTTGTTTAACGCCTCGACCTCGCGCTGCATCACCCTGCCTGCGACAACCGGCTTTTTGTGGAAGCCCACTATTGTCGCCTGCGCGCGGTGCGCCGCGGAGAAAGCGTCGAGCACGAATACGTCGCACAGGGGCGAGAGCTCCGTCACAATCATCGCCTTTTCGTTGTCCTCGATTGTCTTGAATTTGGTTTCGTCGTCGAGGAAGCGAACGTTGTCAAGCAGGAGTATTTCGCCGTTCTTCAGGGACTTTATCGCTGCTTTTGCCTTCTCGCCGCAGACGTCATCCACGAATTTCACGGGCTTTTTCATCTCGTCGCCGAGGAGGAGCGAGTGCTGCGAAAGGGAGATGCAGTCGTAGTCGCCCTTCCTGCCCTGATGCGCCAGCACCACGACTTTCGCGCCCTTGTCGGACAGCTCCGCGACGGTTTTCGCGTGCCCGGCTATGCGCTCGGACTTTTCCACTGCGAGGGTTTTTTCGTCGACAGGGCAGTTCATGTCCACGCGCACGAACGCTGTTTTTCCCTTGAAGTTGTAAGTGTCGAGAGTCTGCATAGGACCACCGCTTGCGGCTTGCCCGGCAACTCTTAAAATTCTTGGCAGTGTTAATCCCCTGTGGAGGGTGAAAACCGTCTGTACACCGTTCTTTCGGTGGCAGGAGGAATGTTCTGCCTCGCTGCTTCCATTTTCTTCGGCTCGCCTGGCGCGGCCGCAGTCTCAGCCATGTTTTTTTTCCTCTCGATTGCCGCGTGGAAATACGGGCACATACTCCTCCCGATGATTACCAGGGGCGCGCATATCATCGAGACCGGCACGGGCTTTGAAATACCGCCCTCGCAGGACGTGATAATCGGGAGGTCGGGCGGGAACTTCCTCGCAACGTGCTTCCTCTCCGCGCGGCTGTATCAATCGGCAAGCGAGGCTGACGAGGCGCGCAGGAAGGAGATGGGAAGGATGTTCGAGACAGCCATAAGCTCGGCGGGATTCCCGTTCAAGATATGCGCCATGGTAAGCCCGCTTGACATGAAAACCGAGCTTGAGGAAATCCGCACCAAGCGAAGCGTCGCCGAGTCGCGCCTCGAAAAATTGGGCGCGAAGAAAAGCAGCGCGGAAGCCGCGAGGCTTGGGCGCGAGATTGCCATGTGGAACAGGATGCTTGGCAGGCTTGGCGAGGGGGAGCGCCCGCTCGAGGTTTCGTTCCATTTCTCGACCACCGCGTCCGGGCTTACAAAGGAGGAGGCGTATTCGCACGCAAAGGCGCAGTCCGATGAGCTGTCAGTCGTGCTCTCATCCGCCCTTGCCTGCGAGGTCGCGCGGCTGGAAGGGGAGGACATGAAGCGCGTTTTCTGGTGGGACTTCTTCGGCCCCTCAAACGCAGAGGAATTGCGCGACTCCGTTTTCTGAGACCAAAGCAAAGCAGTCCGCTTTGCCGCTCTTCAGATTTCCTAAGCAGTTTTGTCGCCGCTTGTTTTCGTGTAGAAGTCAGTGTTCTTCGTGAATTTGATGCCTTCGTTCAGCAGGTTCCGCTCGGGCTCCTGCATTCTTTGGCGCTTTTGCTCCTTTTGGGGCGCCTGCTCCCCTGCTTTCTTTTCCTCGCCCCATTTGATTCCGGTTTCGACGAGCTTTTTCACCTTTTCCCAGTTTTTCTCGCCGACCTGCTCGCGCAGCGTGCCTGATGCGGATTTTTCAATGCCGAATTTTTTCCGGTCGATTTCGTAATAGCCACGGTTGAGGCTCTTTGAATTGTCCATTACCCAGTTTATGCAGGTTTTCAGAAGGTCCATGGAAATGACTGCGCCCGGCGGGTTCGGGCCAGTGTAATCCTTGTGCGCCGACGCGAACGCGCTGATGTCGAAGCGGACGGTGTCCTGTTTCTGGCCCTGCACCTGCGGCTTTTCCTTTCCGTAAACCTGGAACAATATCATGGTTTTCCCCATCTCCCCTTCTTACGAAGATGGCGTTTCGCCCTTTGCATAGAGGCGGCACAGGTCGCGAAGCTCCTTGTCCTCGAGGTTCACGCAGGATTCCACGTCCCTCGTGCTCTGCGCGACTTGCGACACGCACGCCATCCTGATTGCCTGGTCGGAAATCTTGAGGCAGCCAAGCAAGTCCGCGTCCTTCACGGATTGCGCCCTGAGGCACTCGTCCTTTTTCGTCCCGTTCATCGCATCGCAGGATGATTGGTTCGCTGGCGCGGGCTGCTGCGGCTGCTGCGGCGCCACGACGCTTGCGCCCTGCTGCGTAACCTGCACGCCGCGCCTCTTGGAGTTCTCAAGCTGCTTTTTCACTATGGGGTCGCTTGCCGAGCGCATGCACTCCTGCCTTGCGGGAATGTCGGCGATTGCATAGCAATAGAACGGGTTCTGCTCGAGCACCGCCTGCTCGTATATGCATGCCGCGGCTTTTCCCGCCTCGATTCCGGCGCATGCCTGCGGGGCGGATGTCTGGACGCAGCCCGCAAACAGGATGCCCAATAGGGCAAACGCGAAAATGAGCGCTATGCGAGGCGCGGAAATCCAACTCAAACAACCACCGTTTCAAGCATTAATTCGCGGCAACACTTTAAATTAGTTCAGGGGAAATCCCCAACCATGTTCCAGGAATTGTTTTACCCAAGGCAGGCTGTGCTTGTCACCGCGTCGTCAAGCGAAAAAAGCAACCTAGCGGCAGTCGAATGGATTACGCCGGTGGCGGACAAGCCCCCCACGCTCGCACTTTCGCTTGCGAACACCTCGCTCACCCTTGACCTCATCTGCTCGTCGATGGAATTCGTGGTCGCGTTCCCAGGCGAGAAGATGCGGGACGCGGTCGCGCTCTGCGGCAGCACTTCGGGGAAATACATCGACAAGTTCGACGAGGCGCATTTGACGCAGGTGCGGGCGAAGAGGGTTTCCGCCCCGCTTGTATTGCAAGCAGAGGCGAACATAGAGTGCAAGGTATTGTCCTACACCAATGCCGGCGACCACACGGTGGTCATCGGCGAAATAGTCGAGGTCCATCTCCCGTCGGACGGGAAGGTGATAGACCCCCTGCTTTTCAGCTACGGCGGGAAAAGGCTGTTCGGGTTCAAGAAGGACAACATCTGAACTGCCCTGTTTTCGGTTTTAAGAAGGAAAAGCGAAGCTCCTGCTCAGTATCCGCAGTAAATCAGGTCGTAGCCCTTGCTGTATTCGTTGAGCGGCCCGTTCACGCAGCAGGGCACGAATTCGCACTTCTCAGCCTTGAACTCGTCGATGGTTGCGAAGCCGCCGGTATTCGGCTTCTCGGAAGTGCATCCTGCTCCATAATACATCTTGTAGTGGAGCTGGATTATGTGCCCCAACTCGTATTCGATGCAAAAGCCGCTCGCAGGGGTTCCGCGGGTGGAGCCGCGCTGGTAAACCTGCGCATAGCCCACCGAGAGGTCGGTGTTGCTGCTTGACTGGTTGGACGTGTTTGTAGAGGACGTGTTTGGAGCCGGCTGGGGCTGTTCGGGCGGAGCAACCACTGCGGGAGGCGGTTCAGGCACGGGCTCAGGAGTCGTGTTTGCCGCCGGAGCCGGAGGAACCGGTTCGGGGTTTGTTGCCGGCGGGACCGGCATCTCCTCTGTTGGATAAGCGGCAGGCGGGGCGGGAAGCGATGGCAATATTGGCTGCCCTTCTTCCTCACCGGCAGGCGGCAATGGAAGCTCGGGCTGAAGTTCGGGAGTGGTGTTCAGCGGCAGCTGTGAAGAGTTGTTGGCTTCCGGCAGGACTGATGAATTATTTGTTTGCGCGGGCGTTGGAATCGCGGGCGCTTCGGCTTTCGGCGACAGGAAAATGAACGCTGCCGCGGCAAGCGCGATTATCACAAGCGCGGCGGCTATCATGGGAAGGTTGCTTTTTCCTGTTGGCAGCATCCCGTCCTTTCCAAGTGCGGTAAGCGAAGGATTGGCAGGGGGCTGCTGTGCGGCGGGCGGCGCCATCTGCGCAGGCGGTTGTGCGGATGGCGCCTGCAAGGGCTTGAAAATCCCGCCTCGCTGCGCATTTGCAGGCGGCTGCGATGCCGTGCCGGTTGCAATTTGAGTTGAAGCTGTTTGCGGCTTTGCCGGAAATGCGCTTGCAGCTGGCGTTTTTACCGGAAATGCCGGAGGGGTTGCCGCTGGCTGCGGTTGTTTTGCAGGAGGGGAAATTTGCGGGGGAGCCTGCTTGGCAGGTTGCGCTTCGCCAGCATCCGGCTGCGGCTTTGATGATGGCTGTTGCTGTTTTGCCGCCGCCTGCTGGATGATGGCTTGGCGCGCATCCTCCTTTTTCTGCGCAGCCTGCACGTTTTGCGGCATGTAATCGCCGCCGTCGGACTTCTGCTCTGCGGTGAGCCCGCCGGAATCCATCTGGCTGAAAGCCGCGTCTATTTTCTCGGGCTTCCAGCCCACGGACTGAAGGGAAGAGCGTATCTGCTCATCAGTCTTGTTCTTTGCCCGTGATTTTGTTATGAAGGAAATCAGGTCATTGTCGCCCATGTGACCACGCAAGCAAAACTCAAACACAACTTATAAACATGGCTGCCCGCGCCGGGCATGATGCGCGTCAGAATTCGTGCACGATTGCGATTTTTCCCGAAAAAGCGTCGATTGAAAGGACGTTGGGGAAGAGCACGAGCGGTTTTTTCAGCGCGGCATTCATCGCCTGCTGGGCGGCGATGCAGCCTATTGCATTCGCAACAGGGCCCAGCGCGTGGTCGCAGGGAAGGCACTTTTTCGCCTTGGAAATGGAAAATTCGCGGGGGAAATCCCTTCCTGAAAAAACCGAGAGCATCCCGCAATGCCCGCGGGCAGACGCGAAAATATATGGCACGCCGTATTTTTTGCAGCCTGAAAAGACCGCCATGCGGGAAGAGGGCGTATCCGTGGCATCTATGACTGCCGCGCAGCCGCGTGCGAATTGAGATGAGTTGGAGCGCGTGATTTCGGCGAACTCCGATATGCTGCAGCGCGAGCCGATTGAGGACGCGAACGCAAGCGCAGCCGCGGTTTTCTTCTGCCCGTCGTTTTCGCGCGACCAGAGGGACTGACGGTTGGCGTTGGATTCCTCGAAAAATCCGCTGTCCGATATTTTCAATCTGTCGATGCCTGCGCGCAGGAGAAGCTCGAACGCTATGCCCCCCACGCCTCCGAGGCCGGCGATGCCCACGCACGCGCGCGAAAGCGAGCGCTGCCCGCCCGGGCCGATTGATGAGAGGTTGGCAGAAGCAAGCCTTGATTTGCACGCAGGGGTTTTTTGCATGGCAGGATTCCGGCACTTGTATTTATTTTTCTTCTGCCGGAAATGGAAGCATGGCACTCCGACCATGCGTAATAATCGCGCGGGAAAATCAGGCAAGCGTGAATATCAAGTCCGCGCTTTTTTCGCTTTTGCAGCCAGAGGAAAAGGGAGAAGGGCTCTGGTCTGCGCAGGACTTCGACATTGCGGAATATTCCGGCAGCATCATTGAAATCGTGCCCGAGCGCGACGCCGAATACTACATCTTCGCGTCCACCCACAAAAGCAAGAGCAATTCCAAGTCGCTCACCGTGCACACGCCGGGCAACTGGAACGCCGCAGACATGGGCGGGCTGCCCCGCACCCTGAACATTGCGCTCCCAATCCAGCTCAAGGCTGCCGCGCAGAAAATGGCGCAGCTTGCCCCGTCGCTTCCGGGCTGGCAGGTTTCGGTGGAAGTCGACCATCACGGACCGACGCTTTCAAGACCGGTGATGTTCGCTGAAATCGGGAGCACAGAAGCAGAGTGGAGTGTTCCTGAAGCGGGGAAGATAGTCGCGGAAGCGATTGTCGCGGCGATAAGGTGCAGGGAATCCTATCCTGTGAAAATAGGGTTCGGCGGCACGCATTATGCTCCGAAATTCACCCCGAAGATAACCGGCGGGCAGGAAGCGTTCGGGCATCTTGTTTCCGGCTATTCCCTTGAGCGCGCGGCTCCGGATGAGGAAATGGTCATGCAGGCATTCTCCAAAAATTCGCCCAAAGCCGCCGGCGCGATGGTTGACTGGAAAGGCGTGAAGGGGGAGGCGCGCACAGCGCTCATATCGGTGCTGGACTCTTGCGGGATTCCGTGGGAAAAGGCGTGAGTTTTTAATAATTGGGCGAGGAGAGGGGACAGGAACTTGTTGGTGGTCCCATGCAAAAAACAAAGCCGATGCTGTCCCCGAAAACCGATTACGTGGAAGTCTACGAGAAGGCCATGCAGGACGTGGTTGCGGCGTGCGGAAGCAAGGAGATTGCCAACAGCATGCTCGATGAGTTGCACGGATACTACCAGACAACCGAGCGCAGGCTCAAGGACATAGAAAAAAAGCACGGGAACCGCGGCGAGATTTACATCAAGGAAAAGGAGCGTGCGCTTGAGACCGCGAAATACGACGTGCACAGGATTGTCGATAAATACGTCCCCAACGCGAGCTGGCACCTTGAGGAGCTTATCATGGGCGCCTCGCTTGCCGTGACAGCGACGCTTCTCCCATCTGCGCAGGCGGCAGGCACGCTGATTGCTGCGACGGGAATAGTCGCGATAGGCGGCTCGTATTACATAGGCTTCAAGCTTCTTAGGAACTGGAAGGCGATTGCGGGCAAGCACAGGCTCGCGGGATTCGTGGGCAGGAACCTGCCAAAGTTCAAGCTTGCGAAGAAAGGGTAGATTCCGGGTTTCGGATTTTTCAATGCGAGATAGGCGCAGCCTTCGGGCTGGGGAAGAGAAATAAAATAAAAAATGAAGAAAAGCAGAAAACTTTCTAATTTACCCGATTGTCTTCTTGTCCACGATGATGTGGTCGGACGCCGCAAGCACCGAGGAGTAGGGCACGATAATCAGCCCGTCTTCCTTGTTGAGCCTGCGCGCGGTGGGGTTGTCGAGGTTCGGCTCAAGGAGCAGGTTCTCGATTTTTCCGGATGCTTCCGCGACCTCGAGGTCAATGAGGCGGCCCAGCTCTTCGCCGTCGTTCGTGATTATCTTCTTGCCAGCCAGCTGTTTTGCGATAACTATTTTCACCATGAGCTCACCTTCGTGCAATCATGCTTCGTTGGCATAACTTCCCTATTCAACTTTAAAAAGCTTTGTCAGGCGTCGGGGGAGAAGATGCGGGCGGCTGCGGAGCGGATGATGGAGTGCCGGAAACCGGTTGTGCGGGCGGCGGGGTTTGGGAAACCGCCTGCTGCAATGGCTGGGCAGGAGGCATGCCGCCAAGTTTCAGCACGCGGGGAAGCCCGTAGCCGATTGCAATGAACGGGAGCGAATAAATCATTGTCAGGATGCCGACTTCGTAAAGCACGTCGCCCATGACCGTCGCTATCATGTTCGCCGCGCTCTGGCTCGACGATGACGCCCCGAGAATCATGGGCAACCCCACGGGAGTGAGGAATGCGAAGACTATTCCGCCGATGAACGTGGATGTCCCTGCGTTGAAGAAAAGCTCCAGGCATTTCGCGGCGCCCTCCTGCCTGTTGGGGTGCAGCAGGAAGACAGCCGTGAGCAATGCCGCGCATATGGCGATGGCGTAAACGTTCGCCGAGCCGGCGGACGACATCTGCGAGCGGAATTCCGAGAGCTTTTCAAGCTGCCCGGTCTGCTTCATCTGCGAGCCGAAATCCATGGCAACCGGCATTTCCGGCGCGAGCGATTTTATCGTCGGGTCTGGTGAGGAATCGAACGCCGCCTTTATGGGCGAGAGGTCGAGCACCAGCTCAAGGGAGGTGTTTTTCGAGGAGAAAAATCCGAGGAAGTTCGTAATCAGGCGCGTGGATTGCAATTTGAAGTATTCCTCGGTTGCCGCGCCGGAGACGGTTGCCGAGACGTTTTCCTTTATCCCGGCAGGCATGCGCGAGGAGAGCAGGTCTGCCATGCCCTTTTGCATGTCGCGGTAAAGCCCGTGGCGCTCAAGCGAGGAGAGATAGATTCCCGGCTCGAAGAATTTCTGCAGGAAGGCGTGGCTGATGAGCGCGGCTGAGAGAAGCAGGACGAATGCCGAGGCGAGAAGCCACAGCGCCGCCTTTCTTGCCGCGGATGCCGCCTTGCCCTTGATTTCGCTTGTCGATGCCATGGGATCCACTTATTTTTGGGGTTCCAGTATCCGCACGTCCACCTTGCCGCCGGTCTTCTGCTCCACCGCGGCGCGGAATGCCACAGGGTCGGCTTTTTGGTCTGCGAGGTAATTGTAGTGGTATGGTATCGCGATTTTCGGAAGGAGCACTGCAAGTGCGTCCGCAGCCTCGTTGATGTCCATGGTGTACGTGCCGCCGATTGGAAGTATCGCAATGTCGCATTTCAGCCCCTTCATTTCGGGGATGAAATCCGTGTCGCCGGCGACGTAGACTTTCGCGGACTTGAAATGGAACAGATAACCCGCGCCCGCGCCGCGCGGGTGGAACGGCTTTCCGATGTTGTAGGCGTCCACTGCCTCGACAATCACGTTGCCGAGCTTTTCCCTGCCGCCGATTTCAATCACGCGCACAGGCAGCTTCACGCCGTGCCCTATCACGATTGTGCGGCTGGATGTGATTGAAGGCGCAGGTGCGCAGTGGTCGAAATGCCCGTGGGTGTAGAGGATGGCATCAGCCAGCTTCGCGCCGCGCGGAAGGACGTAGGGGTCGACATAGATTGCCAGCCCGTCGCCCTCAAGAAGCACGCTTGAGTGCCCGAAATAGGTCACTTTGACGCCTGAAAAGATGGTGCTGTTTGCCATTGACTGCCTTTCGGATGGGAAAACTTTTATTGGTTCAATAGAAAATTTGCACCAACCGGCTGCATTGCCGGCAATGGCAGGTCGATAATGTGTCAGAAAACATACTTTACGATGCGGTTATTGTGGGCGGGGGACCCGGCGGCTCCACTGCCGCGGCATTCCTGTCCGGCAGGGGGAGGAAGGTCCTTCTCCTTGAAAAGGAGCATTTCCCGCGTGACAAGACGTGCGGGGACGCGATATCCGGAAAGTCGCTTGGCATACTGCGCGAGCTTAAGCTCGAAAACGAAGTCATGAAATCCGACCACGGGGAGGTCACGGGCCTTACATTTTCCTCCCCGAACGGGAAGGAAGTCACCATACCCCTCAGGAAATCGAATGAGGAGGGAAGCAAGAGCTACATCTGCAGGCGCATGGTCTACGACAATTTGCTTTGGAAAAACGCCGCAAAGGCAGCGGATACGCATGAGGGCACGGAAGTGATTGGAGTGCTTCGCGAGAATGGGAAAATCTGCGGCGTGAAGGCAAAGGGCGCGGACGGGCAGGAATTTGAATACCATGGGAAAATCGTGATTGGCGCGGACGGGGTGTCCTCGCTTGTAGCCCGCGAGGCCCGGGGGGCGGAAATCGACCCTGCGCACGCCTGCCTTGCCCACCGCGCGTATTATTCCGGCGTCAAGGGCATGCACGGCGCGATAGAGATACACTTCGTGAAATCCATAATGCCGGGCTACTTCTGGATTTTCCCGCTTGAAAACGGGCTTGCCAATGTCGGAATCGGCATGCGCATGTCCGACGCGAGGAAGCACAACGTCAATTTGCAGAAGGCAATGCAGGAAATGCTTGCGACAAACCCGCTTTTCGCCGAGAGGTTCAAGGACGCGAAGATGGTTTCGCAGATGAAGGCGTGGTCGCTGCCGCTTGGCTCCAAGCGAAGGGTTGTGCACGCGGACAACGTGCTTCTGGTCGGGGATGCCGCGGGGCTTGTGGACCCGTTCTCCGGAGAGGGGATTGGGAATGCCATGCTGTCGGGCAGGCTCGCGGCGCAGGCGGCTGACGAAGCCCTTGCCGCTGGGGACACTTCGGCGCAATTCCTGTCGGTTTACGAAAAGCGGCTCTGGGATGCAATCGGCGCGGAACTTTCGCTTTCATACACCATGCAGAAGCTGGGCAGCGTGCAGTGGCTGCTGGACCTGGTGGTCGGCAAGGCGGCGTCAAGCGAAAAGGCGCGCGAGGCAATAGGCGGCACTTTCATCAATACCGAGGCGAAAAAGAGCTACGCCTCCCCGCTGTTCTACCTCAAGCTGATATTTTCCTGAAAAGAGAGGGTGATGGCGACCGGCGCGCGCCGGCGGATGGGGCTTTGCGGCTACTTTCCAGCGCCACTCTTCTTTTTGCCCATCAGTTCTGAATAACCGAGGGCAAGGAATACGGCGGACATGAAGAACCATAGGAGAGAATCCGCCAGCTGGGCGTTCTTGAAATAGATTGCCGAGGCGGCAAGCAGGCTGATGCCTGCGAGAAAATAGATGTAGGCATACATCCTGCCATGCTCCATGGAAGAACCCGTGGCTTACTCTTCCTTCTGCTCGGAACTCTCGTCGGAGGCTTCGGCGGCATCTTCCTTGCCCGCCTTCTTTTCCTTCTTGTCCTTGCGCTCGATTTGCACGATTTCGTCCATCGAAACCGTGTCATCGTAGTCCTTGAGGTACTTGGACACGTCCTCGTCGTACTCGCGCTTGTGCTCCTCGCGGCCGCGGCGCTTGTTGTCCGAGAACTGCCTCTGCGGGCGCTCTTCGCGGTGGGCGGCGCGCTGTGAATATGCCGCCTTGCGCTCAGCAAGCACTTCGGCGTATTTCTCGTCGCATGCCTTGCGGGCGTCAGCGAGGGCTGTTTCAAGAGTCCGGATTTCGGAAATGAGATTGTGGAGGATTGCGCGCTTCTCGTCCACCTTCTTGCGGGCAGTGTCGAGCTCCTTGTGCTTGGACAACTCGGCATGTATTTCGCGCAGGCGCTTTATCAGCTCCTTTTCCTTCTTCGGAGTGTAAGCCTCTGTTGCAATCGTGAATTCGATGTGCTCCTCTTCGCGCACAAGCTCCATGACATGGCCCGAGCCCCTTCCCCTGATTGTCGGGATAAGCTCGGAAAGCGTTTTTCGCGCCTCGATGACGAGCGGGTTTTTCGCCTTGAGCTGCTCGATTACGGACTGGCGCTTAGAAATAAGCGCGTTGAGCTCCTCTTCCTTCTGCGTGCGGGGGCGTAATGGCTGCGCTGCAGCGGCTCCCGCAACAGGCTGGGCTGTGTTTTCGCTTTTTTGCTCGGGCTGGGCAGACTGGTTTTCTTCAGCCTTTTCCTCAACCTTTGCCGCCGGAATATCGGCGATTTCCGCTATCCCGCTCGGAACATCCGATGCAGCAATTGTCTTCTCTTTTTTGTTATCGGTCAAAATATTACCCTTTGTCGTAATTTGTGTTTAATTGCATGCGAACCTTTATATATAAGGCAACATCAAAGTCCTATCAGAGGAAATGCCCGTCTTTTGTTCTGTCTCTGACAGAAAACTGGTCGCCTTGCCAGCGCGTTTTGCGCTGGCCTACTTTTCTCAACGCTTAGCAGCGCCAAGAGAAATATTGCGACCCAAACGAACATCTTCACTGAGAATATTGCTTCTTTACAATCCTAAATGTTTATTTACCTTTACTAATTCCCTTGATGCCCCTCACGAGCAGCCATTCCCTTATTTGCTCAAGGACGGTGAGAACAACCAGCGCGGCGAGCCGCACCATCCTGTCTTGGCTGTCCAGGAGCAGGAAAATGCAGAACGCCATAGGCAGGAGGATGAGAAGCCGCCCGCCCATGGCATACGTGAGATTCAATGGAGCACCGACCGTGCCCAAGCCGCCTGCCCATGCAAGCTGCCCTGGGCTCAGAACATCTTTGTTGCCATCTCCACCATGCGGTTTGAGAAGCCCCACTCGTTGTCATACCATGACATGAGTTTCGCGGTCTTCCCGATTGCCTTGGTGGAAAGCGCGTCGAATACTGAGGAAGCGGGGTTGTGGACAATGTCCTGACTCACAATGGGGTCCTCAGTGTATTCGAGGATGCCCTTCATCCTGCCTTCTGCCGCCTTCTTGACGGCCGCATTGATTTCCTCCGCCTTTGCCTCCTTGGAAAGAAGGCAGGTGAGGTCGTTTATCGAGCCCACTGGAATAGGCACGCGGAGCGAGAGCCCGTCCATCTTGCCTTTCAGCTTGGGAATCACATCGCCGATTGCCTTTGCCGCGCCCGTGGTGGTCGGGATGATGTTGATTGCGCCTGCGCGAGCCCTGCGGAAGTCCTTGTGGTTCGCGTCGAGTATGAGCTGGTCGTTGGTGTAGGCGTGGCAAGTTGTCATGAAGCCGGATTCGATTCCGAACGCGTCGTCCACCGCCTTTGCGACTGGCGCAAGGCAGTTGGTGGTGCAGGAGCCGATTGAAACTATGTTGTGCTTCGCCTTGTCGTATTTCTCGTCGTTCACACCGAGCACGATTGTGGCATCCGCCTCGCCGCCCTTGCAGGGCGCGGAGATGAGGACTTTCTTTGCCCCTGCCTGAATGTGCTTTGAGGAACCGACGCGGTCCGTGAATGCGCCGGTGCATTCGAGGACAAGGTCCACGCCCATTGCGCCCCAGTTGAGCGTTGCCGGGTCGCGCGAGGCGACGATGGCTATCTGGTGCCCGTCAATCGTGATTTTGCCCGGTTCCGCTTTCACGGTGCCGGAAAATCTTCCCTGAGTGGAATCATACTTGAAAAGATGCGCCGAAAGGTTGACGTCGTGCGTGTCGTTTATGGCGACTATGTCGAATTCCTTGCCCACGAACCCGCGCTCGAATGCCGCGCGCACCACGAGCTTGCCGATGCGCCCGAACCCGTTTACAGCTACCTTCAATGCCATATTGACCCCCCGTAAAGAATAGTAGAACGGATTCGGGGTGTAAATTTAAAATTGAATATTCTTCGGCTGTATTGTTTTAGCCCTTGCCTATGTTGCTTGTCAGTTGCCCTTGCGATGTCCTGGATTAAGTTGCTCGGAGGAGTGTTGAGCAGTTATTCGTAGATTTTTGACATTGCGAGCCGGTCGTCTGGTGACAACGGCCCGATATAAGGCATGAGAACTGCTGTGAATGTCTCGTTTCTTCCGACAAGGGTTATTGGTGCTTCGCGTTCTTTGAACTGCACTGTTAATCTTAGAGGAACGCCGGGCGCGCCAGTTTGCACTGTTGGGAGAAACTTCTCCTTTAGTTCGCGGATAATTTCCGTGAGCGCGGGGCTGGTGATTCTTTCCCAACTTTTTTTCTCTTTGTCAAGCATGCGGAGACAGGAATATGCGCCTACGCCGGCAATAGCTGCTGCAGTCAAGGCGCCGGCAACGGTGCCGGTGGCCAAAAGCAATGCAGAAACTACGGTTGCAGTCGCACCCAAAACAACGATACCGCCCGTTGTTGCAACATGTGCTGCTTTGTCCGGAGCATAGATTCTGGGGATTGAGAGGGATGTTGCCGTTGAATCGCTGTCCTTGATTTGATATGGCAGGATTACTTTTGCCTTGATTGAAAACGGCTTGCTTGTGATTTTCTCCGCCAGTGCTGTGAAAAGCTTGGTTACGCTTTTTTCATTGTACATGTTGCAAGCCAGGAATTTGGAGGCCGTTTTCTGATTGATTGGCTCTGCCGCTTTACGATGAAGAACTTGCGACGCCCCCATACTACCACCTTCGGGAATTGATGTGTTAGATGTTATAAATTATGCAGTTCAGCGTGTTGCTCGCGTCTGGTGGGATTGAAAAACAAGAAAAGAAAAATGGAAATAACGCCAATCAGTTCTGCTTGGGCAGCACAGTTTCGACCGCTGCTTCCACCACGCATGCACCAGTGGCACGTGCCTGTTGAAACGCTTAATATGTTTCCTGAAGACAACTATTTGTGGCAAAGGAAAAGGGAGTCGTAAGGAAGCGCGCTATTCTCATTGACGTAGACTACAAAATAATCGGCAACAGGACAGTCGTGCGCCTGCTCATGAAGGGAAAGAGCTTCTTCCGCCTTTACGACAATTACGAGCCTTACTTTTACCTTGACGCGCCAAAGGGGGCGGAAAAGGATATACTCGCCACGAAAGTGCAGGGCAGGGACAGGATGGTCTCGCCCGTGCGGCTTGAGCGCGCGAAATTCCGGGTGCTTGGACACGAAAAGGAGCTGTGGAAGGTCTTCTGCGAGCGCCCCTATGACGTTCCGCATGTCAGCGGGGCTATGAAGGGCTATGTTGCATATGAAAACAACATTCCGTTCGGCAGGCGCTATCTTATCGACAGGAGAATTGCGCCTTTCACCACTCTTGTCTACGAGCGAGAGGGCAGGAACCTGAAAAAAATCATAAAGACCATTCAGGGGCCAGTGAACCTCCGCACGATTGCATTCGATATTGAAACCTACAACCCGAGCGGCATGCCGCGCCCCGAAAAGGACGAAGTTATCATGATAAGTTATGAGCTGGGGGAGACGGGAGAGAGGAAAGTGATAACCAGCAAGGACGTTGGGCGCGACTTCGCGATTGTCGTTAAGGATGAGCGGGCGATGATAAAGAAATTCCTCGACGTGATAAAGGAGAACGACATCGAGGTCATCCTGGGCTACAACAGCACGGTGTTCGACCTGCCCTACCTCAAGACAAGGGCGGACGTGAACGGGCTGGAATTCTCAATCGGCAGGGACGGAAGCTCCTTCCGCGTGAGGCGGCAGGGAATACGCGACGTCGCGGAAATCACCGGAAGGATTCACGTCGACTTGTATCCGCTCGTGCGCTTCATGGGCTTCATCGGCGCGTTCAAGATAAGCAAATACACGCTTGAGAACGCTTACGTGGAATTGACAGGCAAGCAAAAGCTCATGGTGCAGAAGCTCGAAATCTGGAAGATGTGGGACGACAAGACGCTTGTCAGCGAGCTTGCGGACTACTCGCGCTTCGACTCGCAGGCAACTATGGAAATCGGGAAGATACTGCTCCCGCTTGAAGTGGAAATGGGAAGGATTACGCGCCTTCCGCTGTTCGACGTGTCGAATGCGACCGCAGGGCAGCTCGTGGAATCGCTCCTCATGCACAAGAGTTTCGAGAACAATGCGATAATCCCAAACAAGCCGGATGACGCGATGGCGCAGGAGAGGGAACTCGGGCCGATAAAAGGCGCGTTCGTGAAACTGCCGCAGCCGGGAATTTACGAGAACATGGTGGTGTTCGACTTCCGCGGGCTGTACCCATCCATCATCACGTCGCACAATATAGACCCCTTCACGCTCAACCCGCCGCAGGCAGTGCCTGATTCAGAATGCTTCATTTCGCCGACGGGAAGCAGGTTCCTCAAAAAGCCGAAAGGGCTCATGCCCCTTGTCCTTGAAGAGCTCATCAAGATGCGCGGCGAGATGAAAAACCGGCTGAAGAAAGTCACGAAGGACACCATGGAATATGAAATGCTCTTCGCGCGCGTGCAGTCGCTCAAAATCCTGTCGAACTCGTATTACGGATACCTTGCCTACCCCCGTTCGCGCTGGTATTCGCGCGAATGCGGCGAATCCGTGACAGCATGGGGCAGGCATTTCATCCAGGAGACGATTGAGAAGGCGGAAAAGGACGGCTTTGATGTCCTCTATGGGGACACGGACTCGATTTTCCTGCTCATGGGCGGCAAGAAGAAGGACGACGCGATGGCGTTCATGAAAAATATCAACGCCGAGCTTCCGGGCGACATGGAACTCGAGCTTGAAGGATTCTACCCGCGCGGGGTGTTTGTCACGAAGAAGAATGCGGAGGGCGCGGGCGCGAAAAAGAAATACGCGCTTATCGGCGAGGACGGGCGAATCAAGATACGCGGATTCGAGCTTGTGCGCCGCGACTGGTCCGCTGTCGCGAAAGTCACGCAAAGGAAAGTCCTTGAAGCCATACTCAAGCACGGCAGCAAGGAAATGGCAGTAAAGGTCGTGAAGGACATGATTGAGCGGCTGCGAAGCGGCACTGTCCCGCTCGAAGAATTGACGATTTACACGCAGATGCGCAAGGACCCGAGAAAATACGACATAAAGTCGCCCGAGCTTTCAGCCGCGCAAAAGGCGATTGCCGCGGGGAGGCAGGTCGACAAGGGGACTGTCATCGGCTATGTCATCACCAAAAAAGGCAACACGATTTCGGAAAAGGCGTACCTTGTCGAGATGGCGAAGGACTACGACCCGAACTATTACATCGACAACCAAATCCTTCCGTCCGTGCTCAAGATACTAAAGGAGCTTGGCTATTCGGAAGACGACTTGAAATTCAAGGGCGAGCAGAAAGGGCTGTCCTCGTTCTTTTAGCGGAGGGAGACGCATGCTGAAAATGCCGCCTGAAAAAATCCTGTTCTTCGCGCTTGTCGCAGTTTCACTCGCTTTCGTCGCATTCCTGCATTTCGGAAACTCTTATGAGAACAAGCCCTTGTTTGTCTTCGCATACGGGGGGAATCTCGACAAGGCGACTTTTATTTCCCGCGCTGGCGGGTTTGAAAATGCCGCGCCTGCGAGGCTTGATGGCTACCGGCTCGTTTTCCAGACAAACAAAAACACGGAATTCGGGGTTGCGAATGTCGTGAAGGACGCGGGCGGCAGCGTGCCGGGCGTGATTTATACCCTCAATATGGAACAGGGACGCGCGCTTGACAAGAGCATGGGCGTGCCGTATTTCTACGGGAAAATCAGCACAAAAGCAACGCTTCCAGACGGCACGCAGATGGATGTTGAAACGTACGCGCTTGCAGGGGAAGCATTTTTTGCGCCGCCCTCGCGCCCCACTGTCGAGGCTGCGGCAAAGGGATTGGCGCAGGCAGGATACGGAAGCGTGGAAGCGGACTCGCTTGCAAAAGCCGCTGCTGAAGCCGGAGCGGCAAAAGTTGGATAGGAACTGCAATCATGCGGAGTAGGTGCCCGCTGAAGGCACGAAATAGGAAATCAAATCCCCGAACAGCAGCGTGAAAACAAGCCCGAAGAGAAGATAGGGAAGGAAGAAGGGCATGTTGGTGTAGACCGGCACTGCCTTCAATTTCGCCTTTTTGAGCGCGAGGATTATCTTCGCAGAAATCAGGGGCTGGAGATTCAGGCGCGAGACGAGCTTTGAGTCCATTTTCTCAAGAGCGAGAACGTCCTCCTCCTGCAATTTTGACACGGGCACTGACTCGACCATGCTGTCCTTTATCTCTGTCTTGAAAAGCGAGAAGAACATCAATGACGCGAAGAGGAACGAGAGCAGCACGAAATATCCGGCGGGAAGGGACAGCGGAAGGGTGGAAACCGCGTATGCGAAAACCATGAAAGCCGCGGAAATCAACGCCGGAACCGCGAGCCTGCCCATCGAGAGGCGCACCCTGCCTTTTTTCATCTGCGAGAAAACATAGGGGACGAAACGCAGCGCCATGTGCGCGATGAATGCAAGCCCCGTCGGGACGAGCGCGGAGAGTATGAAGGGATACGGGGCCGCCGCCGTGGGATTCAGGATGGGGGACGGAAGATAGGGGATTGCCATTGCAATCGAGGCGTAGCAGAAAACGTCCGCGCCGCCAAGCTGCCCCGCCTTGTAAAGAGGGTAGGATATGATGAAAGCCGCGATGCCGAAAACCGCGGCCTGCATGAAAAGCCCCTGCTCGAAATAAACTATATTGAGAAGGATGGCAGCTGCGACAAACGAATAGAGAAGGAGGTTGGGCACCCACTTCTTGTTGAAAATATCGTAATATGCCGCTGCCGCGGTGAACGCGAGCGCGACTATGATGCGCGGTTCGATTCCAGGGACAGAACTCGGGGCGTTGAAGAATTCGAGCATGGGATTGCCATGCCTGCAAGATATTTAATCAATCCTGATTGTTTCGAGGAAAAAGTCGTGTATTGCCGTGACGTCGAGCTGTTCGCACACTGCCTTGCATGAAAGCATTTCCGCCACGCTTGGCTTCGTGCGCCCGCTGTCCGAGCTTATCAGTTCCTTGATGTAGGTGCCGGCTTCGGCGAGTATCACGAGGCGAAGCTTGCCATCGGCCGCCGGCTCCGCGCGAAGCGAAATTACCTTCCGCTTCCTGACCATGTCGGCGCGCCTGTGCATCACGCGCGTGGGCGTCTGCTGGAAAAGAACCTGCCCGGAAAGCGCCTCGATTTTTTTCGCGTCCACACCGGTTAGCGGGCGGTCCGCGCCGACGAGGGCGGAATATTCCTTCTCGAAATGCGAGCCGCAGACGGTGTCTATGAATTCCTTGCGAACGAGCTTCAGCCCCTTTGCCTGCACAGCGGGGTTCGCCGCGAATTCTGCTTCAAGCGCGGAAAAATCGGCTCGCCTTTTTTTCGGGTTGCGGAGCTCCATGATGAACGGGCGCCCTCCTCCGAGCGCGCGCACGTCCACGTCCTCGCGCCCGCTCGCGTGCAATATGCCGTCTGTTGCAAAAAATGCGCGCATGAGAACCTTGCTTATTTCCTCTTCCACCGACGGGTAATTCATGCCGCTTCCCTTGCAGTCCGGGCATCCCCTGCCGTTGCAGGACGAGCAGTGCCAGCGGCTTTGGCAGTGCTGGCGGGAGAGCTTGTTGTAATGCCCGTGCACGTAGATTGTCGCCGGCTTTGCACGCCCGATTCCCTTGATGAAGTCGAACTCGAAAATCGCGTCGGGGTTTTTCGGGCTGTTTTTCTTTTTTGATGCATCTCCCACCGAGGCTGAAAGCTCCGAGTTGATTTTGTTTTTCAGCGAAGTGCATTCGTTCGGCGCGAAAAAATCCGCTACTTCCTGCTCGCGCATTAGTACGATTTTCGGGAATGACGAGGAGACCGAGAATGACTCCCACTCAAAGCCGCCGTCCCTTGCCGAAGCAATCGCCTGCTTTACAAGCTCCGGTGTTTTCGAAAGAAGCCCCTTGCATATGTGGCAATCCGTTCCCTGAGGCGCCAAAAACACGCGCGCGCTGTTGTCAAACCTCGACAGGCAATCGGCGCACAGGGGGAATTGTTGCATGGCAAAGAGCGGCTTGGGAGAATATTTAAATGTTGCAGAAGATACCCAGTGGAGCGGTGTGGGGAAAAGGGAAATCAGGGCATTGAAGGAAGCTTTATAAAGAAATTGCCCATATAAGTATTGGTAAATTGTGTAAATGTGGTAAACCCACTACACCCGCTCGTGAAGGTGGACTGCATGCCTCGTGGAAAAAGAATCGTGATTGAAAAAGTCATCAAAGACCCCGTAGTCGCAAGGCTGAAGGGAGTCAAAATCAGCGACCTCAAGACGAAACGCTCCGCGGTTGAAAGCCAGCTGCACGAGAGCATCGGCGAAGTCGTTGACAAGGCAAAGGAACTTTACGAACAGGACCGCCTGGAGAAGGAGCGGCTCAAGGGCATGGGGCTTCTCACTCTCGACGAGGCATATGACGAGCTCAAGCGCGGAGGCGTGGGGCTTTCGTTCCGCGCATTCGGCGGCCGCGTGGAGCGCCGCTCCGTGCATTCCGAGAAAATCGGCAACAAGAGGCTCATCCCCAAGGCAGTCATCCACGACTGGATTTCTCTTGCGAACGAATTTTACACGGTCAAGCAGGCTTACAACGAGCTGAAGAAGCACGAGAAGGTAAACCTCCGCGCTTTCATCGGCAGGATTGAGAAGAATTCCGTCCCGTCCCTGAAAATCGGGACGCAGAGGTGGGTTCCCAAGTCCGCAATCGAGGGAATGGTCCACGTTTGCAAGAACTATTACGATGTCGGCGACGCCGTGCAGGCAATGCAGGGCAAGGGCATCAAGATAAAGAGGAACGCTTTTGAGAGGCGCCTCGACCGCGCGCGCATACCGCACGAGAAAATCGGCGGAAGGCGCGTGATTGCGAGGGAAGTCCTCGACGAGCTTATCTCAAAGGAACTCGCGCTTTCAAAGCCGAGGCTCTGAGTTTTTTATTTTCCGTTTCCTGTTTTTATTTTTCCCTAAGACGCGCACCTACTTAAATAATTTGAACGGAATTCTCCCATGGCAAAGGCGTTCATCTTCCACGGAACCGAGGGATACCCGGAGGAAAACTGGTTCCCTTGGTTGAAAAGCGAGCTTGAGAAACGGGGATGCGCGACTATTGTGCCGCAGTTCCCGACGCCGGAAAACCAGACGCTTGCTGGCTGGTTTGCTGCTATTTCAAAGCACGAAAAAGAACTGGGAACCGGAACTATTTTGATAGGGCATAGCTTGGGCGGCGCGTTCCTCCTCAGGCTTCTTGAGCGCGGCGCGAAGGCAAAGGCTGTGTTCCTTGTTGGAACACCGATTGGAATGGGCAACGTGAAGAACCAGAAGGGCGACGATGACTTCACAGGTAAGGCGTTTGACTGGAAAGCTATTAGGAAAAATTGCCCTTCGTTCTTCGTCATCCAATCTGACAACGACCCTTACGTTCCAATTGAAAATGGGTGGGAGCTTGCAAAAAACCTCGGCGTGGAAATGTTATTTCTCCCCAACTGCGGGCATTTCAACAAGGCGGTGGGTTTCACTAAGTTTGAATTCCTCCTGCAAAAAATAGAGACTGTCTTGGGCTGAATCAGTTCCCGCCGACATCCTGCATATTCACGCCCATGCCCTTCATCATCTTCTCCATTTTCTTGCGGAAGCCGCGGTTGTGCTTGAACTGCGAGAACATGCCCTCGACTTTCTCGAACTGCGTGATAAGCTCGCGCACGTCCTCGGGCTTCGCGCCCGCGCCCTTTGCTATGCGCTCGATTCGCGAGCGGCTCTTTTTCACGAGCGCGGCGTCGTCGCGCTCCGCGGGCGTCATGGAATTGATTATCGTTTCGTATCTCTTGAGCTTGTCCTCGCTGGTCTTCACCATGTCGGAGGGAAGGTCGGCTGCCCCAAGCATGGAAAACACACCCGACAGCGGACCCAGCTTTTTCGCGGCGCGGAGCTGCTCGTAGAAAACCTTGAGCGTGAGCTTGTCGGGCATCGCCTCGGGAAGCTTTTCCTCCTCCGCGATTTTCTTCACTTTTTCCATCAGCGCCCCGATGTCCGGGAAGCCCAGCAGCCTGCCGACGAACTTCTGCGCGTCGAAGGGCTCAAGCGCGTCCATCTTTTCGCCCACGCCGATGAATGCGACCTTTGCCTTGGATTCGGCGACTGCCGAGAGCGCGCCGCCTCCCTTGCCGCTGCCGTCAAGCTTGGTGATTATCACACCGGTCAATCCGATTGCGCCGTGGAATTCCGCAGCCTGCTTGCCCGCGACCTGCCCTATGTCCGCGGAAATCACTAGGAATTTCTCGTCGGGCATCACAAGGGAATTGATGAGCTTGAGCTGTTCGGTAAGCTCCGAGTCGAACGCGCTTCTTCCCGCGGAGTCGACGATAATCACGTCCTCTTTCCATTTCGCCGACGCATCAGCCACGATTTTCCCCACGTCCTTCTCGCCGTTTATGCCGTAGAACGCGGCGCCGGACATCTTGGAGACCTGCTGCAATTGCTCGAATGCCGCAGGGCGGTCCACGTCGCAAGAAACGAGGGCGACTGACAACCCGCGCGTCTTATAGAAGTGCGCGAGCTTTCCTGCCGTCGTTGTTTTGCCTGAGCCGTACAATCCGAGAAGCAGCACCTTGTGCGGGCGTATGTTGGGCTCGTGGCGCTCGCCCATCATGGCGGCAAGCTCCTCATAGACCACTTTCACCACGTGCTCGCGCAGCGACAGCCCTTTTGCGAGGTTGGAGTCGAGAGCGCGCGCCTCGATTTTCTTTGTGAGCGAGAAAACGAGCCTGACGTTCACGTCCGAGGAAATCAGCACGCGCTGGAGCTCTCGGCACAGCGCTTTCACTGCCTTCTCGTCGGCAACCGGCGCGCCTGTGAACTTCGACAATGCCTGCCGAAGAGAGCGTCCCAAGTCCATGGCATTACCTGAAATAGTGGGGATTGAATAAAGTTAAAAATGGGGGAGCCGTCGTCAGGCGCTGATTTTCTCGATTTGGGGTTCCACCCTGAAGAATTTCCGTTCCAGCGAGCCGAATTTCGGGAGCGCGTCCGCACCACCGATAAGCGGGAGGGCGTATTCCGCGAATTTGCCGGACACGTAATTCCCGTCGCTTGAGAGGAATTCCGGCGGCATTTCACGCTTGACTTTGCTTCCGACTATTTCCAGCAAGGCAAGGCGCGTCGCCATCCCGTTCTCCCTTTCATCGAATGGCTTGAGCGCGACGCTGCCGGTTTGCGCGCCGGACAGCGCGTGCATCGGGGCTTCGGCACCGACAAGTGTTGCTTCAGCCGCATCCACGATGCTTGCACGGGAAGAGCGGGGTATGTAACCGAACGTGTCTGCGCGAACCTCCTTTATTTTGAGCTGTTCCCTCACCGTTTTCGCGAGGAAATCCCCGAGAGCGCCGGTTCCGGAGAGCGTAACCCCTCCGAACCCGTCGCCGCCGTGCACCGCGCCGATGGTCTTCAAGAGCGGCTCGTGTTCCATCCGCCTTGTGTTCGAGTTGGGGACCTCTTTCGTCCAGATGCCCTCGGAAACCACGATGACGGCGGAGTGGTCCGAAGAAACGGACTTTTCGACGTCAGTGAGGAAGCCGTCCATGTTGAACCTGACTTCCGGGAGATATATCTTGTCCGGCCCCTGCATGCCGGTGAACGAAGCGAGCGAGGAGGATGCCGCGAGGAATCCCGCGTCCTTGCCCATGGTGACTGCGATGTAAACCTTCCCGGGCATGGAATCGAGGTCGTTTTGTATGCGGGAGATGGCGTCCGCGATGAAGAGCATGGCGCTGCCCGTGCCGGGAGTGTGGTAATGGAGCTTCAGGTCGTTGTCAATCGTCTTTGCGAGGTGGAACGCCTTGAGGGAGTAGCCGTCCGCTATGCAGAAATTGCTTGTTTTGAATGTCGCATCCGCGGTGTTGTCCCCTCCGATGTTGAAAAAATAGGTCGCGCCCATCTGCCTGAAGACGCGCGAGATCTGCAAGCAGTCCTTTTCATCCGGATCGCGGCGCGAGGTGCCAAGCGCGGAGCCGGGCGTGTTTTCCGCCATGAGAAGCGCGCGTTCGCTTTGCGCGCCCAAATCTATGAAATCCCCTTTTAGAAGCCCGTTCGTGCCGAAGCGCGAGCCGTAGATTTTCTCGGCGCCAAGTTCCTTGAGCTTTCGGACAAGCGAGACCAGTGTGCGGTTTATCACAGGAGTCGGACCGCCGTTCTGGGCAATGACGATTACGTCGTTTTTGGAGAATACCGCCTGCATGTTTCCACCTCGTGTTTGGGATGGAATTTGCCTGAAAGGCTTTAAACGGCTTTCGCCCTTTGCCGCTTCCTAACACACCCCTTTTTACGCCTTTTCCCCCCAATAATGGCGCTGAAGTTGTTTTGCTCTTAGATGGTTTGCTATGGACACGTCGCCGAAAAAAAGGCTGCGCAATTTCGAGCTGGTGCTGCAGGACGAGCTGATGCTGGAATTCGGGGTGAAGGAGGGCGTCTTCATGCTGGACCACCTGAAAATGGTGGATATGTTCGGCATCCAGTCCGAAAAAGCGGGCGTGCCCGTGAAGTTTGAAACGCTTCCGCTTCTTGGCGAGAGCTGCCTTGATGATATTTTCGGCGAACTGTTCAAGAACAGCCCGAAATGCGAAAAGGTGCTCAAAGCATTCAGGCGGGCGAAGGAAACCCACCTGAAAAACGGCGGGAAGCAGGCCGCCCCGTGGCACGACTGCGCCATGAACTTCAACTGCAACGGCGAAAAGGAGTGCATAGCCAAAAAGCTCATGAAGGCAGGGCGCATCAAGCCGATGGCGCAAAGTTCCACCGACAATTTCCTCTCGAGAAACGGCATCAACGGGACGGCAAAGCGATAGCTTCTTTTACCGACGTGCCACCGACGGAGATATATTTATAAATTGTGCCGACGAAGTCACGACGGGAGAAAAAGAAACTCCTCGTATCTATTTTGGAGGTGTCTGTAATGGGACAAAAAATCGGCTCTGAAAAAGTGAAGCGCGAAAACGGCTTCCTGTACTACATCGGCAAGGACGGCTATGTATGGGCTGCACCGATGAAGCACAACAAGAGCGGCAGGAAGAAGAAGGTCGGCGGCGAAAAGGTTGAGAAGCAGTCCGGCTACATGTACTACCTCGGCAAGGACGGCTACGTCTACAAGGCGAAGTTGAAGAATGCCTGAAGAGTTTCGCAAGAAATTCTCCGGAAACCGGTTCCAAACCGGCTCCGCAAGGTTAGACATCCACTGTTTTTGAAATTCGGCGGCGGGGCTTGCTCCGCCGCTTTTTGTATTTTTATTTTCCGTAGCGGAAGCGGCTTGCCGCCCCATTTCAACATATATTTATAAATACTACCACATATTATAACGACGGAGATGTTATGTTCAAGAAACTCAACGCTGGCTTCGAAACGGCTGTGCAGAAGCGCTGCGCCAACCCGAAGGATTTCCAGCTTCTCGACGGCTTTGAGAAGAAGCTGAGGATTGCCGAAAAGGCAGGGCAGAAGCTGCACTCCATACAGGAGCTCTCGACAGAGGCGAAGAAAATCGCACCCCAGCTAAGCGAGGGGGCGAAAAAATTCGAACAGGGCGCCCAGAAAGCCGAGACTGCCCGCATTGCCGGGATGTTTGGGCCAATAATCAGCGGCTCCGTTGCATTCGCTGCAGGCGTCTTCGCCTGTTTCGGAAGCGTTTCAAGAAGCGGGCTCACTGCCACCGACGGGTTCCTCTCCACTGCCATAAACACGGCTCCGGCAGTCGTTGCTGTTTTTTCAACCATAACCGCCCTCGGAGTCGCGGCTTACTTCTATTTCAGCAAGAAAACCGGCATCCTCGCCCGCCTGGCAGGCGCTTTCGATGACGTCGTGAAATTCGCCAAGGAAGGCAAGACGCGCGAGGATTTGCACGATCTGCGCCTGAGGATTGATGGGGCGATGCGCAAACGGGAGGAAGCCTGCGAATGCATCGATTTGAAGAAAGAGGCAGTGACTGCGAAAAAAACATATGAGGAGAATTATGAGCGCGCAAGAGAGGTAATCAGTGCGGTCAATGCCGGAAGAATCGGCGGGTATCTTGCCAAGGTTGCCGCGCCTATAATTGCGGGCCATGCCATCTGGGACGCGGTTGCCGAACGCACAGTGGATTTGAGGTTCGCGTTCAAAATTACCCTTGCGGTTGGATTGGTGGTGATTGCCAAAAGGCTCGCGGACAAGCTGGCAAAAATCGCCGGCAGCAGCAATCATCCGGAGATAACCAAGGCGTGGCAGGGCTTCAAGGCGCGGGCAGGGAACGGCATAAAGGGAATGTTCCCCGACTGGAAACTTTTCAAGGACCTCACGGCTATCGGCAAGTGCGAATTGGAAAAACACAATACGCTGGAGGACAAAACGCAGGAATTGATGGATGGGGCGGGCATTTCGGAAGATGAAATGTAGAGTGGAAGGCGCGCGGGCAGAATGGGGATAATTTAACGCTTTCCGCCAATAACGATAAACAGGTGGTTGGATGTTCGTTTTCCAGACAACGATGAAAGCCGGTTCTCAGAAAACCGCCGACCTGCAGCAAGCCGTCCAGAAGATAACAACCGCCTTCAAGACAGAGGAGGGCTGGAAAACCATATCCTCAATGCCCAGGGAAACCGTCCGCGCCGCCATAAAGAGCGAGGAGCTGTGGCACGCGCTGAGGTTCCCGGACCTTCTCGGAGAGGGCGAGCGCTCGAATTTCATAAAGAACATGCAGAAGCTGAGCGGGACTGATTTTGCCGGCATTGTCAAGGACGCCTACGGCGACTTGGACGGCAGGCCGCTTCGGCTCCTTTTCAGCGACCTTTACAATTCCAAGACAGGCCCGGAAGTCATGGAGGGCCTCGGGCGGCTCGCGGGAATCCCGTTCACAGGGAGCCTCTACGGGTTCGGGCTGATGTACAAGAGCCTGTCCATTCCCGACGAGGAGATGCGCAAGGATTTCGCATACTCAAAATACGCTGAAGAGACAATCACGCTGAAGGATTTGAACGCCACGCAGCTTGCGGCATACCGGAATCTCGAGGGATACGTCAATACCGGCAATGAGAAGATGCAGGATGCATTCTTCGATTACGCGGCGAAAAATCCGAAGGAAGCGGCGAAAATAGTGAGGACGCAGGACATCCGCAACCTGTTCGATGCCGCCCTCCAGAACCGGGAGGGCTCCAGGCGGTGCGGCGAGCTTTTCGTTTCCTCCGAATGCAAGGGGATGCTTTCAAACGCCCTTGATTACCCGGAAGGCATAAACATGGCGGGCTATCTTTGGAATACGAACTTTGGGAGGCAGTTCCTTTTCGACCTCATTGCAAGAAATGCCGGGGATTCGTTCAAGCCGGCCAGCCGCTGGACATTCCAGCCCCCGAAGGGGTCGCCGGGGAGCCTTGCCGGGACGATGCTGATGATATTCGACAAGCAGGGCAAGTTCGGGGAGAAAACCCGCCTGCCGAGGCAGGAGGAGTACAAGCGGATTTACGAGACCGAGCTTGCGGCGAAGCAAAATGGCGGGAAAACCGTTGAAAAGAAAGCGCCTGAAAAGCCCATGAAATCCGTGCCGGTGCTTTTGCACAAGAAGGAATTCGACGCGATTGTAAGGGTCGAAATGGCGGAACTGAAGAAGAAATACCAAGGAAAGACGCCCGACGCTGAATTCGAGAAGATAGTGATTGACAGCTTCGAGCGGTTCTATTTCGACTGCAACGGCGGAAAGGCGGGGAAGGAAAGCCGCCAGACCAAGGAAGCGCGCGAAATCATCCGCAAGGAATACAACGGGATGCAGGATGACCTCAAGCCCGCATTCCTTCTCGAGGGCACGCAGGCATACCTTGAGCTTGGGATGGAAAAGGCGCGCAGGAAAATTGCAGCCAGCGGCGAAACCGGATTTTTCTAATCGCATCTGCGGGCTGAACGCCGTTGATGGCATCCGCAAATCCGCGATGCGATAGGCATTAAAAATAAGGATGCGAATGCTGCAATATGGGCTGCAGACCGAGTTATCAAGGAAGCCGCTTAGTCATGGACTGCCCGACGTGCGGGCTGGGATTGACAACGCCGCAGTGCATCAACTCGCACCTCAGGGTGACCTCGCAATTGCCAAAGCCGTGGAAGACCTCGCGGTTCGAAGAAGAAGTCGTGGTCGACTTGGACGAGGAGAAGACAGCCATCATTTCCGAGTATGACGGGCTTGTGAGGCAGGTCGAGGCGATAATGCTCAACCCGAAGACGTACGGCAGGCCCGAGGACGACCAGTACCTCCTGCGCAAGAAAGTGCTCAAGGAATTCTACGAATACATGTTCATGAACCCGCTTGTCGCCGCGCAGGTGCTCAAGGGGTACACCGAGCCCTACCCGGAAAAGGCGGTTTTCGTCGAGGGCTACCGCAACTTCCAGGCGTGGATAAACGGCATCCAGACTGCCTACACCCGCTCCTCCCTTTACCTACTGTGCCAGAAAACGGGCGACCTGCGCGCCGCGTTCCTCGCTCTACTCGGGCTCAAGTCTCTCCTGTTCATGCAGAACTTCATGCTTTCAGTCCCGAAAAACGCGGTGATGCTTGCGGGCGGGGAATCGACCTACCAAATCGACCACGGCATGACCGTGAAAATAATGGACGTGCCCGGCGGCGAAGCCCATCTTTACGTGATAGAAAACCCGATTATCGAAAACCTCCCGATAAAGCTTCAGGAACTGCTGCGAAACGCGATACAGGACGGCTTGCGAGAAACAAGGCAGACTGTCGACTATGCCACTATTTTCGACGACAGGACGCGCGAGTTCGCCCAGCAGTTTTTGGACAGGGGCGCGCTTGAAAAAATACCGATTACCCCCGAGCAGGCAACCGCCATGGGAAGGGAAGCCGCGGCATGGGTGGTGGGCTTGGGTGCGCCGATTGAAAACCTCGCCCTTGACCGCGACAACCTGACTGATATTTACATAGACGGCGAGAACTCGCCGATTTACCTAGAGCACGCCAAGTTCGGGCTGTGCCACACGCTTTGGAGATACAACCACGAGATGATGGAAAACGCGTTCAAGAACATCATGGCAGGCGGGCAGGGCACAAGGAAATTCGACAAGAACACGCCCGTAGTTGACGTTGTTTTGACAAGGCTTGCGATGAGGTGCCACCTGCAGCGCCCGCCCGCGACATTCGGCGAGCTTCAGGCTGCGCTTCGCATCATGCGCGACCAGCCTTTCACCTACCCGATGTATTTGCAGCGGCGCTCCATGAGCCCGTTCTTCGCCGGCTACGACGACGTGATGGTGGGATTGGGCTGCTCGGAAGCGGTGCTCGGATTGAAAGGCGTGGGAAAAACAGCATTCACTTCCGCGAAAATCGCAGCAATCGGGACGAAGAAGAGGATATTGCCCATTCAGGACATCGAGGAAATCCCGACCAAGGCTTACCGCAAGCGCGGCTTCCACGTTGGCGCGGTGCAGGTGCAGTCATCCGACCGCGACGATGTCGGCTCGTCCGAACTCGATCTGGTTTCCATGACAAACGCCGCCCTCCGCATGGGAGACGCCTGCGTCATCATCAACGAAATCCGCTCCCGCCTTGCCATTCAGGGAGTAATCAACATGCTCAACACCCAGCCCGGGATTTTCCTGCTTTACAACCTCCACGCGCAGTCGCTGAAGGACGTGCAGGACCGCTTGGAACTCGTATTCGGCGTGCCGGCTGCGTCGATGTTTTCCACGGACCGCTATTCGTTCCTGAAGAAAGTGCGCTATGGCAGGAAGACGCAGGTTTACCGCATGCTGGGCTTCCAGTACGAAACCGACCTCAAGGAGCGCAAGTTCGTGGAGACGTTCAGGCTCGACCGCGGCGAGGACATTGAAAGCACGAAACTGAAGTGCATGTTCCTGAACCTGCCCGAAGCCGAGATGGACAGCCTCGCTGGAGCGGACATGGCGAAAATCGCGAAGAATTTCAAGTTCGAATTCGTGCCGCCCGCGCTTGAGAGAAGAAGCGAGGAGACGGGCATCCCGGCGCAGCAGTATGTCATGGAGGCGTTCTTCAAGGGCAAATTGTATTCGCAGATAACCGAGATGGCGAAGAAATACAACCACCCGCACTTTTTGGAGCTTGACTTCGTGCTTGAGTGCACCACTGCGATGAACAACATGCTCAAGCGCCTCGAAGCGGGCGAGGGGGAAGTGGACTGGGGCGCTGCGGACAGGGAATGGCAGAAGACGTTCGCGCGCATGGTGGAAACCGAGCTTCGGGAAAGCTCGGAGGACAACGTGCTTACCGGCGCAAAGGGCGACGACGCAATGCCTGAGGAGAAAGAGCAGCGACCGAAGAAATCCGTGAGGGAAGCGGACGAGGAACCCGAGGATGAGGAGCCGGAAAAGACACCCGCTGGAGTCCCGATAAAGCCGGCGGCGAAAGTGGATATGAAAAAGCCCGTGGTTCCTGCGAAGAAAACCGCGAAGAAGTAGAATCAGACTCTTTTTGCGAATTCCTTCAGGAAGTCTTCCAATTTGTCCGCAGGGATTGTAGCGCCAGCGGCTATGTTGTGCCCGCCGCCGACTCCACCGACCATGGGGCACACTTCTGAAAGTATTTTGCTCAGGTTCAGCCCTGCGTCCACAAGTTTCCTTGTGCCACGGGTGGAAAGTTTTATTGCGCCGGATTTCTCAAGCGAGAGCGCGAGTATGGGCTTGCTTCTTGTGCCCGGGAATACCATGCCTGCTATCACGCCGATTATGGAGTCAGCGATTACCCCTCTGCCGTCAATTAGGAGGAATTTGCCGTAGTCCTGCACGTTTTTGGAGGCGAACGATATGCCGTCGCGGAGATTGCGCCTGTGCTGCGCGAGCAGGACTTTCGCTTCCTCATACGCGCCTGTGCGCCCGAGGCAGACTGAAACGCCAAGCTCCGGGCGGTCGTTCCTGCCGCATGCGTTGAGAAGCGTGGAGAATTCGTGAGCGTCCGAAAGTTCCGTTCCCTGCGCGCGCTTGTTGAGTGTGTAGACTTCGCCTGTGAGCCGCGATGCCGCGTCGGGCGAAATCCTCACTGCCAGAAGCTCGGCAAGCGAGGAGACGAGCCGCTTTTTCTCATCAGTGGAAAGCGAGGAATACGTGCGCCACTTTTCACCATCCTTAAGCGGGATGCCCAGGTCGGAAAGAAGCTTGATGCATGCGTCGTCATTTCCTGTAAGCCCCGGAAGATAGGGGTCATCGGCGAACGCGAGAAGCTGGGTGAGCGGGCGGCTGTTCCTGCCGAAAAGCACGAGGTCGGTTGCGTATGACACTTCGCCTGCTTTGACCGCCTCTTCAAGCATGAGCCGGTTGAGGCTGCGCATGGGATACTGGATGTCCCCGACTGCGCCAACGATGCCAAGGTCGGAATTCGTGCGGAAGGTGAAATACGCGCAGCCGGCTGCCGAGATTTCGCTGCCCCCGTCGAACCCGAACAGGTGCGGGTTTGCCTGAATGTGCGCCTTGCACGCCACCTGATGGTGGTCGATTATCACCACGTCGCCTTTCAGCTCGTCAACGAATGGCGAGCCCGAGCCCAAATCGACAAAGATTACTTCGTCCCTACCGGCGATTGATGAGATGAACTGTAAGTCGAGCTTGCGGATTGTCATCATGTCGTATGGCTTGCCCTGCTGCTCAAGCCAGGAGGCGGCAATCGAGCCAGATGTCAGCCCGTCGCAGTCGTAGTGGTTCACAAGAAGGGGCTTTTTCATGCGGGCTGCCGCTTCGCGCGCTTCGGCGCAACGCTGCAAAAAGCCGTCCGTGTCGCCCATCTTACTACCGCAGCATTGATGGGAAAACACAAATATAAGGAGAAGTGGTGGAGAACATGCATGGACGTTGAGATGGCGCCTGACATCGAGAGCAGGGTAAATGAGATAATCTCGGTGCTGGACTACGGGCACATAAACGAATACCGCCTGTTCTGCATGCGCTCGCGCAATACCGTGGCGAACGCGTACGCGCGCATCTGGAACCTGCCGGACATCTGGCAAAAGGCGCTGGGCGTTGGCACGTTCTACATCATAGAAGTCGTATCCCAGCATTTCGACAAGCTGCCTGAAGAGGAGAAGGAAAAGGTCCTGATACACGAGTTATTGCACATACCGAAAACGTTCTCAGGCGCCCTGCGCCCGCATGGGGGGCAGGTGAAGATAAACGCGAGAACTGTCGGGCAATTGCACAAGCTTTACAAGGAGAAGAAACAAGCGCTTGAAGGGAAGCGAAGCGAGGAATTAAAGAGGGCAGAGGCAATGTTCTAGCTGTTGGTTCCATGAAAATCGGATTGATTGGTTTCGGAAGCATCGGGTATTTCATCGCCAAGAACATTGGCAAGGAAATAGCGTGGGTATTGGACATGGACCCGAAAGCTGCGGAGAGAATGGCGATTGTCGGGCTGAAATGCCCGTTTTACGGCAAGCTCCCCGCCAACTGCGGAGGCGCGGATTTGATAATCGAGGCTGCCTCGCAGAAAGCCGTGCCGCTGCTTTTGGACTGCCTTCCCTGCTGCGACGTCATGGTCATGTCTGTCGGCGCGTTTGCGGATGAGGCGCTTCTGGAAAAAATGAAGGCGGCCGCGAAAAAGCACGGCAGGAAAATCTACCTGCCCTCAGGCGCAGTCGGGGGCATGGATGCTATTTCATCCGTTTCCGGCCAGATAACCTCGCTTGTCCTTGAGACGACGAAACCACCGGTTTCGCTCGGGAGGAACGACTCCGCGAGAACGGTCGTATTCGAAGGCAGCGCAAGGGAAGCGTGCAAGCTTTACCCGAAAAACGTCAATGTCTCGGCAACGCTGTCGCTTGCGGGAATCGGTTTTGACAAGACAATTGTCAGGATTGTAAGCGACCCCGACGCTACGGCAAACACGCACAAGATAACCGTGAAATCGCCGGCAGGCGGCATGAAATTCGAGTTCGAGAACGTGCCTTCGCAGGACAACCCGAAAACATCGGCGCTCGCCGCGCTCTCCGCGCTGCGCAGGCTGTCGAAAACCGGGGAAACGCTTCAGATTGGCTGAGGGAAGTTTAGATTTGCTGATGAGGGATGATGCTATGATTATTGGAGCGATGAACAGCCCGAAAAACGACCTTGCGTCCGAAATACAGCTTTTCGGCGAGATGGGTTTCGATTTCGTGGAAATAACAGTGGAGTCGCCGGGCGCGACGCCTGAAAAGATACAGAAGGATAGGAAGAAGGTCTTGGATGCGCTGCATTCGTACAACTTCGGGGTGCTTGCGCATATGCCGTGGTATTTCTCGGTCGCGCACCCCTACCCGAACATACAGAACGCCATTATCAGGGAATTTGCCACTGCATTCGAATCCGCTGCGTCACTTGGCGCGAAAAAGGTGACGCTGCACACTGAATTCATGCCTGCAGGCATACAGGACAGGGGCGTGCATACTGCCAAGACCGTGGAGAGCATGAAGGCGCTTTCCAAGGAGGCGTCGGACAGGGGAATGCAACTTCTTGTGGAGAATTTCAGCGCAAGCTCTTTTTCAATAAGGGAATTCAAGCTGCTTTTTTCCGAGCTTGACATCGGGATGACATTCGACGTCGGGCACGCGTCCACAAGCGACGGGGAAGGCGTGGAAAATTACCTCGCGCAGTTCAAGAAGAGGGTGTCGCACGTGCATCTTCACGACAACGACCGCCGCGCCGACCAGCATTTGCCGCTCGGAGCGGGAAAGATAGACATTCCGCGCGCCGTTAAGGAGCTGAAGTCGTTTTACGACGGGACAATCACGCTTGAAGTGCACTCGCAGGACAGGGACTACCTGAAAATCAGCCGCGAGAAACTGGAAATAATGTGGTACGGGAAAAAGAAGTTCGAGGAAAACAAGGATTACCTGTACCCCGACCAGAAAAAAAAGTAACTACTCGGTCACCGACTCGGCGGTAAGCGCGTTAAGCTTGGATAGCGAGAGCTTGGAGAACACGCTGATTGAGGTTTCCGTGTCGTTTGCGCCGGATTCGAGATACTTTTTGGCGATTGGAATATCGCTTCCTTCCGCTTTGCCAAGGGTTGTTGCCGCAATTGAGCGGGCTTGCGCCGGAAACGAGGTGTCGGTCAGTATGTGCCCAATCACGTTGACGCCAGCTTCGCCAGTGCAGATGTGCCCCTGTATCTCCGTCATGTCGCACGGACCTATGTTCGCCGCATCCTTTTTGAGTGCAATAGCAATGGTGCCGAGGATATTTTCATTTCCACAGTAATTCTCGGCAAGCCCCAGAATCGCCTGAACCCGCACCTTGGGAAATTTGTCGTTGAGAGCTCCGGTTAGTGCGTTTGTTATCTGCTTGTCCGTTGCCGGTTTGAGCTTCAAGGTGAACTGCATTGCTGCGAGCGCAGCCAGCGCATCCACGCGCTTGTTCGGGCTCGTGGATTTCGCTTCGATGAGATTCTGACCGATAGGGTGTAGTTTAGCCATATTATTACCACTATTGCAGTTATAATAAGTGTTTAAAAACGTAGTGGTTGGGCGGGTGCCGCCTATTTCTTCGCCTTGAAAATCTCCTGCGCCTCGGCTGCATCCACGCGCAGGCGGTATTTTGCCATAAGCGAGGAGAAGTCGAGTTTCTCGTCGGAAATGAGCTTTGCAAGGGATTTGCCGGAGATTTTCTGGAGATTGAGCTTTGCAATCGCGCTTTCCGGAGTTTCGCCCTTGTCGTTGCACATTGCGCGTAGGATATCCGCTGCTGCTGATTTGGCGAATTTGTTGCCCTTGAAGGCGATGAAGAACGAAAGCATCCTCGGCTCGTCAAGCGCCTTGGTGTCGATTCCTTCGCGCTTGAGCGACTGGAGAGTGTTTGTGAGCGTGGTTGCCGCGAATTTGGAGTCTATGCCTGCCTCAAGCGCTGCTGCGAAAGCGGAAAGCTCCGGGCTGCCCATGCTTGATTGGAAGGATGGGTTGTGGGAGAGAAGCCCTTTTGCGCCGGACAGTTGCGAGGAAAGTTCGGGCGCCACCTTTGACAGGAGGTCCCCTTTTTCCTCTTCCATTTTCTCCATGCGCTTTTCCATCGCAGAAACTTCGGCTGCCATATCTTTTGTTATCCGGATGGGCGGCACGTCTGTTTCAGGATACATCCTCGCCTTGCCCGGAAGCGGGCGCATGTAGCTTGAGGTGCCGTCGGGATTTGCCTTGCGGGTTTCTTCGGGCACACCCAGGAAATTCGCCCTGTTGCATACTTCGGACATTGCCGCGAGCGCCTTTTTCTGCTCGCCCACGACCATTGCGAATGCGTCTCCTGTTGAAAGCGAAAGCGCGACTTTTAGCTCGGCAAGCTCGTCTTCGGAAAATCCGTATTTGGCGAGGTTTTCATCCGAGTGTATGAGCCCGCGTATGCCTGCTGCGCGGGCGTAATCCGCAAGCTCGCTTCCGTAGCGGCGGTTGGGCGCAAGTTCCCTGCCCAAAAGCCCCTCGTGCCCGGGAAGCTTCATCCCGAACACACGTGCACCTGATTTGAGCGCCTTGCCAACAAGCTGGCACTGCGTGCCCTCGAAAATGCCGGTCAAATCCACGAATTCGGCCGGAATTTCCTTTCCTGAAAGCTTTGCCTTGATTTCTTTTACGAGTTCGAGAAGCTTTTTCTGGCGCTGAACTTCGATATCCACGGTGGCTGCAATCATGGAAAGCTCCTGCACGCCCTTGATTTCCACGCGCGCGCCCTCGGGGATTGAAACGTTGAGGTCTTGCCTTATCGTGCCTATGCCGCGCTGCACCAAGCCAGTCTTCCTAAGAAGCGTGCCTATGGCAAGAGCGGCTTCCTGCGCCTCCTTGCCGGATTTCAGCTCCGGCTCTGTGGCTATTTCAACAAGCGGGATTCCGAGCCGCGTTAGTTCGAAGTCGGCCGTGGCTTCCTTGCCTGCCTCCACAATGCCCGCGCTTTCCTCCTCTATGCAGATGGACTGGATGCCGAGCGCGCCCACCGGCGTTTTTATGCTGCCGCCCAGCCCGACAACCGCCGTGCGCTGGAAGCCAGAGGTGTTGCTGCCGTCAATCACGTTCTTGCGCATGATGTGGATTTCATCCACAGTGGAACTGGAAAGGAGCTTGCAGAACAGCAGGACTGCGGCAAGGGCTTCGTTGTTCATGCCGTGCGGCGGCTCCTCGTCGGCTTCCACAAGGCAGGAGGAGTGCACGGGCGCGGCGTAGTGCATCGCGCGGTGCCGGATTGATTCGAGGCGCACTGCCGCGTCAAGCTCGCCTATTTCGGAGAGGACTGCGTGAAGGCGGCGGGAGAATTCTATGCTGGATGCCGAAGGCTCGCCCTGCAGGCTGGACGCCGATGCGCCCTTGCCTTCGCCAGCCGCCGCTTGCGCGCCGTTGCCCTGCCCGTCGGCTGAAGACGGCACGCAGTTGCAGAAGAGCTTTCTGCCTGCGATGCGCTGGTGGATTTCGATTCCGCATTTCATAGAAAAACCGCGATTTTCAGTAGGGGACTATTTCGGTTCTGTCCGAAATCTCGCCCACGATGGAAGTCTCCATTTCCTGCTTGACTTTTTCGGGTTTCTTTTCGTGCCCAAGCACCCACATGAGCTTTACGAACGCCGTTTCGGGAGTCATGTCGCAGAGGTTTCCGATGAGCCCGGCGTCTTTCAGCGCCCGCCCGTTGGTATAGACATCCATGTTCACCCTGCCGTAGATGCATTGCGAGGTGAGGACAACCGGGATTCCTGACTTGATGAGCGCGGAAACCTCCTTGAGAATCGGCATTGCGAGGGGGTCTTTTGCGAGGTTTATCGGAAGGTGCGCAAGCCCCATGCCTGCGAGAACCACGCCGTCATAATCCGAAAGCGCGGAAATCATCTTCGGCTTGATTCCCGGATAGATGTATTGGAGCGCGACATTGGTGTTCATCTTCGTGTCAACGGACATTTTTGCGTCCGGCTTTCTTGCCGGGCATTGCTGCGAAATTTTTTCCACCTTCTCGTTCATCGGGTAGACGCGGGCAGCCGGAAGGACATTTACGGAACGGAAAGCGTCCCTGCGCGTGGTGTGAAGCTTCCTTACTTTTGTGCCGAAGTGCAGTGCGCAGAAGTCGTCCGAGAGGTTTTCGTGCATGCAGATGAAGACGCCGGACAGGTCGGCTTTCGCAGCCGCGATTGCGCAGCGCAGGTTGGGCTCGGCGTCGGATGAGCCTCTGTCCGAGCTTCGCTGGCTGCCTGTGAGTATGATTGGCGCGGGAAGGTTCTGGAGCATGAATGACAACGCGGCTGACGTGTAGTGCATGGTGTCCGTGCCATGGGTTATGATTGCGCCCTGCGCGCCGGCTTTGATGTCCTCGGCTGCTGCCTTGGCAAGCTCCACCCAGTGTGCGGGAGTGAGGTCCTCGGATGGGACGGGAAACATCATTTTCGGGCGGACGATGTCCTTCGCCCCTTCGGGCAGACCCGCGACGAGTTCTTCCGTGGTGGAAGCCGGATATACTGCGCCTGTGCGGTAGTCTATCCTGTTCACGATTGTGCCGCCGCATGCGAGAAGCGAGATTTTGCCTTTTGCCGGGACTGCCTTGCCTGCCGCCTCCTTCTTGTCAGTCGCCCCGTGGAGCCTGGCAGATGATTGCTCGAGCACGGCAATCGACTTTATGCGGGAAGAACGGATTCCTATGTTGTAGCCTGAGGAAAGCTTGATTGGTGTGAATTCCGAGCCGTCCTGCGCCGAAGGAAGGAGAAGCCCTGTGTACTCGCCGTCCTGGCAGGAAATGCGGACGCGGTCGCCGGCAGAAGCGCCGGATTTTGGCTTTTTTGCCGTTGCCATGCCGATTTCTACGCAATCGAGGATTTAAAGGGTTTCGCACCCTGATACTCTCATGGGAATGGAGGAGAAGCTGCGCGAACTTGAAGAAGAAATGGCGCGCACGCAGAAGAACAAGGCGACCGAATACCATATCGGGCTTCTGAAATCAAAGATAGCGAAGCTCAAGCGCGACGTTATAGCTCCGAAAAAATCAGGGGTGAAGACCGGCGGCTTCGATGTGAAGAAAAGCGGAGATGCCACTGTTGTTTTCATCGGCCTGCCCTCGGTCGGCAAATCCACTCTTCTCAACGCGCTTACCGGCGCGAAGTCCAAGACTGCTTCCTACGCATTCACCACCTTAACCTGCATACCCGGCGTCATGGAATACGGCGGGGCGAAAATACAATTATTGGACCTGCCGGGAATCATCATAGGCGCGCACGAGGGCAAGGGGCGCGGGCGAGAGGTGCTCGCAGTTGCGAGGAACGCCGACCTTGTGCTAATCATGCTCGACGTTTTCCAGCCAGCGATATTGCCGAAAATAAAGGAGGAGCTTGCCGGAATAGGCATCCGCCTCGACGAGGAGCCGCCGAAAATATACATGACGAAGAAGCTGCGCGGAGGAGTGGAGATAAACAGCACAGTGCCGCTCACCAAACTCAATGAGAAGATGATTCTGGGCGTGCTCAACGAATACGGCATACACAACGCGAACATCGTTTTCCGCGAGGACGCGACTGTCGACCGGCTGATTGACGTGCTTGTGGGCAACCGCAAATACAACCGCTCGGTCGTCGTATTGAACAAGGTGGACATGGTAAGCGAGCAATACCTCAAGGCGCTGGATTTCCCATACGTCCCTGTTTCAGCCGAGAAGGGGAAGAACATCGAGGGGCTGAAAGAAGCCATATTCAATGGCTTGCGGCTCATGCGGGTTTATACCAAGCCGAGGATGGACGTTGCCGACCTGAAGGAGCCGATGATGATGAGGACCGGCTCGACCATCGAGGATGCGTGCAACCGGCTGCACCGCGACTTGGCGCGGGATTTCAAGTACGCCTTAATCTGGGGCAAGTCCGCGAAATTCCCCGGGCAGAAAGTGGGGCTTTCCCACGTGCTGGTCGAAGGGGACATATTTTCCATTATTAAGAAGCAAGGTTAGGAACGGAAGAAGAACTGCTCTACTTTTTGGTCTTGGACGGGCGCATTTTGGAAAGCCTGCTCGGTTTTGCCTTGGCTTTGCCCTTGAGCGAGAGTTTGGATGAGAAATCGAGTATGCGCATTTCCTTGCCCTTCTGCGCCGCGTGGATGATGGGATTTCCCTTGTCCGTGGAAAGCGTTACTGCGGTCGAGTTTGGGGTTATCGCGAAAGTCATTTTCTGCTTCCTGCCCTGCAAGTCGAACTCGAAGCTGTAGGCGCTCTTGTCCGAGGAGACGCGTATTTCGCGTATCTTGTCCCACGGAATGTCGGATGGCTTCGGGAATTTTTCCTTGCCCATGAGATGACCTAGCCCTTGCCCATCATGGCTGCGTGCATGACGGAGTAGTTTTCCTTGAGCATCTGCGCTATCTGCTGCGCCTGCTGCCCCTGGAGCTTCGTTACCCCTCCTGCGAACAGCTCTTCGGGCCTCTTTTGCTGCATTTGAGCGAGCTGGAAGACAAACATATTCCCACCTCATGCGTATTTTTCATGCATTATCTTGCCGTTTTCCTCGAACATTATTTCCTTGAGCTTGCCGTTTCTGTGAAGCGAAAGCTCGGTCGCGGTGCCGAGGCGGAGAGTCACGGTCTTCTCCTCACCATTCACTTCGAGCTTCACGCTGTAGACAAGCGACTTGTCGGGTGACTTTGCCAGCCCGAATGAGGCGCGAAGCTCGTCTTTGCCCTTTTTCGCCTCTGCGAGAACCGCGGGGATTTCGCTGTTTTTCACGCCCGCGTCGCGGAAAGGCACGTATGCCTTGTTCAGTATGAAAAGCGCTTCGCTGATGTTTTCCCTGTTGGTAAGCTCTGTGACCGGAAGAAGCTGCGAGAAGGCGGAAGCCCGCTGTTTTTGCAATTGCTCGCCGAACGCCATGACGATATTGTGCACTCGGCTCCTTTTATTCCTTTTCATTCAATCCGATTGCATGCGAGCATCACACATCATCACGCACCTGAAGAACAAGGGCAAGCCACGCGTGCTTGAGTCCATGGCCAAGTTCGGCATCGACACCAGGCACGCTTGCGGCGTGGACATACCAGAGCTCCGCAGGCTCGCAAAGAACATCGGCCCGCACCACAACATGGCGTCCGAGCTGTGGCGCTCGCGCATACACGAGGCGAGGATACTCGCGGCTTACATTGACGACCCGGTGAAAGTCACCGAGCGGCAGATGGAGGAATGGGTGCGCGACTTCGATTCATGGGATGTTTGCGACCAGGTGTGCGGCAATTTGTTCGACAAGACCGATTTCGCGCACAAGAAAGCGATTGAATGGACTTACCGGAAAGAGGAGTACGTGAAACGCGCGGGCTTTGCCATGATGGCGTCGCTCGCTGTCCATGACAAGAGAGCGGGCTACACTGCTTTTGAGAAATTCTTCCCGCACATAATCCGCGAGAGCCGCGACGAGCGCAATTACGTGAAGAAGGCGGTGAACTGGGCATTGCGGCAGATCGGCAAGAGAAGCCTTACGCTCAACAGGAAGGCGATTGAAGTGGCGAAGCAAATCATGACAGTGGACGCGCCATCCGCGAAATGGATTGCCTCAAACGCGATTCACGAGCTTGAGTCCGAAGCCGTGCAGAAAAGGCTGAAGGAGTAGAATCTTTTTCTAAAAAAAGCAAGACGCCCGCCGTGACCAAGGAAACGCAGGAGTACGAAACCTGCGCTTCCATCGCAGCTTTGCGAGGCTGCGCCCTGTTCCTTTCGGAACAGGCGACGGACGCTGAAAAATAAAGTAAAAAACAAAAAAACAGCGCGAATCAAATCGCGCCGATTTGCTTGCCGGCAATGACTGCCGCCACGAGCAATGACACAATATTCAACACCTTTATCATGGGGTTGAGCGCGGGACCCGATGTGTCCTTGAAGGGGTCGCCGACAGTGTCGCCAACGACCGCAGCCTTGTGCGCGTCGGAGCCCTTGCCGCCGAAGTGCCCTTCCTCTATGTACTTCTTGGCGTTGTCCCATGCGCCTCCTGCGTTGGACATGAATACTGCCATGAGCTGCGAGACGAGGATTGCCCCGGCGAGGAAACCGCCGAGCGCCTCAAGCCCGAGCGTGTAGCCGAGGATGACCGGAGTCAGCACGACTATTGCCGCGGGCAGCAGAAGCGAGTCTATCGCCGCCTTGGTGGAGATGTCCACGCATGCCGCGTAGTCGGGCTTCACAGTCCCCTTCATGATGCCAGGGTTCTTGAACTGCCTGCGCACCTCCTCGACCACCAGGTTGGCTGCCGCGCCGACCGCCTTCATGGTCATTGACGAGAAGATGAACGGCACCGCGCCTCCGACAAGAAGGCCGATGAAGACCGCGGGGATTGCCACGTTGACCGAGGTAAGCCCGGAAGACTCGAAGAATGTCGAGAACAATGCCACAGCCGCGATTGCCGCGGAGCTTATTGCAAAGCCCTTTGTGACCGCCTTTGTGGTGTTGCCGACAGCGTCGAGCACGTCCATGCGGGCGCGCCCCTTCTTGTCAAGCCCGGACATTTCGCCGATTCCGTTCGCATTGTCGGAAATCGGGCCGAAGGTGTCCATTGCCATTATCATTGCGGTTGTGGAGAGCATTCCAAGCCCGACAAGGGCGATTCCGAAGTAGCCCAAGCCAAAGCCATAGAAGCCCACTCCGATGCTAGCCGCGACAATCAGCACGCCGACCACTGCGGATTCCATGCCCGCGCCCAATCCCGCGATGAGGTTGGTGCCTGCGCCGGATTTCGCGGCTGCCGCGATTTGCTGCACTGGCCCGTACTTGGTCGAAGTGTAGTATTCGGTGAAGCGCATTATCAGGTGCGTTGCCACCAATCCAGTGAACAGCGCCATGAATGCCGGCACGCTGTCAAGGACATAAGTCGCGGCGAAGTAGAAGAACACCGCCTGCAGGATTGTCGAAATCAGGAAGCCCCTCTTCATCGCGTCGAACGGGTATTCCTTTTCGTTCTTGACTTTCACCGCCGCCGTGCTTGCGAGCCCGAGAATCATCGCGCCGCCCGCAATGAGAAGCGGGAAGAGCGCGCCGGTCAGCCCGTATGACACCATGCCGAGAACCATTGTCGCGATTATGGTGACTGTGTAGGACTCGAAGACGTCCGCGCCCATTCCAGCGCAGTCGCCCACGTTGTCGCCCACGTTGTCCGCGATTGTCGCGGGGTTGCGCGGGTCGTCCTCCGGGATTCCCTTCTCGACCTTGCCGACAAGGTCCGCCCCGACGTCAGCCGCCTTGGTGAAAATGCCTCCGCCGACCCTCATGAAAAGCGCGAGCAGGTTGGCCCCGAATGCGAAGCCGATGAGCGCCCTGCTTGCCTCGGACATTGCAACTGAGTTCTGCCCGAGCATGGTGTAGACGCCAACGAACACAACCGCGACGCCGAGAAGCCCGACGCCGGAGACTATCGCGCCTGAGACCGTGCCTGCGGAGAATGGCACTGCGAGGGCTTCCTGCATGCTGTCAAGCGATGCGTGCGCCGCGCGCGCGTTTGAGCGCACCGCGAGGTACATGCCCACGTAGCCGGAGAAGCCGGACGCGAGCGCGCCGATTACGAATGCGGCTGCCACGTATGGCCCGAGCACAAGGTAAATGATAACGAGGAGCAGGACTGCGAACAATGCGACTGTTTTGAACTGCCTGTTGAGATAGGCATCCGCGCCCTCGCGGATTGCCGCTGAAATCTCAATCATCTTTGCAGTGCCCTCCTTCCTCTTGAAGATGGAGAGCATGAGAAAAGCTCCGTAAGCCATGCCGATTATGGCAAGCACGATTGGCGCGTAAAGCGCCCACTCTGGAAGAACCGATGTCACCAATGCATCACCTCAACTATTAGCGTGAAACCGCCGCGCATGCCGCGCGGCTTAAATGAAATCCAGCTTGGATTTGCCCTTCATTATGATTACCGGGACTCCCATTCCCAGCAGCCGCTTGCGAAGGATTATGTCGTTCGTAGCGACGGAGATTGTGTTTTTTCTCGCATATTTAATAATCCATTCATCGACCTTGCCCGAACTCGGCACCTCCTCGATTGTGAAGAGCGTGCGGAGCTTGGGAAGGTTGTTCACGACGAACCTCGCCGCGGATGCGCGCTTGCCGGTGCGGCGGGCTATGGCTGAAATCTCATCCATAGTGCCGGAGCAAAGGATAAGCACGAACGGCTCGTCGATTATCCTGTGCAGCTCGGAGGGCAAATCCACCCCGAACTCGAACTGCGAGAGGAGAAAATTGGTGTCTGCGACTATTTTTTTCACATGGAGAAATTGCTGGAGGTGTTTTTAAGCGTTCGGGAGAGAATCCGTCCATGGGGCATCTTTGCGTTCTTCGGCTCGGCCATCGGACCGGCAGGGACCAGCGCGTCACCACGCACGTTTTCCTTGCGGCGCGCGCGCTTGGCGCGGACGAGGGCGTGCTCTGCGGAGACGAGGACGAGTCCGTGCTTTCGGGCATCAGGAAAGTCGCGTCGGTCTGGGGCGGCGAATTCATTATCCGCTACGAAGCGAACTGGCGGAAATTCGTCGTTGCGAGGAAGAAGGAGGGTTGGAAGGTCGCGCATCTCACAATGTACGGGGAGGATTTCGCGCAGGGCGCGAAAAAACTCCGCGGCAGCAATCTCATCGTCATCGTTGGAGCGGGGAAGGTGCCGCGCGAAGCGTATGACCTCGCCGATGAAAATCTCGCTGTCCTCAACCAGCCGCATTCCGAAATATCCGCGCTTGCGCTGTTCCTTGACAGGTATTTCGACGGAAAAGAAGCAGCAAAACAAGTTGCAGGCAAAATAAAAATAATTCCCAACAAGTGTGGGAAAACAGTCGTTCATGTAGGAAACGACTGAAGGAATATATATACCCCTAGTCAGAATTTTTCTTGTGATTTTGGTGCCTAGCAAGAAGAGTTCCAAAAAACACGCCGTGGCGAGCCGGAAGGCGGCTGGAACTCAAAAGAAATCCTCCAAGCACTCTTATTCAAAACCAACCAGGCACCACTCTTCGAAATTCTCCAGGCACGCCACCGTGAAAAAGGCGGCGCCCCGCGTTCTCAAGCCAGACATCAACGTCAGGCGCAGCGCTTACTCCAAGATGGCGCGCCTTGCGGTCCTCGCAAGCGCAGATGCACGGCAGAAGCTCATTGAGGTCGGCGGTGAAAATACGATCGACCTTATCCGCGAATTCGACCGTGACATGTCCGATGAGGAGCTTGCGCGCAAGACCGGCGTCAAGACAAGCGACGTCCGCGTTGTTTTGAACAGGCTGCACAGCTGCGGGCTTTTCACATACACACGCGTGAGGGACCGCGACAGCGGCTGGTATTCTTACATTTGGAAGATGAGTGAGGAGCGGTTGAAGGAATTCGCGGATGGCGCAGGCCCGGGCGGGCTGAATATTGATGGTGGGGAAAGCGCGGTTGAGGGGGACAGCTACCTCCAAAAGAACCTCGTGGTCCCGGAAGAGCAGATGTATGACGCCGCGGTGCGCAGGAAGCGCTGAGCCTGTTTTTTCGATTGCGGGCCGAGGCAAGCCTTTTAATTACGTCTTCTTATATCCGAGATAGAATAGCGGGATAGGGTAGTTTGGAGTGCCCGCTGGGCTCATAACCCAGAGATCAGTGGTTCAAATCCACTTCCCGCTATGCTTTCTTTTTGATTTCCAGCGCAAGCCCGTTTTCCATGCCTCTTTTTTGTTTTTTCCACCAGCCGGAGACCCCCTCACTTCCTCTAATATAATGACGTGTATGTATGTATTGTATATGTAACTATAGTTACATACATACTACAACATTTTACCTTTTTTATCATTTAATCAGTCGAAAATCTGAACTTTCCTATCAATCTTATTATAGGAAGTATAGGGGAGGGTAGGTGGCGGCAAAAAACAGGGGCAGGGCAGCCGGAAGCAGCTGACGCTTGGGAAAGAAAAACAACTGAAAAAGAGGAACTAAAAAGGAAAAATCAGGCTTCAAGGCCGGCTGCGGACGTGGCGCCCTTTGTGACGACCACAACATCCTCAACCGACTTGACGCTCTTGTAGAGCACGGACTTGTCGCGCAGTATGCGCTTTGCCTCGTCCTTTGAAACCGAGTTCAAAGGCTCCATTGTGAGGCGGATGACCTCTCCCTTCTCCAAATCAAGAAGGATTTCCTGCACGCGCCCGAGGAACTTGCCGCCGTCGGTGTAGATGTCCATCCCGTAAATTTTCGAAACTTTTACCACCATTAACATCACCTGGTTTGACGCCTTAAGCCCATCTTCTCGGTTCGAGTTTAAAATACTTTCCGGTTTTTCGTCTCATTTTTCTCTCATAACCATGTACTCTGCAAGCTCGCCCAAAAGCTCCCGCGCGCTGTTTTTCGGAAGCGAGCCCAGGTTGCCCATCGCGCCCTTGATTATTCCATTGGCGGTCGCAGTCGCGCTTTCAACCGCGCCGGATTCCTTGAGAAGCGCGACAACGGTTGCGACGTCCTTTGCGGTTTTTTTCTCCTTCTTCAGAAGCGAATCGAGCTTCGCGCTTTTCTGCGCGGGAAGCATCTCCTTGGCGCGGATTGTCATGAGCGTCCGCTTTCCTTCGTAAACATCTCCGCCGATTTCCTTACCGTATTTTTCGACGTCGCCCGCGATGTTTAAGGCATCATCTATTATCTGGAAGCCGACGCCGATTCCCATCCCAAACTCATGCATTTTTGCGCACGTGCGCTCGTCAGCCCCGCCCAGAAGCGCGCCGACTTCGCACGCGCCGGCAATCAGCGCGCCGGTCTTGCCGCCCACGACCTGCCGGTATTCTTCCTCGCCAACATCCCACTTCTTTGCGTGGTACCAGCCAAGCTCGATTGCCTGCCCCTCAAGGACGCTTGTGAACGCAGACAGGAGCTTTGCCTGCGCAGCCTCCCTTCTCTGCCCCGGGATGCGCATGGTTTCGCGCCAGACCATCATGAACAGCCCGTCGCCCGCATTCAGGGCAAGGGGCAAGCCGTACTTGACGTGCATGCAGGGGTGCCCCCTGCGCATTTTCGAGTCGTCCTCTATGTCGTCATGGATAAGCGTGAAGTTGTGGAACATTTCTATTGCGACGGCAGCCGGCACGGCGTCCGCCTCCTTCCCGCCGACGCCGGCGCAGGACGCGAGGCACAGCGCAGGGCGGAGGAGCTTCCCTTCGGAGGACAAGAATTCGGACAAAAGCCCGTAGACTTCCCACGGCTTTCCCTTGCCGTCAAAATTGGCGGACAGCCTCTCCCGCACCGGGCGGTTCAGGGCAATCAGCCGGGTTTCCAAAGACTCCTGCATGGATACAACTCCGTCTTCTTTTCAGGTTCTGGCGGCGGGCTTTTACTTCGTGGGGCCTGAGCCTCACGTCTAAAAAAGCACGAAGAGTGCTTTTTTATATCCTTCCATTTCAAATACGCCTGCGTGGGCCCATAGCTCAGCTTGGTAGAGCAGTGGACTCTTAATGTCCGAACACGGGAGCAATCCACGTGTCGTGGGTTCGAATCCCACTGGGCCCGCTTCCTTCTCCTAACCAAGCGTCGAGTTCGTGGCGTTGGCCTCCTCGACTTTCTTGTTTATGTACTCATTGAGGAACGCCTCATCAATATCACTCACGCACTTGTAATATGTCTCGTTTTTTTGATAAGCGCAAAACCCGTTGCTGCAGCCGCATGGAAGGTTCGAGAAGCACGCGAGGTATGGGTTGCTTTCATTCGTGAACTGCGGGGTGCTGTTCTTCGGGGCGCAAACCGCGCCTGCGAAAACCGAGCAGTTGCTGTCTGTCACACAGTTCTTCCTTGCCGAAAGCTCGTTTGCCTTCCGCTCCGCATCCTCCACCTTTTTCTTGCCTTCAGCAGCCGCGAGCGCGCACTGCCCGGACAGGCTTTCGTTCGTCAGCTTCTTGCAAAGCTCGGCATTGCCGTTCTCGCCAACTATGGCGATGTAGCAGTCGTCCGCGCTCTCATTGAGATGCTCGCAAAGCGCGTGGTTCTTTGTGTTCTGGGCGACAATCATGGTGCAGCTCACGTATCCGACCTTGTCGGAAATGCGCTTGCAGAGCTCCCAATCGCTCTTCTCCACACCCATTGCCTTGTAGCACGCGTCCACATCCGCCTGCGTGGGCTGCGCCTTGCAGGTTTCCTTGGTCAAAAAGTCGTCCTGCGAGTCCGAGTAGAACTTCACGAAGGACGAGGAGTCCCCCACTTCAGCAGGCGGCAGCGGCGGCTCTCCCGCAACAAGCGACAGCGCGCTGTATTCCGTGGAATATGCACCCACAACGCTTCCGTTGAGCATCTGCGTCGAGTCGCTCTTCACCATCATCCCAGTAACCGTGTCTATCCAGTAGGTCACCTTCGCAGTCACAAGCACGCCCTGGTCGGTTGGGGAAAGCCCCAAATCAACAAGCTCCTTTACCGACAGGTGCTGCAGGTCGAAAGTGTATGAGATTTTCTTGGTGTCGAAGTTTCCGACTTTCTCGTCAACAGCCGGGCCGGTTATTCTCACCGCGCCGATGCCGATGAGCTTCCTCATGCCCTCTCCCTGCTCGAGGTTCATCTGCCTGTCGCCGAGCTTGACGGACTTGATGTCCGTCGCCACCTTTATGGTCCCGTTGTTCAGAAGTTTGGCGCAGCGCGTCGCGTTCCCGTAGGTGAGGCAAACAACGTCCGTGTGGTTGCTATCATTCTCGCCCGTGAAGAATCCCTCCCTTGGCGCGAAGACGTCCTCAAGCCGTATCCAGAGTCGATCTCCCTTCCTAATTTCGCTTATTTCATAGGGCAGCCCGTTTCTCAGCTGGGAGAATGTCACGTTGTAATCAGTAATGGCTGCTGTCTTGTTGAAGGATGCCAAAAACAGCTGCGCCTCGGTGCTGTTGAGCCCGTAGGTGGTGTTCTTAACCAGCGGCACGGGAGGGTTCCCCCATATACCTGCCCCGTAAAAAGCGTAAATTGCCGCTGCGATGACGATTATTGCCAGCGCGCCCGCAACGAGCTTCATGTCAAACCCGCCTTTCTTTTCAGCGGTTTTCGTTCCTGTGTTGCTCTCTTCAGCCATTCTTCCACCTCTACTGCTGGATAAATGCGATTTTTTCACCTTGATGCGGAGATTTTAATAACATCTCGGTCGGCAAGCGCGTGTTCCGCGCCAACGCGCATCCTCCTTCTCACGTCAACCGCGCCCACGAACTTGTTTGCAAGGTCGGTATGCACCTTTGCCGCGAGCTGCAGCGCGGTGGTTCCCTGCGGCACAAGCAGCGCGTCCGGCAGGACCTCTCCCTTGTGGTTCGACAGCCGATGCTCGTCCTCCACAGGGTAAACGATGATGCCCTTCAGCTTCCTGTAAACAACCCAGTCGATTATTTCCTGCACACCGCTTCCGTTGTTCTGTGCGAGTATGGCGTGCATCTTGGCAAGCCCTTCCTGCTGCTTGGCGTCCGGCGTGCCGACGACCTCGAAATCCTTCGCTCCCGGCGCGTAGCGGATTATCCCATGCTCGGACGCCTTGCGAAGCGCGAGCTCAACCGCCGCGCTGCAGGCGAAAATCCCCTCCGAATTGGCTTGCTTTGCTTTCTCAAAATTCTCCCTTGCCCCTGCGACGTCAATCTTGTTGTAGGCGATTGCAACTGGCATGCGTCTGTCCACAATTTCCCTTGCCAGCCGCGCAATCCCCTCCTCATCGGGCAGTCCGTCCATTATATTGAGCCCGCACGCGCTTGCCGCGGAAAGAAGCATCTGCTCGCTTATTTTCAATCCAGATAGCGAAGTGGCAATCTCCTTTATTCCATGCTGCGCCTTGCTCTCCTTTCTTGCCATTATGCCTGCAAGCCACATGGCAATCTCATTTTTCAGGAATTCCGCCTCTTCCCACGGGGCTGAAAAGTCGCATGCGTTCCCGTGCAAATCGGTTTTCCCGCTCGCATCCACAATCTGTATGAGTGCATCAGCTTCCCGCACGCTGTCGAGGAACTTGTTTCCCAGTCCCTTTCCCTTGTAGGCATCAGGCACAAGCCCGGGAACGTCGATTATATTGACGGGGACGAGCCGCACGCCCTCCACACACCTGCTGTTTTTCGGGTCGCATTTCGGCAAACCCATTTCCTTGTGCGGGCAGGGCGAGCGGACATACGTGACGCCCCTGTTCGGCGTTATCGTGGTGAACGGATAGTTCGCAATCTGGGCATCCACCATAGTGGCTGCGGAAAAGAAAGTGCTCTTGCCCTTGTTGGGCGCTCCCACGACGCCGATAAGCATGGTAAAAAAAGGGCGTTACCAGTTTAAAAGGGGTGCGAATACGTTCGGCTTGCGCCGGAGCAACACCCTCTTAAACCCCAATAGCACAATTTTTACGATGCACTTTTCAAGCCAAAAACCCCGCCTTGTAGGCATGCTTGTGGGCAATCCAACGGCGTTTGGCAAAGCGCGGGAATGGGCGAAACTCTGGGTTGCTGGCACGCCCCAAAAGCCGCTTCTTGTGCACGGCCCCACGGGCGTTGGCAAGACCGCGCTTGCGCACGCGGTTGCAGCGGAATTCAGCTGGGATATCTTCGAATTCAACGCGTCCGACCTGCGCGACGAGGAAAGCGTCAGCTCGCTTCTTGCGAACGCCACACAATCCTCCTCGCTTTTCGGCGGCTTGCGCCTCATTCTTGTAGATGATGCGGACTCTCTTTCAGGCAGGATGGACCGGGGTGGCATGGGGGCCATTTCCAAAGTATTGCAAGCAGCCCGCCAGCCGGTCATTGTCACAGCCACGGATTATTGGGGCAAGCAAATACAGCCCATCCGCGCGCACTGCGAACCATTGGAACTCCGCCGCGTGCAGGCAGGAACGATTGCAAATCTTCTCAAGAAGCTGGCAGCCAGCGAAAAACTCGCGCTCACGCCAGAGCAGATAGAGAAAATCGCGCAGGCAGCCGGTGGGGACGTGAGAGCCGCGCTCAACGACTTGCAGGGCGGCAACACGGCAGCCACCCGCGACTCGGAAAAGGGGATATTCGAAGTCGTCCGCACGATTTTCAAGTCCGAAAAATATGCGGAATCCCGCGCAGCGGCGTTCTCATCTGAAACCGAGCGCGACATGCTCAAATGGTGGATTTCCTCCAACCTTCCGCTGGAATACGACCGCCCGTTCGACCTTGCTGAGGCTTACAACTCCCTTTCCCGCGCGGATGTTTTCGACGGCAGGATAACACGTACGCAATACTGGGGCTATCTCCGCTATTCGACAGACCACCTTTCAGCAGGCGTTTCGACTTCGAAGACGGCGCCATATCACAAATACACACAGCTCGCCTTCCCGGATTACATCCGACAGATGGGCTCAAGCAAATCCGGAAGGCAGGGGCGAAAGGCGGTGCTGAAAAAAATATCGCAGGTGTGCCACTGCTCACTTTCGCAGGCAGCAACATATCTCCCTCAAATAGAGATTGTCGCCAAAAAAACACCTGAAGAACTCTCGCAATTCGGATTTGACGAGGACGATTTGGAGTTCCTATCCTCAAAATCAAAAGCAAAGGCAAAAAAGCCATCCGCAAAAAAAGCGGCAAAGCAATAATGGGTGAAAACATGTTCAAGCTTGGCAAGGAAGAAAAGTTTCTTTACAGTGAAAATGATGAAAAGAAGCGCGCAGCTTTCGTGCTTGCGGGCTTTGGCACCAAATCCGGCGAAGAAACGCTTTTCCATCCCCTCGAAGCAGCGTATCTCGTGTCCCTCGGAAAATCCGAGTTCGACGGGCTTTCGCTTGAAAAGTTCATAATCGCGCAAAAGAAGGAGGACAAGCTCTTCCAATTCGCATTCGCGGTATTTTCGCGCGTGCGCGGGACAGGCAGGGCAGTCCGCCCGTACGCAAAGGAAACGCACTACTTCCGCGTCTATGCTCCGGGCGTTGGCAGGGAGGAGGAGCGCCCCTCGCAGATGGTCTGCCTGCTGCCGGGCAAGGAGCCGTCCGTGGCATCCATTGCGGACGAGGTGAAAACCGCGCATCTTGCGCGCCTCGACCTCATAATTGCCAGTGGAAATGAGAAGGAAATCAAGTTCTACAAGGTTTCAGCCTTCAATTTCTAGGTGCCGGGCAGCTTTTTAAATTGTGTGGTCACAAATCAATAATTGTGAGGTGTATTCAGAATGAAAGCCAATAAGTTTGTTACGACCATTGCCACGATAGCATTCCTCAATTCATCCATCCCGGCAGTTCCGCTGCACGTATTCGCTTCGAAACTGCTGCAGCCCGGCAAGCACTCGCTCATGCAGGATGCGCCGCAAAAGAAAGCTGCAAAACCGCGGCAGGATGGCGAGAATAAGAAACAGGCGGAGCCCGCGCCCTTCAAGAATCTCAAGCAAACAGTCGCCAAAGCGAAACTCTCAAATGGGGATTGGGCGGTCATCACCACGACCCGCGCGGCTGCGAATTCCTGGCTGGTCCAGAACAAAAACAGGTTCTTCAACTGGAAAAACACCGAGCTTCTCCCCTGCAACCCTCTTCCCACCATCGTGGTTGGGCAGTATTGGGGGGTTGATGAGGGCAGGCAGTCGATATATTTCGGCGGCTGGCTGAACATGCCGAAAAAAAGCCTCGGCGAGGATTTCTTTTCGAACAACGACCTTTCCGCGGCTGAGATAACCTCCATCAAGAAAATATCGAACGGCGACGTCTGCTCGGTATATTACCTCGACCGCAGCGGGAGGAATTCCGTCAATGTGCGCAGCGGGAGCGTCAGTTTCGGCTATTGGCAGGGTTATGCGAGCATAATCGTCAAAGACCCGAGTTTCGGCACCACGGGCATCGCCCTCAACGACATTCTCTACCTGGAGAAGAATTGAGTGCGGGTTCCGGCATTCGATTACTGATGCGCAGATACGCCGGCACGCCCGCACAATTCCTGATTCCGCTGGCGGCTGCTTTATATTTTCCAGCAGAGTTTCCCTCGCATGCCAAATTGCCTGTCCTGCGGCGCAGGGATTGACGAATACGATTCAGGCTACTACTCAAGAAGCATGCTCTGCATCCCCTGCTACACTGCGAAGATGTCGGAAGTGCCGATGGCGAACTGCGGCAAATGCGGCATGCGCATACGGAGGGACGACGCGCGCTCTCGTGGGGGCGGCATTTACTGCAACTACTGCTTCTCCGAGCTTGACCGCGTGGAGCGCCTCCCGAAATGCGAGGATTGCGAACGCAGGATTGAAAGCTGGCAGAAATCAATCAAGAGCGCGGAGGGCAGGTTTTACCACGCTGAATGCGCGCAGAAGATGAAAGACAAGCGCGTGATGGCGGTCTGCTCGTTTTGCGGCACGGCAACCGACCGCTTCAGGCTCTCCCGCGAGGGGAAAGTCATGTGCTCGCGATGCAGCGCCAGGGAGGCGCGCCCGCACGCCTCGAGCCCGAACAACACGCTTCCTGCCCGCGAGCACCGCCCGCTTCTCGCATCATTCATCGACCGCATCGGGCAGATGATCGGGTAGTCGCCGTCAAAACCCCACTGATTTTAAACTCCTCGTCCAAATAAGCTCATGGTCGCGAAGTTGCTCGTCAGCCAGAATTCTTCCTATCTTTTCCCAGCCAATATTGAGTTGAAGAGCTTCCCGGACAAGGAGTCGCACATATTCATTCACGACCTCGAATCGTGCCGCGGGCAGGACGTGCAGGTGCTGCACCGGTGCTATCCGCGGCAGGACAGCTCGCTTCTCCAGCTCCTTCTCATCGGAAAGACGGTCGCAAAGGTGGCGAACCGCGTCGAGGCGATAATCCCCTACCTTCCTTATGCGAGGCAGGACAAGATTTGGAAGCCCGGCGAGCCGCTCTCATCCGAGGCGGTCTGCGAAATGATTGCCTGCGCGGGCTTCTCGTCCATCGCCACGTTCGACTGCCATTTCCTGAAAAAGCCCGGCGAGGCGACGTACGGCGGGATAAGGATGCGCAACTTCACGCTCTCCGAGCAGCTCGTCAATTATTTCAAGTCGAAAAATCCCGACGCGCTTTTCATAAGCCCTGACCAGGGCGCAAGCTACATCGTCTCCGACGCGGGCGGCAAGAGCATGGTGAAAGTCAGGGGCGAGTATCTGAACCACCGCAAGCGCGCGGCGCGCCCTGTGGCGTCCCTCAAGGCGGATTTCGACGTCAAAGGCAGGGACGTGGTCATGCTCGACGACATGGTTGCCGGCGGCGGCACGATGATTCGCGCCACGCGCGCGGTCCTGGCTGCAGGCGCGAAGTCGGTTTCCTGCGGCTGCACGCACGGGCTTTTCCTCGGCAACGCCTATACCAAGATGCAGGAGGCCGGCGCAGAGGAGATAATCGCATCCAACACAATTGCATCGGAAGCGTCCAAAATCGACATCATGGACAAGATGAAACACAGCATACTGGGCAGCTTCTGATTGTCGCATATTCCGTTCATGGGCGGCGCGCTTTCCCTCCAACGGGTGCTCTCAGGCGAGCTTTCGCGCAGGAATTTCCTTACCCGCCCGCCCGAGCCTTCCCCTGAAATGCTTCTCTCCCAGCCGTCCGGCTCGGTTTTCATCGGCAAGACAAAGCTCCTGTCAGTGCCGTTTTTCTGGGGCCCGAAAAAGCTCGTCAATCCGCACCTGTGCGTGGCGGGCATCACCGGCTCGGGCAAATCCTATTTCATAAAGACGTTCATCACCCGCGCCAACATCGTCATGGGCTCAAACGCGCTCATACTCGACTGGGCGGGCGAATACTGCGACTGGGTGCGCGCGGCAGGCGGGCGGGTAATCTCGTTCGGGCAGGAGGGAATCAACCTTCTCGAGCTCGGCGGCGCATCCCCTCACAACCGCTCGCGGCAGGTTCTCGAAGCGCTCGAGCTTCTCGCGGAGCTCCCGAAAAATTCCCCGCAGGCGCGCCTGACCGAGGAGGCTTTGGAGCAGGCTTACGGGTCCAAGGGATTCGCAATCAACAAGCCGGCGCACTCGGGCAAAAAAGCCCCGACGTTGCAGGACGTGCACAGGCTTCTTCTCGCGCGCTCAAAGTCGAAAAAAGACGCCGCAGTTTCGCAGGATTCGTCCGAAGCCGCGCGGCGAATACGGAACCTCCTCCTCTCATCCGGAAAGTCCTTCACTGTTTCCACGTTCCCGCTCTCCTCCCTTCTGTCGGGGCTGGTTTGCGTGGACTTGCACTCGCTTCCAAGCGAAAGCCTGCGCAGCATCGCCGGGCTTGCCATATTGCAGTTCGTGAAGGAGCGGATGCGGGCAGGGGAATATTCTGCGACGCCGCTGCCGAAGCTCTTCGTGGTGGTGGACGAGGCATGGAAAATCGCGTCCGACGGGAATTCCGAGGTTGCGACGATCGTGCGCGAGGGGCGCAAGTACGGCTTCTCCCTCATAGTCGCCTCGCAGAACCCGACCGACGTGCACAGGAGCATATTCTCAAGCGCGGGCACTGTGATGTGCTTCCGCCTCACCCTCTCCTCCGAGCGCGAATACGTGCGCTCCTCGCTTTCCTATTCGGATTATTTCGAGGAGCAGTCCCATTCGCTGTCAGTCGGGCAGGCGCTGGTGCATCTCGAATTTTCGCGCCACCAAGCCTGCCCGCGCGATTTCATCATATCCAAAATCGAGGGCGAGGAGCTTCTCGAAACATGCACGATACGGGGTGGAAAAATGGTGCTTGAGCTTGAGAAAAGCGAGCTTTCCCGCAAGCTGTTGTCATTCGGGCTGACGGACAGGCAGTCCGCCGAGGTATTCTCCGAATTCGAGCGGAAGAACTATTCAGTGGAGGCGCAGAAATTCGCCGCCATGCTCGAAAAAATGGGGCACGGCAAAAGCGCAGTAGTTTCCCTGCTGCGCGACCTGGGCGCGTCCGAGCGCGAGCTTCTGTCGGTTTTCTCCGAAGGCAAGGGCAGGGGGGAGAAAGGCGCGCTTGAAGCCGAGGTTTCCCTCCGCGATGAAGGCAGAAGCAAAAAATAGGCAAGGTGCGCACTATGGTTTCCAAAAACACGATTCAGGTGGCAAAAGCCGAAAAAGCCGGCAAGGGCAAGACCGAAATAATCGGAATGTCATTCGCGTTCCGGGTGGCAAAGGGCTGGAAAGGGGCAATCGCGCAATTCTCGCGCCTTGGCTTCGATTCAATCTCGTCTTCGCAGGGCGGCGTGCGCCTGCGCAAGGTGCAGTCCCACGACCTTCTTGGGAACCCCCATCTGTTCGTGGAAATAAAGCTTCACAAAAACGGCGCGGAATTGCGCTACTCATGCCCGCCGGAATCCGACGCGAAAATCCGGCGGGCGCAGGCGTGCCTCATGCTGATGCGCGCGGCTTACCTGCTGCCGGACACATATTTCGAGGCGAAATCGCTGTCGGAACTCCTGCTGCCTTCGCTTGAGCAGGCGTGTTCGGCAATGCCGGTTCAATACGAGTCGCTCTCCAAGAGCCGCGCAGACCTTGCGGACGAGCTTGCAGAGGTGGTGTCGCAGAACCGCCGCCTTCTCAAGGCTGCGGAGGAAAGCGCCGGCACCTGTGCGTCCCTCGAACAAAAATGCAAGTCCCTCTCCGAGCGGCTGGCGCAGCTTGAGGCAGTTCCCCCAAGCGCAATAGACGAGATGATACTGGACTGGCTCTCCACGCACAGAGGCTCGCTGAACCTCGCGCTGTTCTCGAAAGCCAACAATGTGCCTGTTGCAAGATGCGAAGAGCGGCTCGCGCTGCTTTTGAAAAAAGGCGCGATACGCCGCGTGTCAGGCGCGTTTTCCGTGGATGGCGGGGCGGAGACGGGCAGGGAGTTCCAAGTACGGGCAAGCGCGCTATCGGGCCTGAAAAAAGCGATACTCGGGCAAAGATAACCTGCGCAGATGGCTAATCATCCTTCGACAAAATATAGCAAGCCCCTATCATAAGCGCGGACGCCAGGGCAAGCGGAAGGACGTATTCCTGATTCTTCGGGGAAACAAAAAGCCTGAAATCTCCGCGCGGTATGCCCTGCACGCTGACCATTCTCCTATCAGCATCGACTTCCGCAGTGCACCTGTTGCCGGAAACAGCGCACTCGTTCAGCGGCGGCACCACTGCGAAGAACGCGATCGAACAGGAATCGGCGTTGCACGTGCCTGTGAAAGTTGCGCGGTCAAACCGGACAGAGTAGCCTGTGATGTCCGCTCCCTGTGCGAAAAACACCTCCCCCCGCTCCCCGTCCTTGAGCATAAACAGCCTGTCCCCTCCTGCAAGAGGCATTTCCTCGAATCGCAAGTCTCCCTTCAGGGCAAGATATTCTTCGTATCTTGGCACCGTGCTTGCGCGGTTCTTCTCAAGGGCATGCTTGGTCGAGCCCAAAACCACATATCTTAGGCGGTAATCCCGCATCCGCTGCGCAAGCGAATCCGGCGAGCCGAAATCAACGACATATGTGCCCTGCAAGTTGCGCTCGTAAACAGGATACTGCGAGCTTCTGCTCTCCGCGATGAAAAACAGCCTTTCGCTTCCGGCAATCGCGTATGCCTGCTGCTGTGAAACGTAGTCCTGCGCAGAATCCATGGAGCCGACCGTGCGCACGTAGAATTCCGTGCTGGTTGCCGACACCGCGAAAAACACTGCGGCGGCAGGCAGGAAAACTGCCATCACAAGAGCGCCTCCGTATGTTACCTTGTCCCACTTCCTCGCAACCGACACGCGCTCATACGCGCCGATGAACAATCTCCAAAGGAAATAGGCGCCCATTCCGGCAAGCAAAAACGCGGGCAGGAAAAACGAGGGCATGAAGCGGATTCCATCCACGAACGGGGCAAGGCGGTTCACCTGCGGGCTCGTGGTGAACAGCAGCACAAGAACCGCGCCGCCCGCGAGAAGCAGGAGGCGCAAGTCGCGGTTTTTGTGTGCCTCCCACATGCCAGCGAGGAAAAGAAACGGCAGGACGAGATAGCCGCTTTGCAGCACGGCGACAACCCATGTCCCCTCTCCGCTGATATTCGCCCCGCCAAGCGCACCATATTTCCCCGCGTTTATTGTTGACATGAAGGGAAGTGCATTCCACAACACCGCGCACAGCAGACAAATGGCAAGAAGGGCAATTCGCCGGAAGTCCATCCTCGCAAGTGCGGGAATGGCTGCGACAAACGCGAGGATGCCCAGCGCCACGATTATCCGCTGGTTGGACAGGAAGGCGAGCATGAAAAACAGCGTCGCATAAACCAGCGCGCCCCGCTTTTTCTCCGCGGCGTATTCATACGCGTAGAAGAAAAACAAGAGCGAGAGGTAGGTGGCAAGCGAGTGTGCGGTCATGCCGTATAAAAACAGATCAGGCCCCCCGCCTGTCAGGAGACCTGTCACAGGGAAGCAAAGGTAAAGCAGCGATGCCGCAGCAAAGACGGCATCATTCCCGCGTGCAAGCTTCCTCGAAAACAGGTAGAAAATCGCCACGGGGAAGAAGAACAGCGCAATCTGCCAGAGCTTGTATGCGTATTCCGGCGGCGTTCCGAATGCAAGGTTCAGCATGGCGGGCGGGAGCACGGAGAGAAATGTATATCCAGCATAAGGCCATTCGAGCCGCGAGAGGTATTCAGGAAGTACTCTCGCCCGGTTGAGGTGGAATGGCGCGTCGGTGCCATATACTGATGAAGGAATTTGCGTGTTCGGAACCGATTTCCACCCGCCGGCTATTCTGATTCCGACTTCCGGCTGTATCGTTGTCCCGTAAAGGTTGTCCACAAATGCGATGTTTATCCTGCTCTTGCCCGCAGTGGCGTTCTCCCTGCCGGCTTTTGGCGCGGTTTTTGCAACCACATGCAGCGCGCCCTCCTGCGCTTTTGCAAACTTGTATGGCGCGTTGCCCGCGCACGGGCTGCAAATCTCCTGTCCGTTTATCGAAAGGGACAGGATGTCCACTTCGCCAGATAACGACACGCCGGTCGCCTTTCCTCCTCCTTCAAATGAAGCGATGGCGCTCCCCGCCTCTGCTCCGGTAGGCAGGGTTATCTCATCTGATTTAGCAAAGGCAAATGCCGGTGCCGCGGTTCCGTCAAGACAATTGCCAGAAACCGTTGCCAATGATTGTTGGAACTGGTAATCCTGCTCGAAAACACCAAGCTGTATCGCAAGCACCGCGCAAAGCGCAAGGACAAGGAAAACAAGGAACCGCCCACCCGCCAGCTTGGCCGGATTCCTGTCAGTATTCCGTATGGAAAGCAAAGGGGGGCCCTTCACGGTTTTTCTCGAGCGCACGGCAACTGATTGCAGTTCCGCCCTGCGCGATGCAGGAGGTTTCCGGCGCGCGCCATCCCGCGCACTATGCCTGGCGTGCCGCAACCTAGCCATCAATTCCCCTTTTTTTCAAAATAGCCTCAAGCGTGTAGAGGTTGATGCCGATGAGTATCATGACCATCCCACCAATGCCCGTGAAGAGGGTCAAAAGCGCCGAGCCGACCGGCAGCACGCCGCTTGCGTAGAACGTGTCCACGACCCACAATCCAAGAAGCGCGGAGCAGAGCAGGAGCGCGGCGCCCGCCAAGCCGAAGAAGAACAGCGGTTTTCTCAGTGCGATTGCCTGCACGAGATAAGCGAACAGCCCCGCGCCCTGCGAAAGGGCGCCGCCAACCTCTTCCTTGTAATAGCGCACGTGCACAGGAACCTCAACAACCTTCAATCCAGCCCTAATTGCCGATGAAAGCATCTCGGTTCCGCCCGCATAACTGTTCTCGGAAACCTTCATTTTCAGCGCGGCTTTTTTCGAAAAGGAGCGGAAGCCGCATTGGAAATCCACGTCATTTTTCTGGGTTTCCATTTTCGCAAGCCCGTTAAGGAGTGCCACGCCTTCCTTCCGATAGGAGGGCTGCCCGACGAATTTTCCGGCAAAGCGCGAACCGACGGCAACGTCCGCCCTGCCATCAACCACTGGTTTTGCGATGAGCGGTATTTCCGACGGGTCATGCTGGTAGTCTCCATCCATTATCACAAAAGCTTCCGCGCCTGACAGCCGCGCCGATTCCAGAATCGTGCGCAGCGCGGCTCCATACCCTCGATTGGTGCCGTGCCCTATGACCTTTGCGCCCGCAGAAATGGCAACATGCATCGTCCTGTCTGCCGAGCCGTCGTCAACCACGATTACCCTGCCGTATTTTTTCGCCTGCAGGACAACCGAGCCGATGCTGCGCTCCTCGTTGTAAGCGGGAATGTAAATAGCGAGTTTGCCCCCCATCGAATCCCTAACGCACTGCGGGTTTATTTGCTTATTTCTTTTTCACTGGAGCCTTCTTTTTTGCCCCTGATGCGGCGGATTTCGCTTTCGGCTTTGCCGCGGGTTTCGAAGGCTGCGCCGGAGCCGAAGTTGGCGCGGATGCAGATTTTGTTGCAGCCGCCACAGGTTTTGTCACGGTTGCAGCAGTGCCGCCAGCCGCAATCTTCGTTGCAGTTGCCGTGGTGGTTGCCGCCGCGGCTTTCGCAGGAGCCGCCCTCGGCGCGGCCGCCGGAGCCTCGGTTGTCGCACCCTGATACTTGCAGGATGCGTTCGGGCAGATTTCAAAGGCTTTTTTCCCGCCGACAAACCCCTTGATTATGGGTGCGCCGCAAAGCGGGCACGCCATGCCCGCGCCAATCGCCTTGACGCCCATGGGGATGGAATAGGTGTTCGTGCAGGCAGGGTAATTTCCGCAGCCTATGAACTGCCTGCCTGTTTTCATCTTGATTATGCGCATGTTGCCGTCCTTGCATTTCGGGCAGATGCCAAGCTCCGATTCGCCCGCATCCTTGCGCCGCAGGCCCGACAGGAGCCCGAGCCCGATTTCACGCTCGTGCCCCTCGAACTTCGAGAGTATCTTGTTCAAGACAGCCTTGCCGTTGTCAATCGCCTTCTTTTCATTCTCACCGTCGCGTATCTTTTCCATGTCATCTTCTATATTGTGAGTCAGCTCGTCATCCAGTATTTCCGGCGCGGCTGTGGAAAGAAGGTCGAACACGGCGATTCCGAACGTGGTCGCAGCAATGCTCTTGCCATCCACATACCCTCTCCTGAAAAGCGTGTCCACAATCGCCGCGCGCGTCGCCTTTGTCCCAAGCCCGCGCTTTTCAAGCTCGGAGATGATGGATGCTGCCGTGTATCTTTTCGGCGGCTGCGTCTTTTTCTCGTCTATCTTGAAGTTCGTAAGCGGAACGGATTCCCCCTCTGAAAATTCGGGGAGAGTCACTTCCTCAAGCTTCACGTAAGGAGCGTATATCTCGAACCATCCCTGCTTCACCGTGCGGTTGCCCGAAGCGGAATATTTCTCCTTGCCTGACGCGACCAGCACTTTTTGCGATTCGCGCGTAGCCGGCTCGGCAAAGCACGATAGGAACCTCTTCACTATCAGGTCGTAGAGCTTCGCCTCGCGCTCACCCATGCCGCCGGACTGCCCAGTGGGGTGTATTGCCGGGTGGGCAGGGTCGTCCTTCTTCCCCTCAAGAGGGGCTGTCTTGCCTGCCGCAAGCAGTTTTTTCGCGTGCGGCGCATAAGTGGGCTGCTTTGCCAGCCCCTCCATTATCTTCTTCAGGTTGAGTTTTGCCGGAAGCTTCTGCGAGCTTGTGCGCGGGTATGAAATCAGCGCGCCTTCGTAAAGAGTCTGCGCAAGTTCCAGCGTGAATTTCGGGTCAAAACCAAGCGCGCGGTGCGCCTCCACCTGCAGGCTGGTGAGGTCGAACGGCGGCGCGGGGGGCTGGAGGTATTCCTTCCTCTCCAGCTTCTGCGCGATTCCCGGGCTTGCCGAAGCAGCAAGCGCGGCGTCTGCTTCCTCCTTTTTCACGTACCTGCCGTGCGTATTTTCGAATTCTATGCCCTTGCCCATGCAGGACAATTCCCAATAGGGCTGCGAAACAAAAGCGGAAATTTCCTTCTCCTTTCTGGCGAGAATCGAAAGCGCGGGCCCCTGCACCCTGCCTATGCTCATTACCTGCCTGCCGCCCGCCTGCCTTAAGCAAGCCATGAGCGCGCGGCTTAGGTTTATGCCATAATACCAGTCGAGTATGTGGCGCGCCTCGCCAGCGAGCGCGTTTTCCAAGTCCAGCCCGCCCCGCTCCATCCACGCGGTTTCCAAATCCTCGCTTGTGAGTGTGGAGAACTTCATGCGGCTGCCCTTCTCGCTATTGCAGGCGAATCGCAGCACGTTGTAGCCGATAAGGCTCCCTTCAGTGTCAAAGTCGCAGGCAAGCACGTATTCGTCCGCGTCCTTTGCCAGCTTTTTTATAGCGTCAAGATACGGTTTTTGGTAGCCGGCGTCCTTCTCGACTTCGGACGTGGGCGCCCACTCGACGTCAAAAACAGGGTATTTCCAGCCCTTGCCAATCTGCCTGAGGGTGTAAAGATGACCGACAGCCGAGACGACAACGACCTGCTCGCCGTCCCGCTCGGCTTCCCAATAGCCGACTCCGCCGGCGTTCTTGCGCACAGCTTTCCCATCCGCGATAGCCGCGGCTATCTTTTCCGCGGCATTCGGCTTTTCGCAGATGACGAGCTTCATGTTCCGGCTTATGCCGCCAAGGGTTTTATATTCCCCTGCGAGTGTCCTGCCGGTGCGGTTTGCCTCTGCCTTCAGATAGGATTTTATTCATGGGAGCGGAATTAGGCACGGGTGGTGCGATGAAAGGGCAGCTTTCAGTCGAAATGCTCGTCGTCTTGGTGGTTATTCTGGGAGTTGTCGCGCTCGTGGCATCTGTTCTCATGGACAGCGCGAACAAGGCGGCAACGCAGGCAAACGCCCGCGCGAATGCGACAATCGGCGAGTGCAAGCCGAATCTGGAATCATGCAGCGCAAACTCAGAATGCTGCTCTTACCGCTGCTCAGCAAATGGCGAGTGCATCTCGTCGTCCGCCATCAGCCCATAGGGTAATTCCGTGGGGGCACGCACACCATCCGCTTCCTCCTTTGCAAAAGCCCAGATTTCCCTCGAAGCGCTCATGCTTTTCGCGCTTTTCCTCGCCATGCTTGCGATAGTGCTTGCAAGCTCCTCTCAAATACGCGGCATGGCGCAGAACAGGACCGATGCGGCGATTTCGCAGCAGGCGTTCAACGACTTTTCCTCCAAGGCAGGGCGCGCGTGCGCGCTTGGGGATGGGAACGTGCGCGTGTTTTCCACGCAGGGCGCGGCGTCAATCTCCGGCACTGGAAGCAAGTCGCTTGTTTTCACCATGCTCAATATTACACACAATCTTGAGCTGCCTTGCGATATCGGCGGCTTGCCTGCCTCTCCCTCAAACTCCTTCACAATAGAAAACAAGGGCGGAACAATCGAAATAACCTAGGCAAGCTCCCTGAGAAGTTTTCTGCACTCTTCCTCTTTCGTGCCGTCAATCATAATAGTCCGGACTCCCGCCGCCTCGCCCGCCATCCTGTCCTCCTCGTTGTCGCCGATGAAAATCGCTTCGGACGGCTTCACATGCAGCTTGGCAAGCGCGAGATTTATCATCCCCGGATCGGGTTTCGCAGGCGCATCCGCGCTTGTCACTATCGCGACAAAGCGGTCGGCAATGCCCAGCATTTCAAGCACAGGGATTGCGCTTGATTTCCTGTTCGACGCCGCCGCAAGGTAATATTTCTTCGCAAGCTCCGGCACCGCCCTTGCAAGCTGCGTCGGCTTGACAATGAATAGATTTTTCTGCGTGATGACGGACAGCCTCCTCAGCATCTTCGCAAGCAGTTCCCTGTCCTGTGATAGCGTCGGCACAAGCGCAATCAGCACGGAGTCCGCGCTGTGCGCTGTTGACATGCCCCTGACTTTTTCAGGCGGAACATTCTGCCCGAACTCCGCGAGAAGCGATATGGTATTCTGCACCACAGCCTCGCGCGAGTCTGCAAGAACGCCGTCAATGTCGAAGATAATCGCCTTTACTGCCATTGAATCATCCGGTTCTTTTCAGCTTCGCGGTCCCTGCACAGAAGCACGACTCGCGAAGGGATATGCGCGTCCGAAACAATATAACCGGACAGCTTCGCAAGCCTTTCCGCAAGCTTTTCTATCTCATCCGTTTCAAGCATGTCTCCCGCGCTCAAGCCGCGCCCCTTTCCCCTTGCCCCGCCGACAAAAACCATGCTTTTTACCTCGACATAATGCGGCTGCGCGATTCTTATCTGTGCAGCATACCCTTCCAAATCCGAATCATTCAATCCGCGCGCAATGGTCATACGAAGCACTGTTCTCGTCCTCTTCCCGATTTCCGGCATCAGTTCCAGCATGCGCAGGTACTTTTTCCACAATCCCGCGGAAACCGGGCGAATCGCGCTATTGTAGACTTGCTCGTTTGGCGCAACCATGGAAACATAGAATTGCGTCGGCAACGTTTTCCACTTCTCCACCCTCTCGGGAAAAGTGCCGTTCGTCACAAGGAAAGTCGTCATGCCCTTTTTATGGAAAGTTTCCAGCAGCTTCTCAAGGTGCGGATACATGGTCGGCTCGCCCGTAAGCGACAAGGCAACGTGCTTGGGGGAATTCGCCTCAGCATACAATTTCTTCGCCACCTTCGGGTTTCCTCCGAAGCCGGATACAATGTCTTTCTGCGCGGCAATGAGCCAGTCCGCGATTTTTTCCGGCTCGTCCCACTTGAATTTCCTGCCAGGCATATCGTCGAATTTCATTTTCTTCTCGGGCATCATGCGCCAGCAGAAAACGCAGGCGTGGTTGCAGAACAGGAGCACGGGCGTGCACTGCAGGCAGCGGTGCGAGGCTATCCCGTAAAATTTATTCTTGTAGCAGCCGTCTCCGCCCTTCAGGGCAACATCCGCCCAATGGCATATTTTCACAGCCGAGTGCTCTCCCGCAATATGGTATTTTTGCTTTACCAGCGCCAGAAGGAGCCCGTCCGGTATTGTCTTGTTCTCCAAGCGCACGCGCCGGTAGTATTTCCCCTTCTCAATCTGCTGCCTGCGCCGAGCCATGCCGCTCCCCTACTTTTTCTTCTTCACCGAAAACACGTAGACAAGGGCCGCCATGGCGATGCAAATCAGCCCGACCGCCGGCAGCAGCTGGACAAACCACACCGAAGGCGAATCGACGCTCTCACCGAGAAGCATCACGAGGACCCACGGGGCAACAACCGATGCCAGCAGTAAAATTATGCCAATCGCGGCAAGCGCAATTGCCAGAAAAAGTTCCTCAAGCATGCGTATCCCGGATGCATTTCTCCAGCCCGTTATTTAAACTGTCGCCTGCGCAACATATTTTACCAACACGGCTTTCCGCTGGCGTTTTTTCATAAGCACGCGGAGAGGTGGCAATATGGCAATACAAATCGATTTCGTTCCCAAGAAAAAATCGCTCACGGTGTCGCAGCCCGAATCGGTCTCCTCGCTTGTCAACGGGCACTACGGCTACATGAAAAAGGGCACCATACACCTTTTCCCAGAGGAAGCGCTCTATCTCATGGACATAAGAAACGCGCGCTGCCACGACTCTCATCTCAACGAATACAAGTTCAACGACGTGGCAAAGCACTTCCCGCGCAAGAAGCAGATGGCATGCTACTTCACCTACAAGGACTGGCGCGACCGCGGATTGATTGCGCGGCAAGTATCTGAAATCTGCGAGAAATACGGCAGGAACAGCTCGAAGAAATATCCCGGCGGCGAATTGTCGCTTGACCGTTACTCGCTCCAAGGAAGATTCTATTCCGACGACCTCTGGACAATCATTGACGATGAAGTTGTGGGCAAGGACCTCTACGACCGCTACTGGTTCGGGCAGTTCGGCTCCTACAAGGCAGAGCAGCGCGGCAAGCTCTCAAAACTTGACGCCTACGAAACCCTTTTCCTCATGCGCCACGCGGGCATGCGGTTACAGAACGCGGACGAGAAGCAGATTGTGGCGGCCGCGAAAAAGCGGCACAAGTTCTTCAACGAGCTTTACGACGTTTACGAGGACTGGCGCTTGCACGGTTTTGTCCTGAAGACAGGCTTCAAGTTCGGCACGCACTTCCGCCTTTACTTCCCCGGCGCATCCCCTGTGCGCGCGAACGCGGAATGGATTCACAGCAAGCACGTGATACACTGCTTCCCGCGCGCCTCCAAGCTCCTGATTTCCGAGTGGGCGCGCGCAATCCGCGTGGCGCACTCCGTGAAAAAGACGTTCGTGCTTGCCATCCCCGGTGTTCCGAAAAAGGCAAAAGCTGCGAAGGCGAAATCAAAAGCCGGCGACCTTCACACCACGCTTGACTTCCTGCTCTACCACCGCCTGCACGGCGGGATTGAAAACCCGAAAACAGGCAAGCCGAAATACCTCGTGCTCTCGCTTTCGGAAGAGGAATACATCGGCGGCGAGGAGCTTGCAGACGCAATCTCGCAATGCAAGCGCATAGGCATCGAGCTTCTTCTCGCGATTTGCGACAGGGAAACTTCTGTCACATACTACGCAGTGAAGAGGATTGAGGTTCCGGGCAGCAAGTACGAATACTACGAAATAGAATGGGAGCAGCCCTAGTCGCGCCTGTTCGGGTAGTCTTCGCGCTTTACGACGCCCGGAATCAGACACTTCTCAATCGCGTCTTCAAGCGGATATAGCTTCAGGAATTCTCCAAGCTTGGCAGTGTCAATCGCCCTTGGGTCGCGAACAGTATTTCCGTAAGAATCGAGCGGCTCGAAGAAAACGTGCAAACGCCTGTCATTATCAGGAAGGCCATAATATTCGAAGTGGACGCCGGTAAACGCACCCAGTTCCCTTGCAACTTTCGCTTCACCTATCTCCAGCAATCTGTGTTCTCCCCGCCTGCCTATTTCCGAATCTATCCTGCCCAGCGGCTTGTACGGCTGTTCGGAATAGCTGATGGAAACCGTGCTTCCGGCAAGCGTGTGCTCCTGCCACGTGGAAACGTCCGAGTCGCTGCGATAACCTCGTTCAGAAAGAGCCAGCTTCATTTCCGTGTCTATATCCATCCACGCGTCCTGCCTGTCTTTCGGCAGGACTGCCGCCAGATTATGAAATGCGAGGATATAATCTTTCAACGATGTGCCGGAGGACAGCTCGAAAGTCGGCGTTTCCTCACTCAGGACTTCCTTTATCAGGTTTTCAGCCGATTGGAACGTTGCAGGCCGGATATTCCGCTTCATTCCCATGAATAATTCCTCGGTCATCCGCACGCCCTCTATGTGGAGCGCATACACTTTCGCCGGCTTGTCGTTGTTGTCCACCTGGTACTTGAAGCCGTCCGTCCCTTCGGTGTCAAACACATCTGAGAAGTTTTCAGAGAATGCGCGCCTGATTGCGACCATCGTTTCCTTGTCAATCAACCCACCTGATTCAGCTTCAGCCAAAGTGCACTGGTAGGTTCGTCTTACGTCGCTCAATGAGGGAATTTTCAGCCCCTCGACGCACTGTTTGTATTTCTCGAAAATCTTGGCGGCTTTTGCCTTGGCTATGGTCTCGCGTATTACTGGAAGGAATTTGGCGTGCTGCGAGCCGGGCTGAACCTGCATGCTTTTTTCGTGATAAGAAGTGTTTATATACGTGTTGATTAGCCCGCCCCTTCCGACTTGGGCTCGCCGAATTTCTCGCGTATTATGCCAATCGCCCTTGCCTGCCTCATCTTCGAGCGTATCGCCCACGGCCTTCGCAAAAGCTCGACAGGGAGGGGGACGAAGAAAAGCGCGCCGTCAATCACCTGCTCCCTGACGGATTCGCGGTTGTAGGATGGCGCGGAGTTCCGCAGGAAAAAACCATCCTTCTTTTTGGACATCTGGACCAGCGTGTCCACCATCATCGCCTGCGCGAATTCCACCCACACGCCGATTTTCAGCACAGCCTTGCTCACGATTGTGCAGAGGATGAACAGTGCGACTTCCTTGGAGTTCGCGTCAAGGTGCACCTGCCCCGAAGCAGGCGTGAAGAGGTTGATTGCCCACGATGCCGCGTTGAGCGCCGGCTCGGAGATGGATGAAAAATAATTCAGGACGCCCGAAACGCCGCGCAGGACTGCATCTATTCGCGACTCGGCTCCAACACTCATTGCCCCGCTGGAATAGGTGATGGCGATTGCCACTGTTCCAAGATTCGCTGCCTCAAGCGCGTAATCCGTCTTCGTGAGGATGTTAGCGAGCATGAACCCGCCCCTGACGCCGAACTTTCCAAGCGTTTTTTTCTCGCAAACCGTAATCTTTTCGCGCATCCATCTTCCGGCGTTTTTCGGGCTCAACTCCATGAGCTTGTTCCTGAATGGCGAGCCCTGCGCAGGGCTGGCGACAGATGCATCTGGGAAGTCGATTTTCTCCTGCTTCCTGAAGCGGAACATGTGCCGGATATGGCACAACGTGTTTTTATGCGCTTTGCCAACAGACGGGAAGTCAGGCGGCTACTTCAGCTCTTTTTTGAGCTTTGCAATCAGCTTCTTGTTGCCGAGGTAAAGCGGAGTCCTCGAGTCCACGTTCTTGTCAAACGAGTCCAGAAGCGAGCCCTTGCCATCGAAGCTCGCGCCTCCAGCCTGCTCCCAGAGGAATGACATGGGCGCGCCCTCATACGCGAGCCTCAGCTTGCCCTTGGGGCATTTCTTTGTGGATGGGTAGGCGAAGATGCCGCCCCTGTGCAGTATCTGCGAGAAATCCGCGACGAACGTGCCGGAATACCTCACCTTCAGCCTCTCCTTCCTGAACAGGTTCTTGGCGAATTTCATGAATGACGGGCTCCAGTCAAGCGGGTCGCCGCCGATTCCGAACACCTCGCCCGGCTCAGGTACCTTCATATTCTCGGCAAGCAGGTAGAACTGCGCAGTGCCTGCGCCGTCGTAGTGCTTCACGAACTCATGTGTTCCCTTGCCCACCGTGTAGACGAAAGTGTTGACCGGCCCGAAAAGCTTGTAGAACGAGGCGACCAGCTTCCTGCCCTTCTGCGGCAAGTCGTCGCGGTATACGCCGATAATCGCGCCGAACGCGTTGTTGCTCACGATGTTCGAGGAGCCGTCCAGCGGGTCCATGGTGACGACAAACGGCGCGTCTTCATGAGCCGAGAGGGGCGTCTTCAGCTCCTCGGAATAAATCTTTCGCACCAGGCCGGTCTTCACAAGCTCGTCGCAGAAGTAGCCGTTCACCCACTCATCGAGCTTTGCGACTGCCTCGCCATACTTGTTTTTGTCGCCAATCGTGCCGCGAAGGTATTTCGGGAACCTGTGCTGCGCGTCAAGCGAGAGGTAGGCGAAGCTGTTGATGAGCTTGCGCAGGTCGGTGTCCACGCCGGACTGCTTAAGGTGCTGCGAAAGGGTAATCATTTCCGAAAAGTCCATAAAAGCGCCTCCCTATCCGTTGCATATTCGCTTGTCAGCCGAAGATGACTTTTTTGATGCCCTCGGTTATCTTGAGCGGGTTCTCGTTCTGCCAGACGTTCCTGCCGACCGCAAGCCCGCTTCCGTTGCCAGCCATTATGTCGCGCACCTTGGCGAGGAACTCCTCATCCGGCTGCTTGCTCCCTCCTGCGGAGATGACGCGGCACCGTCCCGCAGAGGCTGCAACCCACTTCATGGCGTCAATCGAGCCAGGGTAGTTGATTTTCACGACGTCAGCGCCAAGCTCCATGGCAACGCGCGCCGCGTATGCCACGGTGTCCTTGGATTTCTCGTCCTTGACGTGTTTTCCGCGCGGGTATGCCCACACCACGCAGGCAAGCCCGTAGTCGTGCGCCTCGCGCTCGATTTGCCCGAACTCCCGGAACATCTGCGCCTCCATAGGCGAGCCCACGTAAAGCGTGTAGCCGATTGCGTCTGCGCCCAAATCCACGGCTTCCTTGACCGAGGCAACAGGCGATGAGTAGCAGTCGTCCTTGGGGACAATATTCGTCCTTCCGTTGAGTTTGAGGACAAGGGGCACCTTGCCGGAATAGCACTCCTTGTAGAGCTTTGCCACGCCCTTTTGCAGGGCAAATCCCGTAAATCCGCCCTTGCACGCGATGTCGCAGACGTATTCAGGGTTGATGTTCTTGGCGTTGAAGTCAGTCGGCCCGTGCTCCATGCCTTGGTCCATTGCCAGTATGAGTATCTTGCCGTTTTTCACTATTTTTCCCAGGTGCGCTTCCTTTGCTTTCATAATATCCACCTCTATAGCGGAAAAAACGGGTTGAAAAGTTATAAAACGCACCCATGCCCGTCCCAAGCCGGATGGGGGCAAATGCCCGAAAATGGCGGGTTTCCGCCCTTTTCCCGCCGCGGCTCCTGCGAATGGCGCAGGGGTAGCATATTTTAAACCTTCTTCGAGAATATAGAGAAAAGCCCTTAGGCTACGGGCTCTTTCATGATTTATAAGGTATAGACGTGGCTGGCACGCACGGCCGCGCCTTTTCGGGTGCGTTTATGTATTTTGTATTGACATGCAAGGACAAGGTACGGCTTCCAGCGCAGCTCTTCGCCCTCAAGCTCGAGGACGCGCTGACGCAAATCCTGCGCGAGAAATACGAGCGCAGGGTTGACAAGGACGCCGGAGTCGTGCTCTCGCTTTGGAATGCAAAGCCGCAGGGCGACGGACTCGTAATCGCCGGCGACAACGCCGCTTATTACGAAGTCTCCTTCGACGTGCTCGCTTACCACCCCCTTGTCAACGAGGTAATCGAGACTGACGTGTCCGAAATAGTCGAGTTCGGCGCTTTCCTCTCTCTTGGCCCCATGGAAGGGCTTGTCCACCTCTCGCAGATTGCCAACGACTTTTTGACCTACAACAAGAAGACGCAGGCGTTCACCGGCAGGGAGAGCAAGAAGGTCTTCCGCAAGGGCGACCACGTGTTTGCCAAGATTTCAACGGTCAGCATGAAGAACAACATCCCCGAGACGAAAATCGGCCTGACAATGCGCCCTGACGGGCTGGGCAAGGACGAATGGCTGACTGCCCACAGCAAGCCCGCTGCGGCTGAAGAAGCCGGCGAGAAGAAGGAGAAAAAGAAGAAGGCGAAAGAGGAGAAAGCCTCCTGATAAGGTGCGTTTATGAAAGCTTGCACGAACTGCAGACTCATAGTCAACGAAGCCACGGAATGCCCGCAGTGCCACTCGCAGAACCTTACGGCGAAATTCATGGGGCAGCTCGTGGTGGTCGAGCCGGAGAAATCCGAAATAGGCAAGAAGCTGGACATCAAGATGCCCGGCAGGTACGCAATCAAGATTCAAGGGCAGTAATAAGGGGTTGAATGTTATGGCCAACAAAACAAGAGGAAGGGAGAGACTCACGACGTGCGATTCATGCGGAAGGACGATGCCTCGGGACAAGATGATAACCTTTAACAAGATGAACGTTTACTCGACCGAGTTGCGCACAGCGGAAGACGTCCGCACGACCACTCACACCGAGAACCACTACTGCATATCCTGCGCAAAGCACCGCAAGATTTTCGAGAAGCTCAAAGAGCGCGCCATCAGGCAGTCTGCCCGCGGCGAGCGCACCATGAGGCAGCAGCCGGAAAGCTGGAATTCCGGCAAGCGCTGGTAGGCGAAGAAGAGAAGTCCGGCTTTTGCTGAACTTCCCATATGGGGGTTACGCTATGGAAGAAAAGCTGACTTTTGAAGGGCGGGAATACACGGGCATCAGCTTCCCGCTTGGGAACGTCCCGCTTCTCATCGTGAAGGCGAAGCGCGGCTATGTCGCATGCACCTACGTTTCAAAGGACGCGGCTGAGAAGTTCGGCGACGTCGCGGCATTCGTCACCGGAGTGAAGACATTCGAGGACTTCTTCAAGGCGAAAATAAAGTTCTTCACGACCTGGGCTGACGACCTCGGAATCCGCGAGGGAATGTCGGTCAAGAAAGCGCTTGAGCTGATGGATCAGTAAATAAGCTCGCGTGCCAAGCGGCGCTTGTCAGTCCCTTCTTGCGGGGAAATTACCGCTTTTTTCCAACCCACGCACAAGCGAGCCTTCCACCGCTTCCTCGTACAATGCCCCTTTTTCTGCAAGAAGGCTGAATTTCGCGGAGTTGATTTGGCGCGGGTCGCGGACGGTCAATCCGTTCGCGTCGAGCGGCTCAAGAAGCGCTGGCACGTAAAACAGTGCAGGGCTGTTTCCAAAATGGCACGCAATAAAGTCCTCGAAAACCACCAATTCCCGCGCCAGCTTCGCCTCCTCAATCGACAGCTTGCCGGTTTCTATGCCAATCGGCATGTATGGGGAAACCATGTAATCGATTGTCGAGCCGATGAGCCTGTGCTCCTGCCATGTGAGGATGCTCCCGTTGCCGCGGTATCCTTTCGCGCGAAGCGCGTTGTCTATGAAAGAAGCCAGCTCACGCGCGGTTTTCTTCCAGCCGTCCGTGTAAGGCCAGAGATTGAACCCGCTCAATGACTTCATCCCCATCCCCACGCTGAACTGCCAGGACGGGCTTTTTGCATCGCACAGCTTGCATATGATTGCACCCATGCCCTCGACAAGAAGCCTGTCCGCCCTGCTTGAGTAAAGCGAGGTGAAACGGGCAAGTATCGCCTTTTTCGCATTGCCATTAATGGGGCCTATGCTTTTCAGAGCCGGATACATGTGCTAAAAAGTGTAGAGAAGGGTTTATATCGGAAATGCCGGAGCCGATTCCGCGAGCTGCCACGGCAGAGCACCGCGAAGCCGATGCAGCCGCAATTCCTACTTCTTTATCCTCGCAAGCGCCATTTTCGCGAGCTTCTTCCCGCTTTTCGATTTTATCTGCTCAAGCGCAGCATCGATGAACCTTTGCATGTGCTTGTTGCCCGCGTTCTGGTAATCAATCGCCTGGAACAACATGTCAAGCTTGTCCGCGTCTTTCGTAAGAATGGCAAGCCGCTCCCCTCTCAGAAGCGGGATTTCCTGCTCAAGATGCGTGCCTTCAAGCAGTTCCTTTTCCGCCCGCTCGTAATCCGCCTTTACATACTGCCTCTGCAACCGCGAAAGGTCGCCCACGCGCGACTCATGCAGGTCGTGGAGAAGCGCGCGGCGGATAAGCGCGGCTTCCTCTTTCTCGGGCAACCCCTCCATCCTCGCAAGCGCGAGTGCAATTATCGCTGCCCCGAAGGAATGGTCTGCAAGCGATTCGTGCGGCGCCTTTTCAATGAGCCATCCCATCCTCGGGAGCTTCTTGAGCGAAAGCGACTCGAAAATCAGGTCGAAAGTCTTCTGTTCGGATGGTTTTGCCATGCTAAGGTTGAACGGGCGGCAGAATAAAAAGAAGATGGCTTATTCCTCGAAAGAGGTTGGAAGGAGTTTCTTTGCTTTTGGCAGAAGCAGTGTGTCGGATTCCGCGCTGGTTTCAACATAGAGGGGCACGGGATAGCCGCGCTTCACTTCCGCAAAGATGCGCGTGTTTTCCCGCTCGCTCCTGATTTCCGAAAGAAGCCATCGTATTTTTCGCTCGAGGTTATCCGCTTTCGAATCGCGAGTCATGACATACAAGACCGCGGCAACGGTGGCGGATATTGCGACGATGCCAGCAGACACCCCGATTGCCGTGCTGTTTGTTGCGAAATAAACGGACGGCGCCAAAGCGATTGCTGCCATTATCGATACGCACCCTGCCACGATGCCGGCGCAGGCGAATTTCTTCACACCGTTTTTGATGACGAGGGCTTTCTTTTCAACTGATTCATGTTCCTTCACGTCAAGCAAAGAGAACGATTCCTTCAGGGCGTTGTGCGCGTCTTCAAGCGCGAGCTTCGCATCCTTTTTCTCGCTTTCGGTGTATGCCCCGTATTCGGCGCGCGCTTCGTAGTTGTGCGCCTTGCCGTAAGCGATAAGCTTGGCGTAAAACTCGTTTCGCTTGCCCTTTTCCAGAACCCGCACCAGTTTTTTCACATGGCGGGGCTGGAAGTCGTTTCTCCTGAGTGCGATTTCCATCACATTGGAAATAAGTGGTAGTATTTAAAAATATATGATAAAGGCAGCTAGCTTTTCTCCTCGTCAGCAGACTCGATTATCGAGAAGTTCTTTTCCACGATTTTCTTCACGTCCGTGGCAAGATAGCCGATTCTTATCAGGCGCGTCCTGCCCCTCTGCCCCGCGCCGGACTCAATCGTGGTGATAAGCCCGAGCATCTCAAGGTCGTTGAGGTATTCGCGGTACCATCTCGCCGAGCGGCGGGGCTTCCTGAACTTGCGGGCGACTTTCGAGTATTCCTCGTACACTTCGCCGGAAATCAGGAAGGAGTCGTCCTCCTCTCCCGCGCCTTCAGTCAGGCGGGTGTTCTTGCCCTTGTCAATCGAAAGGTTGGCAATCGCAAGGAGTACGAGCTGCTGGTGGTCGGGAAGCGTGGAAATCGCCTCGAACGCCACGTCGGATTCCACCGAGCGGCGGGCTTCCTCCACTTCCTTGTCCGTGATTTTCGAAATCCCCTTCTCATCGGCTATTTCGCCGGCTTTCTGGAGGAGCTTGAGCGCGTATCTTGCATCGCCGACATCCTGCCCGGTTATCGCCGCGGCTAGATTGATTGCCGAGTCGTCCACCACGTGCGGGCGGAACCCCATCTTCGCCCTCTGCGAGATTATCGCCTGCATCTGCGGCGGAGTGTATGACGCGAATATCATCTCGTTTTCGCAAAGCGAGGAGCGCGAGCGCTGCCCGAGCTTTTCCTTGAACGAGAGCTTGTTAGAGATGCCGATAATCGAAATCGAGCCCTGTTTCAGCTCGTCGTTGGCGCGCGTGAGGGTATAGAGCAGGTCATCGAGGTCCTTTACGGTATCAACCTCGTCAAGTATCACGATAAGCCGCCTGCCGGATGTCTCGACCTCAGCCATCATCTTCTCGTAGAGCATGGCAAGCCCGAAGCCCATGGAGTCAAGAGAGGGAAGGATATCCTTTGTTATCTTCTGAATGACGCGGTAGCGGGAGTTGAACATCTTGCAGTTCACGTATGAGGAAACGTAGGGCGCCTGTGCCGTTTGCCCGGCTTTGGCGTCGACCTTGCTGCCGTGCGGCGAGGGTTTGCCCTCTTCCTTGTATTCGCCCATCTTGCCAAGCACGTGCTTGACCGAGCAGGTCTTTCCCGTGCCGGTCTTGCCGTAGATGAACATGTTCCTCGGGCGCTCGCCCTTGAGGGCAGGAGACAGCCCGACCATTATCTTCTCGATTTCCTTGTCCCTGAACGGAAGGGTATCTGGGATGTAGTGCGGAGACAGGACGTTGCGGTCGGAAAAGACCGTGGGTTTTGAGAGTATTTCTGAAAATGACGGCATGAAAATCCCTGCCTGCTGCCTGCGGAACCTTGATGGGCTGTGCAATACTTAAAACGCTTGCTGGCTGGGCGCCGCACCCCATCAAATCAGGCAAAGCTGGCTTCTCCAACGTCGTTTTTCCCCCCACAAAAAGCCTTATTAAGATATACTCCGAATAACGTCACGACAGAAGCAATCGCTTGATACTAAAACCCGAGGTGGGAAGATGGGCATACTCGAAAAGATTACCAAAAGCATCGGCGTTTCCAAGGACATGAACCTTGAGGAATACATGAACACCGTTGAAATGGAGAACGTCGACGTGCTCCACGAGGCGGCTGACTTCTACGTCAAGCCCGTGGCTCTCGAATCCGAATCCGACGTGTCGGTCATCATGGACGAGCTCAAGGCAAAGAACATAGTGCTTCTCAACGTAACGCCCATGGCAAAGCAGCCCAACAAGCTCAAGCAGACAATCGACAACATCAAGATGTTCGTCATGAAAATCAACGGTGACATCGCGAGAATCGACAATGACAAGATTCTCCTGACTCCCTCAAAGGTCAAGATTGTCAAGAGCAGCAGGAAGAGATAATTTTTCCAAATTCCGGCTTTTTTTTGTTTGATTTTCCCAGCGTGAGCGCTATCCGAAGTCAAGCGTATTTCGGCGGCTCGCCCTTGTCTTCAAGCTCGCGCACAGCCCGCCTTGCCACCCCGAGGATGGAGGCGCACTCCTTGTCAGTCAGCATGGCTTTTCCCACCATTCTCCTGAAGGCGATTTTCACCTTGCGCGGGTTTCTCATGAGCTTGGCGTATCTTTCCACAAGAAGCGAGAATGCCTCGACGAGCCTCTCCTTTTCCTGCTCGCCAGCTGGCGTAAAACCGAGAACCGGCAAATCCGCCATTTCATAAAGCACGATTGAAACAGCGTGCGACAGGTTGAGTATCGGGTATTCCTTGTTCGTGGGAATGGTAACAAGCATGTCGCAGGCTGAAATGTCCTCCTCGCAAAGTCCCACTCCCTCGTTCCCGAAAACAAGCGCGACATTCCCCTCGGTGTGCTTCACCAGCGCCTTGCGAAGCTCCCTGACGGAAACCGGCGAGCGGAACGTCTCGCTCCAGTGCCTGTAAAGAACGCCGGTTGTTCCAACAGCGAATTTGCAGCCTTTTGTCGCCTCGGACAGGGATTTGCACACCTTCGCCCCCTCAAGCACATCCCGCGCGTGCTTGGAGAATTTCACGGCGTCAAATCCGAGCGGCTCGCACTTCGGGTTCACCAATCGAAGCTCGGAAAACCCGAAATTTTTCATGGCGCGGGCGACTGCCCCGAGGTTCTGCTCGTATTCCGTTTCGACCAAAACGACTCGGAACCTCTGGAGCGAGGGTATTTTTGCCATGCGATTGCCCATCGGCGAGCCTCCGCGCTGCACCCGTATTTTCGGCTTCTTTTTTTGCGTCATTTCAAGGTCGCCTCAATCAGTGCTATTTTTTCGAAGAAGAACGATTCTTCCATGAGTATCTGCGCAGGGCCTATGCGCTCTTCCAGTTCCCTCACGCTTTTCCTTATCCCGTCCCCAAGCGAAGTGGCGATGACCGCGGCTTTGCCCCCCAAAAACAGGTGGTTGCCCACTCCGTGCGAGAACTTGCGGAATGCCTCAAGTCCGCTCTCGCCGCCGTCGTAAGCCGTGTTCTCCTGCTCAAGCGCGAGCTTCTCCTCCCGCGTGGTGGGAAGATAGGGTGGGTTGAACAATACTGTATCGAATTTCCCCCTCACTTCCGAGAAAAGGTCTGATTCGTGGAAAACGGCATTTGTTATTCCGTTGAAACCGGCGTTTGCCGAAGCGCACCTTACTGCCGCAGGGTTGATGTCCACGCCGATTACGTCGTTTTTCCTGCTTGCCGCGGCGGCTGACAGCGCGGCAATCCCGCTCCCTGTTCCGATTTCAAGTATTTTGCCGGTTAGCGAGCTGGCGTACGTCGCGAGCATGAACGAGTCTTCCGCAGGCTGGTAGACAGTGGGGGCTATTTTCAGGCGCAGGGCGCCGAATGAAATTTCATGCATAGGCTTACCCGAACTCTATCCTGTCGCCTCGTGCGTCAGCATGAGGCGATAAATCGTCGAGCGGAGCGAAGACGATTGTGTCGCCTTCGCGCACCGCGCCTTTCCGAAGGACCTTCATTTGCACAAGGTCAATCACTGTCGAGCCCTGCGCGTATTTGCATTTCCCACCGTCAAGCACAAGGTCGGCAGCGCCGGCAATCTCCGGATTCACGCCGGTCAGCTCGGCTGCGCCTTTTTCGCCGGACAGATTCGCGCTAGTGCTCACAATCGGCACGCCCAATTCCTTTGCGACCTGCCGCATGAAATGGTGCTCGGGCACCCTCACGCCGACAGATAGCGTTTCCGAGACCGGAAGGGGCTTTTTGAGCTGCAAGACGAACGTGTAGGGGCCCGGCAGAAGCTCGTGGAGTATTTTCCCGTGCGCATGGGGCACGTCGCAGTATTTCCTGAGCATTTCAAAATTCGCCACAATGATTGACAGGGGCTTTTTTCCCTCGCGCTTTTTCACCGAGTAGACCTTTTCCACGGCTTTTTCGGAAGTGGCATCGCAGCCTATCCCGTAAAGCGTGTCAGTCGGATAGACAACAAGCCCGCCCGAGGAAACGACTGCCTTTGCCGATTCCTTCGCAGTGTCGTAATCAGAGGTTATCGAAAGGCGAAGGGGCATATGACGACCGACCGGAGGCACGCAAGCCCTAGACTTTTTTCTTTCCAGCCTCGTGGATGGCTTTGGCAAGTTCGGAGACCTTCTTTTTCACGTCGCCGCCCTTCTCAAGCGCTGTACCGACCTGCACGGCTCCCGCGCCCGCGGTTATCACTGCCGCTGCTTCGGCAGGCGTGCGCACGCCTCCCCCGACTATGTGCGGGATGGAGATTGACTTTGCCACTGCCGAGACCATCTCAAGGGGCATGTGCCCTTCCTTGGGGTTGCTTCCGCAGTCTGTAAGCACGAGCCTTGAGCCTGAAAGCTCCGCACCCATGGCAAGCGCAGCCGCAATCTGCGGCTTGTCGCGGGGGACCAAATTGACGTCTCCGACCCAGCCGACCGTGCCGCCGGGCGCAATCACGATGTAGCCAACAGGCAATGCTTCAATGCCCATCTTCTTTATCGACGGGGCTGCGAGCATCTGCGCCTGCGTTATCCAGTAGGGGTTGCGGCTGTTCAGAAGAGACATGAAGTAAATCGCGTCCGCGTATTTCGTGACAGTTGAAATGTTTCCTGGGAAAAGCACTACAGGCACGGATGACTTGTCCTTTATGCCCTTGGCAACCGCATCCAGAAGCTCGCCGTGCGCGCCCATGCTGCCGCCGATTAGGACAACGTCCGCTCCGGACTCGGATGACTGCACTCCAGCGCCGATGGCGTCCTTGGGGTCCTTGTAGTCCACAGGGTCGATTAGGGCAAAGAGAAGCCCTCCCTTGCGCGCAATGCCGTCCTTGATGTATTCCTCGATTTTGCCCATAAGAATCACGCCGTTTCTATCTGGAAGATGCCTAATTTAACCTTTGCTTTGCCGGCGGGAGCTAGTTGGATTTTGCAACGTCCCGAACGACCTGCGAATATCCAGTCAGGAAACTCACGTCAGCAGTGGCTGCGGCATACAGCGCGTCAGGCGCGCCAGATGAAACCGCTTCCGCATATTGCCCGTTGCAGGTGTTGAGATAGTCCGCAAGAAATTCCATTATCTGCCCGTTCGGCATGCCGATTGACGCGTTTTCCATTATCATCCGAACAACGCGCTTGGCGTAGTCTTCGGAAATGCCTATTGCCGCGCTCTTGTTTGCATATGGAACAATGTTTGATATGCCGCCGCACTTCATGGCTTCAAGCTCCCTGCGGGCAAGCTCGTTGCCGGCGAGAAGCTCTGCAAGACCGCCGATTGCTGAAATGATTTCCGGCGGAAGCCGCAGCCCGTCCTTGGATTTTGGCACGGACTGCCCGTAGATGACAAGCGCCGACGACTCAGCATATTCCCGTTGCATGCTGTCCTGAAACATTGCCTTTGATATTGCCAGCAGGCTGTGCGAGGCATCCTGAAGGTCGGCAATGCCGCGTTCGCTCATGCTGTTTTTCTGATTTTCCGTTGCCTCGCGCACTCTTGCAATAAGGGGCAGGTGTTTGTCCAGTATCTTGCTTTCGAATGATTTTGCAGCCTCGAGGTGCCCGAATGCGATTTCGCACTGGTTGGACGACAACTGCTCGGTAACATCACCCAGTCCAAGGAAGTATATCTTCGTCGCCGCGTTGGCGTGGGAGATGAAAAGCTTATGCGCGGAATCGCTCTTTTTCCTCTCACCCTCGAATTCATCGAGAAGCGTCCGCGCCTCGATTGCGAGGTTGCGCGCCTTGGCATCTGCGGGAAGGAGTTCATTCGCAAGGAAGAGGGCGCTTTCCGACAGGTAATTGAAGTCCGCCCTTGCTTTCGAAATTTTCGACCGTGCCCAGGCAGCCAAGCCGAACACCACTGTCCCTATCGCCATGAGAAGCAGTGAGGTGTTGTCCTCCGATTTTAATACCGAGTAACCGCTCCCAACTACTATCTGCCCCAGCATCCGGGCGACTGACATGGGATTCAGAAGGAAAGCCGCGGTTGCCATGGTGCCGCCAGCCCATTTCTCAAGCCTTGCCGCGAGCCCGAGTCTTTTCAGGCTCTTGTCAACGTATTTGCGGCCCCCACTTATCGCCTCGGCTTTTTTGGCTGCTTCATCGCCACGCTCGTAATCCAGAAGCGGCAAGACGTCGGAAACAAGACTGTTGCGCCAGTTCTGGTCTTTTTCAACCTGCTTGCCGCGCGAGCCTGATCCGAAGCCGATGAACCACCGCGCATTATTTGCGTTTTCCTCCGATATGGGAATCCCTGCTTTTTTGAAAAACTTGGGAATCATTGTTTCCTCTATCTGGGTGCACGCCTTGTTGACTACGCGGTTGATGAGCTTGGAAGCCATGCGTCTGAAGTGGTTAGAAGTATTTAAATACGTAGGCATTTTCCGGCATTACTTAGGAGAAGGCGGGCGGCGCTTTGCAAGATACGCCGCAATTACTTCTTTCATCCCCTCTGCTATTTTGACTTGCGGCTCAAACCCGAGTTCCGCCTTTGCCTTCCCGCCCGAATAGGCGCGGTCGAGCGTGAGCTGGCGTATGTTCTCCGGCGAAACCGAGGGATTTTTGCAAAGATGGATTGCGGAAAGAACCTGCTGCATCGCAACCCCCGCGCTTGCGAGAATCACGGGCGCGGACTTTTCCGGCGCAGGGACGCCAAGCTGCGAGGCTGCGAGCAGCAGCAGTTCCTTCTGCGTCATCTGCTCGCTGCCCACTATGTTGTATTCCCTGCAATGCGTTATCGCCTCGCCGGAATCAAGCGCGAGCATGATGGCATGAACTGCGTCCGACTGGTGCACAAGCGGCATCCTATTGTTCCCGTCCCCGAGGATTTGCATTTTTCCTGCGGCGAGCCTGTCGAGTATCTGGAAATATCCATCCTCGAAATCCGGCCCGTAAATCATGCCAAGGCGGAGAAGCACTATCGGAAGCGCGCTCGCATATTCGCGGGCAAAAGTCTCCCCAAGCAGCTTGCTTTTCCCGTAAGGGCTTTCGCAGGCAGTGGCGAATGTCTCGTCCACCAATTGCCCCTTGTGCTCGCCATAGACTGAAATAGAACTAATCATGACCACTTTCTCGATTTCCGCCGGGCAATTCGCCAGCAGGTGCTTTGCCGAAAATGCGTTTGCGAGGACAAGGCTGTCGTATGGGTGGCTTCCCACAAGCCCTGCGCAGTGCACGACCTTGCCCACTCCGTCAAAAGCGGTTGCCGGAAGCGCGGCTGGCCCCAAGTCATGCTCGAATTTCTCCGCTCCCTGTGGAAGCGTTCCTGAGCTTAGCGGGCGCACGACTGCGCGGACGGTGTCCCCCCTGGCAATAAGCGCCCTGGCGACAAGGGAGCCGAGCTTTCCTGTCGCGCCGGTTACAAGGACCAATGCCATGCGATACCATCCCTCAAATCTTTTATGAAGCTATTCTATCCCAAGCGACTTTTCCAGCCCCTCTTCCGGCTCCTTGAAATAAAGCACGTTTTTCTGGGAGAAAGTTATCCGGTCAGTTTCCTCGTACTTGTGCGTTGTCCTTATCTGCAACCGCACGCCATCGCAGTCCACATCGTATCTGTAGAACGGGCCGTAGGAGCGGCTGCTGATGACCTCCACTTTCGTCCCGCTGTGGCTGAACCGCAGGTTCTCCGGGCGTATGACCGCGACAAATTCCCCGTGGAGCTTGGTGCGCAATTCATGCCCAAGCAGCATCGCCTTCCCCTTGGTGAACTTCACCCGCAGGAAATTCGCCCCGCCAAGGAAGCTTGCGACAAAGGGGCTTGAGGGCTTGTGGTAAACATCCGAAGGCGTGCCGACTTGCAGCACCTGCCCATTTTTCATGATGACAATCTTGTCCGCAAGCGCCATTGCCTCTTCCTGGTCGTGCGTGACGTGGACGACTGTGAGCCCGAGCTTTTTCGCCATCCTGCGAAGCTCGGTGCGCAATTCCACCCTGATGTGCGCGTCAAGCGCATTGGTCGGCTCGTCGAGGAACATGAGTTTCGAGCCGGTGGTCAGCGCGCGCGCCATCGCCAGCCTCTGCTGCATCCCTCCGGAAAGCTCGCGCGGAAGCGCGCCCTCCCTTCCCTTCAGGTGCACAAGCTCCAACATGTCGGCAGCCACCCTGCGCGCCTTGTCCGGGTTTCCCCCTCTTGCAATCGGGCCGTAAGCCGCGTTGTCAAGCGCTGAGAGGTGCGGGAAAAGCGCGTAGTTCTGGAACAAAAAGCCGATGTCCCTGTCCTCGGGGGGAAGCAGCGTCATGTCCCTGCCTGCGATATGGATGGTGCCCGTGCTCGGCTGGAGTATTCCGGAGATTATTTTCAAAAGAGTCGTCTTGCCGCAGCCCGACGGCCCGAGAAGCACCACGTATTCGCCCTCGCGGATTTCCAAATCCACGTGCGCAAGGGCTTTCACGCGCCCGAAATATTTTGAAACGTCCTTCACCTTTATGTTCGGCATATCATACCACCAGTTCACGGGTTCGTCGCATTCCAGCCGCAAGTCACGGCTTTTTCCTCTGGCTTCCGCGCAGCACCATCACAAACACAAGCGACACGGCGAGCAGCAGCACTGCCGCGGATGCGGCTTCTGCCTGCTGCCCGTTTTTCGTCAGGTTGACAATCAAAAGCGGGATTGTCTCTATGTTTTTGGAAACCGCGAGCGTGCCGCCGGTTTCGCTCACGCTTTTCATGAACGCGACCACCGTGCCAGCAATCACGGTGGGCCAGATAATCGGCAGCACGACTGTGCGGAACGCGTAGAAGGGCTTTGCGCCAAGCGAGCGCGCCACCTGCACGAGGTTCTCGTCGGTTTCGGAAAGTATTTCCGCCACCGGACTTACGAAGAACGGATATATCATCGCCACGTGCGCGAAAACAAGCACGAACACCTCGTCAAGCTTGCCCGCCCAGAATAGCGACAGCGAAAGCCCGATTGTAACCGTGGGCATCACCATGCCAAGCTCCACAAGCAGCCGCAGCAGCCACGAGTATTTCCGCTTGTCGGTGATAAGCAGGGCAAGCGGCAGCCCGAATGCGATGGTAAGCAGCGTCGCAGCCGCGGCAACCCCGAACGAGACCAATATCGCGTCAATCGTGCGCGCTGCGAAGAAATCGAAATTCGTGAAGCGCAGGAACCAGAATGACGGGAGCAGCACGATTCCAAGCAGAAATGCGAGGGCAACGCCGTCGGACAGCCACCCGTACGAGCTCAGCCGCTTCTCAGCATCTGCATAAACCCTGCCAAGGGTCGCGCGCTTCACGTTCAGCTTGCTTCGCACCAGCAGGAAAAGCGCGGCGGACAAAAGCAGGAACACTGCGGAGAGCGAAATCGCCGCGTCGATGTCCGCTGGCGTGGCGTTTTTGTAATACACTGTCAGGATGGGCACAGTGCGAAGCGTCCCAGCGGCAATCATGGTTGCGCCCGTCTCTCCAAGCGAGCGGGTGAATGCCAGAACCGCGCCTGAAAGCGCGCCGGCGCGTACAAGGGGCAGCCAGAGCGTGCGGAACGAGGTAAGCGGGGATGCGCCAAGCGTGCCGGCTGCGCGCGCGAGGTCGGAATCCACCTCCATTATCGCAGCCTGCGTGGTCCTCACGACATAGGAGAATGTGAATGCGATGTGCAGCACGATTATCGCCGCGATGCCCGGCTCGAAAAGCCCGAGCCCGCCCGTGCCCCAGAAAAGCGTTATCGACAGCCCAAGCGCGCTTGTGGGCACGATAAGGGGCAAATCCACAATCGCGTCAAGAACTCCCTTGAGCGGGAACTTTTTCTTCGCCAGAAGCCAAGCCAGCGGAATCCCGAACGCAAGGTCCACGAGCGTGACTGCCAGGCCTATTGAGAAAGAGGCGATTATCGCATTCCGCATTCCGTCGTTGAAGGTGAAGTGCCCTATCTGCGAGAATATGTAAAACAGCGGGCCGAGCACGAAGGCGCAGAAGAAAACAAGCGCCACCGCGTTCATGGCGCCCGCCCATCGCGGGTCCTGCGAAGCCTTGTCGAAAAAACGCATGCCAGACTATCCGAGTAAAGCTATTTATCCTTAGTGCAGGATGCTATTGCCATGCTCATTGTGTTCGAAGGCATAGACGGCACTGGGAAGGGATCGCAAATCCGCCTGCTTCGCACGTTCCTGCGCCAGCACGGCATCAAGCACGCCATCCACAAATACCCGACTAAAAAAGCAAAGGAGGCGTTCGCCCACCTTGAGGGCAAAAAGACGGTCCCGCCCCTTGTTCTCGCACAGATATTTTCGGATGACATCGTCTCCGAGCAGAAAAAAATCGGGGCTGAAATCAACAAGGGCATGGTCGTCATCTGCGACCGATACCTCCACTCCACGCTCGCCTATCAGGCGGTCGGAGCGGGATTCGACGCCCTTGCCTCCGCCCTGCCGCTGGAAACAGTGCGCACGCCGGACCTCGTCATACTCCTCGACATCGACCAAAACACTTCCGCGCAGAGGAAAGAGGCGCAGAAAAACCCGGACAGGCACGAGTCGGACGTGGAATTCCTCGGAAAAGTGCGGGCGAATTACATCAGGATGGAGCGCCTCAACATCCTTGCCTACAAATACGCGGTGATTGACGCGTCGGAAAAGCCGGAAGAGATATTCACGCACGTGCTTTCGCACGTCGAGCCCCTTATTGTGAAGAAAATCAGCGATTGACTGCCAGTCAGCCGTATCCCGCACGCTCGCAGCGAAGCTCGGAGCGGAATTCCTCCCGCTCGGCTATCGTGCCATCGCGGTCATAGCCGTAAAAAGTGAGCCTGATTGTGTAGGTGTCGGGGTACGAGCCAGCCCCCCCGTAAATCCTGATTTTCTTGGAGATTTTTCCCCCCATGAGCGCGATGCCTATGCGCACTCTTGCCTTCAAAAGCGAGCGGTCGGGCGCAAGCGAAACAGCCCCCGGCACGGTGATGTCCGCCTCCACCCAGCGCGGCGAGTCCCCCTCGTTTTTGACCGACAGTTCCATCTCGACCTCATTGCGCACGTACGCTTCCATGCGTATGGGCGAAAAATGGGTCTGGGGGTTCAGCATGGGCGCACCATGGCATTTACCCAGCCTTACTTTTTAATTTTTGGCACCAACACTCTCTTGGTTTCGATTATGGAAATGCCTGAAAGCGCGCTGATACGGGGCGAGTGCCTTGTCCGCGAATTGCAGTTCTCAGAGGAAGTCAAGCTCACGCGCAAGGCTCTCGTGCGCTGGCTCGCCCTCTCGCTCGGGCTGATTTCCCCCGCAGAGTCGCGCACCGGGCTTCTCGAAGTGCTCGAGGCATTGTTCTATTTCCACTACCGCAAGCGCGAGACGCACTCGGACCCCGACATACACCAAATCCTCGCAAAAATCGCCGAAATAAAAAAAGGCGAGCCGAACCCCAAGGCAGTGCGCTACCACCTTCTCCAGCTCAAAAAGCTCGGCATAATCGAGGCGAAAAGCAGGAAATACTGTTTCGTCCTTTCCCCCTCGCAGGAAAATTCCGACCTTGCAACAGCACTCTCGCACGTCTACAAGCAGAGGATGGACGCTTCTTTTGAAAAGATGAAAAAAGCCCTCTCTCAACTTGAGAAAACAATCTGAGGGCTTTTTTCAGAAGTCGAGCCCAAGCTCGACTAAGATGAAAAAAGCGCTTTCCCAGCTGGAAAAAACTATCTGAGGCGCGCTTCCGGCACCTAGATTTCGTCAAGGTAGGGCACGAAAACGCGCGCGGAAAATATCCTGTAAAACTCGAACGCCGCGACTGCGGAGACTGCGAGCGAAACAAGCGGGAAGACCACAAGGTCTGCAACGGCAAGCGCATTCGCATCAGCGGACGCGGAGAGGACGGGCTGCAGCCGCGCCTCGAATTCCCCGCCGGATATCCCCTCCATCTGGCTTTGCACACTCGCGGTATCATTCAGCCTGACTGCAGGTATTGCCGCATATGCTGCGTTGAAGCCGTCCGCAAGCGTTGTCGCATTCTTTGCAACGGCAGGAGAACTGCTCGCAGGAAAAGTATGGAGAAAGAGGAGCGGATAGACCATGAACGCCGCCACAGCCGCCGCCATCGCCGCAGCCCCGAGTTTCCGCGTGGCGAAAAACGTGCGAAGCAGCAGCCCCACCGGGAGGAACAGCACAAGCGCGGATGCGCGTATCATGCCTGCGAGCGCAAGCTCGAGTTCGGACAGCGCGGATATCCCATTCGCATTGCGCGATTCCGCGGACAGCGAGCGGGACGCCTCCTCAAGCGCGAAGAACGGCTGGGCTGTGACATTGCCGTCAGTTATTTTCAGCGAGGACGCAAAACCCGTTATCACGGACGAGCGCAAAAGCGAGGCGGAAAGCCCGCCATAGGTGCCGGACAATGCTTCAAGGTTGCATTCATAAAGCCCTGACGGCGTCGTGGCAGCGGCTTGCGAATTCGGGCAATGGGGCGTTGCGCCTGAGGGCATCGCAGCCAGTGCCGCGGCATTCAACACAGCGCAAAACGCGACAATCCCACCAACCATGGCTGCCGAGATTATGCCCTGCGCAAGCTCTTCCTGCCCCAAAAGCCGCAGTCTCGCGTATCTGAACGCAATCCCCGCGCCGAACAGTATCCCGCCCAGCAATATGGATATCGTGGCGGCTATCACCGCCCAGTCAAAGGAGGATGCCTGCGGGATGAAGTCCGGGGCCATAAGCGGGAATCAGATGTCCTTGACAAATTTTACGACAAGCGCGCCGCCAAGGGCGCCAAGAATTGCGTCGATGACGACTATTATGGCAAAAACCGCTATCAACACCAGTCCGCTTGCCCAGTCGCCGAACGGGTGGATGTTTGTTTGGGGCAGGATGTTCAGCACGAGTAACAAAACAGTGGATATCAATGCGCCTGCCAGCCCTGCTGCCGCGCCGACCATGGCCCCGCGCTGGAGGGTGAGGGGCTTGCTGCGCAGCTTCTCAAGAATGAGCGTGCCGATTGCCCCTGAGATAATCGGCATTATGCAGATTACCGGCAGGAAAACAACCGAAATCAGGACGTTCCCCCCGTCCCTGTTGAACAGGAATACGGCTATTTCCGCAAGCAGGAAGAACGCGAAGAGCAATATTGCGCCGGCAATCGCGGCTACAAGGTATTCGACAATGCTTCTTGGCATCCCCGCAGGTATGAATGAAAGCACGGAGTGGTCTGCCTCTCCTGCTGGAGCCTGTTTTGCAGGAGCTGCTGTTGCGGGTTTTGAAACTGGCAAACCAATCACCAATCAGGATTTCTCTGGAAAGTATATAGACTTAACGCCTAAGCGCGGTCATTTCTTCTCGGGCGCGGCTGCCTTGTCTGATAAGGGCTTCTCCTGCCTCGCATCTTCCTTCTGCGCCGCCTGTGCAATCTGCGCGGATGGCAGCGGCTTTTCCTCAGCCTTCACCTGCGGCTTTGCCTCGGCTTCCGCCGCGTCGCACTTCTTGGCAAATTCGTCCAGCGCAGCCGCGAGGTGCGCGCCGTTTTCGGTGAGCCGGTAGCAGTTCTGCCTGCCTTTCTTGTCAAGCGCGATTATCCCGTTCCTCTTCAGGACGGCTATCAAATTCACGGTGTGCACATATGAGCAGCCAGCCGCCCGCGCAAGCTTGGACGGGTACCACTGCTGCTGTGAATCCTTGAGGTGAAGGAGGATGGCGCAGGGTTTTGTCTTGAGAAAATGGCTCTTCATGAAATCCCAGCTCTGGTTCGGCGGATTGCCTATGCCAGCTCATCCGGCTTAAACAGCCGCTCGCAGTGCCGGCAGCGGAGCGTTTCCCCGCCCTTTGACTGCAGGAAAGCCGTCTCCGTGCGCTCGGTGTTGGTAACGCATTTCGGATTCGGGCACTTGATTATGCCCATGATTGCCGGCGGCGCCTTCACATGGTGCTTGTCCACGAGCTTCCCGCCGCGTATTATGTTGAGCGTGGCGTTTGGGGCAAGAAGGGCAATCCTGTTCACCGCCTTTTCGTCAAGGAACACGCCCTCGATTTTCACGATGTCCTTCAGATGGTATTTCCTGCTCGGGGCGTTCATGATGAGCGCCGCCATCTTCGAAATCGGGTGGTGGGATGACAGAAGCTGCAGCACGCGGCTTCCCGCGCCGGCGCTGATGTGGTCCACCACGGTCCCGTTCTCGATTTTTTGGACTGCGAGGGGCATGTTATCAGCTCAGGATGCATTTTTTCAGGACAGCCATGCGCACGGGCACTCCGTTTTTCGCCTGCTCGAAATATTTCGCCCGCGGGTCGGCGTCGACTTCGGGCGGGATTTCATCCACCTTTGGCAGGGGGTGCAGTATTGCGAGCTTGGAGTCCGCATCTTTCAGCATTTCCATGTCCACGCGGAATTCCCGCTGCATCCGCTCGGCTTCGTAAGAGTCGGAGAACCTCTCCTTCTGTATCCTGCAAACATATAGGACATCGCAGCCCTTCAGCTTCGCCTCTGCCGCCTGCGCGGGCTTTGCCCCGAATTTCGCTTTCACTTCCTTGAGTATGTCCTCGTCCATGCGAAGCGCGGGCGGCGAAACGAGCGTGACTTCCGCGCCGTACATCGCAAGCCCATAAAGGAGCGAGCGCATGGAACGCGCGTGCTTCAGGTCGCCAAGCAGCGTGATGTCCAACCCGCCGATTTTCCCCTTCAATTTCTTTATCGTGTAAAGGTCAATGAGCGTCTGTGTGGGGTGTTGGTTGCCCCCGTCGCCCGCGTTTATCACAGGGCATGCCGCGAGGTCGGCAGCGAAGCGCGCCGCGCCTTCCATCGGGTGGCGCAGGACTATTGCGTCTGCGTAGCCGTCCATCATGCGTATGGTGTCGGCGAGGTTCTCGCCCTTCACCGCGGAGCTTGTGCTTGAGTGGAACGTCAGTATTTTTGCGCCAAGGCGCTTTGCCGCAGCCTGGAAGGACATGTTGGTGCGCGTGGACGGCTCGAAAAACATGCTCGCAATCAGCTTGCCTGCCAGGGTTTTCTGGGGTTTTCCAACGAGCTTTTCCATCTTGGCGGCTTCGGACAAAAATGAGTCGACGTCTTTCTTTTCAAGGTCGCGAATCGATATCAAGTCTCGCATCCCTACACCCAATGCTTCTGTCTGATAAGTTTTATAAACGGAGATTTCCCGCGCAAATGGTACAGTGGTTTAAATTCACGATGCGCCATAAAATGCCTGTGAGGACATGCCGCACGGTTATTCTCTCAAATCACAGCCCCCGCTTTACCTTCTCCTGCTCAATTCCAAGGCCGCCAAGGTCAACCAGAATGATGTGAAAAGGCACCCGGAAAAGGATTTCAGCCCGTGGCTCGGGGCGCAGAAAAAAAGCAGGAACGCGGGCGGCAACGGGAAGGCGGGCGGGCACGGCGGGGAACTGATGCCCCTGCGCGAGGAGAAGCAGGCGGAGGCCCAGGCGAAAAAACCCATCCTTCCGCCGAAGCTGAAAAACAGCATCAGCGAATTTCTGATGGATGACAATTGGCTGGAGCCCCTCACTGCCGCCGAACTGAAAGAAGACATTCGGGAATTCGGGATAAACCGGGGCATACGCCAGCTCGGGAAGGTCGAACTCGAGGCGCTTTGGATGGACCTGCGCCTGGAGGAGAACCGCGCTCACTCCGAGTGGATGAGGGAGTTCCACTCGCTGAATCCCGGCATAAACCTCGTTTTCGTGGAGCGCGAAGTCGAGCACCCGGTTTTTGCCGAGTTTTCGCAGCTCATGGATTACATTTCAAAAAGCAGGGATTTGCCGACAAAAGTCGCGCAGAAGCACCTGCAGGAGCTTGGCATCGGCGCGTGGTTGGCGATAAACGGCAGGAAGGACATGGAATACATAATCACCCGCACGGAAGATGGCTGGCACTGCGCAAAAAAGGACTGCCATCTCGAGCTTACCGGCGAAACGCTCGTCCCTGAAAATCTCGACGCCAGCAAGGCATCCATTGCCGGGCTGGATGACAGGGTTGCGCGCCTGGACGCGCTTTTTTTCATTATGAGCAGATGCCTGCAGAAAAAATACCCGGAATCCGACCTTCCGGACAGGAATTCCGGCTCCCTATTGGCGAACATGGGTCTTGCGCGGGCGCTGGTCAATCAGGCGATATATCTCCGCGACAGCAATCAGTAGCCGCGTCGCAACGGTTTTAACCAATTCGCCCCAAGCATCCCATATGAAAAACGCCTTGTTCGCAATTCTCATCGCCGCAGCGCTGCTTCTTTCCGGCTGCGCATCCAAACCCTTAAACGAGGGGGCGGATTCCAACGGGCGCGCCTACCGCGGCGCGGACAATGCAAAGCTCACAATCTACGAGTATTCCGATTTCGAGTGCCCCTATTGCGGCAAGGTGCAGCCCGCGCTTGACGAGGTGATGCGCCAGTATTCGGACAGGGTGCGGCTGGAATTCCGGCACTATCCTCTCCCCATACACCCGCGCGCCGAGCCCTCTGCAATAGCGGCGGTGTGCGCCGAGCGGCAGGGCAAATTCTGGGCAATGTACGACAAGCTCTTCTCCAACCAGCAGGCGCTTGAGGACGCGGATTTGCAGAAGTACGCAAAGGAAATCGGGCTTGATGAAGCCAATTTCTCCTCATGCGTGGCATCCGGCAGCGCAAAGGCGGCAGTGCAGGCGGACATGCAGGAGGCGGCATCAATCGGGGTGCAAGCCACGCCCACGTTCATAATCGGCGAAACGATTGTGAAAGGCGCGCAGTCAGCTGACAAGTTCCGCTCGGCGATAGACAACGAGCTTGCGAAACTACGATAGGGCGTTATCAGCATTTGACGTCTCTTTATTTACTTAATGTTCTAAGTCAAATTCGCGCAAAACCAAACGAGGGATAATCAACTGTTCCAACGATCTCGGTTCAACTTTTATGGCACCACCACCATACGACTTTCCAACCAATTTCAGATTCTCGAGGGTTTTTGGGTGATTTAGTGCATTTTCAAGTCTGTCGAGATAGTTCTGCTCTGTGTTATTTGGATAAACGCACAAGAATCCAGTTAATGGAACTATACTGGCTTTATTTCTAATGAATCGTGCATGTTTGCGACCAAGATAAGAAAAAAGAAATGGGGGTGCAGATCTTATCTCCATCTTATACCATGGTTTTCGGGTGGATATGAGCGTTTTTCTATCAATACCCATCATTTCGCCTTTTTTCAAATAATTGCGGATGACTGGGGGGAAATCATCCATCTTTCGCCCATCAAGGGAGAGAAGAAGAGTAGGAGATCCTTTAGCATCTATCTTTTCAAGCGTATCCTCTGTTATCTCAGCGCCTTCAACATCTCGTGTCTTTCCAATCGCATTTAAAAGAAAATTAGCTGGGATGCGTAGTTCTCCTGCTTTTTCCTTGGTTAAGAAGAAAAAGTCATTTGCACCAGTTGCTATGCCTCTCATCACAGTTGCAAAATCCAACAGTGGGCGACCATCAACAATATCTTTTTGGGGTAAACGACTAAATCCGGTTCTTAGCGCTTCATCTACTGTTCTCTCATACACATCTATATCAGTTTTTGGGGTATCTGTAAAATTAGAGAGAATCCACGGCTTCAATTCCCCCGTACCGGCTCTATTACACAGAACCCATGTGAAGATAGGTTTTGGTTTCGACTTCCTTATCATTAAGATAATTGGATTAGTGTCCTGTTTAGGGAATGGAGATGCCTGTGGGGTAAACGCTATGACTGCATCAATACAGAAATTAGTGCTTATCCATTCCCAGAGCATCGTAGAAAACTTTCCTTCACATACGTCTGCGGGTAAAATGAAAACAAGTCGCCCATTATCACTCAGAAGTTCTAAGCCTTTCATTAAGAAATAAACATGATATCCCGCGCGTCCATCAATTTTTTTACCAGTTATTTTAAGCGAGTAGTTCTGAAGTTCCAGCTTCACGTTCTTAGAAATTCTATGATGACGGATATACGGTGGATTTGCTACAATAGCATCAATTTTTGTTGTGGGTGCATTTAAGACAAAATCACGTATTTCAACACTCGATAAATCATCTTCCGTTAAACCATTTTTGATAGCTTCCTTTAGAGTTACTGGATCTATTTCAGTTCCTTCGAGCTTAATTTTCTGATGAAGGGACTTAGCGACGTTTTTCGCGGCTTGAAAGAAGGCACCAGCGCCAACACACGGATCAAAAATAGTGCGCTTATCTCCAGCAAATAGATAGCTAACCATTGCTTCAGCAACCCACCCGGGAGTCCAGAATTGACCTTTATCTCTCAGGGCTTCAATATCTATTTTCTTTTTGGCAGATGAAAAATCTATTTGTAAACGTTGTTTCAATTCATCTACCTGCAAATTCATCTAATACTGCAATTGCTTCTTTACTAATGGTGAGTCTCCCACCTTCAAAACGCACGTATGGCAATATATGTCCATTTTTATCAACGATGTGGGCGGGTATCAATTTTGGTTCTTCAGTCGAATTGCCAAGGGGATACGCGTAGTGGTAATAGACCTTGTAGATTGTTTTACGAGTCGTTGCTCCGCCGGGTGCTTGAAATACTTGTTCTGTAGGTGCGATTTTACCGTCTCGAATCAATTCTTCAAGTGTATTCAATCCCATACCGAATCCCATATCGTAGAAAACATGCCATATATGTATAGAAATATTATTGCGGGATTGCCATTCTAACAACGGTTTTCTGTCTTCTTCTTTGACAATAACAGTGGGTAATACTGCTACTTTTTTCATACCATTTTTTCCACCCAATCTTTTTTGTGGAGTCATGGCTCGTCCATAATCAGGCATTTTTTTAGCTACCCACAGGCTATTTTCACATTCGATAGCAACTATTGCCTTTGAGAGGAGTTCTTTCATCAATGGAGTTTTTTCATCATTAAATGGAAGTTCCGAAAGTCCACCATTTTTTTGAATTAAGTCATCCACAACCCCTTTGTCTTTTGCTCTGAAAATGAGTATGTCTGGGCGTTTAACATTACCTAATCCTGCCTGTTCCAAGCGTTCAAAATAGAGTTCATACGCCCTTACGTCGTTATCGGGCGCCGTGCCACTTGGTCCGTAATGAATTGCATAGTATGATCTCTCTTCATTTACTGCCTGGATTATCCTATCCTCACTCCAAACGCCTTGAGACCACCGCATAAGAAAGTCGCTACCCCTTAGGCGGCGCGGATTTAGTAAAAAGTCTGACCATGGAAGTTCAGATGCTGATAAATCAAGTTCAATGTCTTCTTCACTTACGCTCAACACTCGTTCAAACGGATGTAATATTCTGCGACTAATTTTCTTTTTTAATAAGCGTGTCATGGTATCCCCCGCCAAATATTACTGACATCCCTATGACGAGTTAATTAAAAAACATACATTCTTGAGTCGAACTAAATTTTGTTCAAACTATGTCGTTTTCACATCGAAAACTAACCAACCCGCTTCCTGTAGGTTTCCTGCATCCTCACCGCGTCCTTCTCGATTTCCGGCGATTCGCAAATAGCCTTTCCAGCCCAGCCGTTCTCCTTCCATGCCTCTGCAAGCGGGGCGAACGGCGGCGAGTCTGACGCAATCGGAAGGTGGTTTCGCTCGCCCTTGTCCGTGAACTCTATCCCTGAAAAGTGGCAGTGGAAGTTCTTCGAACCATCAGAGCCAAGCCTTTTTTCCACCACGGATAGGATTGCCAGATATTCGTCCTTTGTTTTCAGGCGTTTTTCCCTTGCGTGGTAGTGCGCATAGTCTATGACAGGGGCAAGCCGCTTGATGCCGAAGTGTTCAGCAAGGTCGATTATTTCGTCAAGCGAGCCGTACGCGCTCTTCTTTCCCGTAAGCTCCGCCCCCAAAACCACGCCCCTGATTTTGCGCGCTTCCATTTCATCAAGGCATTTTTCATAAGTTTCATAAACAAGCTTTTTGCACTCGGAAGCAGGGCGCTCCATGTAAAAGCCGGTGTGGATTACGATTGGCGACGCCCCGAGCCACTGCGCCGCCTGCGCTGTTGCAAGGATGTAATTTATCGTCGCATATATTTTCGGCTTTTCCTTTGCGCAGCAATTGAGGTAATACGGGGCGTGGCAGGAAAGCAGCACATCGTTTTTCTTGGCAGCCTCTCCTGCCTCGCGCGCCTTGTCCTCCTTAAGATTGACGCCATGCACGAACTCAACTTCCATGGCGCCCAAGCCGATTTTTCGGCAGTATTCTATTCCCGCCGCCGTCCCTTCTCCAGATACGGCTGTCGGAATTCCGGCAGGCCCAAAACGGATTGAGTGCGTTGCCATGCTTACACCAGCTTCTCGTCTTCTTCGCTGATTTTCTTTCCAAGGTGCTTGTAAAGCGCCAGCTTGAAAACCTTTAGCGGAAGAAGTGCGCACTTCAGGCGGGTAGGCCCTGGATCGATTCCGAGAAGCGAAAGGACGCGCTCTTTGCCGACTTTCCTTGCAACCTCCGCACTCTTTCCCTTCACCTCCTCAGCCAGCATGGATGCGGACGACAGGCAAATTGCGCACGCCGTTCCTTCGAATTTTATGTCGGAAATCTTCCCGCCCTTCACAACGAGCGACATGGTTATTTCGTCGCCGCAAAGCGGGTTGGAGTCGTGCGCGGATGCAGATGGCTTGGCGATTGCCCCCCTGTTCCTCGGGTGCTTGTAATGGTCGAGGATATTCTCACGGTAAAGTTCGCTATCCATCCGTTCACCCAAGTTTTTTTTCGGCAACCTTCATGGCTGCAACCAATATTTCAACTTCATCGTCGGTATTGTAAAGATAGAAGCTCGCCCGCGCGGTTGCAGGCACGCCAAGCAATCCCATGAGCGGCTGCGCGCAGTGATGCCCTGTCCGAATCGCAACGCCCGCTTCGTCCGCGAATTGCCCCAAATCATGCGCGTGTATGCCGCCAATATTGAACGAAACTATTCCGCCCGATTCCTCCGGCCCGAAAAAGCGGACGCCGCTTATCTCCGAAAGTTTTTCCTTGCAGATTTTCGCAAGCTCCGCCTCGTGCGCGGCAATCTTTTTCATCCCGATTTTTTCAAGATAATCAATTGCCGCCGCAAGCCCCACGGCTCCTGCGACATTCGGCGTCCCGGCTTCGTACTTGTACGGCGGTGAATTCCACTCCGAGCTTGCAAACGAGACGGATTTTATCATGTCTCCTCCGCCAAGGAACGGGGGAAGCTTTTCCTGCAATTCCTTTTTCATGTAAAGCACGCCGATTCCCATGGGCGCGAGCATTTTGTGCCCTGAAAATGCGAGGAAGTCGCAGCCGATATCCTTCACATCCACTTTCATGTGCGGAATCGACTGCGCTGCGTCAATGCACGAATACGCGCCGGCTTTCCTTGCAAGCGAGCAGAGCTTTTTCGCGTCGTTTTTCGCGCCAAGCACGTTCGAAACGTGCGTGAATGAAAAAACAAACGGGTGCCGCGCGAGCTCCTCATCAACGCTTTCGTTGCAAAGCTTCCCGTAGCTCCTGATTGTAGCGTATCTTACTTTCAACCCGTTGCCATGCGTGTTGATTTGCCATGGCACGATGTTGCTGTGGTGTTCCATCTGCGTAAGAAGCGCTGTGCCGCCCGCTTTTGCCTGCCTGCAAAGGATTGTTGCAACGAGGTTGAGCGATTCAGTGGCATTCTTCGTGAAAATTATTTCCTCGGGCTTGGCATTGATGAATGCAGCGACTCGCCTGCGCGCTGCCTCGTATTTCTCGCCGGATTCCGCAACAAGCGAATAAGCGCCGCGGTGCGGATTTGCATTCGAGTTTTCATAGTATTCCCGCACGGCATCAAGCACTTGCCTTGGCTTTTGCGTGGTCGCGGCGTTGTCAAGATATGCGAGCGGCTTTCCGTTGAGCTTGCGAGAAAGAACCGGGAAGTCTCCACGTATTTTTCGAACGTCCATATCAGTCCCTTGGGAATATTCCCAGCGCCTCTTTTTGAATCTCCGCTTCAAGCGGCGCAAGTATTTCGGCTTTCATCTCACTTTTTCCGAGCAGGTCTTGCAGGAATCCCTGCAGAACAAGGAGCCGGCTTTCATCCTCGCCTATCCCGCGCGAGCGGAGGTAGAACAATTCCTCGTCGTCAATTGGCATCATGGACGAGCCGTGCCCTGCCATGACTTTGGCATTGCGGACGAACAGTTGCGGAACGATATGCGAAACCGAATTCTTGGAAAGAAGCAGGCTCTTTGCCAGCAAATGCGTGTCCGAGCCAGGCGCGGATTGCTCGATTGTCACATTGCCATTCACTTCAACGCGCGAGGTTCCAGCTGTCGCGTACTTGAATATCGAGCGGGAATAGGTATCTGGCGCAACGTGCAGGTGGTCGGAGTCCTTGCGGATTTTCTGCGCCCCTTTCACGAGGCTCGCCTCGAAGTGCCAGCACTTGCTTCCCCTGCCGTCCTGCAGGAACGCCACCTGCTCATGTTTTTTCCTGCCGCCGAGGTTGGAATTCAGGAATTTCAGCTGCGAGTTCTCGCCAAGTTGCGCGAACACCCCGCTTTCGCTGTCTGCCTTTGCGCCATTCTGCTGGAGGTTGCAGAACTCCACATTGGCGTTTGCGCCGACAACCACCCCAAGGCAGTCATTCGAACTGCCAGCCAGCCGCTTCCCAAAATAAACAGATGCATCGGACTGGTCCGCGAACAGGAAAAACACGGCGAAATACTCCGGCGGCTTCCCGGTTATCTCGGCAAAAATCCTTGCAGGCTCGCCTGAATTCACTGCGAATACCGCCGCATCTGTGAACAGCGCGAACGAAAGCAGGTATGCGTCCGGCTCCCTGCCGGAAAACGGCTTCCCGAACTGCTCCTGAAGCGAGTTTCCCTTGGAAAGTGCCTGCGGGATGGTAAGCGCCACCGCGCCACCTTCGCATTTTGACTTTACCGAAAGCTTCCCTCTCCTAATCGAGCCTGAAATTTCCGCAGTGCCGTTCCTTTTTTCAAGCAGCTTCACGGCTTCGAGCCGCTTTTGCAGAAGCCAGTCCGGTTCGTGAAGGGAAGAGGAAATCCTGCGCGCCTGTTCTGAAAGCGGAATGCTTGCCATGGACTAACCCACCGATCCTTCCATTTCCATCTCAATCAGCCTGTTCATTTCAACGGCGTATTCAAGCGGAAGCTCCTTCACAATCGGCTCGATGAAGCCGCGCACCACAAGCCCGAGCGCTTCCTCGGCTTCTATCCCCCTGCTCTGCAAATAGAACAATTGCTCCTCGGAAATCCTGCCAACGGACGCTTCGTGCCCGATTATCGCATCTCCGCTTCTGATGTCCATGACCGGAATCGTTTCAGCCTTTGAAAGCGAGTCGGAAATTATGCTGTCGCAGCGTACGTTTGATTTCACGCCTGTGCAGCCCGCGCCCACTGTGAGCATCCCCCGGTAACGCACAACTCCGCCAGCCTTGCAGATGCTTTTTGAAACTATTTTAGACGAGGTATTCGGCGCCATGTGGAAAACTTTCGCGCCGGTGTCCTTTACCTGCCCCTCACCCGCAAGTGCAATCGAAAGGTGTTCCGCCCTTGCGCCCCTCCCCACAAGCACGCTGCAAGGATAGAGCATGGTGACTCCCGAGCCTAGCGTGCCGCCCACCCATTCCATGACCGCATCCGCCTCCACAATCGCGCGTTTCGTGTTCAGGTTGTAGACGTTCCTGCTCCAGTTCTGGATGGAAGTGTATCTCACGCGGCTTCCCTTGCCAGCGAATATTTCCACGACCGCGGCATGCATGGAGTCCTTGGTGTAATGCGGGGCGGAGCAGCCCTCGATATACTGCACCTGCGCGCCCTCCTCGGCGACAATCAGAGTGTGCTCGAACTGCCCGAAGCCCGGGTAATTCATCATGAAATAAATCTGCAGGGGCATCGGCACCTTCACGCCTTTGGGAACGTAAACAAAACTTCCGCCTGACCAGAACGCGCCGTGCAATGCCGCGAACTTATTGTCCGTATTCGGCACGCACCGCTTCATGAAATATTTCTTCACAAGTTCGGGATATTCGCGCACCGCGCTGTCCATGTCTGTGTAGATTACGCCAAGGTCGGAAATGTTCTTGCGCAGGCTCTTGTAGAGCACTTCGGAATCATACTGCGCGCCCACGCCTGCGAGGAATTTGCGCTCGGCTTCGGGTATCCCCAGCCGCTCGAACGTGTTTTTTATGTCGGACGGGACTTCCTCCCAACTGTTCGCCTGCACGCCATTGCCTTTCGGGCGGACGAACCCCACAATCGCGGAAAAATCAAGGCGGGAGAGGTTGGGCCCCCAAGTTGGCAGGGGCTTTTTTTCGAATATTTCGAACGACTTGATTCTGTGTTGCCGCATCCATTCCGGCTCGCCTTTCACATCGGAAATTTCCTTCACTAAGTCGAGTGTCAGCCCGTGCGCCGCTGTCTTGTAGCCGACGTTCAGGGCAGAGTCTTTCGTAGGCGCTTCGCGCAAATCAGCGTCCCTGCCATAGTCTTTTGCCACGTCTTTTTTCATCGTTGCACGCCCTTGCTTTCGCATCAAATCGAATTGTTAATCCAGGTATAGCCCCTCTCCTCGAGCTTCTCCGCAAGCCGCGAGTCCCCGCTTGCGATTATCGCACCGTCGCGCATCACATGCACCTTGTCGGGTTTCAAGCCCTTGAGAATTCTTGCGTAGTGGGTGACTATGAGAAGCGCGGTGTCCTTGCCCTTTATCGCCGCAAGAAGCTCGGATATTTTCGAAAGCGCGTCCACGTCCAGCCCAGAGTCAAGTTCGTCTAACATGGCAAGCTTTGGCGCAAGGACTGACAGCTGGAGGATTTCGCTGCGCTTCTTCTCCCCGCCCGAAAACCCTTCGTTCACGCCGCGCGAGGCGAAGTTGCGGTCCATGCCGAGCAGTTTCATTTTTTCATTCAGCAGGTTTTCGAATTCCGGCACAGATATTTCCTTTCCGTGCCTTGCGACATATGCCCTGCGCAGGAAGCTTGAAAGCGCCACACCGGGCACTTCATTCGGAGACTGGAAGGCGAGGAAAAGCCCCGCCCTCGCCCTCTCATGCGGCTTCATGAACAGCAAATCCTTGCCAGCGAATTTCACGCTGCCCTCTGCCGCGTATTTCGGGTGCCCTGCAAGCGCATTCAAAAGAGTGGATTTTCCCGAGCCGTTCTGCCCCATTATCACATGCACTTCGCCTGGCTTTATGGCAAGCGTAACTCCTTTCACGATTTTCTTCCCCTCAGCGGAAACGCTGAGGTTTTTCACATCCAGCAGGTCCATAAAAAACACCGTTTACGAGCCCGACATGCAAATTGCGCACGGGTCGTTTTTCCCGAGCTTGGACTTTTTCGCAAGCACGATTATCTTCGCCATTTCAACAAGCATCTGCTCCTCAGTCACCTTTCCTGCGGCTATTTTCTTTGCAAGCTTCCCGCAGGCAACGATTGCCTTGGGGGCGAGTTTCTCCCCGCCGCGCTTGCCGCTGATGTATTGCGAAACAGCGGCTCCGGAGGTGCCAAGGGCTGAGGCTATCTTGCTTCTCGGCACGTGCTCGCGCTCGAGCATTACCGCAAGCTCCCGCGAAACAGCGGGCAGTATTTTCCAATGCACTTCCGAACAGGGCAGCATCCAATCGCCTCTTGGCACTAGCACTATTAACAATTGTTAATTTCCATGCAAAAGGCATATAATACGCGATGCGCCAGCCACGCAGGATTTCTTGCATATATTTATAAAAGCTACCACATACACACCACAAACAGGAGGCCGTCATATGAACAAATTTGCTCCAGTCAATTCATTCATAGCAGGCAAAGTTGTCGGCGAAATCGGCTTGCCCAAGCTCTCAAGGAAATACGCCGAGCTTCTCACCACCATTCGCCTCATCGAAAAGAACAATGAAAAAATCACGGGTGGGCAGAAGGCGATTGCCAAGCTGGAATCCGGGTCAAACGCGGCAGCAAGCAAAGGCAAGATATCCAAAAAGCAGGGCAAGGTCCACTCCCTTCTCGAAAACGGGCTTGCGCTGAATGACAAGTTCAACGAGCTTCTGCGGGATGTAGGCAAAATACTATCAGAGCTTCCTGCGGCGGCAAGCTGGCACGTCAACAAGGCGCAATATATGCCATCGACGAAGGCCTTGGAAATGCAAAGGAAGTTGCGTGCCCTCTCGTTTCCGGAAACAAACAGTACAATCCGCACGCTTTCCGGGGCAGTTGCCATCATAGAAGTGGCGCTTTTCGTTGTAACGCCTTCTGTTCTTCTTGGAGCTCTATCTGCCGTTTCCGCGGCAGTGTATGCATTCGCCCGTTCCATGCCCTATGCCGCTTCGAAGGCGAACGACATCCACAAAGTGAACATTTTTCTCGAAACCATCATCCCACCGGAGCGCCTCGCAGAGGCGTGCCGCACACCGAGTGCAACAATCCCGCGTGAGCTGAAAGACGATGTCGAGGACATGCTGTTCGCGATTTCGCAAAAAACAGTTCCCGAAGGGGCGCGCGGCATGTTCAGGGCCCTTCTCGGGCAGCACATATATGCGAACGCGAATTTCAAGGGGTTCGAGTTCCAAAAAGGCAGCGTCGACAAATCGAACTCCGAGGTGTATTTCCGCATGACAAGAATAGAGCTTGCCGAGTTCATCCGCGCAAAGGTGCCCAAGGTCGGCTTCGACCTGATGGTTTCGGAAGTCGGCAGGTTCACTGTCCCGAAGAAAACGCTCAACCCATTTGCCACGCATTTCCGCGCAAAGAGGACGGAAGCCGCGAAAGTCGCGCTTGAGATGCTCGCAGACCTGTCCTCAGCGGCATACGACAAGCAGTGAGCAGGGCATGCAACGGCAGATTGCCTTGCGGCACATGGGCTCTACTTGAATATCCTGCCGGTTTCCTCTGCCCAGAAAAGCAGGTCAAGGTGCGCCATTGGGATTCCTGCCTTGCGGCAGAACTTTTCCATGGCAGCCTCTATTTCAAGGTATTTTTTCGGCGTAAGCGACTTCGGCACATCCGCTATCGCCCCATGCCTTGCAAGGTTCTTCAGTATGTGCCTGTCAAGTATGGCAACAGTTTCCCCGCGCCCCACGTTCCGCAGGTAATGGCTTGCCTCTTTCCAGCCGATTCCCTTCACGTTTTTGAGGAGCGCCAGCCGTGCTTCCCGCTCGCTTCCTGAAAATGTGATGGTCGAGAGCCTCCGGAACCCATCCGTTCCGATTTTCCCCCTGGCTTCAACAAGGTATTTCGCCTTGTTGTTGTGGAAGCGCGTCTTTTTCGCAAGCACCCGCGCAATATCTCCGGCCTCCCCTCCAAACAACAGCCCTTTTTCTTTCAGCTCCCTTATCGCCTCGTCGCATGAAAAAGCCTTGCTCTGCGGTGTGAGTATGCAGAATGAAAGCTCCTCGAAAAGCACGCGCGGATGGGAGCGCCCGACTTTTTCGAAGTAGGAGAGCCGCTCCACTATCTCCTTGCGCATCTTCCTGTGCTTGCTTTTGAGGGCG
>Ga0172379_10000413_pt1 | contig 109120 bp, 99 predicted proteins | sample GrowelOW334metaG_FD_119756 | JGI IMG/M metagenome (GOLD analysis project Ga0172379, IMG submission 119756) | Groundwater microbial communities from an aquifer near a municipal landfill in Southern Ontario, Canada - Groundwater well OW334 metaG | ecosystem: Environmental > Aquatic > Deep...
AAGAAGGAGCCTTTTGACTTGGTCATTGCCGTCACCTGTCCGCAGCCTTTGCTCGACCTCGGCCGCCAACTCTGCCGCCGCGGTGGTCGCTACGTCATTGGGATCGCCGACACCGCCGCATGCGCGAGCCAGTTCGATCGGACCGTCCGTGCAATGTGGCGCGGCTTGGTGAACCTCAAGCCGCTGGTGACTCACCGTCACAAGTTCTCAGAAGTCCAGGCCGCGATGGAAGCCGCCGCGCAGGGCGGTGAGAACTACATCAGGGGCGCGCTGACGTTCTGAGCGTCAGGTGTGACGCAAACGGAACGAGGTTTGAAGTTTGCCCTGACTACACAGCCACGGCCGGCTTTGCCGCAGGCAACAGGTAATCAATCACCTTCGTCAGCGTCGCATTGAGCTGCTTGCGGTGGATCACCAAGTCAATCAGCCCGCGGTCGAGCAGAAACTCTGCCGTCTGGAAACCTCGCGGTAGTTCTGACTGCGTCGTGTCTTTGATCACACGCGGCCCGGCAAATCCGATCAGCGCACTCGGCTCCGCCACGATGACGTCGCCAAGGCTGGCGAAGCTCGCCATCACGCCGGCGTAGGTTGGATTCGTCAACACGCTCACGTAAGGCAACCGTGCCTGCGCATGGCGCGACAACGCCGCCGATGTCTTGGCCATCTGCATCAACGACAACATCCCTTCATACATCCGCGCGCCGCCGGAGGCGCTGACCACGATGCACGCGATGCGCTCCTTGGTGCTTTGTTCGATGACGCGCGTGATTTTCTCTCCGACCACGGATCCCATGCTTGCGCCGAGGAAGCGGAAATCCATCACAGCCAAGCCCACGCGATGCGTCCCCATCTGACCGAGGCCGGTGATCACGGCGTCCTTCAGGCCGGTTTCCTCGCGGTTTTGTTTGAGCTTGTCGGAGTAGGCTGAGACACCGGTAAACTTCAGAGCGTCCACCGAGATCATCTCGCTGTCCATCTCCTGGAAACTCCCCTGCTCCACCAGCGACGCGATCCGCTGCCACGCGCCCAACGGAAAATGGAAGCCGCACTTGAGGCAAATCCGCAGGTTCTGGTCCAGTTCCCGCGTGTAGATTGCCTCGCCGCAGGACTTGCACTTCGTCCAAAGCCCTTCCGGTATCTCCACGCGTTTCGCAGACACCTTGGGCAGTTTTGATTTCTTTGCGTCAACCATAAGTTCCGTGCCGATTTAACCGCGGCTCACCGTCAGCACCATCACCGACCCGGCGCCCGCAGCGCGCAGCACCCTAGCACATTCGTTCGTCGTCGCTCCAGTGGTAAATACGTCGTCCACCACCACGACACGCCGCTTTGTGAACTCCGCCGGCCGTCGGAGCGAGAACGCGCCGCGCACGTTCTCCGTGCGTTCTGCTGCGTTGAGAAACGCCTGCGTCTCCGTGTCGCGGGTCCGCCGCAAGTTCCCGACGCTCAACGCCGCCGGCAGCGCCCGCACCAGCCTCCGCGCAAACCACGCCGCCTGGTTGAAATGCCGTTCCCGTTCCCGCGCCCGAAACAGCGGCACCGGCACGACGCAGTCCACCTTCTCCCACTCAAGCCGTTCCCGCGCTGCCGCGATAAGCAATTCCGCCAGTTCCGGTCCCAACCAGAGCGCACCGTTATATTTGAACCGGTGAATACAATCACGCGCCGCGCCCGTCAGCCGGCAGGCGCAGACAGCGCGCTCAAAGAAGAAAACCTTGTCCGCGCAGTGCGAACATCTGAAGTTCCCGCCGGCTGCGCCATCGAACGGCAGACTGCATCGCTCACAGAACGGCCTCGGCAACGGCCGCAGTTCCTCGCGACACTTGTCGCAAAGCATGCTGCGACTGCCCGGTTCGCGCGCGCCTTTGCAGACCCCGCAATCAGCCGGGTAAAACAGCTCCAGCGCGACGTTCGCCCATTCCTTGATCGCCCCGACCATAAAACCTCGGCATGATGCGCTCAAACCCAGCCAACGCCAGCCACAACAACGCCAACGCAGGCCATGCGGCGGCTCCATTCACCAACACAAACGCACCCGACCCGAATAACCAACCCAAGTCTCCCCTGCTCCCCTCCGTCATCGTCAACAGCATGCGCAGCGCCGCCACAGCGCCCGCGTGCACTCCTATTGCGAGGAAGAGCGAACCCGACCGCACATAGCACCACGTCAGCAATGCGCCCAAGCCCGTCAGCGACACCAGAGCCAGCAGCACAGCCGCGAACTCCTTCGACGTCGGCGGCGCGCTCCAGAAGTGCAGCACCGCATAGAGAAGGCTGCTCGCCCACAACGCCCGTGCCACGCCCCACTCGCGCCTCAGCGCGCCGAAGATAACTCCCCGAAAAAGCAACTCTTCAAACACACCTACGCCCACGCCAACCGCCAATGGCTTCAGTAAATCCGGCCACGCAAAGCCGTCCCACACGCGATCGCCGGCAAACAGCGCAGCGCATCCAAGCAACATCATGGCTGCAAACGCCAACACCCAACCGCCCGCCGTCCGAACCACCGCCAACAACGGCGGAGATCGCAAGCCCAGTTGCTCCCAATTCGCCATACCCAGCGTTCGCAACATCGGCCACAAACCCGCTACCGCCATGACCATTGCGCAGCGCCTGAAAAACTTCTCCCAAGGCTTGTCCACGAACCAGCCACACTGCTCGCAAATCCATTGCACTGGAAACGACAACAGCAAACCCATTGCCAGCACCGCCAGCGCATAAATTCCAAGCACACGCAGAGTTCTCACACGCGCTGATTCTCCGGTCGCCGTCTGAGATTGCAAGCGAGAAACTGCCCCTTGGAACCGTCGCTGGCAGCTATTGCGGAACCTTCTGGGTTTCCGCTAGAGTCGCTCCATGCTTGGGACGCTGATTAATGTCGGCACTATTCTCGCAGGCGGCTCCGTCGGGCTGTTCCTGCACCGCGCGATGCCGGAACGGTTCCAGCGCATCGTGCTGCAAGGGCTTGGACTGATCACGCTCCTCCTCGGCTTCCAGATGGCGCTCAAGACCTCCAACATCTTCATCGTGCTCGGAAGCCTGCTCATCGGCGCGTTGCTCGGCGAATGGTGGCGCTTGCAGGACCGCATGGACGCACTCGGTCGCTGGCTGGAGGCAAGGTTCAAGCGCGGCGACAATGACCGCTTCACGGAAGGCTTCGTGACCACCAGCCTCCTGTTCTGCGTCGGCCCGATGGCGGTGCTCGGTTCCATTCAGGACGGCGTCAGCGGCGACTACAAAACCCTCGCAATCAAGTCATTCATGGACGGTTTCGCGGCGATGGTGTTCGCAGCGGAACTTGGCTGGGGGGTGCTTTTCTCCGCCATGTCGGTGCTGGTTTACCAAGGCAGCATCACGCTGGCCGCCGCGCCACTGCAACGCCTTCTGACCGATGCGATGATCAACGAAATGACCGCCGTCGGCGGCCTCATGATTGTCGGCATCGGCCTGATGCTCTTGGAGATCAAACGGCTTCCGCTGGCGAACTTTCTCCCTGCCCTCGCTATCGCCCCACTGCTGGCGAAAGTCGGTTAGCCCAGACACTCCCAACCAACGATGCGGCAAACGAAAATGCTTGGTGCCGAAAAAGCTTGCCGGACTCTGACCTTGACTCTGCGGGCAGGGCTTTTATTCTGAGCCGTGCAGCATGGCACACCGGCCTACATGAAAAAACACCTCGGCACCTTCTTCCGATGCGTGGTCAGCGTCGGCATCCTGTATTTCATTTTCAAAGGCATCTTTGAAAAGGAAAGTCCGGAACATCCGTGGACCGTTGGCGCGGCCAAGCTCTGGAACGATCTCACCACACCCGACCCGCTTTGGCTCCTTGGCGGCGTGGCGTTGTTCGCGCTCATCTGCCTGGTGAACATCGTCCGATGGCAGATCATCCTACGCGTGCAGCACATCGAGCTGGGCCTGTGGCGCGCGACGCAGTTGTTCTTCATCGGACACTTCTTCAACTCGTTCATGCTCGGCTCCACGGGCGGCGACGTGGTGAAGGCTTACTACGCGGCGCAGGAAACTCACCACAAGAAGGCCGAGGCGGTGATGACGATCATCATTGACCGGCTGATCGGGCTGATCGGGTTGTTCGCGGTGGCTGCGGTGATGATGCTGGCGAATCTGCGTATGCTGTTCGGCAACGAGCAGTTGCGGCCGATGGCGGTGAGCGTGGTCAGCATCTTAGGCGTGCTGCTGTTCTTCCTATTCGTCGGCTTCTGGCCAGGGCTGGGAAAGTTCCTGCACGCATGGCGCCAAAAAGTGTTTCACGAAGGCTGCAAGCGCCAGAGTTGGAAGAAGCTCTTCAGCGAGGAGCAACTCGACCGCTGGTCCGAGCGGTTCGCCGGCATCCGCGCGAATGTGAAGAAGATGATCGGCGCCTACCAAGCCTATGCAGCGCACAAGCCCGCGCTGATCAAAACTTTTCTGCTGGCCCTGGTCACGCATGTCTCACTCATCTTCAGCGGCATCTGTTTCGGCAAAAGTCTGGGCATCGAAGTCCATCTCGGGTTTTATTTCGTCATGGTGCCCGCGATCAACTGCATCGCCGCGGTGCCGATCACCATCAACGGGCTGGGCGTGCGCGAGGGGTTGTTTGTGGCTGCGTTCAAGGCAGGCGGCGTGGCAGGCGAGAAAGCGCTGATGTTGTCGCTTCTGGGCTTTGCCGTGTCGCTGTTGTTCAGCCTCATTGGCGGCATCGTCTATCTTTTCTTCGAGCGCACGCACCCCAGCATGGCGCAGATCGAGGCTGAACCGGAAGAATAACCCCCGGCGCTTTCTTGTAGCCGCACAGCGCCGAGCTTATAGTCGGCGCGATGACCGACAAACGACAACTCGCGATCGAGATCGTGCGAACGCTGCGTGCCGCGGGCTACACGGCGCTGTTCGCCGGCGGTTGCGTGCGCGATATGTTGCGCGACGTGCCGCCGCACGACTACGACGTGGTCACGAATGCCAAGCCAGAGCAGGTCCGGGTGCTTTTCCGCAAGACGTTCGAGGTGGGTGCACAGTTCGGCGTTGTGCTGGTGCTGCTGGAGGATGTGACGTTTGAGGTGGCCACGTTCCGTAGCGACAACGCCTACGAGGACGGCCGCCGGCCGGTTTCGGTTACGTTCTCCACGCCGGAAGCCGACGCGCAGCGACGCGACTTTACGATGAACGGGCTGTTTTACGACCCGGTTCAGGAACGCGTGTTGGACTACGTCGGCGGGCGGGCGGACATCGAGCGGCGCGTGGTGCGCTGTATTGGTGACGCTACGGCGCGATTCACCGAGGACAAGCTCCGGATGCTTCGCGCGGTCCGTTTCGCCAGCAATCTCGGTTACGAAATCGAACCGGAAACCTTTCATGCCATCCAGCAGATGGCACCACAGGTCGCCATCGTCAGCGCCGAGCGCGTCCGCGACGAGTTGATCAAGGTTTTCAGCCGTCCCGGCGCGGGGCGAGGACTGCGGCTGCTCGACACGAGCGGGCTGCTCGCCATCGTGCTGCCGGAAGTTGCAGCAATGAAAGGCTGCGAACAACCACCGCAGTTTCACCCCGAAGGTGATGTGTTCGTCCATACCTGTATGATGATGGACGGTTTGAGCGAACCTTCGGTGGCCCTCGCATTCGCGACGCTGCTACACGATGTTGGCAAGCCGCCGACGTTCCAACGCGCGCCGGACCGCATCCGGTTCAACGAGCATGACGTCGTCGGCGCGCAGATGACGGAGACGATTCTGCGCCGATTGCGGTTTTCTAACGACGCGATCGAGCAAATAGTAGCCTGCGTGGAGAACCACATGATGTTCCGTCACGCCACCGAGATGCGGAAGTCAAAGCTGAAGCGCCTGTTGGCGCGGCCGACGTTCGCCGACGAACTGGAATTGCACCGGCTTGATTGTCTCGCCAGTCATGCCGACCTGACCAACCACACGTTCCTGAAGAAAGCCCTCGTCGAGATTCCGCCCCAAGTCGCCAAGCCCGCTCCGCTGCTCACTGGTGACGATCTGCTGGCGATGGGAATGAAGCCCAGCCCGGAGATGGGCGCACTCCTACGCGAGGCGCGCGAACTGCAACTGGAAGAGAAACTCCGCACCCGCGACGAGGCATTGGTGTGGGCGCTGCAGCGCCTCGGTCACTGAAGGTTCACGAAGTAAGACCGGCAGGCGCAATCAATCAATTCCGGCTCCAACGCCGGCGCGATGTTCCGGAACTGCGCGATCTCGACGATCTGGTCAATCAGATCCCGCGGATGCACGGCGCGGAAAGGTTTGCCCGGCTTCTGGTAGTGATTGGCGATCAAGTAGGAGAAGCCTGTCTCGCTGAACTCCACCTTGCGTTTCCCGCAAGCGCGCTCGAAGATTTCACGAAACTGCTGCGGTGTGGGATCGTCCACCTTGACCTTGTGCCGGATGCGCCGCAGGAACGCCTCGTCCACCAGATCCGCTGGCGCAAGATTCGTCGAGAACACAATCGTCACGTCGAACGGAAACTCCACCTTCTTGCCTCTCATCAATGGCAGGTAGTCCACCCGTTTCTCCAGCGGCACCATCCAGCGATTCAGCAGCTCGCGCGGCTGCACGCGTTGGCGACCGAAGTCATCAATGATAAACATGCCGTTGTTGGCCTTGACATGTATCGGTGCTTCGTAGGTTCGTGACTTCGCATCGTAGAGCAGCTCCAGCATGTCCAGCGTCAGCTCTCCGCCGACCACAATCGTCGGCGGATGGCAGCACACCCAGCGCTGGTCCGGCTCGCCGAGCCGTGCCAGTAGGTGCGGGCTGCCATTCTGGCCGTCCGTGATCGGTTCGTGGCCAAGCGGATCAAAAACCCGCACAATATGGCCCTCGACCTGAATGGCGTAAGGCACAAAGACATCGTAATCCTGCGCGGAGCTGAGCGCCTCAGCGAGCAACGTCTTGCCGTTGCCCGGGGGTCCATACAGGAAGATCGAGCGCCCGTTGTTGGCCGCCGGGCCGAGTTCCTCCATCAACTCGTCGCTGACCACCATGTGCTGAAGCACGTGTCGAAGCTTCTCCTTGTCCACCGGCCGCTTCATGAGCGACTGCTTCTCGACGACAGCGCGATACTCTGCCAGCGTCACCGGCGCGGGGCCGGCGTAGCTGTTAAATTCCGTCAACTCCCGGGCGCGTTGTATCCCACTCTGCGTCAGCGCGTAAATGAAACTCATCTCCCCAATGCCGCGCATGCCCGGCCGACCGATAAACTGCTCCTTCAACAGCCGCTCGACTGCTTCCTTGACGATTGGTTCGTAGGGCAGGCAAATCTCCTGCACGAGCTCCTGCGCCGTCAGTTCATTCCGCGCGAAGAGAATTCTGAGAATCAGTTCGCCAATCTGGTTCAGCGACATGCCGGTCTTGGCGACGGTTTCCGGCGTCATCGGCGGCAGAACGTTTCCTTCAAGTTTCTCGGTCATAGTCAGGTTCCAAAACTAATCAGGGCCTCAATACCACCTTGATCGCATCGCCGCGGCGGGCCATGTCGAAACCTTCTCTCCATTGGCTCAGTGGGAGTTGCTTCGTCACGAGCGCCTCCAGGTCCACCTTCCGCTCCGCCAAGAGCGCCAACGCCTTGCGCCACGAGCTGGGCTTCTGCGTGTGCGACCCGATCATGCTGATCTCACGCACGAAAAACACGTCCTCGAAATTCAGCGCCACGTCCTTGTGCAGAATGCCCGCCTGGATAAACCGCCCGCGCACCCGCAGTGTCGCCAACGCCGCAGTCACGGCGGGCGGCACGCCGGCGCATTCGATGGCCACGTCAAAACCGTAACCACCGGTCATCGAGCGGCCGACTTCCTTCAAGTCCTCCGCCTCCACGTTCACCGTCCGTTCCGCGCCGAGCTTCTCAGCCAATTCGAGCCGCGACTTGTCCTTGGCCATACCCGCCACCACCGCCCGCGCGCCGCAAGCCTTCACCACCTGCGCACACAGCAAGCCCAGCGGCCCCGGCCCCATCACCAACACCACCTCGCCGCACGCAACCATCCCCTGCTCCATCACCGCATGCGTCACGCAAGCGAGCAACTCGCAGATCGCGCCCGCTTCGTAGCTGACGTGATCGGGCAGCACATGCACGCTCTGCTCGCGGATGACCATATAATCCGTGAACGCGCCCTCGGCCTTCGTCGCGATGCCTTTGCGCTCAATGCAAAGGCTGTAGTCCTCCGTCGCGCAGAACTTGCACTTGCCGCAAATGGAGGCGGTCGTCTCGGACGTGACGCGCTCGCCGACCTTCCGCGTCTTGACGCCCGCGCCCACCTCCACGATGTCGCCGGCCAGTTCATGGCCGAGGATCACCGGCGGACGCAGGCTCGGATGACCGTGAATGTCCGTCCCGCAGATGCCCACCGCGCGGACACGAATCTTCACCTGACCCGGCCCGCATACCGGCACCGGCACCTCGCGCAGTTCGATGTCGTTTTCGCCGCGGCCGATTTTGACAAGCGCTTTCAACGTGTCACCTCAGTCCTCGTAGCGCCGGCATCCCTGCCGGCAGCCCTCCGCAAAGCACCGAAACCTCGCCGGCAAGGATGCCGGCGCTACGGAAATCTCGCCCTTCAGTCGTATTCTCATACCTCAGTCCGGCTTGATGGAAATCTTGATGCCCACTTGGTTCACCAGCAACTCGATGGCTTCCGAGATGCGGCTCAGCGGGAACTCGTGCGTCACGAAGATATCCGTGTTGATCGCACCCTGTGCGATGAGGTTCATCGCCCGGCGCACGTATTCCGGCGTGAAATGGAACACGCCCTTGATCGTCACCTCGTTGTAATGAATCAACCCCGTGTCCACCGTGATCTTCGTCCCCGACGCGCAGCCGCCAAACAGATTCGCGATGCCGCCCTTGCGCACCGTCGCAATCGCCGTCTGCCACACCTCCGGCAAGCCCACCGCCTCGATGGCCACGTCCACGCCCCGGCCGCCTTCCGTCCGCTCGCGGATCGCCGCCACCGGGTCGGCCACCTTCGAGAGGTCCAGCGTCTCGTGCGCGCCGAGCGCCTTGGCCACCTCCAGCCGTTCCGCCTTCATGTCCGCCGCGATCACGCGCGCGCCCTTCAGATGCACCAGACTGTTGAAGAACAACCCGATTGGCCCCGCGCCGATCACCACCACCGTGTCGCCGAGCCGGATGCCGCTGCGCTCCACGCCGTGCACCACGCACGCCAACGGCTCCAGCAGCGCCGCCTGCCGATGCGTCACGTGCGCCGGAATCTCCACCGTGTTCTGCGCCACGATCGGCGCGGGAATGATCGCATATTCCGCAAACGCCCCGCTTAGCCGCAGGAACATGTTCTCGCACATGCTCTGGTTGCCCACCTTGCACCAATAGCACGCATTGCACGGCGCCGAGTTCACCGCCGCCACGCGCATCCCCGGCCGGAACGCCGTCACGCCCGCGCCCGTCTCCACCACCTCGCCAGTGAACTCATGGCCGAAGATGAATGGCGGCTTGAACTTCGGATGCCCGCGCAGATACATCTTGCGGTCTGTCCCGCACGTCAGCGCGGCCTTCACCCGCACCATCACCTCGCCCGGCGCGACCGCAGGCAACTCCACCTCTTCCAACCGCACATCCTTCAGTCCGTGCAACACCGCCGCTTTCGTTTTCATGCGCCGCGAGAGTAGCGAGCGACGGCGGTGATGACAAGAAGGAGAATGAGGACTCCCTCAACGCGGCGGCTGACAAGCGTTTTCCGGAGACATTTCGTGGCTTGCAGCATGTCCGCTTCTATGCAACAAACGCGCTGCTCAACTTAAGAACTGGGCGTCTTATGACCACCGAACAAATTGGTCTCATTGGAGCAGCCGTGTTAATAGTGGCGGTTGTCGTCTTCTTGGTGATTTACGGGAAAGTCGCCGCAAAAAGGCGTGAGGAAGAAAGGCGGAAAATGTTGGTCACAGACGCCCGGTTATTCCTGGCTGACTTGAAGGAGAGTCGTGCCCTGCCGATTGTTCAAACGAAGATTATCTTGAAGCCCGGTGAGCAAGCTTTTTACTCGGAACCCTCAGCACTCTACGAGACACGAGCGGTTCGGCATTATCAGAGTGGTTACACAGGATTCAGAGTCGCTAAGGGCATCTATGTTGGAGGTAGTCAGGGGCGCTCGGTAAGCACTCAGGAATGGAGCAAGATTGATGACGGATTCCTAACCGTCACCAACAAGAGGTTGGTTTTTGACGGCGGGGGCGCAGATAGAGATGTCAGTGTTAAGAAGGTTGTATCTGTGCAGGCTGGCGAGGAGACAATTGAGGTTTCTGTCGAAGGTCGTCAGAAGAGCATGATTTTCGATGCCGCGAATCCACTCATCCTTGCAACTATGATCCGCATCTGCTGTCAGGCCGAAGATGCCTCGGATCTTTCGAAAACGACTTTCGACGTTACGATCAAAGATTAGACCCATCCGTGCGGCCCGACGAGAGGCCGTCAAGAAAGCACTGTGATTGATTTGAAAACAGGTCTTAACTCCATCGGGATTCTTCTTACCATAATCGGTGTGTGCGTCGTTTATTGGAATTCTCCGCTCAACGAGTTCGTTATAGACGGCGGTAGTTTCGATACTGATTTCGCCAAGATCGAAAAAACGGCGAATAGAAAAAACCATCTAATGACGGCTGGCACGTTGGCTATCATTATCGGATCTTTGTTACAGTTAGTAAGCAACTTCGTTCCTTCAAAGAAATCCGACACCAAAGAACCAACCGCGTTGTCTTCACCGGCGGGCGATCTAATTGAAAACGCGAAGGCACCCGTTGGTGTCCCGCCTTCAGGCGGCGCAGGTGATCGGACCGGCTGAAGCCGGAACACCAACAAAAGCGCCTGCTTTTGCTCTTGCGGGACGAGGCTAGGGTTTTTAGAGTGCATCCCTTATGTCAACGGCAGCGGACCGCGTGCGCGGTGGATTCAAGTTCAGCAAGGTGATCGGGCCGATTGAGCCGGCGTTGGGCAAGGTGGAACAACGGCTGGCCCAACAGGTCGGCGCGTTCGAGCCGGGCGTGAGCGATTACGTCCGCTACGCGCTCGGCACGCAGGGCAAGCGGCTGCGGCCGGCGCTGGCGCTGCTCAGCGGCGGCGCTTGCGGGACGCTGAACGATTACCACATCACGATGGCAGTGATTGCGGAGATGATTCATCTGGCGACGCTCGTGCACGACGACATCATGGACGGGGCGACGATGCGCCGGCACAAGCTGACGGTGAGCGCGCGCTGGGGCAACGAAATCTCCGTGCTGCTCGGCGACTGCCTGTTCGCGCACGCGCTGAAGCTGGCGACGGAGTTCCCTGACATGGAGGTCTGCCGGCGGATCGCGCACGCCACGAACGTGGTCTGTGAGGGAGAGATCTTGCAGACGCAGCGGCGATTCGACTTGGAGCTGTCCATCGAGGATTACCTGAAATTTGTGGAGATGAAGACGGCGGAACTGTTCGCGGTGTCGTGCGAACTGGGGGCGTTTCTCAGCGGCGCGGCGGCGCCGGTAAGGCAGTCGTTGCGCGCCTACGGCATGGCGCTCGGCATCGCGTATCAGATTTATGACGACTGCGTGGACATCTTCGAACAGGAGAACGAGGCCGGCAAATCGCTCGGCACGGACCTGAACAAGGGCAAGCTGACGCTGCCGATCCTGATGCTGCTCCGCCGCGCAAGCGAGACAGAGCGCGACCAGATCTCGATTGACCTGACGAGCTACTCGATGCAGGGCGCGGCCCGGCTGGCGACGCTGGTGGTAAAGCATCGCACGCTGGATGCGTCGCTGGAGATGATCGAGCGCTATCTGGACATCGCGCTCGATTCGCTGAAGGTGCTGCCGGCATCGGAGTTCAAAACGGCGCTGCGAAACCTCGCCTTCTTCCTCCAGAGCCGCAGCCTCGCGCTGGCCGGCGGCCAGAAGCCCGCGCCAGTTTCCGCGAGCCGCTGACGACGGCCCGCCACAATGACACCCCGGCTTGATCCCCGCGTGTTCCGCCTGCCGGTGGCTGACATCCGCCGTGGTTTCTACACCGACGCTTATTTCACCCGCACGCGCCGCATCCTCCATCGCGATGCCCGCCATCCGCGGGTGCTGATGCAGGTCTTCACGCGCGGCGACGGCATCGTCTGCGGCACCGACGAGGCGGTTGCCGTGCTCAAGCTCTGCGCCGACAAGCCGCGCGCGCTCCGCATCCGCGCCCTGCGCGACGGCGCGCTGATGCGCCCGCGCGACACCGTGATGACCATCGAGGGGGACTACGCAACGTTCGCGCATCTGGAGACGGTTTATCTCGGCATCCTCGCGCGGCGTTCGGCGCTGGCCACGAATGTCCGCCGTGTCGTCGCGGCCGCCGACGGCAAACCGGTGTATTTTTTTCCGGCGCGCTTCGACCACTGGCTGAACCAACCCGGCGACGGCTGGGCGGCAAAAGTCGGCGGCGCGGCCGGCGTTTCCACTAACGCCAACGCCGCTTGGTGGCGCGGCGACGGCATTGGCACGATTCCGCACGGTTTGATCGGTGCCTATGACGGCAATACCGTGGCGGCTGCGGAGGCGTTCGATCGCCATATTCCTCGCGAGGTCAACCGCATTGTGCTGGTGGATTGGGACAACGACTGCGTCGGCACCGCCTTGGCGTGCGCCCGCGCCCTCGGCCGCCGGCTTTGGGGCGTGCGGTTGGACACTTCCGGCGACCTGCGCGACCGCAGCGTGCGAGGCCCCGGCTCAGCCAGTTACGGCGTTTGCGCGGAGCTGGTGCGAAATGTCCGGAATGCTTTGAACGTAAACGGCTTCGGTTGGGTCAAAATTGTCGTTAGCGGTGGATTCACCGCCGACAAGGTGAAGCGATTTGTGAAAGACCAGGTCCCATTCGATGTCGTTGGCGTAGGTTCGTCCCTGTTGCAGGGGCGGATTGATTTCACCGCCGACATCGTCCGAGTGAACGGGTGGCCGTGCTCCAAGGTCGGGCGCACGCTCCGCCCCAATCCACGTCTTCGTTTGGTGAGTTGATTATGGTGTCAGCCTTGGTAAGTTCAGCGGAAACAGCGATGGACCTTCCCACGCAACCAGTTTCCGCGCTCGGTGATGACGCGGCGCTCGTCGAGCGCGCCCGCGCCAACGATCCCGCCGCGTTCGACGAACTGGTCCAACGCTACAAGCAGCGGATCTACGGGACGGTCTACCACATGACCTCCAACCACGAGGACGCCAACGACCTGGCGCAGGAGACGTTCATCCGCGCCTTCAAGAACCTCCACCGCTTCAAGGGCGACTCCTCATTCTACACCTGGATCTACCGCATCGCCGTCAACACAACGATCAACTTCCTCCACAGCCGCCGTCGCCGCTCTCAGAACCACCTCAGCCTCGACGACGTGGACGCGCGTCTCCAGGACGACCCCGACTTCATCGAGCGCACCAGTGGCGAAAGCCCGGCAGGCGAAGTCGCCGCCAACGAGCTGATGCGGCAGCTCAACGTCGCGCTGCAAAAGCTTTCACCGGATCACCGGCTTGTCGTCACGCTCTACGACATCCAAGGCCTATCCCACGCCGAGATCGCCACGATCACAAACAGCTCGGAAGGAACCGTCCGCTCGCGGCTCTACTACGCGCGGCTCCAACTACAGCAGTTGTTGAGACGTTATCTGCCGGAGAAGAACTGACCGCCATGTCACAGACGCCACAACCCAACGACCCTCAATTCGACGACCTGCGCCGTTTGCTGTCGTTAAAGCGTGCCGAGCGTCCGCCGCAGGAGACGATGGACGGTTTCCTTGACGAGTTTCACAAGCGGCTCGCGAATGAACAGGTTGCCGACGCTGCACGCCGTGCCAACTCGTGGTGGCTGCGGCTGCGCGAACGGCTCGGCATCGCGCCCGCCGTGCCCGGTGACGAGGCGTTTCCGGCGCTGCGCCGGCTGCTGTTGCTGAAGCGTTACGAACACCCCTCGCCCGCTTACCTCGACAACTTCCTGATGCGCCTGAACCGCCGCCTGATCGCGGAGCAGATGCCGCCCGTCGCATTCTGGGCGCGCCTCCGCCAATCGCTCACCCAACGGCCGCTTGCCTTCGTTCAGGTTGCCGTGGTCGGTGCCCTCACGTTCGCGCTGACGATCCAGTTCTACAATCAATGGCAGCGCAGCCATGCAACGCTTGCCGCGCAGGCCGCGCCAGCGCCAACGATCATCGCCGCCGCCGTGCCGGAGCGGCCCGTGCAGGTCATCTACGACGACGCCCGCGCCAACGCCCGTCAGGAAGAGACGGCGGACTCCGGCGTTATGATGATGCCGGCCATCGAGAACCGGGCGCACGTTCACTTCGTCATGGACCGCGTGGATATCACGCCGAAAGTTTATGCTGCCTCGTTCAATTACTAACGCGGCTTCTGCCTTGCTGGTGCTGCTGGCCCTGACCCCGGCACGCGCGCAAGATTTGTCGGTTCAGACCTTCGAGCGCGCGGTCGTCGCGGTCTGCAACCGCAGCATCGCCAGCGTCGTCCGCGTCAAGGCAATCCTGCCCGACGAAGGCGGCGCCATGGAAACCGACCCGCGCGCGTTACGGCTGCGTGCCGGCAGCGGCTTCTTCGTGGACCCGAAGGGTGAAATCCTTACCGCCGCCAGCGTCGTCGCGGGCGCACACAAGATTTTTATCGAATGGCAGAATCAGCGTTTCGAGGCAAAGCTCGTGGGCATTGACCGCGAGCGAAGCAACTTGGCGCTGTTGCAAGTGACCGGCCTGCCCCCGCAGGTGCAGTTCCCCGCGCTGCCGCTCGACGAGAAGGTTTCCACCGATCCCGGCTCGCTGGTGATCATGCTCGGCTTCGCCGGCGATCTGCCCGCGTCGCCGTCGGTCGGCTTTGTAGGGTCCATGGCAATGTATCGTAACACGCCGCTGATGATGACGCGTGTGAACACCAACCCCGGCGAGAGCGGCGCGCCGTTCCTGAATGCCGGCGGCCAGGTTGCCGGCGTGCTCTTCGGTGCGTCCACGCAACTGCCCTCGATGGCTTTCGCCCTGCCCACGCGCGCCGCGCTACGAGTCGCCGCGGACCTGCGGCAGTTTGGCGAGGCGCGCTACGGTTCGCTTGGCCTCAATGTCCGTCAGGTGCAGGTAATGACCGCCACCAACGCACCTCCACAGCCCGCCATTCAGGTTGATCAAGTCCTGCCCGGCACCGTCGCCGAGCAAGCCGGAGCCCGCCCCGGCGACCTGTTGCTTTCGATCAACCAAAAACCGACCCGAGTGCTGCCCGACGTTGCCGAGGCGCTGTTCTACCTCCGCGTCGGCGACCAAGCCCAGATTCAAATCCTGCGCTCCAACCAACTCGCACAGGTTGTCATGACCGTCATGCCGCGTCCCGCGCCATCCGCCGCCTCCACGACGCAGACTGACCCCTCCGCGCCAACTGCCCCGGCAGTCGTGGTTCCCGCGTCGTTCCCAAAGCGGTGAACCGACGCGGCGGAAGCTCCACTACCCGCTTCTTTCTGCTGCCGCTCCTTGTGTCCGCCGCCCTGGTTGCCTATACTCCGGGCCTTCGGTAACAAAGATAACGCAATGAAATGGACTTTTTACGGCGCAGCGCAGACGACGACCGGCTCGCGGCACATGCTGGACGTCAACAACACGCGGCTGATGGTGGAGTGCGGTATGTTCCAAGGCCCGCGCGCAGAATCCACCGAGCGCAACAGCGGCTTCCCGTTTGCCCCGGGAGCAATCGAGGCGGCGGTCGTCAGCCACGCACACATTGACCACACCGGAGCGATTCCAACGCTCGTGAAGCAGGGTTTTGGCGGCAACATCTACGCCACGAACGGAACGCGTGACCTGGCGGCGGTGATGCTTCAGGACAGTGCCCACGTGCAACGTTACGATGCGCAGTTTGTGTCGAAGAAGCGCGCCAAGAAGGGACTGCCGCCGGTCCAGCCGATCTACACTGAGAAAGAAGCGGAGCAGGCCATGCGGCAGTTCGTCGGCGTCGGCTACGACCGGCCCATCTGGATTGCCGACGGCGTGCAGCTTCGGTTTAGGGACGCGGGTCATATCCTCGGCTCCGCGGAGGTTTTTCTGGATGTCCATGAGGGTAGCCGGAAACTGCGGATCGGGTTCAGCGGGGACATCGGCCGCGGGCGGGACCCGTTGCTGCGCGATCCGACGCCGATGGAGGACTTGGACGTGCTGCTCATCGAGAGCACCTACGGCAATCGCGAGCACGAACCGATGGATCATATCAACGACCGGCTCTGTGCCATCGTCAGCCGCGCCATCGAGCGCAAGGGCAAGATCATCATCCCAGCGTTCGCTGTTGGCCGCACGCAGCACATCGTCTATGCCCTGCACCGGCTGACGGAGGAGAACTGCATCCCCAAGCTGCCGATCTTTGTGGACAGCCCGCTGGCGGTGAACGCCACCGAAATTTTCCGACTGCACCCAGAGTGTTTCAACTTGGACATCTACGAGCAGTTGATGGCGCGACACAATCCGTTCGGCATGGAGCAACTCAAATACATCCGCGACGTGGACCAATCCATCGCGCTCAACGATCTGAAGGAGCCATGCATCATCATCTCCGCGTCGGGCATGGCCGAGGCGGGGCGAATTTGCCATCACCTCCGCAACAACATCGGTGACGAGCGCAACACGATCATCATGGTCGGCTTCTGCGCGCAACACACACTCGGCGCCCGGCTGATCGCCGGCGAGAAGCGGGTGCGCATCTTCGGCGAGGAACACGACGTGAAGGCGCAGGTGGAGGTCATTTCGGCGTTCAGCGCGCACGCGGATCGGAGCGAACTGCTGGACTTCGCGCGGCACGCGACCGGACCGTTGCAGCATATCTGCGTGGTGCATGGCGAACCAGAGCAGTCGCAAGCACTGGCAGTGGCGTTGCGAGAGATGTTCCCCCGGTCGCAGGTTCACGTGCCAGTCATCAACGATACCGTGGAGTTTTAGGACAAATGAATCCCGATCTATTCACCGCCTGGCAGCGCCGAGTTCTCGCCAATTCCTTGGTGGCGCTGGCGATTGCGTTCATTGTAGCACTGACCGGCGCCAGCGTCCTGGTCGCGGCAACGCTGTTTACGAAGCTGCAGTGGGTCCTGCTGCCTGCCGCCATCGGCTTGCTGGTCGCCTACCTGTTGATGCCGGCGGTGGATTGGCTTCACTCGAAACGCCAGTGGCCGCGCTCGGCGGCAGTGCTGCTGGTGTTCAGTCTCGGCACCATTGCGATCACCACTGTGACCGCGCTGGCTTTGCCGGCCATCCTTCAGGAACTGACCGACTTCGGCCGTAAAATGCCCCAGCATTTTCACCGCGCGGCCGTGGCCGCGAACCATCTGGCGGACAATGCGCGCTCCGTGAAAGCCTCCGGCGCGTGGCAGGGGTTCATAGATCAACTCACCGCCAGCATCACCAGTTCGCTGCCTGATCTGGCACGGCATCTGACCGCTATGTTGCCAGGGATCCTCTCTAACGCGATCGGCCTGCTGAGCGCGGTTGTCGGGTTTCTTATCATCCCGATTTACGTCTTCTATTTCTTGCGGGATCCGGACTACTTCGCCACGAACTGGAAACTCTACGTGCCTGTGGCCAATCCCACCGTGCGCGACGACATCATCCGCCTTGTCGGCGAAATCAACGAGTCCGTGCAGGCGTTCTTCCGCGGCCAGTGCATCGTGGCGGCGTGCGTCGGCGCGTTGTCGGCTCTCGGCTTCTACATCGTCGGCGTTGACTTCGCGCTGCTGCTCGGCATCTGGGTTGGATTGTTCGATCTAGTGCCCCTTTTTGGCGTCGTCGCCGGCGCGATTCCCGCCGCGATCATCGCCTACTCGCAACACGGCGGCTGGCAGTTGCCCGCCGAAGCCATCGGTGTCTGCGTGGTCGTCCACCTGATCGAGAACTGGATCCTTGCGCCACGAATCGTCGGCAATAAGACCGGCCTGCATCCTGTCACGGTCGTGTTGTCCATCCTCATCTGGGGTCATCTGCTCGGCTTCATCGGCGTGCTGCTCGCCGTGCCGCTGACCTCCACGCTCACAGTGCTCTTCCGCCACTATCTCTGGCGCCGCCTGCCTGCGAAGTCATGAATCCGGATCTCTACCAACGAAGACTTACCTTCGCGGTGGTGCTGTCGCTGGTGATCCACTTTTTCCTGGTGTGGTTTTACGCCGCCACGCCGCTGACGCGCGCGCTCGCCCGGCTTCTCTCACGGCCCGTCGCGGTGCAGCAACTGCCCAAAGACCAACTGAAGCGTCAGGCCGCGCGGCGTATGCCACCGCAGTTGAGCTTTGTCGAGGTTGACGCATTGCAGGCCACCAAGGCCCTGCCGGAGAACGCCAAGCTCTTCTCGGATCGCAACTCCATTGCCGCCAATCCTGCTCCGAAGAACCGCAGCGCGGAGATTCCGAAGATCGAAGGGCGCAAGCTGACGCAGATAGAAACCACCACCGTCCACCTGCCCGCAAAGACGCAACCGCGTCCCGCAACGCCGCCGCCGGCAGCTCAGCCGAAACCGAAAGCACCGAGCACGCCCGCGCGCGTTGAGGCACCCAAAGCCGTCGCTCCCCCGAAGCCCGTCGAAGGCATCACCGCGCCCGAACCGCAACGACGCCCACAGGAGCGACAACAAAGAACCGCGTCAGAAGCAACCAAGCCATCTGCCGACACGGGCGCTGCCACGCAACCGACTTCCCAATTGAAGTTCGCCGAGTCATCATTCGGATTGCGGCCCGCTCCCAGCGAAATGTCGCCTATCCAGCGCGACATTCCGACGATCGCCACGGAAACCGACGCTGGTGTGGCGCGGCGAGGCCCGACGGCGCTAAACGTCGTCGGCATGCCGCAGGGCGCTTATAGCAAGAAAATGTTCGCCGAGATCGGCCGCCGCTGGACGCTGTTGCTGGAACAATATTACGCCGACGGCCAGCCGGGCCGGGTCAAGCTCAGCTTCTCGCTTTACCCCACCGGCCATGTGGATCATTTGAAGGTTGCGCAAAACACTGCTTCCCCTATTCTCGGTAGTTATTGTCAGAAGGCAGTGATAGATTGCTCCCCCTTCGATCCGTGGCCACAAGAGCTGAAGTTGTTGGGCGGGGATCATTTGGATATCACGATAGATTTTAACGTTTACTTATACGAAAGGTAAAACATGTGGAGTTGGTTGATTGATTTCTTTCGCGAAGGCGGCCCCGTCATGGTGCCGCTCACATTCGCGTCCGTTGTCGCCGTAGCCATCATCATTGAACGGAGTCTGGCATTGCGCCACAAGACCGTCATCGGGCCGGCCTTGGCTGCCGCGATTGAGCGGCTCCGTCCTGGCGAATCATCAGCCAGACTCGCAGTCCTCGCCGACAACGACACTTCCGCGCTCGGCGCCGTTGTTCGAGTCGCCCTCAACCACCTCGTATGGCCCCGCACCGAGAACGTCGAGGCCGTCCAAACCCGTGCCCGCAGCGAAACGGTGAAACTCGAACGCGGCCTTATTGCACTGGAAATCGTCATCGGCATCTCGCCGCTGCTCGGCCTGCTTGGCACCATCGGCGGGCTGAAGTATCTTTTCAAAGACATTGGCCAAATCGCCGCCGAGGGCGGCACCAGCGGCATGGGCATTGGCATCAGCCACGCGTTGAACACCACCTTCTTCGGCTTGCTGGTGGCCATCATCGCGTTGATCGGCTGGAGTTACTTCAACCGCAAGATCGAGCGTATGGCTGTGGAGATGGAAAGCATGCTTAGCGACCTGCTGTCCAAGCTTTATCGCGACTCCACTGACACCGCCATTTATCACCGCTCCGATCGTCGCGCCGCCAGCGTCGAGTAACTTGCCGCGAGCCTCCCCGCTGACCCATGAAGTTCTACAGCAAACCGCGCCGCACCCCGACGATCATCATCGTCGCGCTCATAGACATCCTGGTGGTGCTGCTGATCTTCTTCATGGTCACAACGACGTTCATCCGCCAGCCGGCCGTGCAGATCACCCTGCCGAAATCCAAAACCGGCAAGGAAGTTAAACGCGAACAGGGCCTCGTCCTCACCGTCTCGCCCGACGGCAAGATGTTTCTGAACACGCAGCCCGTTCCCACAGAGCAACTCGTGGAACGGTTGCGCGCCGCCAGGATTCAAAACCCCAACGTCGTGGTGGAAATGCGGGCCGACCAAAAGACCACGCTCGACCTCATTATCACCGTCGTGGACGCCGCCAATCAGGCCGGCATCCAGATCATCAACACCTTTACCCGTTCCGGCACTGCCGCGCCATGAACTGCTTCAATGCCCACGAGCGCTAACACCAACGCTGGAGAGAAATCGCCTGAAGCGGTGGGCGGTCAGCGGTGGTGGTTGCACCCTTATTTTCTGATCATTCTCGCTGCCTTTTGCGTGACAGCGGCGGAGTTGCTTTTCAAGCGAGGCGCTGTGGCCACAGCCAATGACCCGGCGCCGCTGGGGATTATCGGCGTTTCGGTGCTCGGCTCGGTCTGGACGTGGTTGGGCATTGCGCCTTATATCGCCAGCTTTCTCATCTGGCTCCACGTGCTAAGACGTGTGCCGTTGCATATCGCGTTCAGCATCATGAGCGTCACCCAAGTGCTCGTGCCCCTGGGTGCATGGTGGTTTTACAGTGAGAACATCAGCCCGTGCCGTTGGGCTGGAGTATTGATCGTCTTGGCTGGCATTTTCGTGGTGGCCCGGCCAGCGATGAAAGCGGAGGAAGATCTGTGACGCCGGAAATTCTCATGCTTTGCGTTGCCTCGCAGCTCTGTCTCGTGACGGGCCAGTTGCTGCTGAAACACACAATGAATCAAACGAACCTGACGCCCATGCCTTGGCAGCGCGTGATCCCGCTGTTCGCACTTGGCATTTCCATACTCAGTGGCTGGTTCTTTCTCTGGGGCGGACTGCTCCAAAAGACAGACTTAAGTTACATTTATCCTTTTGAAGGAATGGGTCCGGCGCTGATGCTTATCGGTGCCTGGCTATTCCTGAAGGAGAAGCTCACGTTGCAGTCCTGCATCGGCATCGGTCTGATCAGCGTGGGCATCGCGCTTGTTTCGGCCAGTTAGCGCTCGTGACAATGGTCCAATGCGCCGCAATGGGGCCGCTGCGACTGGGCCGGCAGGTATTCGGGAAGGTGGTCGCAGCTTGGCGCGGCGCTATTCCCACTTGATCTGAGCGCTCGCCCATCCAAACACATTAGCGACGCTCCAAAACAATTTCACGATCAACTGCCAACCGCGCGCTTCGTGTTTGGGTTTCACTTGTTGACTCTTCACTTCCATAAACATCTCTCACATGACTGCCGCGGAACCTCAACCATCAACCTCGCGCTGTCAAGCGGAGGTGGAGAATCCTCACCTTTTACGCTTCCCGTTTGGCGTCTCATCGGTAGAATCCTGCCGTCATGACAAACTCACACGAAACTCTCCTGACTATCAACATCCCCGGCCTGAAAAAATTGCGCAGCGGCAAGGTTCGCGAGATTTTTGATCTCGGTGACCGCTTGCTGTTTCTCGCCACCGACCGCATCTCGGCGTTCGATGTGATCATGCCGACCGGGATTCCGCTCAAGGGCCGCGTGCTGTCATCCATCTCGAAGTTCTGGTTTGAGAAGACGGCGCACATCATCCCGAACCATGTCTTGACGATGGACTTTGCTGACTTCCCTGCCCCGTTGCAACCGTATCGTCAGCAACTCGAAGGACGCGCCATGATCGTCAGAAAATGCGAGCCGCTCGCAGTGGAGTGCATCGTGCGCGGCTACCTCGCCGGCTCCGGCTGGAAGGAATACAAACAGAGCCAGAGCGTCTGCGGCGTCAAACTGCCCGCTGCGCTGCTCGAGTCTTCCGAACTGCCTGAACCGATCTTTACGCCGTCCACGAAGGCGCAAAGCGGCCACGACATCAACATCAGCTACCAACAATCGGCGAAGATCCTGGGCCAGGATCTGGCAGATCGGGTGCGTGACACCTCGCTGGCCATCTACAAGTGGGCGCGGGCATTTGCGCGCGAGCGCGGCATCATCATCGCCGATACAAAGTTCGAGTTCGGCCTGTTGCCGAACGGCGAGGTGATCCTGATTGACGAGGTGCTGACACCGGATAGCTCGCGGTTCTGGCCGGCTAGCGAATACCAGCCCGGCCGCAGCCAACCGAGCTTCGACAAGCAGTTCGTGCGCGACTATCTCGAAACGCTCGACTGGAACAAGACGCCACCGGGGCCAAAGCTGCCGGAAGAAATCGTCGCAAAGACGAGCGAGAAGTATCTGGAAGCCTATCGCCGGATCACGGGAACAGAATTGTAAGAGTAGGACAGGCGTATCGCCTGTCTAGGTCATCAATCAACGGACAGGCGGGACGTCCGTCCCACTTCCCATGCAGGCGCTCATAGACGAATTCATTACCCACGTTGCTCTCGAGCGCGGGCAGGCCAAGAATACGCAGGACACCTATCGGCGGATGCTGACGCAGTTTACCGGTTACCTGCAAGGCCGCAACGTGTCGCGTTGGGGCGAGGTCACATCGCAGCACATCACCGAGTATTTGCTCTACCAGCGGAAGCGCGAGATGGCCCTCAACTCGATCCTGTTGGAGCTGGCGGCGATCCGCGTCTTTTTTCGCTTCCTCTACGCCAACCGTTTTGTGCCCTCGAATGTGGCTGAACTCATAGACCGGCCCCGGAAATTCAAGTCACTGCCCAAATCGCTCTCGATGGCCGACGTGGACAAACTACTTCAACTGCCCACCGGTGACGATCCGCGCGCCGTGCGCGATCAGGCGATTCTTGAGGTGATGTATGCCAGCGGCCTGCGCGCATCTGAACTCGCAACGCTGAAACTGGAGAACATCAATTTTGAGTCCGGCTTCCTGCGCGTGATTGGCAAGGGCAACAAGGAGCGCATCGTGCCAATCGGCCGGCAGGCGCTGGAGCGGCTGAAGCTATATCTCGACCGGATGAGGCCGAAGCTCGTGCGACCGCACACGCCAAGCGCGCTGTTCCTGAGCAACCGCGGCCGGCAACTGAGCCGCGTGACGTTGTGGAAAATGGTGAGCAGTTACGCCAAACGAGCTGGCATCGCCAAACACGTCAGCCCGCACATGCTGCGGCACAGCTTCGCCACGCACCTGTTGGAGAACGGTGCTGATCTCCGCGTCATTCAGGAGATGTTGGGCCACGCCGACATTTCAACAACGCAGGTCTATACTCACGTGGACAGCCAGCGCCTCAAGAGCGTGCATTACCAGTTCCATCCGCGCGCGAAGTGACGACGGATTCTTCGCTTGGCATGACGGCGCGCATCCGCTAGCTTTTTGCCCGTGGCCGACCTTAAGCAGATTGAAGAGCGCCTCGGTCATCAGTTCCGACGGACTGAACTGTTGACCGAGGCGCTCACGCATCGTTCGGTGCTCCACGAGAGCAGCCCGAAGAAGTCCGTCACGCCCAAACCCACCACCGACAACCAACGGCTGGAGTTCTTCGGTGACGCGGTCCTTCAACTGGCGCTGACGGAGGTGGTCTTCGACCGTTTTCCCCATGCCGACGAAGGCGAGTTGACGAAGATGCGCGCCCGCTTTGCCAATCGCCACATGCTTTGCCATCTGGCCCGCGCCCTGTCGCTTGGCGACTACCTCCATCTTGGCAAGGGTGAGGAAACCAGCGGCGGCCGTTCGCGCACGTCGAATCTCGCCGATGCATTTGAGTCGGTCGTCGGCGCCATCTATCTGGATGCCGGTTTCGAGGCAGCCCGACGGTTTGTGCTCACCCAGCTTCAACCGGAACTCGCTCAACTGGACATCGGCCCTGACGCTGACAACCCCAAGGGCATGTTGCAGGAGATGATCCAGGAGCGCCACGCCAAGAACCCGCTCTACCGTATCACCAGCCAGAGCGGACCTGACCACGCGAAACACTTCGAGGCCATCGTCGAGTTGGACGGGCAGGAACTTGGGCGCGGCGTCGGCCAGAGCAAGAAGGAAGCCGAGACACGCGCCGCCTATGCGGCCATCGCCAGCCTGAGCGGCTCGCCGGAAGGGCACTCGGCCAAGCCGTCGTGAGCGTTGCTCAGTTGACGCGAAACACTTTCTGGTAAAGCGCGCGCACTCGTTGCCGGGCCGCCCGGTAGATCTTCCAGAATTCCTCCAACGACGGAGCACCGAGACGGCACGCCAGGGCCGCTTGATCTTCCGCCGTCGCAGGCAGGCCCGACACGGAGTTGTTCTGAACGCGACGCAGGACCAGCTCGATGCGGCGCTGCACCATGTAGTCTTCGCGCAAGTGGCGGGCTTCCTCCTCCGTGAGTGCGCCGACCTTCCCCAATTCGCCAAGCGCCTCCAACGTGTGTGGCCGGCGAACCGCTGGATGCGCCGCGCCGTGGCGCAACTGGAGCGCCTGCACGATGAACTCGACCTCGACAACGCCGCCCGCGCCGGTCTTAAGGTTCAACTCCGGCTGTCTCTGGTCGCCGCGTTCGTGTTCGACGCGCGCCCGCATCCGCGCGATCTCAGCCAGTTCTGCGTCGGTCAGCGGTCGTGAGTAGATCGTCTTGTCCACCAGCCGCTGGAACTGTCTGCCGAGCGCGGCGTCACCCGCAATGAACCGGGCCTTCGTCAACGCCTGCCGTTCCCACAATAGCGCGCGCTTCTCGTAGTAGGCGGCATATGCGTCGAGCGACTGCGCGAGCACGCCTTTGTCGCCGTCGGGTCGCAGCCGCGCGTCGAGTGCATACACGGAGCCTTCGTCGGTCTGGCGGCCCATGAACTCGATCAACCGTTTCGCTAGCGCGACGGCAACGTTGGTCTGCTTCACGCCGCCCTGCGTGACGAAGAGCACGTCGAGATCGGCGCCGTAGCTCAGCTCGTGGCCGCCGAATTTGCCCACACCGATGATGGCAAACGGCAGGCGCGGCGCTTTCAGTTCCTTCAGGCACGCCGGCAGCGCGAAATCCACGCAAGCTTCGGCCAGCGTGGACTGTTCGTCCTGAACTTTCTCAAGGTCGCTGAGGCCAAGCACGTCGCGCACTCCACAGCGCAGCAACTCGGCTCGCTTGTAGATGCGTATCCAATCTTCCGGTTTCCGTCGGCCCCGCGTCCCGCACAATTCCTCCAGCACGTCCTCGCGCGACTTGTAGTGCCGTAGAATGTCGGGTCGCGTCACCTCCTCGAATAACTCCGGCCGCCGGACGACGACATCCGCCAGGAAGCGGCTGTTATCGAACAGCCTCAGCAACAGGTCGAGCACCTTCGGATTGGAAGCCAACATCTCGAAGAGCATCGCCCGGGAACCGTAACTCTCGGCGAACCGCTGCAATTGATTCAGCGCCTCGTCGGGTTGCGCGAGCCCGGCGACGGTCGTGCCGCCGCCTTCAGCGTGATGCTCGGCGATGGAGCGAGGGTTCACGACGCGCAAGATCTCCGGCAGGATGCGAGAAAAGAGCGCGCCGGTGCGGGCGGAGATGTGGACGTGTCCCGGCCCTCGTGCCATCTGGTAGAGAACCTTCGCCGCCGCGTCGGGCTTCCGAAAACCGGCGGACGACAGCGCTTCGACAAACTCCGTCTGGCGCGTCTGGTCGCCGAACATTTTGCGCCAGCGGGCACGAGCTTCGTTCCGCGGCGCGCCGAGCAGGCGGGCGTAAACCTCGCGCACGCGGCGGGTGTGCGACGACAACTGCTTTTCAAAAGCCGCGATCGTGTCGAAGCCGAGCGAGCGCGCCAGACGCAAGACGGCGGCCCGGTCAGTCGGGATGGTGTGAGTTTGCAGGCCGGCGTCCATTTGCAGCCGGTGCTCGACCGTGCGGAGAAAATGGTAGGCGGCGGTCAGGTCGTTTACCTCGTCGTGCGGTAGTTGGCCGTATTCGCTGAACTTCTGCAAAGCTCCAAGCGTGCTGGCGGTTTGCAGAAACGGGCTGCGACCCGCGTGGAGAAGCTGGAGCGTCTGCGCCACGAACTCAATCTCGCGGATGCCGCCGACGCCAAGCTTCACGTGCCGCGTCAGCCGTGCGTCGCCGACGATCTCCCGCTCGATGCGCTGTTTGATGAGCGCGATCTCGCCGAGCACCTCCTCGCTGACGTAGCGCGGGAAGCGGAACGGGTGGATGGTTTCAAGAAACTCCTCCACCAAATGCGCGCTGCCGGCGCAGCAACGGGCCTTGATGAGCATCATCCGCTCCCACGTCTCGCCGCGGCTGGCGTAGTAATCCTCGCAGCTCTCCACCGTGCGGACCAGCGAGCCCGCGTCGCCTTCCGGTCGCAGCCGCAGGTCCACGCGGAACAGGTCGCCCTCCGTCGTGCGCGCGCTGACGGACGCAACGACGGCCTCGGCCAGTTTGGTGAAAAACTGCTGGTTCGACATCGTGCGGCGGCCATCGCGCATCGTATCGCCGTCGGCGCCGTAGAGGAACATGAGGTCAATGTCGCTGCTGTAGTTCAACTCCCGCCCGCCGATCTTGCCCAGTCCGATGATGGCGCAATCGCGGTTCGACGGCTCGCCGTATCTCGCGGTCAACTCCGGCCAGTGAATCGCAAGCACCTCGCGCAGACACACATCGGCGAGGTCAGAAACCTCCGACACCACCTGCACAAGGTTGGCGCGGCCAGTCAGGTCGCGCAGCCCGATGAGCGCCATCTCGCGCTGTTTGAACCGCCGCAGCGCGTTCAGCTTCATGCCCGGCAACGCGATGGTGACGGCGGCGTTTGCATCGTGAGCCAGCGCCACCTTCGGCCGCCCCTCATCGAACTGCGCATCGGTCAACAGCCAGTCCAGATACTCAGGATGCCGCACCAGCGTGTCGCTGATGGGTTGTGACGCGCCAAACCCCGCCGCCAGCACAGGCACCAGCCAGCCGTTCTGCTCCAAGAGTTGCAGCAACCGCGTCCGTTCCGGCTCGCCGTCGAGCAAACGCTGGAAATTCCGCCGGGAGCGATCGGGGTCCGCCGAAGCGCGGCAAGCGACGTCAATGGCGGCGGGCAGTGATGATGGCGCCTTCATTTACCAAGGGACTCGCGCGACGGGCGGGAGTCTTGCGAGCGCGCTTTCATTCTTGTCTGCGCTTGTTCGAGGATCGCGCGCTCCTCGCGGGTCAGACTGTGAATTCCATGACGCGAAATCTTGTCGAGAATCGGATCCACTTGTTTGCTGATGAACTCCTCCGGCGACATGTTCTTCACGTGCCGCCGCTCTTCCACAAGCCGCGTTACGGGTCGTGCCGCAGCCTGAAGCGTTTCGACGAACCGCGACGGCCCTCCCCAGCCGAGCCACTTGATGAACACGTAGCCGACGACAATCCCGCCGAGGTGCGCCAGATGCGCAACCTGGCCGCTGGCCTCCACCAGCGACTCGTAGGCCACCAGCGCCACGGCGATCCATGCCCACCATTTGGCCTTCATCGTGACCGGCACCACGAAGAACAACAGCAGCGTGATCGGCCGTTCCGGCACCAGCGTGGCGAAGGCGATGCAAACCGCATACACCGCCGCCGACGCGCCGAGCAACGGCACCGCGCTGTGCCAGTTGAACGCGAGCCAGCACGCGGCGCCGAAGAGGCCGCCGGCGAAGTAAAGTTGCAAGAACCGCCGAGGTCCGATGTATTCCTCGACATCGCGTCCGAATATCCAGAGCGCGAGAAGATTAAAGATGATGTGGAGGATGTTGACACTGTGCAGGAACATGTAGGTGCCGAGCTGCCACACCATGCCTGAACGCAGTCCGCGTCCGCTCAGCCCGAAAATGCGATCGAAGAGCGAGCGCCACGAAGGATCCCCTTGAACGATCTGGCTCAGCGCGAACAGCAGCGTTTGCAGCGCGAACACCGCGACCGTGGCTACCAGCAACAGGCGAACCGCCGCCGAAGGCTTGCCCAGCCAACCCAAGCCGGGCGAATCTCCCATGTTCCATGAACTTCGCCATCTCATGCCAGATCGGCTGTCGTAATCTTGATTCGAGTCGTTGTTGCCATCGTGCTCTCGCCTGCTTTTGTCGACGGTCATTAAAGCCATCTTGCCGTAGCTTTGCGAAGGAAAAAGCGCTCGGCCCGGTTACGCACGCCGTAATGAATATGGAAACTTCTTCGTAACCCGCCACTCCGTGCTGGGAATCCCGCGCTGGAACCGCGGGTTGCATGGCCTACTCATACTTGATTGCAACGATCTCCAGTTCCTGTTCGCCAGACGGAGACCTGAACCGCACGCGCTCGCCCAGCCGAGCGTTCAACAGACCCTTGGCAATCGGCGACAACCAACTCACCCAGTCGCGATCAATATCCACCTCATCCACGCCGACGATGCGATAGCTCGACCCCTCACCGCTACGTTCCCGCACTGTCACCGTCGCACCGAACTGGACGCGCTGCGCGTCGGCCGGCGGAGGCACCACCACCGCTGACTCCACACACTGCTGAAGCTGGTCAATCCGCTGGTTCACCTCCTGGAGTCGGCGTTTCGCGTCGGGATCATCCGCTGCCGCGAGCTGTGGCCGCTCCACCTGCACCAGCCGCTCCAGCTCCTCCCGAAACCGCCGCGCCCCATCCGGCGTGATGTAATTCTGCGCGCCCGGCGGCAACGGCGCCCGCCGCGCTAGCGTCGGCCGCTCAGGCTGGTCGTCGGATTCGCGAATGAAAGCCCGGCTCATGACGCACAATCTCCCAGTTGTCGTTCAGAGCAACAAGCCAGCCCCACTTGGACATTCAACTGTGCCATGTAGAACACCTTTAGTTGTTTCCTTTCATCATCCACGGCCTTGCCACGCTGTCGGCGCGGAGGTGGTTCCAGTATTTCCCGACGAAGCTCGCCTGCGCTTCACGGCCGGGATGGACGCCGTCGGTAAACATGCGGCGGGCCCATGTGTTGTCCCAGATATAAGGCCCCCAGCAGAGCCACGGCAGTCTGCACTGGATGCCTTCGAACGCGGTGCCGGCCTCGCCGCGAATCTGGCCCTCAATCAGCCACTTGATTCCAAACGCCTCCTGCCACACGTGCGGCTCGAAGCCGGTGAAATGCCGGAAACCGTCGGCGGTGAGATAGGCGATCTTCAGGTTCGGGTAACACTTCAGGCAATAGCTCAGCACCTTGGCGAGGTCGCGACGCATCTCCTGCATCCGTTCGGGAAACACCGCAGGCCGATGGTCGCGGTTGCTGGCGCGGTGATAGGTCGTGTGAAGGAACAACACTTGCACCTGTTTCACCGAATAACCGGGCCGCCCCACCAACTCCGTTGCCCGGTCCCATACCCTGCCCTGTAGTTGCGAAATCTCCGGCAACTGCTGGCCGCCAACGGCTGCGTTCAGCATTTCAAAGCGCGGATGCAAGTCCTTCGCGCGCTGGCGAAGTTCCTGTTCGAACGCACGGAAATACATCGAGCAGTTGGAGTGACCAAACACCAGCGCGAGGATGCGGCCATTGCGGTCATCGGGCTTGCCGTCGGCGTTCAGCGGCCGGATGGTTGCGGCGATGCGCTCGCCCGCGCGGCGATGGGCCAACGGCATTTCGTTCTTTGCGCCGGGATAGAGGCCGGTCTCGTATTTGCCGAGAAATGGCGCGCCCTTGGTGAACGGCACGAGCGTCGCCGGGTCGAAGTCACTCTTCACCTCCATCGTCCTCGGCGGTTGCGGTGGCTGTTGGGCGTGGCAGACGACTGTCAGTAGCAGGACGACCGCTGCAATCATTGATGATCGTATCATGGCAATTCCTCCATTGATTTCTTGGCGGGGTTCACGTTTCGCGGTGATGATAGTTCCTGTTGTTGTGCGGCTTTATGCAGTGCCGGGAAAATCCACGGGATCGCCGACGTGGCAACGCCGGGCCAGCCCATCCAGCCCAGGCCGTTGTTCGCGCCGGTCAGCGCCGCTTCCTGGTCCGTCCCCTTCAGCCACGTCCGCGCGGCGTCGAGGTATTTGCGGTCGCCGGTGATCCCGTAGGCGCGGCCCAACGCCCGCATCGAGAAGCGGTAGTTGGGACTCTCCAGCTTGCCGGCCGCGACGGCTGCGACGATCAGATCGGCCGCCTCGACCAACTTCGCGCGCAGGAGCTCGTCAGGCTGGAAATCATAGAGCGCCCAGCCGAAGTGCGGGCCGTAGTTCTCCTGAAAAACCGGCAGTTGGCGGGCCGGGCGCTTCTGCAGATTTCGCCAAACGTCCTGGGCCATCTCCCACGCCTTGGGATCCCACGTCAGCCGATGATATTCGATCATCATCTCGCCACACAGGTAGTCAGCGCGGACGGTATAGTTATACAGTCGCAGCTCGGCACTGCCTTTGAACCCCTTCGCCCAAAGATCGAGTGTGTAGTCGGCGATCTGGCGCAGGGTCTCCAGGGCGTAGGGGTCGCCGGTGAACAGGTAGTGATCAATAACGCCGCCGCAGGTGTTGATGATGTTCCCCCAACTCAACCAATGCGTGATGCCCTCGCCGCCCAAAAAGCCCAGCGAGCGTCGGCCCGGCAGGTTGAACTCGAAATGGCAGGCATCAACGTCAAAGAGGTGCGACGTCTGCCGCAGCGCGAAATCGAACCGCGACGGATTGCCCGTATACCACGCCGCCAGCCACGCCCCGCGCTGGATGCCGCCGCCCGGCGACGTCGAGCCGTTGTCAATCACACCCAACCGCGTCAGGGGTCGAAAGCCCGGCTGCTGGCCCATCACGTCCATGATATACTCCGCCCCGGGGAATTGGTGCCAACCGATCGAGGCGCCGTAGTCCCACATGCCATTGAGGCGGAATCGCTCGGCGTTCTTGATGGCCTGATCGGCCGCCCGCAAGAGCGCTTCGTCGAATTCCTTGAATCGCCCCGGCTCGCGGCCCCGCAATGGTCCCGCTGCGCCCGTTCCGCACAGATACCACGCCGGCGCCAACGCATACGCCGGTGTCGCCCACGCAGCCGCCAGCGCCGCGCCGTCGCCCTCGCCGAACGCCAGCAGGATATCGTGCGTCTTGGCGTGTCCGCGGGCCGTGTTCAGGTCGCGCGACCTTCCGGGCTGGGTCGCGCCGAAGTCCGGATCGGCGAATGGGAACCAGTCACAGGCGAAGAAGTAGAGCTTCTGACCGAACTCCGCGTGGATGCGGCGGAACATCTCCCTGGGCAGAAATGCCATTTGTTTTGCCCCCGCCGCCCCCATGCGGATATTGACCAGCGTTCCCGGATCGAGCTTCGCCAGCGCCACCCTCAGGGCCTTTTCGTCGAACGATGTTTTGAAGAGGCCTTTCGGCTCATCAGTCAGCACGCCGGGCAGGTCGGCCATCATCACCATCGGTCGGACCGCCCACATGCGGTCAAAATCCAACTCGCGGCCGGACTCGGCGGCCCACAACTTCACCGTCAGCGTGTCGGGCGTGACGGTGAAGGCCTTCGGGTGCGTCTGCCAGAAATCGCGCACAGCCACCGTCAAGGCTCGCGCGCCCTCGCCGACGGCGACAAACCCGTCGCCGCGCCGGCCAGCGGATGCCGGCTTCTTGCCGGTTGTCGCCGTGAAATGCTCATCATCCGACTGAAGGACGAGAACGCCATCGGCGCCGAGGACGGGAATGTTGATTGGTTTACCGTCGGCCGCCGTCCGCACACGTCCCGTGGGCGCGCTGAGCTTCAACTCGACGCCGAATTCCTTGAGCCATTCCTTCGGCCACCGCCCGGTGAAGATGAGCGTCGGCCGCAGGTGAACCCACGGCTTGCCCGCGTAGAAGTAGTGACGGATGACGTAGCGGCAGTAGGCCTCGCCTGCGGCCGACGCGCAGACGCCGCTCTGTTTCACGATCACGCGCAACGGCGACGCTTCTTCGACCTCGATCTTGTAGTCGCGCTTGGCCCACGCCATCGCGAAGCGCTGGCCGTCCTGGCGGGTCACGTAGAACGTGCCGGTCTCACGCGGACTGAGATAAGGCCAGCCGCCCAGCGACACCTCGCGCCACAACAACGGCTGCGTTTTGCTGAAAGCGACCCGTAACGCGCCGGTGGTAACCGTGATTGCATCGCCCGCTTCCGCGACCTGCACCGGTTGCGCAACGGCCGGCCACACCGCTTTGACAATGCCCTGCCAGTTGAGCCGATAAAAGCGCTTGCTCCTCGCGCCGACGCTGGCTTGGAAATCGAGCAACGCGAAGCGAATCCACTTCTTCTCCTTGTCCCACCACGCAATCGGCCGCGCCACCAACGGCACCGGCTGTCCCCTGTCGTCCGTCAGCCGAAGCTGCGTCACATCCGCCACCGAGTTTGTCGCGAACGGCACGCCCTGCGTCACCGGCCAAGCCGGGCGCGTCACGCCGGCGCGCTCCTCGACGGCGATATCCACCATCTTCGCTGCAAGCAACCGCTCAACATTCTCTGCGGCCTCCACACTCATCGCCAGCAGAACAAGCGCCAAGCAACACTTCACGACATTCCTCCGTTGGTGTTCACTTCTGGTTCCACTTCTCGCCTTCTTTGACGTATTCGGTGCGACCGACGATGCGGCGGATGGGGGTGCCTTTGTCGAACCACCAGTGGTCGGCCTCGCCGACGGTGTTGCCATACTTCGCGAACATGATTCGCTCGGTGATGAAACCGTCGGCGGCAAATAGCTCGCGGCTGACTTGCTCACCGTCGCGATTGTAGTAGTCGCGGGTCGCGAGCTTGCCGGCTTCGTAGGTGAGGCGGCGGATGGCTTTGCCTTCGTAGTTAAGATCGTGGTGCTGGGCGATGACACCTTTGCGATACCATTCGCGGGCGATGGCTCCATCGTAGAGGTGGACGATCTCGCGGACGGCTTCGGGGACCATTGCGGCGGCGGCAGCGGGTGATTCGGTGTTGTTGACCAACCAACGGTCGCGAGTCCATGAGAAGTTCTTGGGCGCATCGCCGAGCACTTGCAGGACGGCGGGCGTCGTCAGGTTCAGCGCGGCGCTCGGCTCACTTTCGAGGCCGGACCATTCGACGGCGACGGCGCTGTATTGGCCCGGCGTGAGGCGGAGCGTCTCGCTGGCGCGGACGGGGCGCGTGGTAAATCGCCGGCCGTTGTGCGCGAGATGATAGCCGAACGTCTCGTAGTGCGATTCGCCGGGGATAAGCTGCACCGCGCCGCGCAACGGCAGCAGCCACGGCCGGTCGGGACGGCGGACGGCCATCACGTAAACATCCCGGCCGCGCTGGCGAAACAGCGGCGAGTTGGTGTCCTTGACATCCTGCCGCAGACCGAGGTCAACCGCTTTTACCTTCTTCCACTCCGCGTCGGTCAGGAGGTGATAGCGCAGATCGGTCACCGGCCAACCCCGGAACATACCGGCGTTGACCAAGGTGCCGTGCAGTCCGCGGGTGAGGTCCTCGAAGGTCGTGGGCGTCTTGCGCTCGTAGCCGATGACCTCACGCCGCGCGGCAATTGCACCGGCGGGTGGGAAGCCTTCGGTGGATTTGACATGCAGAACCTGGCCGTTATCGCGCAGGTCTTCGGTCAGCTCAGTAACGGGGCCTTTCTCCATGTCGTAGCGCACCGTGAAGGCGACCTTCGTGCCGTCGGGGCTGCCTTTGGCCTCGCCGTCGAAACCCGGGTAGAATTGCTTGCTCGGTATCAGCCTGTCCGAGAGAAAGTATTTGTATTGCCAAGTGTCGCCGCTGCGCAGATCGAACATGGCGGAGTCGCCGACCGCGAATCGCCCGCTGTGGCCGCACGGGCTGAGGTTGCCGACGCCGCCCGCCGCGAGCACGTGGACGTTGCTGGGCGCCGGCTCGTTCCAGCGCCGTCCGCGCGCGATGCCGTCGCCGATGAGGAAATGCTCGCCGTTGCCCTGCCACGCCATGTGCGCCGCTTCGAGCGCCAACATGCCGGGGCGGCGGTTGCTGCCGTCGAGGTTCCACCACCACACGCCGCCACCGAACGGTTCGGCCTTGTTGTCGTGGCGCGTGAAGAACATCGGATGGCGCGGATTGGTCACCCACTGGAAGCCGGTGCTGTCCTTGAGTTCCTGCGTGCCGCCGCCCGCGCGAATCGGGATGCGCGCCGTGCGGAACGCCGGTGTGCGCGAGGTGTCCTTGATGCCGCCATAGACCCACTGGTCGTTGCAGTCCACGCCGCCGATCTGGTCCATGCCGTCGCCGATCTTCACGGACTTGCCGGTGTCCATGTCCACCCAGATGACCGGCGAGCCTCCGTCGGCGGCAAAGCCGCGGTCGGCCTCCTTGATCTGGACGTAGAAGAGCCAGTTGTGATGGTTCGCCCAGGACGCTCCGGGCATCATCAGAATGCCGAGGCCCAACTCGCGATCCTCGTTCTTGAGCAAGTCATAAATGCGCACGGTCGGCCGGGATGGCCCCGCATACGGCTGGCCAATCCGGGCATCAAACACAATCGGGCAATGCCTATAGGTGAGATAGCGTCCGTCGTGGCTCCAGCATTGGTGTTGGTGGTAATTGGCGTGGTCGTCCACCACCGGGTCGTGCGAGATGCGCCACAGCGCGACGTAGTTCCCAAACTCCGGGCGGTTGATGACGAGCTTCTGCGCGAAGAGCGCGGCGTCGCCTATGAGCAACGCGACGAGCGCTGCGGCCAGTTGCCAGAGCCGAAGGCGGGTTGGGGCGTGGCGGTTGTTCATGGCAACTCCAATTAATTGTGGACTCCCAGCTAGCCACCGTTGCTGAGCGCTCCCTTGGCCACCAATGCCGCCAAGTTCCAGTTGGTTACCCACGAGCCATACCATTGATCGTAGATGGCCCGGATACCGCCGTCGCGCAGCGACACGTAGTCCGGCAGGCGTTGGGTCTTCCGCTGCTCAGGCGTCGCGCCGCTGGTGCTCGTCCATGTCACCCGCTCGGCTCCAAACCGCGCCACCGCTTCCTTTACCAAGGCCACGTTCGCGTCCCGATACGAGTCGCCCGGATAAGGACTCGGCAGCCACGGATCGGCGGTGTTTGGTGTCTCGGGCCGGTTCCTGACGGCGGCGTTGCCGTGCAGCCAGGCGGATTTTCCTCCCAGCCCGATATTCACCACCCCCAATTCCTTGTTGATTGCCGCGTAACGGTCGAGGAAGAACTTCCGGCATTCGGGGATGCGAAGATCGGGCATGATCGAATACTGCTCGGCCGTCTTGGTTGATTGCTTCGCGCGGAGCCAGCCCGTCGGCCATCCGCGGCCTTTCACTTTCTCCGCGGCAAGCTGGACCGAAGGCGTCGCTGACCAACCGTAACCCGCGTTGGTCCACGCGCGGCGGTGCGCGTTGGCAACCTCGTGCGGAACCGTCATGACCCATTCCCATTTGAAACCGGGCGGCACACAAACGCCGTCAGCCGGGTGGTCAAAGCCCGTCGTGTGGAACTGCAGCCCGACGGCCAGCATCTCCCGCACCGCATGGTCCTTGTCCGCCACGAACAACCGCGCGAGACCTTTCTTGATCTGGACCGCTTTGACGTAAGTGTTGGGAACGGAGATGGACATCTCACTGCCGTGGATTCGCTTTCCATACCCTTCCATGCGCCGTTCGTTTCCCCGCTTGTTGGGCGCTTTCGGGTCGTAGGCGGGTCTGCCAGTGTTCGACTGCGGGATGAACTCCTTGGCGAACTTGATGATCCGCGCGATGTCCTCGTCGCGCACCATGTCCGGGGTTTCCAAGTCGAGGCACTGATACGGTGCCCAAGTGATCGGTCGTTTCGGCTCGGCCGAGACCGGCCCCGGTAGGAACCCGGACGCAACCGCTGCGATTCCCGTCTTCAAGAAGTCACGTCTTTGCATAGCATTCTCCTCTGGCACGATTTTGATGGGGGCACCGTCACGCCTCACGGCAAGACAGTGCGGGGTTGAGCAGGCTGAACGTGGATTTTGCGGATCGCCTTGATGATGCGGTCCAGACGTTGCAGTCGGAGTGGCAACGCGATGCAGGCATGGCGCAGAGTCTTTCACACCGCCCCTCGACCGGGGTAGTCGCATAAACATGCTCTCGGCGGGCCATTCTGGAAAGCCGCTCTGCTTTCAGTGGCGCGGCCCGGTTTCCGCCACGTAAAGCTGCGTCCAGTCACCGCTGCTGACGTTGAAATAGATGCGCCGGCCATCGGGACTGAAGACGGGGTGCGGATGCGACTTGCGCCACGACTTCGCGCCGCGCGTGTTGTCGAAGCGGTGGAGGATGACGTGGTTCTTGCCGCGGATGTCACTCACCGCTACGCCCCACTCTTTGTCAGTGCCGCCGAACTTCTCCATTGTCGTGTCCGTGACGACCAGTTTGCCGTCGGGGCTGGCGGTCGGATGGTCGCCACGGAACGCGGGCAGGTCGGGAATGCGCCGGGCGCTGCCGTTGTTGCTATCCATGAGGTAATTGCCCTTCTGGACGATCGTCCGCGAATCGGGATGCCACGCCGGATGTCCCCAGTTCGCCGTCGCAAACAGGAACCGCTTGTTCTCCAGGTCGTAGCAGACCAATCCGAGCCGGACGCTCGCCTTGGAACTGCGAAAATCACCGCCGCCCGGCGAGGCCAGCTTGAAGAACACGCGCTTGAGGTCGGGACTGATGATGGGAAAGAACACCGACATCGGTTTGTCGCCAAAGAGCTTGCTAATCAACTCCGGATACGCTGCCCGCACCGCGTCGGCCGTAACCGCCGTGCGAGCCTCGCCGGTCTCGACGTTGAGCAGTTCCAGATCGCGGTGCGCGCCGGGATTCCAGTGCTGGCCGTAGATCGGCACGAGATCGCTGTTGGCTTGACCCCAACACAGTTGCCGCTCCCGCGCCAGCACGCGCTCCTTGCCCGACTCGACATCCACCACGGCCACGAGCCATTCGCCGTTGCGCATGTCGTGAAACACCACGCGCCGGCCACGCGAGACCCACTGCTGGCAGGCAGCTCGATGCGCGTCCTCGGTGTTGACGTTCCGCGCCAGCACCTTTTCCACACCCGTCGAGCGTTCGAGGATACGGAGTTCGCCGCGATGGGAGTCGGGAGTGGTCGAGGCATAGAACAACACCCAGCGGCCGTCGGGACTTTCGGGACAGACATTGACGTAGGAATGAATCGTGTGCCGCCCCGGCTGCGTCGTGACGGGCTGAATCCTCACGCCGCTGCACCACGGGCCGAGCGGGTCTTCAGCGCCGTTTGCGTCAATCACAGCGACTGCGGCCAGCAATACCATCAACCACCATGAACTCATATTCTTCTCCCATTTCCCGCGACGGAGTAGCGGGCTACGTAGGGGCGATCTTATCGCTGTGCCGCCATCCACTCGGCGTGGGTTTGAGCCACCTTGCCTACCGTGCAGTCGCCGCGATGAATCCAGAGACGATAGCGTAGTGTGACGGGCCTGCCAGGTTCGAGTTTCGCGGTTTGGAGCGCGGGCCAGGTCGGGTTCAGCACACCATAGTAACGTGTCATCCACGTCGTCGGATGGGTCGGGTTCTTTGGATGATCGAAGATGGCCACGCCGCTGACGGCTTCACCAGTGCCAAACTTGGCGGAGTAGTCGGCCCACAGCGCCTTCACCTGCACGGCGTCCTTCTCGATGCGGCCTGTCGGTAGCGAGACCGACGCATCGCGCCGGGGCGCGACTCGCAACGTGAAACCGCCGTAACCTTTGTTGCCGTCGTGACGGCCGCGCATATTCACCGGCTCCTTCTCGGCCTCCAACGTCACGGTCACGTCCAACGCGCGGCCCGTGTCGGAGCGGCGATGGACGCGCGCCTCCACGGTCTCGCGAATGACGGATTCGTCGCCGAGGAACCAGCCATTCTCAACACCGAGCACGGCGCAGTCGGCCTTCGTCTCGCGCGCGAGCCATCGTTTGAATCGTTGCTGGATGCCAACGCACGCCCACGGGTCGTAGGTCTTGACGCCGACGGTCACTTCGGGCCAGCCCCAGAACAAGCCGCGATGATGGAAATGGTCCTTCGGAAAATCCTCGGTAATAATGACGCCATCGAGGTCGTAGATCGGGTGGAAGTAGTCGGCGCGCCGGAACTGCTCCTTCACGCCCTCCTTGAGTTGTAGGCCGTGGTTGAACACGAGCACCGGTTTGCCGGCCTCGGTCAGCTCCAGTTTGCCGCCGGGCTGCTCCGTCCAGCGAAACGTATCTTCCGCGTGAACTACGAACGCGAACATCGCGCCCGCCACCATCATCAGTGTGCTCTTCATGTTGCTCGCGACTCCTTCCCGGGGTGTTCCTGCGTCGGTCCGGGGAACATTACTCGACTTGCGCCCCAAGTGGCACCGAAAAATATCCACGCCGGGCGCAGCAGAGGTATTGAAAAAACATCTCCGGCTCGCCACACTGCCACGCGTTTGCAGCCAATGGAGATCGCCGCCAGAAACCAATCATCGAAACACTATGAGCACACCCCAAAACAAGCCTCTCGGAAAAGCGCAATGGATGGTTCTGTTTGCCGCCCTGCTGGGCTGGATGTTTGACGGCCTGGAAATGGGCTTGTTTCCCATCGCGGCGCGACCGGCTCTGATTGACCTGATGAAAGTGGGCGGCGGTGCCGCGCCCTCCCCCGCGGCCGAGGCGATGGTGGCGGAATGGATTTCCTATCTGACGGCGCTCTTCCTGCTCGGCGCGGCTTGCGGCGGCGTGCTCTTCGGCTGGCTGGGCGACAAGCTCGGCCGCGTCCGCTCGATGGCGCTGAGCATCCTCGCCTACTCGTTCTTCACCGGCTGCTGCTACTTCGCGCAGCAACCGTGGCAGCTCGGCGTCTGCCGGTTCGCCTCCTCGCTCGGCATGGGCGGCGAATGGGCGCTCGGCGTGGCGCTGGTGATGGAGTGCTGGCCGGAGCGGCTGCGGCCCGTCCTTGCGGGCGTCATCGGCGCGGCGGGAAACACCGGCTACCTGCTCATCGCCGCGCTGGCGATGACGTTCAAGGTCACGCCCGACTCTTGGCGCTGGACGATGCTGGCGGGAGCGTTACCCGCGCTGCTGGCGTTCTTCGTCATCGCGCTGATCCCGGAGTCCGACAAATGGAAGGAGTCGGTCAAGAAAGGCCCCGTCAAACCGTTCCGCGAGATTTTCGGCCCGAAGCTGCTCCGGCCGACGTTGCTGGCAACGGCGTTTGCCACCATTGCGCTCATCGGCACATGGGGCGCGGTCACGGGCTTCCTGCCTTCCTGGGCGGACCAACTGGCCGGCCCGCAAAATCCCTACGCCAAGGGCACCGTGCAATTCGTGGTCTCCATCGGCGCCATCATCGGCTGCTTCTGTGCGCCGATCATCGGAGGGAAGTTCGGACGCCGGCCCACCTACTTCGGACTCTGCCTTTTCTCGCTGCTCGTGTGCGGGTTCCTCTTCTTCGGGCTGCGGGAGTATAACCTGCTGTTCCTTATCATGGCGGGTCTGGCCGGTTGCGGAACCGCATCCTTCTACGGCTGGCTGCCGCTCTACCTGCCAGAACTCTTCCCCACGCGCGTCCGCACCACGGGCCAGGGCCTGAGCTACAACTTCGGCCGCATCTTCGCCGCCGTCGGCGTGCTTTGCACGGGGCAGTTGATGCACTTCTTCGGCGGCAGCTATCCGCACGCCTGCGGCACCATCATCCTCGTCTATGTGATCGGCATGGTCCTCATCTGGTTCGCGCCCGAGACCAAGGGCAAGCCGCTGCCGGAGTGAGTGCGACCAGTTTTACCCATCCACCTCCAACCCTGCCAGCTACAGACGCATCCATGCGTCTCGAAACGACCCGGTAGAATCCAAGTCCTCTCCGAGACGTCTCGAAGCCACCTGCCAAAACTCCAACGCCCATCGAGACGCCTCGAAGCCAGTCGGTAGGATTCCAGACCCCTTCGAGACCTCTGGATGCCACCTGGCACAATCCCAACGCGCTTCGAGGCTGCCGGACGCTAATCCTCGGAATTTGGCCGGCCTTCGACGCGCGCCGGAGCCGCCCGGCGGGGCTTGGACGGCCGCTCCTCTGTTAGTGTTTGCAGGTTCAACATGAAACCCGCCAACCGCGTAAATTGTTCTGGACACGCCAAAAGGCAAGCTCCAAAGTCCGCCGTGTCGCCTTACCACACATCAAATAGGTTGCCGAATATCTGTTCGATGAATAAATGAGCGCCGCTAAGGACGCCGAATCAGTGATCGCAGTTTTGGATAACGAAATTGCTCACCTAAGCTCAGTATACTTTACTTACGAACGTCTGTATCGAGGTGATTCCGACACCCGAAAATTATTATCAGATTCAGACTCTGCATTTTTCAGTGATTTATATATAATTTATCTAAACTACATTTCGGTGGCAGTATCTAGGTTGCTGGATCCAGAAAAAACCGGCACGAAGTCGAATCTCACGATTTTCACCCTTATTTCCATCCTCAAAGCGAAAGGCTATCCCGAAGCAGACGCGCTGAATCAACGCCTGAAGGACATAAAAACGAGGGCTTACAACTTTACTGACCCTCGAAATCAATTGGTTTCGCACCTTGATTTGGATGTGAACTGCATTGACCCTAGAAAGAAGTCCATTCCTTCCTTCATTAAGTCTGAGTTTGAAGAATTTTACAGGGACACTGGAAAGCTAATGAACGACATTCGTGCTGTCCTTGGGATGCCACCTAATATGTATGAATGGGGAATTGTCGGTCACGGTTGTGGAAGGAAATTGATTTATCGCCTCAAAACGGCATCGGATCACATAGCCTCCAAAAACATCGAACAAGCGGATGCAGGCAACCGGGCGAAGCCCGGTCCATGATCCTTGGCGTTAGCCCCCATTCCTTCGCACTTCGCCGACTCTTCCGCTCCGCCGCCCGGACTTTTGCCGTTGCGCCGTCTGCGGGTGACCGCTATCGTCTGAGACGCAATGCGCCTCGATAAATTACTCACACGCAACCGGGTCATTGACCTCAAGAGCCGCGAACCCAAGGCGGTGCTGGCGGAGATGGTGGAGGTGGTCTGCAAGTCGGACCCGAAGTTGAATCCCGAACGATTACTGAGGGCGCTGCTAGCCCGCGAGAATACGTTGACGACAGCGATGGGCCACGGCGTGGCCATCCCGCACGCGCGGTTGCCGATGAAGCGGCGGTTCATCTGCGCGGTGGGGCGCAGTTCGCAGGGGATCATTTACGACCAGTCGCACCAGCAGCCGGTGCATCTGGTGGTGATGCTCGTGGCCAGCTCGAAGGAGAAGGCGTTCCTGCGGGTGCTCAACGCGACGGCGGATTTTGCCAAGGACGTGGACACGGTGAAACGGATCGTTCACGCGGAGTCGCCGGAGGAGGCGTTCAAGATCATCACGCGGACGTGGGGGCCGAGCACGGCGCGCGTGCCGACGACGCATGGCGCGTTGAACCGCTCCCTGATGTCGCACGCCATCGCTCTGGGCCGGCAGCACTATGTCAGCAGCGTGTTCCTGTTCGCGGACGCGCTGACGAACCTGGACCAGGCATCGCGGCTTTGCGCGGACTACGATGTGATCGTGGTGACGCGGAACAAGCCGGAGCAATACCGCAACGACCGGCGGGTGAAGGATGTGATCCAGATTTCCAGCGGCAGCGGCGACCGCGTGGGGCAGCTCAAGCTGGCGATGTTGCTCGCGCTGACCCGCGGCCTGATCCGCCGCGACGAACGCATCATCTGCATCGCCGGCCTGCCCGGCAGCGGCCTGCTCGACACGCTGGTGCTGGTGGACGCCGCGCGCGAATATCAGATGCTGTTCTCGCCGGAGGAAGTGCCGTTGCCCGAAGACCTGCGGCCGGAGGTGCTGGAGCGCGTCATCGGCATCGCGGGCAGCCTCGCCGCCGAGGGCCGCGAGGGCAAACCAGTGGGCACCATTTTCGTCGTCGGCGACACCGATCACGTGCAGAAGTCCTGCCGGCCGATGGTCATCAATCCGTTCTACGGCTACCGCGAGGACGACCGCAACATCCTCGACCCGTTCATGGAGGAGACGGTGAAGGAGTTCAGCTCGATTGACGGGGCGTTCATCATCCGCGGCGACGGCGTCATCATGAGCGCGGGCAGCTACCTGTTGCCGAGCGTTCCCGGCCAGGAACTGCCGAGCGGCTACGGCGCGCGACACGAAGCCGCCGCGGGCATTACCGCCAGCACCAATGCCATCGCCATCGTGATCAGCGAGTCCACGCGCCAGGTCAGCGTGTTCCGCAGAGGCGCCATGATCACCGCCCTCGACACGAAGGGCCAGAGCAAGGCCAACAACCTCAGCCGATGAGCGACACCCTCCTGATCGTCGCCGACAGCGAACGCGACGCCAACATGCTCTACGCCACCGGCATGTTCGTGCCCGACGCGTTCATCTACTTCCGTCACTGCGGCACGAGCGCCGTCGTGATGAGCGACCTGGAGATTGACCGTGCCAAACACGAAGCCCGCACGGACGAAGTAATCTCCATGAACGAAATCACCAAGCCGCTCGAAAAGCGGCTCGGCCGCCGCGCGAAGTTTGCCGACATCATTGCGGCGATCTTCCGCCGTCGGCGCATCCGCACGGCGCGCGTGCCGGCGAACTTCTCGCTCGTCCACGCCGAGCAACTCCGCCAGCGCGGCATCCGCGTCTGGACCGATGACACTCCAGTCTTTGCCCAGCGCGAACTCAAGCGCCCCAACGAGGTGAAGGCCATCGAGCGCGCACTGCGCACGACGGAGGCCGGCCTCGCCGCCGGCATCGCCACGATTCGCGCCGCCCGCATCGCCAAGGATGGCCGTCTTACACTCGGCGGCTCCACCCTCACCAGCGAACGCGTCCGCGCCGAGATTGACATCGCCATGATCCGCCTTGGCGGCATCGGCGCGCACACCATCGTTGCGGGCGGCGAACAGGGGTGCGAACCACATGACCGCGGCAGCGGCCCACTCCGCGCCAACCAGGCCATCATTCTCGACGTCTTCCCCCGCGACGAGCGCACCGGCTACTACGGCGACATGACGCGCACGGTAGTGCGAGGCAAGGCCAGCGAGGCGTTGCGCCGACAGTTCGAAGCCGTCCGCGAGGCGCAACGCGCCGCGATCCGCACAATCCGCGCCGGCATTGACGGGCACACCGTCCACCGCGCCGTGCAGAAGGTTTTCGACGAACGCGGCTACAAGACAGGGATCGTCGCGCGTGGAGCGTTGAGCGTGAAGCGCGAAACTACCTCAAAGCATCCACGCTCCACGCTCCACGCCTTACGCTCCACGTTCTCCTCTGGCCGCCAGCAAGGCTTCTTCCACGGCACCGGCCACGGCCTCGGTCTCCAGGTCCATGAGGCCCCTCGCATGGGCATCGTCCCCTGCCGCTTGCGCTCCGGCCATGTTGTCACTGTCGAACCGGGCCTCTACTACCCCGGCGTCGGCGGCATCCGCATCGAAGATGTCGTTCTTGTTACAACGAACGGCTGCCGGTTACTGTCTAAGTTTCCGGTTACGCTTGAAATCTGAAACTGTGCCGTTATTTTCAAACGCACCGAAAGGAAACAGAGAGCGATGTTTTACGGACCAATAGACTGGCTGATCTTCATCCCGTGCATACTCATCACGGCATGGAGCCAGTGGAAGCTGCGCTCGACCTATGCGAAGTATTCGCAGGTCGGCTCGACCAGCGGCTTGAGCGGCTCGGAGGTCGCGCGGCACATTCTGAACCAGGAAGGTCTAGCGCAGGTGCCCGTGGAAGAAGTCGAGAGCCAACTGAGCGACCACTACGACCCGCGCACACGTGTCGTCAACCTGTCCTCCGACATCTACCACGGCACGTCGCTGGCTGCGCTCGGCGTGGCGGCGCACGAATGCGGTCACGCCATCCAGCACAAGAAGGCGTATGCGCCGCTGCACATCCGCATGGCCATCGTGCCGTTGACCAGCTTCGCGTCCGGCGCCGCACCGTTGCTGGTGCTCGCGGGGTTCTTCATCCCGACCGCGTTTAAGTTGCTGCTGGACCTGGCGATCATGCTGTTCGCCGTTTGCGTTGTCTTCCAGCTCATCACGCTGCCGGTGGAATACGATGCTAGCCGCCGCGCCAAGGAACGCCTCAACACGCTTGGCGTCCTGGTGGGCGATGAAGCGGTCGGTGTCAAGCGCGTGCTGAGCGCCGCCGCGCTGACTTACGTGGCCGGCCTGCTCGTGGCCGTGCTGGAGTTGGCCCGGCTGGTGATGATTCGCGATAGCCGCGACTAACGCATGAGCCGTCGCCGAGCCAGAACGATTAGCGACAACCCCGGCCCGTCGGTCGGGGTTGTTCGTTTTGCGGCCCGGCTAGCCGCGGTCATGTGCACGATCGGTGCGGCCTGCGCGGCTGAGAATGTCCTCATCGTCATCACACCACACTGGGAAGGCATCAAGCGCGAATACGAGCGCGCCTTCAGCGACTGGCACCGGCAGCACTTCGGGACGCCGGTGACGATTGACTGGCGCGACGTGGGCGGCACCAGTGACCTGCTGCGCTACGTGGACAGCCGCTACGCCGCCAACCCCAACGGCGGCGACCTCGATGTCGCATGGGGCGGCGGGATTGATCCTTACTTCGAGTTGCAGAAGAAACGCCGCCTCGTCCGCTACGATCCGCCCAAGGAAACGCTCTCGCGGATTCCCACCGATGTAGGCGGTGTGCCGATGTTCGACCCGACGCACGAATGGTTCGGCACTGCGGTCTCGACTTTTGGCATCTGCGCCAACAAGCGTGTCATTCAGATCATGAAGCTGCCCAAGGTCGAGCGTTGGTCCGACCTCTGCCGCCCCGAACTGCTCGGCTGGGTCGGCAGCGGCGACTTGCGCAAGACCGGCAGCATCCACATGTCGTTCGAGCTGATCCTGCAAGCCTACGGTTGGGAACGTGGCTGGCAGATCATCACACGGATGTGCGCCAACACGCGCAACTTTCACGGCACAGCGCCGACGACCGTCAAGGAAGCCAGCCTCGGCAATGTCGCCTACGCGATGGCGATTGATTTCTACGCGCTGATGCAGGTCGGCCGCGAAGGCCCGGCGAACATGGCTTACATCCAGCCGCCGGAGGTCATTGCGATGAACCCCGATTGCGTCGGCATCTTCCGCGGTGCGCGTCACCGGCAGCTTGCGGAGCGGTTCGTCAACTACCTGCTCAGCGACGAAGGCCAATCACTCTGGATGATCCCGCGGGGCCAGCCCGGCGGTGCTCGCGACTTCAATATCGAGCGTATGTGCGTCGTGCCGGCGCTTTACCAGAAGCTGCGCGGCATCACAGTCGTCCCTGTAAACCCGTTTGAGTTGCCGGTCGCCTTCCGTTACGATCCCAAGAAAGGCGGTGACCGATGGCAGATCGTCAACGACTTGTTCGGCGCGTGCATCATTGATGTGCACCGCGAACTGGTCGCCGCGTGGCGCGTGATGATCGCGCGGAGCCAGTGGGACGAACCCAGCGCCGTGGCGGAACTGGCGCGGCTGCCGCTGACGGAAGATGAGGTCATGAAACTGTCCGCCGGCAAATGGAAAGACCCGCTGATGCGCGCGCGCAAGAGCATCGAGTGGCAGGTCTGGGCACGCGACAAGTTCCGCCGTATCGCCGCAACAACAACGAAATGAAGGTTTCCATCCAAGGAGTCACCAAGCGCTTCGGCTCTGTCGTTGCCGCGGACGACGTCTCGTTCGATATTCGCGACGGCGAACTGTTCTTCCTGCTCGGCCCGAGCGGCTGCGGCAAAACCACCGTGCTGCGACTCATCGCTGGTTTCTACGCGCCTGACGCTGGCGATGTCCTCTTCGACAGCAAGCCTGTCAACGACGTGCCGCCGAACAAGCGCAACACAGGCATGGTCTTTCAGAACTACGCCCTCTGGCCGCACATGACCGTGGCCGAGAACGTCGCCTACGGCCTCGACGTGCGCCATGTCGCTCGCGACGAGAAGGAACGCCGTGTCCGCGACGCACTCGCCATCGTTCGCATGGGCGAACTGGCTGACCGCTCCCCCACGCAGCTTAGCGGCGGCCAGCAACAACGCGTAGCCCTCGCCCGCGCCCTCGTCATCAACCCCGGCATCCTTCTCCTCGACGAGCCGCTCTCCAACCTCGACGCCAAGCTGCGGCTGGAGACGCGCGAGGAGATCACCCGCATCCACAGCGAGACGCGTCAGACGATGCTCTACGTCACACACGACCAGAAGGAGGCACTCTCGATGGCTGACCGCATCGGCGTAATGAACGCCGGCCGGCTCGTCCAAGTCGGCACGCCGCACGAAATCTATCGCACACCCAACAGCCGTTTCGTCGCCGACTTCATCGGCGAGATGAACTTCATCGAAGGCAAGGTCGAGCGCGTCACGGAAGCCGAAGTCGTGGTCGCGACGGCTTACGGCCTTTTGGTGGCGCAAGCTTCCAGCTTGCGATCAACAACAGACCGCAAGCTGGAAGCTTGCGCCACTGTCACTTGCGGCATCCGGCCCGAAGCCCTGACGCCGACGCGCGGCGGCGGCACGGTCAACCTCATTCATGCCACCGTCCAACGCGCCACCTACCTGGGCGAGATCGAGCACTACACGCTCACGCTGCCCGACGGCCAGCCGTTGCGCGCGCTGGAAACCAATCCCGAAGCCGTCCGCCAGCCCGGCGAGAAGCTGACCCTGACCGTCCGGCCGGAGGACATCATCCTGCTAACCCGGTGAACCCTTTACGTTTCACGCCTGCAAGCGCCGCGTTCTTCGCTTTCCTCGCCATCTTTTTCGGTCTGTTCCTGTTCTATCCTCTCGGCTACATGTTCAAGGCGGCTTTCTGGCCGGCGGGCGGGTTCACGCTGGAGTCTTTCCGATTGTTCTTCACCAGCCCGTTCCAGCTAGAATGCCTGCGCAACAGTTTCGCGCTGGGCATCGTCGTCACCGCGCTGACAACCGTCATCACACTGCCGGTGGCACACTGGTTCTCGCGCTACAGTTTCCCCGGCAAGACGCTCCTGAGCGGCCTGCTGCTTTTGCCGATGATCATGCCGCCGTTCGTCGGCGCGATCGGCATCAAACAGGTCTTCGCCCGTTTCGGCTCCCTGAACCTGCTCCTCGACAAACTCGGCCTCGTGCCGGTCGAGAACGGCATTGACTGGTTCGGCTCCGGCGGCTTCTGGGGCGTTGTCATCCTCGGCGTGTTGAGTGTCTATCCGATCATGTTCCTCAACGTCACTGCGGCGATGGCCAACGTGGACCCCACGTTGCGCGAGGCCGCCGAAAACCTTGGCGCGCGAGGCTGGCGGTTGTTCCGCACCATCACGCTGCCGCTGGTGATGCCCGGCTACTTCGCCGGCGCGATCATCGTCTTCATCTTCGCGTTCACCGACCTCGGCACACCGCTGCTCATCGGCTACAACCGCGTCGTCTCGGTGCAGATATTCGACAAAGTCGTCGAGGTCGGCACCAACCCGTTTGCCTACACGCTCGTCATCCTTGTCCTCCTGATCACGTTTGTGTTGTTCCTCCTCTCCAAGTGGATTACCGGCGCGAAAAGCTACCAGATGATGGCGCGCGGCAACACCGCTGGTGCCGAAATGCCCGCGCCACCACGGCTACGCTGGATGATCTACGGCGGAACCATCGGGCTGATCCTCGTCTCGCTGCTGCCGCACGCCAGCGTCGTCGTCCAGTCGTTCGCGTCGCATTGGTTCATGAGCATTCTGCCCGACCAGATGACGACGCAGTTCTATGGCGAGGTGTTCCGCCATCCGCTGACGCTCTCCTCCATCCGCAACAGCCTCTTCTTCTCCTCGCTGAGCGCGTTCCTCGACCTCGTGCTCGGCGTGATAATCGCCTGGCTTCTGACGCGCCGCCGTGTGCCAGGTGCAAACCTGCTCGACGCCATCGCGATGCTGCCGCTGGCGCTGCCGGGCATCGTGCTCGCCTTCGGCTACGTCGCCGGGTTCAACATCCCCGTGAACCCGAAGAGTCCGCCATCCGCGTGGTATCAGTGGCTCCATGACTTCGTGGACCCGTCGGCCAATCCCACCGTGCTTCTCGTCATCAGCTACTCGGTCCGGCGCCTCCCCTACATCGTCCGCGCCGCCGTCGCGGGTCTGCAACAGACCAGCGTGACACTGGAGGAAGCTTCGCTGAACCTCGGCGCGTCGCCCCTGCGCACGATGCGGAAGATCACACTGCCGCTCGTGATGGCAAACCTCATCGCCGGCACGATCCTGACGTTCTCGTTCGCCATGCTGGAAGTCAGCGACAGCCTCATCCTGGCGATGAAGGAAGCCTACTTCCCCATCACGAAAGGCATCTATCAGCTCATCGGCCGCGTGGACCCGAACGCGCCGTCGGTTGCCTGCGCCCTCGGCGTGCTCGGCATGGTGCTGCTGGCCGCGAGCCTCCTCATTGCCAGCAGGATCCTCGGCAAGCGGATGGGCCAGTTGTTCAGGGCGTGACGCGGCATCCATCCTCGGCTAGCATTCCGTCATGGCCAAGCAACGCCTCCATCCTGACGTCGAGCGCGTGTTGATCAGCGAGACGCGCATTCACCAGCGCGTTCGCCAACTGTCACGCGAGATCGGCAAATGCTACGGCAACGACGAGGTCACGCTCATCACCGTGCTCAACGGCAGCATGGTGTTCCTCGGCGAACTTCTGCGCCGCCTGCCGATGCCAACACAGCTCGATAGCATCGTCGCGCACAGCTACGGCACCCGCACCACATCCAGCGGCCGCGTCCGCATTCGCCGCGGGTGGCAACTGCCGCTGAAAGGCCACCATGTGTTGCTTGTGGACGACATCCTCGACACGGGCCGGACGTTGAAGCTCATCCGCGACCGCATCCTCCGCGAACGGCCCACCAGCCTGCGCGTCTGCGTGCTGCTCGATAAGCCCACGCGACGCGAAGTGGATCTTCAGGCGGATTTCGTCGGGTTCACCATTCCCGACAAATTTGTCGTCGGCTACGGCCTCGACTTCGCCGAGCGCTACCGCAACCTTCCCTACATCGCCGTGCTGAAGCCGCAGATTTACCGCGCGCGACCTTAGCCGGGAAGAAATGACAGGAGTTCATGGAATGAGTTTGAAAATGTTCAGGCCGCTTAGTGTCTGTTGTGTTGCGCTTTTTCTGCTCGCCGGCGGGGTGTCACTCCGCGCTGAAGTCGCCAAGGAGGCGGTAAAGTTCAAGGACGGCGACCGTATCTGCTTCATCGGCGACAGCATCACGCACGGCGGAGGCTTCGGCTACCACAGCCAGATTGCCCTCTTCTATGCGACCCGGTTCCCGCAGATGCGCATCGGCTACTGGAACTGCGGGATATCAGGTGACAGTGCTTCCGGCGCGGTCAGACGTTACACATGGGACATCGCGCCGCACAAACCGACCGGCGCGACCCTTATGCTCGGCATGAACGACGTTGGCCGCAACCTCTACGCCATGGACGCGTCCGGCGCGAAGGTCGAAGCCCAGCGCCAGGGCGCCATCGAGAATCACGTCGCCAAGATGGCCGAGTTGGCCGAACTCCTCACCAAGGACGGCGCCAAGCTCATCTTCATTACCCCCTCCATCTACGACCAGACCGGCACCCAGCAGACCGAGAACCTCTTCGGCGTGAACTTCGCCCTTGGAATCTGCGGCTACGAAGCCCGCAAGCTGGCATCCAAATACAACGCCGGCGTCGCGGAGTTCCATCTGCTGTTGAGCAGGCTCAACGCGGTCGGTCAGGCGAAAGACCCGAACTACACCATCGTCGGAGCCGACAGGGTGCATCCCGGCGCGCCCGGACACCTCGTCATGGCCTACGTATTCCTCAAGGCACAGGGCGTGGGCCGTTGCGTGTCACTCGTCGAGATCAACGTCGCCAAGAAAGAACTCGCCAAGCAGGAGAACTGCGCTGTTGAAAACCTCCAGTTCAAGAACGGAACCATCTCCTTCAACTGCCTTGAGAAGGCCCTCCCCTTCCCTGTCGAAAGCGGAGCCGCGTCGGCCTTGGACCTTGTTCCCTTCACCGAGGACCTCAATCAGGAGTTGCTCATAGTCGGCGGTCTCGAAGCCGGCGACTACGAACTCCTGATAGATGGTGAGAGTGTCTTGAAACGTCCCGCCGCTGATTTCGCCAAAGGCGTCAATCTCGCGCTCGTGGCCGAGACGCCGCAGCATAAGCAGGCCACGCAGGTGTTCTCGACACTGAAGACGCGCGCCGACATCTACTCATCCAAACTCCGAACGTTCGCCGCCGTCAGGCTTTTCCTTCTCTCCAAGCTCACAGACAGAAGCCCGGAGGCCGAGAAGAAGGCGCTCGAAGCGAGCCTTGAGAAGAACAAGAAGACCAAGTTCAGCTACGGCGTCATGCAGATCGAGAACTACATGAAATACGCCCCTGACGAAGCGAAGTTCCAGAAAGCAGCCGACGAGCTTCTCTCAAAAGCCTACTCAGAGAACCAGCCCAAGAGCCACCGCTTCGAACTCAGAAGAGTCCGGTAGTTACATCCGGTGCAGCAAGTCTTTCATCCGCGGATACAGTTCGCGGTAAACCTGGTATCGCTCCGTGTAACGCGCGTGCTCCTTCACGTCCGGCTCGTAGGCGCCGGTCACGCGGACGAACTTCTCCACCGCTTGCTTCAGCGTCTTGAACTTCCCAATGGCCACCGCGCCGAGCATCGCGCAGGCAAGCGCGCCGCCCTCGCTGGTGTTGAGCGTGCAGAGGCGCTTGCCCCAGAGGTTCGCCTTGAGCTGCATCCAGCCGCGTGACTTCGCGCCGCCGCCGGTGCAGCGCAGCTCGTCGAGTGGCACGCCGGCCTTCGCCAGAATCTCCAGGTTCACACGCATCTCAAACGCCACGCCATCGAGGATGCCGCGAATCATGTCCGCGCGCGTCGTGCCGAGCGTCAGGCCGGTAATGGTGCCCTTCGAGTGAGAGTCCAGATACGGCGTGCCGGTGCCGAAGAAGTGCGGCACGATGAACGGCGGATGCTTCGAGGTCAGCGCCAAGTCGTCCATGATCGCATAGACATCGCGGCCGGTGCGCGCCGCCTCGGCCTTCTCCGCCTCGGCGAAGTTGTCGCGATACCAGCGCAGCAGGCTGCCCGCCACGAAGCTGAACGCCAGCGACGCATACATGCCCTCCACCACGTGCGGCATGCAACAAAGGTTGCCGCCGAGCATGTTCTCATCCGTGATGGCGTGATCAAAAGCCACGGTGATGCACTCGACCGTGCCCAGTCCATCCACCGCCAGACCGGGCTTCACGACGCCCGCGCCCAACGCCGCGCACGGCTGATCGTGACCGCCCGCAACGAGCACGCAGCCTTTGGCGAGGCCGAGCTTCTGGCAGACGCTCGCGGGAATCTCGCCGACGACCGCGCCCGACGGCACGGCTTCCGGCAACTGCTTCTTCTCGACGCCGGCCAGCTCCATCAGCGGCTCCGACCATTGCTTCTTGCGGATGTCGAAGATGCCGAGCCGCGACGCGAGCGAGTAATCCACCTTCGCCGGCACGCCCAGCCGCATCGCGGGAATCTCCTGCCAGCCCAGGAACCGCGCGGCCCGCTTGAACATCTCCGGCTTGTTCTCCCGCCACCAGAGCAGCTTGCTGATCGTGTGCATCGGGTGCAGCGGATGGCCGGTGGTCTCGAAAAACTTCTTCGCGCCGAACTGCTCGTGCAGTTTCGCCGTCTGCGCCGTGGCACGCGAATCCATCGAGAGCACCGTGTTGTCCAGCGGCTTGCCAGCGGCGTCCAGCGGCGTGATGGCCTCGCCCAGCGCCGAGAGCGCGATGGACTCCACCGGCTGGGGCGACTTCTTCGCCGCCTCGCCGAGCACGGCCTCGACGGCGTCGCCGACTTCCAGCGGGTCGAGTTCCGCCCAGCCGCGTTGCGGCGTGAGCAGGCGGTATTCGCGGTAAGCAGATGAGAGGACGTTCCCGTCGTTATCGAACACGACGGCCTTCGTTCCGGTTGTTCCAACATCGCATCCAAGGTAGGCCATAGTGCCCCGCTTTATAATCAACCGCCCCGCCGCGCGCCAGTGGGAAACTTCACGACTTCAATTCCTCTTGCCGCCTTTGCCGACGCTGCATAGGCTGCGCAGCAAGAACATCGAGATGAAAGTTTTCAAGTTTCTGCTCGCCATCGCCCTGCTGCTGCCGTGCGTCGCCTTGACGCTCACGCTCTATCACGCCGTCGCGACGCTCGGCTTCGGCCAAGGGCCGTGGTTGCAGCGGCCAGCGTTGTGGCTGGGGATGGGCTTCGGTTGCTGGCTTGCCATCTTTGGTTTGCTCAGCCCGTCGGTGCGAGCCTACGTGATCAGCCATGAGCTGACGCACGTCTTCTGGGCGCTGCTCATGGGCGCGAAAGTCAGCGGGCTGAAAGCGAGCGCGCGGGGCGGCCAAGTGATGGTGAGCAAAGAGAACTGGCTCATTACGCTATCGCCGTATTTCTTTCCGTTCTACGCCATGCTCGTCATCGCCATCTACTACGGGCTGAACCTGCTGGCGGACGTGCGGCCATTTGCGGCGGTGTTCTATTACCTGCTTGGGTTTGCATGGAGTTTTCATCTGAGCTTCACATGGCTTGCGCTGCGGCAGAATCAGAGCGACGTGCGCCGGCACGGCTGGCTGTTCTCGATGGTGGTCATTTATGGAATGAATCTGCTGATGGTGGCACTGCTGGTGGTGTTGATGTCCTCGCGCGTGACGTTTGCGGGATACGCGGAACAGTTCTACAATAACTGTCTGCTGTGCTGGCAATGGCTCGATCAGATGGCCCGCAAGTTGCCGGCGCTCTGGCGATGGATCGCACGGCGGGCAAATTAGCTGTCGCTTTCCGCTTTGCCGTTGACACTGTTTCGAGGGTCTGGTTAGTGTCTGCGGGCAATTGAGTGAGGCGTTTGCCCCGTGCCGCGAGGTCGGGGCTTTTCTTTTGTCCGGCGCTGTGTCCGGCGCGGGAACGGACGCGAAACAAGAACGAAACATCATGGCTACGACAATTCTGGTTGGCGCCCAATGGGGCGACGAAGGCAAGGGCAAGATCATTGACGTGTTGACGGACCGCAACGACGTCGTGGTCCGTTACGCCGGCGGCAACAACGCCGGCCACACGGTGGAGGTCGGCGACCAGAAGTTTGTGCTGCATCTGATTCCCTCGGGCATCCTGCATCCCGGCAAGGTCTGCGTGATCGGCAACGGCGTGGTGGTGGACCCGGTGGCGCTGGTGGCGGAGATGGACGCGCTGGTGAAACGCGGCATCAAAGTCGGCCCCGACAGGTTTCTGTTGTCGGAGACGGCGCACATGGTGCTGCCCTATCACCGCGAGCTGGACGCGCAGCGCGAGGTGCTCAAGGGCAAGAACAAGATCGGCACCACGAAGCGCGGCATCGGCCCGGCCTACGGCGACAAGGCGGCCCGCACGGGGTTGCGCATGATTGACCTGACCAAGCCGAAGGAGTTCAGCGAGAAGTTGGCTCGCAAGGTCAAAGAGAACAACGAGATTCTCCGGGCGCTCGGCGGGAAGCCGCTGTCGTTCACGGAGATCAACAAGGCGTATCTGGCGGCGGCGAAACGGCTGCGGCCGTTCGTGACAAACACGGTGGTGTATCTGCATGAGGCGATGAAGGCCGGGAAGAGCATTTTGTTTGAGGGCGCGCAGGGCACGTTCCTCGACCTTGACCACGGCACCTATCCGTATGTGACGTCGTCGAACACAACGGCGGGCGGCGCCTGCACCGGTTCCGGCGTGCCGCCGAACAAGATGAACACGGTTATCGGCGTGATGAAGGCTTACACAACGCGCGTCGGCGAAGGGCCGTTGCCGACGGAGAACACGATGATTGGCGACCTGCTGCACGGGTTGGGCCGCGAGTTCGGCGCGACGACGGGCCGCCCGCGGCGGGTCGGCTGGTTCGACGCGGTGGCGACCCGGCACGCGGCGATGGTCAACGGCATTGACATGCTCGCGGTGACGAACCTCGACGGACTGGACACGCTGGACCGGATCAAGATTTGCGTGGCGTATCGCGCCAACGGCAAGACCTACGAAACAATGCCGAACGATCTCGCCGTGCTGGCGAAGTGCAAGCCGGTCTATATCGAAATGGACGGCTGGAAGCAGCCGTTGCATGAGGTGAAGACCTACGGTGACCTGCCGGCGAAGGCGCGCACTTATGTCGAGAAGATCGCCGAACTGACCGGCGCGAGGCTCGCAATTGCGTCGGTCGGACCGCGCCGCGAGCAGACGCTAACGACGTAGGGTTGCGGCGAAGGAAATGCAAGCGTTGTCATGACTGAGGCCAAAACAATTCCGCAGCACGTGGCTATCATCATGGACGGCAACGGCCGCTGGGCGCGCGAGCGCGGCCTGCCCCGCATCGAAGGCCATCGCGCGGGCTCGGACAGCGCGCGGGAGATCGTCACAACGGCGGGCGAGGTCGGCGTGAAGTTCCTGACGCTCTACGCGTTCTCCATCGAGAACTGGCGCCGGCCGCGCGAAGAAACATCGGCCCTGATGCGCTTGCTGACGAAGTTTCTCAAGGACGAGATCCCCACGCTGCACAAGAACAACGTGCAGCTCGAAGCCATCGGCCGCCTGACCGACCTGCCGGAACATTCACAGAAGCAGCTCGCCGAAACCCGCCGGGTGACCGCGAAGAACACCGGCCTGACACTGATCCTGGCGCTGAGCTACGGCGGACGCACGGAGATGGTGGACGGCGTGCGGAAGATCGCGACCGAAGTGCAGGAAGGGCGGTTGCGGCCGGAACAGATCAGCGAGGAAACAATTGCCGCGTCGCTCTACACGTCGTCGTTTCCCGACCCGGACCTGCTGATCCGCACGAGCGGCGAGATGCGGTTGAGCAACTTCCTGTTGTGGCAGACTTCCTACACGGAGATTTGGATCACGCCGACGCTCTGGCCGGATTTTCGAAAGCCGGAGTTTTTGAAAGCGCTGGAGGATTACCGGAAGCGTCAACGCCGTTTCGGTGGTGTTGAGCCAACCTGACATGTTTTTCCAACGACTCGTAAGCACAGTCATCATGTGGGCGCTGGTGCTGGCAGCGGTATTCATCGCGCCGCCGTTCTGCAGCTGGCTGCTGCTGGCGCTGTTCGGTTCGCTCGCGCTGTGGGAGTGCTACGGCATCCTGGAACGGGCGAAGCTGCGGGTGTTCAAACTGCTGGGGTTGTTGGTGGGATTTGCGCTGCTGACGGGGAGCTGGTTTTTCTTCAAACACGGCGTGGTTTCGCCACGGTCGTATGTGTTTGAGTCCAGCATTCTCTGTCTGGCGGTGTTCGGCGTGTTTGTGCGGGTGATGATGGACAAGGACAACCCCTCTCCCATCATGACGATGGCGGCGACACTGTTCGGGCTGGTCTATGTGAGCTGGCTGTTCAACTTCATCACCAAGATTCATTACATCCATCCCGGCATCGAGATGGACGGTGGGCGGATGCTCTTTCACGGCAAATACGCGGTCTTTTACCTGATCCTCGTCACGAAGTTCAGCGACGCCGGCGCTTACGTCGTCGGATCGCTGATCGGCCGGCACAAACTGATTCCGCGCATCAGCCCAAAGAAGACATGGGAAGGCACCATCGGCGCGGTCGTCGTGGCTGCGCTGGCGGGATGGGGCACGTTCTACCTGTTCCAGGATTCGCTGACGCAACTGAAGATGACGCCGCTGACCGCCGCCATCGCCGGCGCGCTGCTCGGCGCGGTGGCCATTGTGGGCGATCTGGCGGAGTCGGTAATCAAACGCGAGGCGCAGGTGAAGGATTCCGGCCAGTGGCTACCGGGCATTGGCGGGATTTTGGACTTGATTGACAGCTTGCTCTTTACAGCGCCGACTCTATACGCTTTCTTTCGGCTTGTCTTACATACCTGATGAAAAACGTAGTCTTACTAGGAAGCTCCGGCTCCATCGGCCAGAGCACACTGAAAGTGGTTGCCGACCTGCGCGACGAAGTGCGGTTGGTCGGACTGGCCGCGCGGTCGCGTGTTGACGACGTCGAGGCGCAGGTGCGCGCGTTGAAACCGAAGGCTGTCGCCATGTATGACGAGGCCGCCGCCGCCGATCTGAAACGCCGGCTGCCGTCGAGCGTAAAGTGTCTCAGCGGCGAGCAGGGCCTCATCGAACTGGCAACGATGCCGGAGGCGGACATGGTGCTCGTGGCGATCGTCGGCACGGCCGGCCTGCAACCAGCGCTCGCCGCCATCCGCGCCGGCAAAGACCTCGCCGTGGCCTCAAAGGAAATCCTGGTGATGGCCGGTGAGATCGTCATGCGCGAGGCGAAGAAATACGGCGTGAAAGTGTTGCCGGTGGACAGTGAACACAGCGCGATTTTCCAGTGTCTCGAAGGACGCGAGATGGAGGACGTGCGACGGTTGCTGCTGACGGCGTCGGGCGGACCGTTCCGCAAGAAGACGAAGGCAGAACTGGAGCGCGTCACCGCCGCGGATGCGCTGAGGCATCCGACGTGGAACATGGGCAACAAGATCACGATTGATTCCGCGAGCTTGTTCAACAAGTGCCTGGAGATGATCGAGGCGCGCTGGTTGTTCGGATTGGAGATGGATCGCGTGGACGTGGTGGTGCACCCGCAAAGCATCGTTCATTCGATGGTGGAGTTTCTCGACGGCTCGGTGATCGCACAACTCAGCATGCCCGACATGCGCTATCCAATCCAATACGCCTTCACTTATCCGCGGCGCCGGCAGAACTCGCTGCCCCCGACGAATTTCCCGGCGCTCCAACCGCTGACCTTCGAGACGCCGGACGCGAAGAAGTTCCCCGCCCTGCGGCTGGCGCGCGAGGCGGCGCGAGCCGGCGGCACGATGCCGGCGGTGTTGAACGCCGCCAACGAAGTGGCGGTGCCGGCGTTCATGCAGGGCCGCATCCGGTTCCCGCAGATCTGGGCTACAGTTGAAAAGGTAATGAACAAGCACCGCGTGGTGCATGCTAAGACGCTCGCGCCGATTTTGGAAGCGGACCGCTGGGCGCGAGAGGAGGCGGCCAAACTATGCTAGGAAGTGTTCTTGCCTTTATCGCAATGCTCCTGTTGGTGGGAGCCTCGATTTTCATCCACGAACTTGGCCATTTCTGGCTGGCGCGCCGCCGCGGCATGGTGGTGAAATGTTTCTCCATCGGCTTCGGCCCGGCCATCTGGAAGAAGACGGTGGACGGTGTGGAATACCGGATCAGTTGGATTCCGCTCGGCGGTTACGTGATGTTGCCGCAGATGAACCCGGCGGAGCTGCTCGAAGGCAAGAGCGACTCGGATGAGCCATTGCCGCCGGTCACGCCGCTCACCAAGATCGTCGTGGCTTTGGCCGGGCCGGCAATGAACTTCGCGTTTGCCATTGTGCTGGCCATGATCATCTGGGTGGCCGGCATTCCTTCCGACGAGCGTCCGGAGATGCTGGTGGTGACCAAGGTGCCGGATTCCTCCTCCGAATACGCCGCCGGGTTGCGCGCGGGTGACAAGATCGAGCGTGTGGACGGTTACAAGGTTGCCAACCTGGAAGACGTTTACGAGATGATCATCACCAGCACGCACACGAAGATTCCATTCGTCGTGGACCGCGAAGGAGAAAAAGTGCGACTGCTCATCGAGCCAAAGCGCAATCCCGAAGAAGGCTTCCGCATTCCGGAGTTTGAGTTGGGCAACGCCACCTACATCGCGTTCCTGGAGCCGGGCGCGCCGGCGGAAAAGGTCGGCCTGAAGATAGGCGACAAGATTCTCAGCGTGGACGATGTGCCAGTGTTGAACGTCAGCCAGTTGCGCGACCTCCTTATTCATAGCGCCGGTCAGCCGTTGGCGTTGAAGTTTGCCCGCCGCGGCAAACTCATGGAAACAACGATCACGCCGTTCTTTGACAGCGCGCAAAGCCGGGGCCGCATTGGCGTGAGGCTGGGCTGGGATCCCTTTGCGCCAAAGGTGACCGTTTATCGGGTGCCGCTCGAACAGCTTGAGAGGCACGTTTACAAGACCATGCGCGTGCTGGGAGCGCTGATGCATCCAAAGCAGACCGGCATCACGCCCTCGAAGATGAGCGGCATCCCGGGAATCGCTCAAGCCATCACGCGCGGAATCAAGGAGAGTTTCATGAACGGTCTCGACGTGACCTTGCTGGTGAACGTGAACCTGGCGATCCTGAACCTGCTGCCGATTCCCGTGATTGACGGCGGCCACATCCTCTTCGCGCTGGTGGAGTGGCTGCGCCGGAAACCGCTGAACGGCAAGTTCGTCCGCGGAACTTGGACGGTGTTCGCGTCGGTGCTGATAACGTTCCTTCTTTACATCAACCTGAACGATGTATGGCGGATGATCAAGCCGAGCATCATGCCGGACAAAACAACCGAGACGAACGCGGTGGAACAGGTTACGAAGCCGCAGCAGAAATGAAATACTGTCATAGTCCGTTTGCCTATCGTCGGCGCAAGACGCGCGAGGTGCTTGTGGGCGGTGTTGGCGTCGGCGGTAACAACCCCATTCGCGTCCAGAGCATGTTGACCTCGGACACGATGAACACCGAGGCGTGCGTTGCCGAGGCGCTGCCGATTCTCAAGGCCGGCTGCGAAATCATCCGCCTGACCGCGCCGACGGTGAACGACGCCAAGAAGCTCAAGGACTTCGTCGTCGCATTGCGCGCGCGCGGCTACTCCACACCCGTCGTCGCCGACATCCATTTCAAGCCGGAGGCGGCGATGGAGGCGGTGAACTGGGTCGAGAAGATTCGCGTCAACCCCGGCAACTACGCCGACAAGAAGAAATTTGCGATCAAGGAATACACCGACGCCGAATACGAGGCGGAATTGGCGCACATGGAAGCAGCGTTCACGCCGCTGGTGTTGGAATGCAAGCGACTCGGCCGCGCGATGCGCATCGGCACCAATCACGGCTCACTTTCCGACCGCATCCTGAACCGTTTCGGTGACACGCCGGCCGGCATGGTCGAAAGCGCGCTGGAATTCGCGCGCATCTGTCGCAAGCACGACTACCACAATCTGGTCTTCTCGATGAAGGCATCGAACGTCAAGGTGGTAATCGCGGCGTATCGGCTGCTCGCAGCGCGGCTGGATGAGCAAGGCTGGGATTACCCACTGCACCTTGGCGTGACGGAGGCCGGTGAGGGTGAGGACGGGCGCATCAAGTCCGCCGTCGGCATCGGCGCGTTGCTGGAAGATGGCATCGGCGATACGGTTCGTGTATCGCTCACGGAAGACAGCGTCCACGAGATTCCGGTGGCGAGGGCGCTGGTAAAGAAGTTCGACGATCGGCTGGGCACGCAAGCGGCGCAGGAGATCGCCGGAGACATTAAGGAAACACGCGATCCGTTCAATTACATCCGCCGTCCGACGTGCGAGTTGGTCATCAACTCGACGAAAGTTGGAGGCGAAAACCTCATCCGCGTCTGTGTGACCAACGCGCAATTCGACTGGCTCGCACCGAAACAAGCCCAGCTTGGCGACACGCAACCGGAATTGGTTTACGAGCGATGCGGCGTCGTGGAACTGGATCCGCTCAACGATGACTTGAGCAAGGTTTCCGACAACCATCTGGTGGCCGTGAAGGACGGCCTGCTGTTCAGCCCGATCGTGGCCTACCGCATTCTCGCGGCCAAGCTGGACGCGCGTGGCTGCAAGGCACCAATCCTGCTGAAGGATGTGCTGAGCGTTCCGACGAACACGGCAGATTCCCTCGGTGCGATGCTCCATGCGGCGACGATGGTTGGCGCGTTGATCTCCGACGGCATCGGCGACGCCATCTTGGTGCGCGCCGAGACGAACGCGGAGGCGGCGTTGCGGCTGGCCTACAACATTCTGCAAGCCACGGGCAGCCGGTCGTTCAAGGCAGAGTATGTGGCCTGTCCGAGCTGCGGGCGCACGTTGTTCAACCTCCAAACCGTGACAGCGCGGATCAAGAAGTTCACGCACCACCTCAAGGGCGTGAAGATCGCCGTCATGGGCTGCATCGTGAACGGCCCCGGCGAGATGGCCGACGCTGATTTCGGTTACGTTGGCGGCGCGCCGGGCAAGGTGAACCTTTACGTCGGCAAGACCTGTGTGAAGTTCAACATCCCCGAAGCCGAGGCCGTGAATCGTCTTGTGGACCTGATCAAAGAGCACGGCAAGTGGTCCGAACCGCCGGCCGGCAAGTGAATTGGAGATTTGTTTGAACGTTTTGGACGCGGTCGTTGACTAAAAACCCGTATTGACCCGATGCGTGGCAGTCCCTACAGTCACGGCTCGATTTTCCGAGGATCAGGATTATGGCAAACCAACGTGCAGCAAGCGGTGGCGCGAAGGCTGTGAAGCCGACGGCCGCAGCGGTCGCGGAGATTCCCGCGCCTGCGCCAATCCCGGTGGCGTCGTTCAAGTTGTTCCGCAAGTGCGACTGGCTGGCGGCGGCGGCGGCGTTCGTCATCGCCATGACGGGCTATATCTGCACGATGGCGCCAAACGTGACGCTGGAGGACTCGGGTGAACTGATCACCGGCGCACACCATCTCGGCGTGCCGCATCCGCCGGGCTATCCCATCTGGACGGTGCTGGGATTCCTATTCGATCATCTGAACCCCCTGAGTCCGCAACCGGTGCCGGACTACGTGAAAGCGGACGGCGTCAACATCACCCGCCGCGATTTCAACATCGCGTGGCGGGTGACGTTCATGAGCGGGACGTTTGCGGGATTGGCGGCGGGACTTCTGGCGCTGTTGATCTCACGGAGCGGCTCCATGCTGCTGCGCTCCGCCAAGATGTTTCACGAAAGCCTTACGGACGAGCAGGAGAAATGGATCGCCGCTGTCTGCGGCACCGTGGGAGCGCTGATCTTTGCCTACAGCCCGGTGCCGTGGTCGCAAGCGGTCGTTGGCGAGGTTTATACGCTCAACGGGCTTTTCATGGCGCTGACGACAGTGACGATGTTCATCTGGATGCACGATCCGCAGCGCGACAAATATCTGTATTGGACCGCTTTCTTCTGGGCACTGGGGTTGACCAATCACCAAACGTTGCTGTTCATGGCGCCGGCGTATTTCATCCTCATCGCGTTGGTGAGTCCGGCGGTCTTGATAGACCTGGCCGTGGGCGCGTGTTGGGTGGCGGCGGCGGGATCCTGGTTCATGGAGTGGGTGCTGGACGATGCGACGTTCTTCACGGCATCGAGCTACTTCTGGCAGGGCGCGGGTCTTGCGGTGACGCCCGCCGCAATTTGGATGGCAGGTGAGGTCTTGGCGCGGCTGTATGGATGGCCGACGCGGGTGAACTGGAAACGCGCCGCGAGTGTGGCGGGGTGCGTGCTGGCCGGCTTGGCGTTCTACGGCTACTCGCCCCTGGCATCCTCGACGAACCCGCCGATGAACTGGGGTTTCACGCAACACAAGGACGGCTTCTGGCACCACCTTTCGCGCGGGCAATACGAGAAGGTGAAGATAGACCGGCCGTGGCCGGTGTTCTTTAACCAGTTGTCGGTCTTCTTCAAGGGCCTGCTGATGGAATACACCGGCATGTTCGTCGCCATCGGCTTTGCCGCGCTCGCGTGGTTCCGCGGCACCGCCTGGCGGGCAAAGACATGGATCATCTTCATGGCCGTCGGCATTTTCTTCACCAGCGTCACGTTCATCGTGCTGGCCAACCCGACGCTGGACCGCGCGGTGCTGTTCAACGACCGCGTGTTCTTCATGCTGACGCACGCGCTCTTCTGCGCCTGCATCGGCTACGGCCTCATTTGGGGCCTGGCGTTTTCGAGCGTCCACTTCTCCAAGCTGCGCTGGCTGCTCTACGGCACCGCGCTGATGGCCTGCATGTTGCAGCTCGGCTATCAGCTTGTCTACCACCAGACCAGCCAGACGGCAACCGAACTGGAATGGTTCTGGGTCGGCGCGCAGATCGCGATTCTGTTCGGGCTGTCTATCGTGGTGTTCCTGGCCAACGACAACAAGCTGCCGGTGATGCGGATTCTGATCCTGGTGGCGTGTCTGCCAGTCGTCGGCATGTTCCGCAACTGGCGCGACAGCGAGATGCGCGGCCATAATTTTGGCTGGTATTTCGGCTACCACATGTTCGAGCCGGGCGGCGGCTACCCGCCGATGGACAAAGGCGCCATCCTTTACGGCGGCACCGACCCCGGCCGTTTCGTGCCAACCTACACCATCTTCTGCCCGCGCGTGCATCCCGACGTTTACATCATCACGCAGAACGCGCTCGCCGAGAACACCTACCTCCGCTACCTGCGCTATCAATACAGCCCGGTCCGCAAAAAAGAAGGCTTCACCTGGCTCGAAAAGGCCCTCGGCCGCGACACCATCTATCCGAAGGATGACATCTACGTCTCCACCGACGAGGACAGCGCCGCCGCCATCCGCGCCTACGTCGAGGAACTCCAGCACCGCCCTGCCCTGCCGGGCGAGAGCGTGCAGATCGTCGGCGGTCGTGTGAACATCCAGGGCGTTCAGGCCGTCACCGCGCTCAACGGGCTTGTCTCAAAACAGATTTTTGACAAGGAGCGCGACAAACACGCGTTCTACGTCGAGGAGAGCTTCGTCATCCAGTGGATGTATAACTACCTGGAGCCTTACGGCGTCATCATGAAGATCAATCGTGATGTGCTGCCGAAAATCACACCCGACAAGGTCGCCCATAACCACAAATACTGGACCGACTACATCCAGAAATATCTGGTCAACGACCCGCGCTTCCGCCGCGACGATGACGCCCAGCGCGCCTTCTCCAAGCTACGCACCGCCCACGCCGGCCTCTACGCCTGGCGCGTCACGATGGCCCCACCCGAACAACGCCAGCCCGAACTGGCCCCCGAAGCCGAGTTCGCCTTCCGGCAGGCGATTGAGCTTTGCCCCTTCAACGTCGAGGCCACCTTCCGCTTCGCCGAGTTCCTCACGCGCACCGAGCGCTACGATGACGCGCTCAAACTGGTGGACAACTATAAGAAATACGACCCGCACAACATCCAGGTCGGTGTCGTCCTCACCCAGATCAGCCAGCTCAAACAACTCGCCGCGCAGGAAATTGACACGCGCCGCGATCTGCAAACCAGTCCGGGCGATCTCAACAAGATCATGCAGTTGCTCGCCGTGCTGGCCCAGCGCGGCAAGTTCGGCGACATGGACGCGATCATTGACCGGCTCATCGAGAACAAGGACCTGCCGCCCCAGCCCTTCAAGACCATTGCGCAAACCTACGTCCAGTTGAACCGGTTTGACCGCGTCGAGCACGTTCTGGCAAAGTATCTGGGCTTCCACGCCGACGATGCGCAGGCTTGGTATGATCTTGCCGTTGTGCAGGTCCAACTCCAACGAGCCGAGCAGTCCATTGACGCGCTGGAGAAAGCCATCCGCCTCAACCCGCAGTTCAAACAGGCCGCCCAGCAGGATCAACGCCTCACGCTGATCCGCCTCTTCCCACGCTTCCAACAGTTGACCCGGTAAGCGCGAACGTAGAACAGGCGGAACGCCCGTCCTACTCTTGCTTCATCACGGCAGCTTCCCCTTGAGCGTCATGGGCAGGCCGGCGGCCACAAACACAACGGTATCAGCGATGGCGGCGACTTGCTGGTTGATACGGCCCTGCTCATCCCGGAAACGACGGGCCAGCGCGTTGTCGGGAACGATGCCGAGGCCGACTTCGTTGGAGACGACGATGATATGCGCGCGGCGCTTCGCCAGTCCGCCAAGCAGTGAGGAGACGGCGTCGGCTTGCCAGCGCGGCGGCTGGTGTTCGGGGCACAGCAGATTCCCCAACCAGACGGTCAGGCAGTCCACAACCACCACGTTCGCCTCCGCCGCATGATCCCGCAACGCCTCGGTCAATGCGACCGGCGCTTCGACGGTCTGCCAATCCGGGCCGCGGTCGGCGCGATGTTTGGCAATGCGCTCACGCATCTCACCATCGAACGGCTCGGCGGTGGCGACGAACAGTTTGCGCTTGCCGAGCCGGGCGGCGAGTTCGAGAGCGAAGCGGCTCTTGCCGCTGCGGCAGCCGCCGAGGACCAACACGAGTTGCGGGGTTGTGGTGTCCATGCGGAGATGTTAGCCAACCGTTTCGTCCCCGGCCAGCAGATGCGAGAGGCGTTGTTCGACCAGATCGGTCAGGCCCGGATCAGTAAACATCGCGTTGCCGATCTCGAAGGTGACGCCGGGATGCGGCTCCAGCGCGTGGCGAAGGATGCGCGGGATGTCGTTTTGCAGGTGTTTGCCCGGCACGAGAAAGAACACATGGACAAAGAGGTGGTTGCAGCCACGGCAAACCAGCTTCTGCACGGCGGTGGGGATGTCGGGCCGGCCCAGCTCCATGAAACATGGCGCGATGCAATCGTTGCCGAGGCGGCGGCGCAGCTCGCGCACGATGGGAAACATGGACCAATTGGCTTCCTTCAGCTTGGAGCCGTGGGTGACGAGCAGGACGCCGGTTTTTCTTTTGGAAGCCATAAACAACTTGTCGCAATGCGGCGCTACTATATCATTGGCGACTCGATAGACAAGCGGAGTGCGTCATGGTATTGCTCGAATTCAGCATGTTTCCGATTGGCAAAGGCGAGAGCGTCAGCCGCTACGTCGCCCGCTCGCTCGACATCATTGACCGCAGCGGGCTGGACTACCGCCTCCACGCGATGGGCACTGTGCTCGAAGGCGAGTGGGACGAATGCATGGCCGTCGTCAAGGCCTGCTACGAAGCCATGCGCAAGGACTGCGGTCGCGTTGAATGTGTCATCAAAATAGACTATAGAAAAGGCCGCCGGGGCTGCTTGAAAAGCAAAGTGGCCAGCGTCGAGAAGCGCCTCGGCCGAAGACTGAAGAAAGCTTGAACCTAATGCCCTGCTGATCGCTCATCACGTTTTTACGCTTCACGAATTATGTCCCTCACCGTCGCCAAAATCCTCAAGGGAGTTGAGCAACTCAACTACGAACTCTCCACCGAAACCCGCCTCGTGCGCGCCGGTCAGAAGGAAACTCAGGAAACCGAGCTGATCATGAAGCGGCACGAGTGGCTCGCCTCCCTCTCGGTGGCGAAGCTGGTGCAGGCGCAGCTCAACCGCGCCCGCGATCCCGACGAGCGTGAGCGACTGGAGCGGCTCTACTTCACCTGCACGGGCCTCTATACCTATCACAAACTCGCGCGGCTCGACGACCAGTTGCAGACCGGCCTCGCCAATCACAAGGTCCGGCTCAACGGCGAACAAGTCTCCTACTACAACCTCTCGCCCCGCCTCCAGAACGAGAAGGACTTCGACAAGCGCGAGGCGCTGGGCGCCGCGATGGACGGCGTTCACCGCAGGTTCAACACAGAGAAGCTCACCATCCTGCAACGCGACCTCCAAATCCTGCGTCGTGATCTCGGCTACAAAAGCTACATCGCCTACTGCGAGGCGCAGAAGCAGTTCGATTACGAGAAATTCATCGTCATCCTCGCCGAGTCGGGCCACCGGACGGCGCTCCTGTTCCGCGACCACATGGCGCGCTGGGTGACGCGGAAGACCGGCAAACCGTTCCGCACGCCGGAGGGCAAGCCGGCGCTGCATCGCTGGCACGTGAGCCACCTGTTGAAGCTCGGTGATTTCGATGAGCGGTTCCCGAAGAAGGAAATGCTGCCGACGCTGTTCGGCTCGCTGCGGCGGATGGGGATTGACCTCAAGGCAAAGAAGAACGTCAAACTCGACTTGGAGGAGCGCGACAAGAAGAACCCTCGCGCCTGTCTGTTCGCGGCAAAGATTCCGCAGGAAATTCATCTGCTGCTGAAGCCGGTCGGCGGCTTGCAGGACTACGAGACGTTCATGCACGAGGCGGGCCATGCACTGCACTTCGCCTTCTCCGACTCAAAGCTGCCCTACGAATACCGTCACATGTCCCGCTCGAACGCGCTGACGGAGATCTACGCGTTCCTGTTGCAGAACATCACGCTCGATGCGCTCTGGCTTGAAGAGACGATGCACATGAGCCGCAAGCTCGCCGAACGGATCCGCTATTACCGCGTGCTGAGCGACCTCTACATGTATCGGCGCTACATCGCCAAGCTGCGGGCAGAGTTCAACTTTTTCCGCCAGCACGAGCAAAAAGGACAAGCCGCGCTGGGTAACGGGAAGACCTACGCCCAGACGCTGACGGAATACACCGGATTCATCTATCAGCCGAGCGGCTATCTGTTCGACATGGATGAGGGATTCTACAGCGCCGACTACCTGCGCGCGTGGCTGGGCGAAGCGCAGCTTGCGGACTATCTCCAGCGCAACTTCTCCGATCGCTGGTGGTCCGACAAACGCGCCGGAAGGTTTCTCGTGGATCTCTGGCGTTCGGCGAGCACGCAGGAGGCCGAGCAGGTGCTGGGCGACCTCGGCTGTCCGGCGCTCGACACCGCCTGCCTCGAACGCCGCTTTGCCGAGCTGGAATCGCTCGAGTCATGAGCAACGCCGCGGCGATTGAGGTCGCAGCCGCCATCGTCCGGCGCGGCGGCACGATTCTGATCGCGCAACGGCACGAGAACGATCATCTGGCCAACCTTTGGGAATTCCCCGGCGGCAAACGCGAACCGGGCGAGACATTCGAGCAATGCCTGGCGCGTGAGCTTCAGGAGGAACTTGGCGTAACGGTCCGCGTCGGCCGGCTCGTTCACGATGTGACACACATCTACCCGGAGCGGGCCGTGCGCCTATGCTTTTACGAGTGCGTGTTGCTCAACGGCGAGCCGAAGCCGCTCGATTGCCAGGACTGTCGCTGGGTTCCCGCGGCGGAACTATGTCGCTACAAGTTTCCACCCGCGGATGACGAGTTGATCGAGTGGCTGACGAAACCGTAGTCGGCGCACCCGCGCCCTGATTAGCGCATCACCGGCAGACGATAACACGCGGCTTCTTCGTCGTTGCGCACCAGCAACAAATCTCCGGCCAACGCGGGCGGATTCCACGTCTTGCCGCTGACCGCCGGGAACCTTGCCAACTCCCGCCGTCCGTCCGGCACCGGGTCCACAAGCGCGACATCGCCATTCTCGGCGGTGATGAGCAGCAGGTCGCGCACGAGGATGAACTGTCCGTGACCGTAGCGGCCTTCTCGCCATTTCAACGCGCCGGTCGCGAGATCCACGCAGGCGAGCGTGCCGTCGTCGAGGCCATACATGTGGCCGTCGCGGATAACCATGTTGTTGAACTTGGACTTCAGCTTCCGTGTCTTCCAGAGATGCTTCACGGTGAACCGCCCTGCCCTATCCCGCTGCAACTGCAAAAGCTGGCTGCCTTCGCCGTAGCCGCTGCTCATAAGCACGCGGTCGCCGCCCAGCACGATTGGCTGGGTGACGTGCGCGTGGGCGGGATTCCACGGATATTCCCACAACACGCGGCCGGTGGCCTGATCGTGGGCGAAGACGGCGTGTTCGTTGAAGATCAACACCTGTGGCACGCCGCATAACATCGCGGCGCATGGCGAACTGTAGCTGGCGTTGTCGTCACCGCCACCCCAAACGCTTTCGCCATTGGCCAGCCGATACGCCACCAACGAACGCCCTTTGTTACCGCCGGGATTGACGATGACCGAACCGCCCAGCACCAACGGCGAGCCAGCCGTGCCCCAGATGTTCACGCGGCGCTCGTTTTCCGTGAGGATGTTCTTGCTCCAGATCGCCTTGCCCGTCGCAAGGTCGAGGCAATTCAGGATGCCGGTGCCACCGAGCGTCACCACCTTGTCGCCGACAATAGCCGGCGTGGTTCGCGGCCCTTCGCCAGCGACAGTGTTTGCGAAACGCCCGGCGTCGGAGTGGCTCCATACGACTTTGCCCGTCTGCAATTCATAGCAAACCACAAACTCATTAGTGCCGCGCTGTTCCAGCGTGATGGCGCGCTCGCCGGCGACGGCGAAGCCCGACCACGCGGGACCGATGGGTTGACGCCAGAGCTTCTGTGGCGGCTGTTTCGTCCAGTCCCGTGCCAGCTTCGGGCTGTCGGGGAGCGTGGAATTACGGAACGGGCCAAGGAACTGTGGCCAGACCGGCGTGGTCGCCAGTGTTTGTTTATCCAAGCCGGCAGTCTGGAGACTTGGTGCGCTTTCTGCCGCAACCGGAGCGGCGCGTTGCCAGCGCGGCTTGATGATCGGCACCAAATCACCGGTCACGCCATGAATCTCAAACAAAGCAGCCGGCAACCCGATCACGGTGATGACGACACCAAGCGCCAGCCACCGTGTCTTCCACAGCAGCCGAGAGAAGAACATCAACCACAGCACCAGCAACACAACGCCTGTAATGGCGATCACCGCGGTCGCCATATTGCCGTATTGAATGGACGGCCCCTCGTGGAGCACGCGGACGTAGAAAATAGCGAGGCTGGACAACACGACAACCAGCCACAGGGGCCACCAGCGCGCGGGCGGACGACGAGCAGACGATGAGTGTGCGGAATCGGCCGGTCCAGTCATGACACTGATTCAGGCCGAAGAAAGTTCTTTAATTTGCTTGGCGTCGCCATGCTCATGGCTAGATAACAACTGGCGTATGCAAAGGCAAAAAGATTCGCCGACTCGCACCATCACGCTGGGCCACAGCCCGGACCCGGACGATGCGTTCATGTTCTACGCGCTGGCTGCCGGCAAGATCGAGACCGGCGAGTTGCGCTTCGAGCACATTCTTCAGGACATCCAGACACTCAACGAGCGCGCCACGCGCGGCGAGTTGGACGTAACCGCCATCTCCATTCATGCCTACGCCTCCGTGTTGGACAAATACGCGCTCCTGCCCAGCGGCGCCTCGATGGGCGACGGCTACGGGCCGATGATCGTGAGCAAGGTCAAGCGAACGAAGGACGAAATCGCCAAGATGCGCATCGCCGTGCCGGGGCGGATGACGAGTGCGTTTCTCGCAATGCGGCTCTGGCTGGGACGCGACTTCAACCATGTTGTCGTCCCATTCGACCAGATTTTCGCCGCGGTCAAGCGCGGCGATGCCGAAGCTGGTCTCATCATCCACGAGGGTCAGCTAACATATCGGAACGAGGGTCTGGAGCTCTGTGTGGACCTCGGCGCGTGGTGGAAAGAGGACACCGGCGGTCTGCCGTTGCCGCTCGGTGGCAACGCCATCAAGAAGTCGCTCGGCGCGCCGCTGATGAGCCGCATTTCGCCGCTGCTGACTGAGAGCATCCGCTACGGCCTCGACCACCGCGCACCCGCCGTCGCCCACGCGATGGCTTACGCCCGCGACATGGACGCGCCGCTGGCCGACAAGTTCGTGGGCATGTATGTGAACGACTGGACGCTCGACTACGGCGACAAGGGCCGCGAGGCCATCCGCCTTTTCCTGCGCCGCGGCTACGAGGCCGACGTCGTCCCCCAGCCGGTGGAACTGGAGTTCGTGGGGTAAGGAGTCCCGCCATGCAATACCGAACGTTGGGCCGCTTGAACACCCAAGTATCGGCGCTCGGTCTTGGCACCATGCGGCTGCCGACCGTCGGCGGCGTGGACGCGCAGATTGACGAGGCGCAGGCAGTGGAGATGCTGGCCTACGCCATTGACCACGGCGTCAACTACGTAGACACGGGCTATCCCTACCACGGCGGCGCGAGCGAACCGTTCGTCGGCCGCGTCCTTTCCCAGGGCTACCGGGACAAGGTTCTCCTCGCGGCCAAGATGCCCACCTGGGCCGTGAACGACGCCAGCGACTTCGACCGCTTCCTCAACGAACAGCTTCGCCGGCTGCGCACAGATCGCTTCGACTTCTACCTGCTCCACTGCCTCCACGCCGGCGTCTGGGCACGACTGCGCGCGTTGGGCATTTGCGAATGGATGGATCGCGCCAAGGGCGACGGGCGGTTCGCGCAACTCGGCTTCTCCTTCCACGACTCAACGGAAACTTTCCGGCAGATACTCGACGACTACGACTGGCCGCTCTGCCAAATCCAATACAACTACATGAACGAGGATTTCCAAGCCGGCTCCGAGGGCCTGCGCTACGCCGCGTCCAAGGGCGTCGCCGTTGTCATCATGGAACCCCTCCAGGGCGGCGGCCTCGTCCGGCTGCCGGAACCGGCGGGCCAACTGCTCGACCGCGCCGGATGCACACGCACCCCGGCCGACCTTGCCCTGCAATGGCTCTGGAACAAACCAGAAGTCTCCCTCGTCCTCAGTGGCATGAGCAACATGGAGCAGGTCCGCCAAAACGTCGCCAGCGCCGGCCGTTCGGGCGTCGGCAGCCTCACCCCGAGCGAACTCGACCTCATCGGCGGCATCCGGGAAGTGCTGCAAGGCCAGCGACACATCCCCTGCACTCAATGCCGCTACTGCATGCCCTGCCCGCACGGCGTGGACATCCCGCTGAATTTCCGCCTCTACAACGACGCCAAAGCCTTCGGCCCCAATAGCGCCTTGCTGAGCAAGAACCTCTACCAGATGACCCCGGAAACCGCCCGCTCCAGCGCCTGCGAAGCCTGCGGCGAGTGCGAGCCGAAGTGTCCCCAAGGCATTGAGATCGCCGTCTGGCACAAGCGCGTCCACAAAGAGTTCACTGCTTAGCAAGAACTCCGTCGCCGTGCGCTGTCGTGGGAAATGGGTAACGGCCCAACTTCAGGGCCGAGGGCAAGCCATCAATACGCCCTCATAACCGCGAGCACTATTCCTGCAAGGATGATGATCACAACTACAGCGAGCCAATTCTCCCATCCGAGATGGCGCAACCGACTCCAAAACTTTCTCAACATATTGTGTGCAGTTGGTTCCATCCCCTTGCTCCCTGCGCAAGTTGAAAACCGTTACCTGCGGTTCCTATAGCTAGCTCCTTGGGCTATGTCCACTCTTATCTTCCGCTCCAGCGCGCGCGAAATCTGCGGCGACTGCGAACGCTCTCAGTATCCGTCCGCCGCTCCCGGGTTTTTGGCAAGAAACCGAGGGGCGGACGGTTTGGGCCGAAGGCGATGGCTTTTCAGCTTGGCAAGGGGCTGGCAAACACTTATTTCCCTCGCCGCTACGCATGCTTTGAACACGCGAGTCAGTGCCGTGCGATCGCGTCGGCGAGGGCGCGGAGGTTGGCGTTGGGACAGCGGGGGCTGGTGGCGCAGCCGGGGCTGATGATCTGGACGCCCGCGGCGAGGTTCTCCTCCACTTGACGCGCCAGCTCCGCCGGGGCGGCGCAGAGGAGGTCGGTGGTGTTGATGTTGCCCATGACGGTGTAGCGGCCCGCGGCGACGACCGTCATCTCCGCCGGGGACACAGCCCAGTCGAAGTTGAAGCAAGTCATCCCGGTCTGAGCCAGCAGGTGAAGCCGGCTGCGCACGTCGCCGCAGATGTGGAGGATGGTGGGGCCTTGGATGCGGGAGATCATGCGCCGGTGGACTGGCAGAAGACAGGTTTCATACGCCGCCGGGGAGAGCATGCGCGCGCCTGCCCCACCCTCGCCGATGGAGATGGCGTCGGCGCCCGCCTCGAACTGGGCGTTGGCGTGGCGCACGAGGGCCTCGACGCAGACGTCGAGGAAGGCCGCGATCTGGTCGGGAGTGTCCAGCAGTCCCATGAGGACGTTCTCGACGCCGTGCATGGCCTGGAGCATGGAGAACGGCCCCATGATTTTCCCCAGCACGGCCATGCGGTCGCCGTAGCGCTGCTTGGCAATGCGGATGGTTTCCAGACAGGTCTTCACCGGCTGGCGGTCGAGGAGGTCGCCGGGAATGACGGCGTCGTCGGGCGTGCGCCAAGGGTTTGATTTGAACGTCGGCAATCGGTCGGGCGCGCCCCAGTCCATCTCCGCGCCCAGCGCCGCCGGTTCGCCAAAGAAGTTGATGATGAAGCTGACGGCGTCGAAGCCGAGGATGTCGTGGTTGGCGGCCATGAGGCGGGCCTGTTGCTCGGCGTCGAGGTGGACGGCGGGCATGAAGCAACCGGTGGACTGCTGTAGCTCCACGGTGGTCATGGCGGCGACGTGAGCCAGTGGCGCGCGGTCCGGCTTGCCGCCCTTGAGCGCCGTGAGGAATCGTTCGCGTGAGTTCATAGCCGTCTCATCTCCGACAGCCGCGAGCCTATGCGGCGGGCACGATGACGACAAGAAGAAGCAGCGGGACCATGCATGCGGGCAGGACCGAGAAGTCAAAACCCGCTCGACTCTCAGGAAAGCGTGTTTTAGACTGCAAGCCCATTGGAGCGGTTGGCGAAGATCAAGGAAGGCGACGGCGAACAACAGAGCAACACCAGAGGAACTTATGGTCAATCTTTATGACATTGTAACTTTGATTTACGGCGTCGTGGGATTCGTCATCGGCTGGCTCTGGGGACGGCACCGCAGCAATTTGGCCAGTTTCATGGCGTCGGTCATTGTCGGAGCTGCCGGTTTCGCCGTAGGCAAGGGCTTGGAATGGGTCCAGATTCTGACTGAGTCTTGGACTGACAAGCTCGCGCAGAACTACAAGGTTCTGGGCGGCTCCGCTGGCGTGGTCACCAGCGTCATTTGGTTCGCCATCATCGTCATCATTCCGGTGATCGCGATTGCCGCTGTCAGGAAAGCGGATCGTCGCGCCGCTGCTGAATTCGAACCGCCGCGCCGCCCCGGCCGCTACCGCTAGTCCCCGTCTTACGGACTCAGATCGTGGTGAGCCACCACCTCAGTAAGAGGCTTGCCGCCGTGCGCGGCCATCTTGCGGAGTTTGTAGCGCTGGATTTTGCCGCTGGCCGTCTTGGGCAGATCTTTAACGAAGACGATAGAACGCGGATACTTGTGCGGCGCGGTGTTGGATTTGACGAAAGCCTGCAGCTCGCGCACCAGTTCCTCCGTCGGTGGATTGCTGTCTTTGAGCACCACGTAGGCCCGCACCTTCGTCAGCCCGTCGTCGTCCAACACACCAATGACACCGCTCTCCAGCACGGCCGGATGCGCCTGTAGGACGTGCTCGACATCCGCGGGCCAGACCGCAAGGCCGCTGACCTTGAACATGTCGTCAGTCCTGCCCGAATACCAATAGTAGCCGTCCTCGTCCAAAGAGAACTTGTCGTGCGTGTTGATCCACTCGCCGCGGAACGTCTCCTTGGTCTGCTCGTGCTTATTCCAGTAACCCGCCGCCACGCTCTCGCCCTTGATGAGCAGCGTGCCGGTATGGCCGGGCGGCAGTTCCTTGCCATCGTCGTCCACAATCATCGCCTCGTAGCCCGGCACAATCTGGCCAGTGCTTCCCGGTCGGATTTTACCCGGACGGTTCGAGATAAAGATGTGCAGAATCTCGGTGGAGCCGATGCCGTCGAGGATCTCGACGCCAAACCGTTTCCTCCATTTCTCAAACAAAGGTTTCGGCAGAGGCTCGCCGGCGGAAACGCACATCCGCACGCGGCCGAGTTGAGTCCGGCCCGTTTTCTCTGCCAGATGCAACATGGACGCATAACTGGTCGGCACGCCGAAGAACACGGTCGGCTGATAACGATCCACCATTTCAAACGCCTTGTCAGCCAGCGGCCGTTCGGGCAACAGCACCGTCGTCCCACCAATGCGCAACGGAAAATAGAGGCCGTTGCCCAAGCCGTAAGCGAAAAAGAGCTTTGCGACGGAGAACGCCACGTCGGATTCCGTCATCCCGATCGTGTCGCGCGCATACGCGTCAGCGGACACGATCATGTCGTGGTGCAGGTGAACCGTGCCTTTCGGATAACCTGTTGTGCCGGAGCTATAGAGCCAGAACGCCGCGTCGTCCTTGGTGGTCTTGGCCGCTTCGAGCTTTGGCGAAGCCTTCGCCATCAGCTTCCGCAAAACCAGTGGACCACCGTCGCCCGACTCGCCCACTATGATGTGTTCTAAAAAATCCAGATGAGCGCGGATTTCCATGACGTGCCCCAGCAAGTCCGGTTCCACGATCAACACGTGGGCGCGGCTATCGTTGAGGATATACTCGTAGTCTTTCGCCCCGAGCACCGTGTTGATCGGGATCGGCACTGCGCCGATCTTCATCGCGCCGAAGAAAGCATAGACACACTCGGGGCAATCGCGCATCAGGATGCCCACACGCTGTTCAATGCGCACGCCGAGCGCACGCAGGGCGTTGCCGACGCGGTTGACGTTTTCCGCCAATTCCCCGTAGGTGACAACTTCGTCACCAGAGAGAATGGCCGGCTTGTCGGCGCGACCGGCTGCCATGTGAGAGTCCACAAGCACCGTCACCGCGTTCAACTGCTCTGGTAGTTCAGGCACAGACATGCGTGTTTCCAATTCAATCGAGCGGCGCGGATGCTAAACGGAACCTCGCCCCGACGTCAAGGCGGGGGTCTTCCAGCAGACTGGCGGGTGGGCGATTTCGAACGGCCATCGGTTCCACGGCCCATCAACGTGACCGTCGGATTCAGGCCGGCTTGCAGTAGTAAACCAAAATGCTGCGCTATCCAATGACCATGCCGACGCGGCGGCTGTGGATCAACGCAGAACCGGTTTGGCTTCCGGCTGGTGTTTGGCGCGAGCTGCTTCCGCAGCCATGCGGGTCACTTCCTCGCCGCTCTTGGCACCTTGGAGGCGGAGCAGATCGGCTACGTCCAGACCGTGGGCGATATCCAGCGCCGTGCGGCCTTTGTTGTCCTGCGCATTCAGGTCGGGCTTATAGGCCAGCAGCAGTCTGACCACCGCAATGTTTCCGCGCCCCACGGCCCAATGTAGCGGCGTCCCGCCTTCCTTATCCTTGGCGTTGATATTCGCCTTGTGCGCCAGCAACACCCCCACCGCTTCCTTGCTGCCGGACACGATCGCTTCGTGCAGCGGCGTGCGGCCGTAGTTGTCCTTGGCGCGGATGTCCGCCTTGTGAGCCAGCAGCAGTTCCACCATGTTCAACTGCCCCCGATAGACCGCTATGTGCAACGCCGTCCGGCCCTCTTGCGTCACACTGTTAATTTGGTTGTCAGTTTGATCGGGATTCTCGGCCAGCAACTGCTTGACCTTCCACACATCGCCCGTCCGAACCGCGTCGTGGATTTCCCCGGCCAGCAGCATCGCGCAGGACACGATGCTCGCAGCCAATGCCATCACCAGAATGTTCCGGTTTCTATTCATGGATGCGACCTCTAACTCAGGCCGCATTTATAACACCTCTGTGGCGCGATGTCACTGACGCTTCGCGGACCGTTCAATCCGACTGCCCGCCGGGAGTCCCGTTTGAAGGAGACTTGTTTTTCCACACCGCGTTCTTCATCTGCTCCGCGCCGGCCTTGAACCGATGCAACAGCTTCCGCGCCCAAACAAATTCACCGGCAAGGATCGCCAACGCCCCCAAAATGATGAGCAAGCCCGGCCCCGGCACTCCTGGTATGGCGGTAACCAATCCCGCGACCAGCATGAAAAAACCGAAAACAATCTTTAACATGCGCTGCGGTCCCGGCATCCCGGGCACCAACGACAGCAACAGCAGTCCGCCCACCACGAGCAGCACACTGGCAATCACCTCAAGGGAGATGTGCTTTAGTTTTGACATCTCCGGTTTCAAGATATGAAACAGCACGGCGCCGCCCGCCAACAACGTCACGCTGAATACGATGACGACCGCCCGCCTCGCCTGCTCAAGAGTTTTGATGATCATGCGCTCTTGCCTATCAAGAACACCTTCACTGCGTCGGTCAAGCCGGGAATGTCATGCTGCGCCGCCTCCACGTCCACGTTGAAGCCGCGCTTCCGGATCGTCTCCGACGTGATCGGCCCAATACTGGCGAGTTTGAGCTGTGGAAACTTCGCCAGCAGTTCGCCGAGGTTCACCAAGTTGCAGAAGTTCTCCACAGTCGAACTGCTGGTGAACGTGATAGCGTCCGCACCCTCCGCCAGCAAGCGCGCAAGATTTCCACTTTCATCTTCAACCTCCGGCACCGTGCGGTAACACTCCACCTTGTCCACGATCCCGCCCAGCGCCTCCAACCCCTCCGGCAGTGCGTCGCGCGCCAAGTCGGCCCGCGGCAGCAGAAACCGCTGGTTCTCGATGTTAAACTCTTTCTCGAACGCCTTCACGACTTCCTCGGCAACGAATTCCTCCGGCTGCAAGTCCACCTGCAAGTGCAACGACTGCAACCGCGCGGCTGTCGCCGGTCCGATGGCGGCGATCTTCACGCCGCCGATGTCACGAATGTCGTGATACACCTCGAAGAACGCACGGAAGAAATGTTCGACGCCATTCGGACTGGTGAACACCAACCAGTCGTATTCGCCGATGCCTTCCAACGCCTCGCGCATGATTTTGCCCGACTTCGGCGGCAGAATCTTGATCGTGGGAATTTCCAGCGTCTCCGCGCCCAAGTCTTGCAACCGCCGCGACAGTTCGCTCGCCTGCTCGCGCGTGCGCGTGACCACCACACGCCGGCCGAACAGCGGCTTCGTTTCAAACCAGTTCAGCCGGTCGCGCAATGCAACCACCTTCCCGATCACAATCACCGCCGGCGGTTTGAACTGCGCCTGCTCCGCGCGCCCGGCGATGTCGGCCAGCGTCCCGGTCAGCGTTTGCTGATGACCCGTCGTGCCCCAACGAATCATCGCCACCGGTGTCTCCGCTGGTGCGTGACGGCGCAGCGCATCGGCAATCTTGCCGACGTTGCCAACGCCCATCAGGATCACCTTCGTCGAGTCGAGCTTGCCGAGCAGTTCCCAATCAATCGCCGTCTCCGGCTTCGTCGGATCCTCGTGGCCCGTCAGAATCGTTACCGCCGAGGTCAATCCGCGATGCGTCACCGGAATGCCCGCGTAGGCCGGCGCGGCGACCGCTGAACTGACACCCGGCACCTCCTCAAACGCCAGACCCTCCGCAACCAATGCCTCCGCTTCCTCGCCACCGCGACCAAAGATGTAAGGGTCGCCACCCTTAAGCCGCACCACGCGTTTGCCTTCTTTCGCCTTGGTCACCAGCAGCGCGTTGATTTCGTGCTGCTCCAACTCATGACGCGCGCCGCTCTTGCCAGCGTAGATGATCTCCGTCTCCGGCGGACACCAGCGCAGCAGCGCGGTGTTTGCCAGATAGTCATAGACCACCACTTCCGCCTGCCGCAGGCATTCCGCGCCGCGAAGCGTCAACAATCCCGCATCGCCCGGACCCGCGCCGACCAAATAAACAATGCCCTTCATTTCAAAACCGTTTTTGCTTTCTCCGCCAACGTCTTGCCAATTTGTTCCGCGCCCCGCGCGTCGCCGGCAAGCTCGCCGCGAAATCTGACACGCCCATCCTCATAAAACACCGCGCCGCGCAGCCGCAGCTTGCCCTCAACAAGTTCCGCGTAGGCCGCAATCGGCGTGCGGCAGCCGCCCTCCAGCACGTGCGAAAATGCCCGCTCCGCCGTCGCGGCCTGAAATGTCGCGAAATGATTGATAGGCCGTAACAGCGATAGCACACCTTCATCGTCCGCGCGCGCCTCCAATCCAAGAATCGCCTGGCACGGCGCGGGAAGCATCTCCTCCGGCGCGAGCGGATGCGCAACAAAACCCCAGTCCGTCAGGTTCAAGTTCAGCCGCGCGATACCGGCCGCCGCAAGCACAGTGCCATGCCAGACCGCGTTCTCCTGCAACTTGCGCAACCGCGTCTCGACGTTGCCGCGAATCTCGACCACCTTCAAATCCGGCCGCAACAACAGCAGTTGGCCTTTGCGTCGCAGACTGCTTGTTGCGACGATGGCGCCTTGCGGCAACTCTCCGAGCTTCGCTCCGCGCGAAATGAGCACGTCGCGCGCGTCGGCGCGTTTCGGCGTCGCCGCGAGTGTCAATCCCGCCGGCAACGCCGTCGGCAAATCCTTCAGGCTGTGCACGGCGATGTCCGCGCTCCGACCGATGAGTGCCACCTCGATCTCGCGCGTGAACAATCCTTTGACGCCGCTGTCGGGCAGCACCGCCGGTCGCGTTGTCATGTCGCCGGCTGTTTTGATGACCTTGAAGTCGAACCGAATCTGCGGATGCACCCGGCGGAGCACGTCGAGCATCATGTGCGTTTGCGCCAACGCCAATCTGCTGCCGCGCGAGCCGAGGATGATGGGTTCCAGTGCGGGATCCATTAGTGCGAGACAATCGGTGTTGAGGGTGAGCCTGCGGGACCGCTGTGCTGTCCGTCTTTTACAGGGCCAGGCGGCAAACGGCACAGCCATTCCTGAAACTTCGCCACGTTGGCGGCGATCAGTTCGTCGCAGCGAGACAGGTCTTCCCGCCGGGCACGCATGTTGTTGTCTGCGATCCCTTGCAGGTCGTCCACATTGTAAAGATAGACGTTGTCCATTTCGTTCACGGCCGGCTCGATGTTCCGCGGCATGCCGAGGTCAATTAGGAACAGCGGCCGGTTCTGCCGCGCCATCATCAGGCCTATGAGGCTCTCGCGCGTCAAGACTTGATGCGTCGCCGCAATCGAACTGATGACGATGTCCACGCTACCAAACTCCTCGCCCAAGCTGTCGAACCGCACCGCGCGACCGCCCAATTCCGTCGCCAGTGCCACTGCGCGCTCGTAGGTGCGGTTGGACACCAGCACGCTGCGCACGCCGCGGCTCAGCAGCGCCCGCGCCGCCTTTTCGCTCGTGTCACCCGCGCCGAGGATCATCACCTGTGACGCGCTGAGGTCGCCAAAAATCTTCTCCGCCAGTTCCACGCCCACTGACGCGACTGAGACGCTGCCGCGAGTGATCGCCGTCTGCGATCGGATCTTCTTCGCCACTTGAAACGCCTTTTGAAAAAGCTGGTTCAGCGCCTTGCCTGTTGTCTTTCCCAACAGCGCCTGGTCGTAGGCTTTCTTCACCTGGCCCAGGATTTCCGTTTCGCCGAGCACCATCGAGTCCAGTCCGGACACGACACGGAAGAGATGTTCGATGCTGCGCGGCTCCTCTAATCGGTAGATTTCCGTTTCAACCCGGCTCTCAAGCTCGTGAAATCGGTGCAGAAAATCGTCTATCGCCCGGATCGCGTCCGCAGCCTGCGCGGCCACGCCGTATATCTCGACACGGTTGCATGTGGAGACGATCACGCCCTCGTCCAGTCCCGGCTCCGCGCGCAGCAACGGCAACGCCCGCTCCATCATCCCCGGCGTAAACGCAAACCGTTCCCGCACCTCGATGGGCGCGCTTTGATGACTGAGGCCAACGACGACGATATGCATGGTCAGAACCGGTGAACCGTTGAAAACATGTTCACGACGCCAAATGTCGCCAGCAGGAACAAGAACACCGCGATGGAGCCAAGCGCGAGTTTCTTGCCACGCAACCGATGGGTCATGTGCGCCACCATCATGCCGCCGTAGATCGTCCAAACCATAAACGTCCACAGCGTCTTCGGCACATCCTTCTTTAGAAACTCAACCCCCACCACAAACCCAAACACCATCCCCACGCCGAGCAATGCCAGCCCGACCAGCAACAAACTGAAGTTAATGCGGTCCAGTTGTTCGATGGCTGGCAGACGCAGGAACAACCGTCGAAGGCGATGCGTTTTTAGTTGCCGCTCCTGCAGCAGATACATCGTCCCTGTCACACCAGCCAATCCCCAGACACCGTAGGCCAGCAACGACAACGTCGCGTGCAGGCTCAGCCACACGCTCCGCTGCAATTCCACCGAACGCTCGCGGTCCAGGCCCGGGAACAGTCCGAAGGTGCAGAGCGCGATGACCAACGGCAGCGCGAACGGCCCCAGAAACGAGACGCGCCACGTCATGCCAAACAGCAGATAGCACAGCACCAGCGCCCATGTGATGAACATCATCGTCTCGAACGGATTTGTGATGGGACAGCGGTGAAGCGAGACGGCTCGCAGATAGAGTCCGTAAGTATGAAACAGCCAGCCGATCGTAACGAGGGCGCGATGACCCCAACTTCCCCAGAGCGCCCGGCCTTGCAGCAGGAACAATGCATAAAGGAACGCGCCCACATACATCGCAAGCGCCACAAGAATCAAACCGTGCTCGTTCATGGCGTTTCGTCCGCTGGTTTCGCCGAAAACTGTTTCACGATCTCCGCGCACCGCTTTCTCGCCTCGTCCGTCTTGCCATCGCGCAGCAACGCGAGCGCCTCCGAGTTCAGGATCGCTTGATAAACCTGCTGCCGTTTGTTCTGAGCCTTCACTTGCTGTTCCAGCGTCATCCGCATCTCGCCAAGCAATTCCACCAGCGCGGCATATTCCTCGCCCACGACCGCCTCGATCTGCTCGCGCAGCTTCTTCGCCAGCGACGGGCTGGCGCCGCCCGTGGACACCGCGATGCAAATCTCGCCGCGCCGCACGGTCGCCGGCACCGCGAAGTCACCCGCCTCCGGCGGCTCCGCCACGTTCACCAGGGCGCCGCGCGCGCGAGCGTCCTCGGCCACGCGACAGTTCAACTCCGGATCGTCCGTCGCTGCGAACACCAGCCGTGCTCCGTCGAGGTGACTGGGTTGATACGCCTCGGCGAGCCATTGGAGCTTGCCTTCAACCGAAAGTAACTCCACCCGTGCCGTCGCCTCCGGTGCGACCACCGTAACGGCCGCGCCCGCCGAGAGCAACGACTGCACTTTCCGTTGTCCAACGGTGCCCGCGCCGACGACCACGCAGCGTTGGCCCATGATGTCCAAGAAGATCGGATAAGGCAGCATCGTATGTTTGTTCTCCAAAGGATTAAGGGAAGTCGAAGCACTGCAAATCCGCAACCGAAAAATGAACCCGAAAACCGAAGCCCGGCAGGCATGTGCGTCTGCTTCACCGCAGGCCTCGGTTTCCGGGCTGAATCGGAGGAGCCGTAAGCCGGATTCTGTTATATCCAGCCGCCCGAAGGCTGCTGGATTCAGATAGTCATTTGTCTATGCGATCAATACCCGGGACTCACGAGCGGGCCACTCAGTCCCCTATTTGATCTTGCACCAGACGGGGTTTTCCGTGCGGCCAGCGATTACTCGCCAACCCGGTAGGCTCTTACCCTACCTTTTCACCCTTACCTCGACGCGTCTTGCGACACGCCGCGGCGGTCTGTTCTCTGTGGCACTATCCGTCGGCGCGGCTTGACCCGCACCGCCCCCGCTTTCACGGGGCATCCTGCCCTATGGAGTCCGGACTTTCCTCCAGCCAGCTCGCGCCAGCCAGCGACTATCCACTCCTCCGAAAAAGATCTACCGGAGCGCCGTCGGCGACGCCGGTTCATACTCGCCAGACCAGTATAGAATCCGGCCGCACTGCTCGCAAGTGACCATCTCCTCGCTCCGCTTGGCCTGATGCACCACCTGCGGCGGCATTTGCAGATGACAACCGCCGCAGTTGCCGTGATGCAACGGCACGATCGCCACATCCTGCCGATGCGCCATGATACGCTCGTAGCGGCGCAGCGACGACTCGTCCACCCCCGCGCTAAGCGCCGCGCGCTCGGCCTTAAGTTTCTCGATCTCCACCTTCACCGCCGACTCGCGAGCGCTGATGGTCTCCTTCTGCCGCTGCGCCTGCGCGTTCACGTCAGCAAGAACCTGTTGCTCGGCCTTGATCTCCGCGGCAATCTTCTCGCTCCGCTCCATCAAATCGAGTTCCTTGTCCTCGATCTTGAAAATCTCCTTCTCGGCGTTCTCCACCTCGTGAGCCAGCGCCTGATATTCCTCGTTCTTCTTCGTCTGCACCTGCTGCGAGCGCCACTTGTCAATCTGCGTCCGCTTGCTGCCCACGTCGTTCTCCAACTGCTTGCGTTCGGACTCCGTGAGTTTGGACTTGGTCTTCAAATCCTCCAGCCGGCTTGTGGCCGACTTGGCGCGCTCCTCGATCTCGGCGCGCTCGACGGGGATGCGTGCGAGTTGATGTTCCAACTGAATCAGCCGCTTGTCGCGGTCCTGAATGACTAAAAGCTTTTCGATTTCCGGTGACACGCCGCGACAATAACTTCCTCCGCCGAATTATGTCAACGCGTCGTTTACGCCCTATTCCGCACCCACCTCCTTTGTCAACCGCCGCGGCACGTTTTGGAAGCGATAGTCGTAGCGTGACCTGCCTCCGGCACGCCCTGGAAAGGACAGCCGGCCATCCTGAAATCCGCTGCTGCGTAGGACGGATGGCCCAAGACTCCACCCTGCCTTTCCACTTGTCATGGCTCCCATGTTTGTGCGAGAAATCCACCGCTCACTTGGAAATGTCAGGCGTCGCTATGCGCACACGACAACCAGCGATCCCGAAACAAGGCGGCACACTCAGTCCGCGCTTGCTCGCACCCTCAACAACAGTTCGCGGCAACCCGAACACACCATGAATCCATCACCCAACAATCTCATCAAGGATGTCCTTTGGCACCTGCACCCAGCGCTGCCTGGGATGCTTCTCGCGGTGTTCACACTGCTCTTCGGCTTCGGCTTGGGCATCGTCTTTGGCCTCAACGAAGACATCATCAAGGCACGGCTGAAAGCATCCACCGCCGAAGTGCGCGAGTCCGTCTATCACGGTAACGATGCGACGATCAAAGCCGTGCTCGACAAGTCGTGGGTGTATATGCAACGCGCGCATCTGCACGCCAGCGGTTTGGGCGCGACAGCCCTGGGCCTGATTCTGCTCGCAAGTCTGCTTGGCCAATCGCCCGGGTTGACGCGCGCAATCAGCCTTGCCCTCGGCGCCGGCGGATTGGGTTATTCTGTATTCTGGCTGTGGGCAGGTTTTCGCGCGCCTGCGCTGGGTGGCACGGGGGCAGCCAAGGAGTCGCTAAAGTGGCTCGCCATGCCGTGCTCTGGCGCAATGGTGGTCGCGACCGCCGCCGTAGCCGTCCTGCTCATCACCGTAATTGTCCAACGACGGGCAGCCCATCCCTCCAAATGATGCGGCACCGCACCGTCAAGCTCCGCAAGTTGCGAGCACTCACTTCGTCACGCTTCTTTTCTCTTCGCAAGCAACTGTTCGACGTATTTGCCGAGCACATCGGCTTCGAGGTTGACGTGGCTGCCGACGCGGGCTTGGCAGAGGTTGGTGACGTCGCGGGTGTGGGGGATGATCCAGATGCGAATCCAATCGGGGCCGAGGTCGGCGACAGTGAGGCTGATGCCGTCCACTGCGACGGAGCCTTTGTAGATGAGGTAACGCATGAGCTTCTTCGGCACGGTCACCTCCAACACCCAGTCCTTGCCCACTTGCTCCCAGCGACGGACCTTGCCGACGCCGTCCACATGCCCGAGGACAAAGTGGCCGCCGAGCCGCGCGTCAGCGCGCATGGGCCGCTCCAGGTTCACGATGTCGCCGGGCTGAACGTATTGGAGGTTGGTGACGCGGAGGGTTTCATCCAACACATCGTAGCCGAGCAGCGCGCCGCGTTTGCGGACGGTAGTGAGGCACGCGCCGTTGACGGCGAGGCTGTCGCCCTTGCGCAAGCCGCGTTGCACCGTGGCCGCGCGCACGGTCAGCTCGGTAGATTTCTTGCCGCGCTTGACGCTGACAACTTCGCCCGCTTCTTCAACAAGTCCTGTAAACATGGTTTTGGAGGATAACGGGAGGGATTTGCGCCGTCGAGAATTTGTATCGGCTCGGCGCGACTCAACAGTAACCGATCACAACCAGATCGTCGCCGAGATGTCGCCACTCGACCTTGCGCAGGGAGATCGCGTCCTTCAACTGCTCGATCCCCTTCCCTTCCACCGCCGTCGGAGCGTCCGTGCCACCGATGATCTTAGGGGCGTAGAAAAAGACCGCCTTGTCCACCAGCCGCGCGTCGAACAGCGCGCCAATCAGACCGCCGCCGCCCTCCACCAGCACGTTGATGATCTCACGCTGGCTGAGTTGCTTGAGCGCGTCGCCCACGTCCAGATGGTCGCCTCGCAACGCACACAGTAGCATCGTCACGCCCTGCTCGCTGAGCTGCTTGCGCCACGGCTCCGGCGCGCGTTCGCTGGTGAAGACAATGGTTCGCAATCGGTCCTCGTCGCTGAACACATGCGCATCCAATGCCGCTCGCCCGCGGCTGTCCACGACCACACGCCACGGCTGGCGGTCAATGGCACCGTCGCGAACAGTCAGTTGCGGATTGTCAGCGACGATGGTTCCCGAACCGACCATGACGGCGTCGGCGCCGCGCCGCAGCTCCTGCACAAACGAGCGCGACTTCTCGCCGGTGATCCATTTCGAGTCGCCGGTTCGGGTGGCGATCTTCCCGTCGAGCGACATCGCCGCCTTCACGGTGAGGAACGGCATGCCAGTGCGAATCCATTTATTAAACGGTTCGTTGAGTTTGCTCGCCTCCTCGCTCAACAGCCCCACCTCAACCCTGAGCTCCGCTTTCTTCAGCAACTCCAGACCCTGTCCGCTGTGCTTCGGGTTCGGATCCACAGCGGCAACGACCACACGCCGGATGCCGGCGTTGATAATGGCATCGGTGCATGGCGGCGTGCGACCGTGCGTGCTGCACGGTTCCAACGTGACGTAGAGGTCGGAGCCTTTCGCGCGGTCGCCCGCGGCATTGAGTGCGTGAATCTCGGCGTGCGGCGCGCCTGCGCGGTGGTGGTAGCCCTCGCCGATGATGCGGCGATTTCTCACCACGACCGCGCCGACCATCGGGTTGGGCGAGGTCTGGCCTATCGCACGCCGGGCCAGACCCAGCGCGCGTTCCATCATCTCGGTGTCGAAATCAATTGAAGAGAGCATCAGCGAAAGCCCTCGCGTCGAACGGTTGCAGGTCGTCCACCTGCTCGCCGACGCCAATGAATTTCACGGGTATCTTCAACTCGCGGTTGATGGCAACGACGATACCACCTTTGGCGGTGCCGTCGAGCTTCGTGACGATGAGGCCGCTGACGCCGATGGCCTGGTGAAACTCGCGCGCCTGGTTCAGGCCGTTCATGCCGGTGCTGGCGTCGAGCACCAACAGCGTCTCGTGCGGCGCGTCGGGCAGCCGTTTCCGCAACACCCGCTGCAGCTTCGCCATCTCGTCCATCAGGTTCTTCTTCGTGTGGAGCCGCCCCGCTGTGTCAATCAGCAGGTAATCGCACTTGCGACTGATCGCCGCATCCAGCGCGTCGAACGCGATGGCAGCGGAATCGGAATTATATTGGCCTGTGATGACGTCGCAGCCGGTGCGTTCGCCCCAAATCCTTAATTGCTCGATCGCCGCCGCGCGGAACGTGTCGCAGGCCGCGAGCAACACCGAGCGGCCGTCCTGCTTGAGCAGGTGCGCGAGCTTCGCAGTGGACGTGGTCTTACCAGTGCCGTTCACTCCGAGCAGCACAATCACTGTCGGCACCTGCTGCGCGGTCCGCAACGCCGCCGGTTGGCCCGCCAGCACCTCGGAAATAATCCGCCGCGCGATACTGACGACGTCCACTTCGCGCGTCTCGGCGCTGGCCTTGCGAACCTCCTCGACGATCCGCATCGTCGTCTCCACGCCGATGTCGCTACCGATGAGCGCGGCCTCCAGCTCGTCCAGCGACTCCGCATCAAGCCGCGGCGCGCGAGTGACGATACGCTTGATCTCACCGATCAGTTTGTCGTGGGTCTTGGCGAGACCGTCACGAACTTTTTGAAAGAGTCCAAGCATGAAATTCCTTGAGTCGCTCGACGTAAACGTAATCGAGTCGCACGTTGCCAATCAATACTTCGTCCTTCGCCATCCCGTGGCAATCACTGCCACCAGTGACCAGACATCCGCGATCCTGCGCGAATGCGAGGAAACGCTCGCATTGCGCCGCCGTGTGGCGGCTGTGCCAGACCTCGATACCGTCGAGGCCCGCCGCGAGCAAGCCGTCGAGTTGGTTCTCAAGCCCGGAGACGCCGGGATGCGCGAGGATCGCAACGCCGCCGAACTTGTTTATCAACGCGGCGGCGGCGGCAACATCGAGCCGCGTTTTCGGCACGAACGCGGGTTTGCCCTTACCAATGAACCGGTGGAACGCCTCGTCCATGTGCCGGATGAAGCCGCGATTCTTCAGCGCCCGCGCCACGTGTAACCTGCCAAGCGCGCTATCGCCACCCGCCACGGCATCCACATCCGATGCGTGCAAGTCCACGCCGGCCGACTGAAGTTTCGCCACCATTGCCGCGACCCGCTGCGCGCGGCCCTTCTTGAAACATTCAATCTGCGCGACGAACTCCGGCTCCGTGTAACGGACGAGATAGCCGAGCACGTGAACCTCGCGTTCGCCGACATGCGCGGTCAGTTCGATGCCGGGAATGAACTCGATCCCCACCGCCTTGCAAAGCTCCGTCATCGCCGGCAGACCCGCCACGGTGTCGTGGTCGGTGAGCGCGATGCAGGAAAGGCCCGCCTCGCCGGCGCGCCGCACCACTTCCGCCGGCGTGAACGTCCCATCGGAGTGGCGCGTGTGCAGATGCAGATCGGCCGCGCGGGTCATGACGGTTTCGGTGGCGCGGACTCGCCAGCCCCGCCGCCCGAAGTGCGCGCGGGACGCGGCAACTCCTTGCGGATGCGGTCGAGGATGCCGTTGACAAACTTGCCGCTCTCCTTGGTGCTGAACTTTTTCGCGATCTCGATGGCCTCGTTGATGGACACCACCGGCGGCACGTCGTCGCGGAACATCATCTCGTAGATCGCCAGTCGCAGGACATTCCGATCCACGGCAGCAATCCGGTCCAGTTCCCAGTTCTCCGTCACCTTCTTGATCTGCTCGTCAATCGCCGGGCGATTCTCCAGCGTCCCGCGAGCAAGGACTTCGGCAAATTTCTGCGTTTCGGCGTCGCAGCTCTGCCCCTCCCAAAAACGAGTCAGCGAGTCGTCAAGTTCCTCGTGCGGGTTGATGTCGCGGAAATACAGAATCTGCACCGCAGCTTCCCTGGCTTGTCGTCGGCTTCCCATAAATCCTCAAAGTGTCCGCATCAAGTGCGCCATCTCGATGGCCGTCAGCGCGGCTTCGGTGCCGCGATTATGTTTCGGCTGGAGGCAGCGGGCGTGGGCCTGCTGCTCGTTCCCCAGCAACAACACCTCGTGAACCACTGGCACGCCGTCGCGCAGCACGATCTGCGTCAGCGCGTCGGTCACGGCGCGTCCGATCAAGTCGGCGTGCTCTGTCTCACCGCGAATGATCACGCCAAGCGCGATAATGGCGTCATAGCTGCCGCTGGAGGCAAGGCGGCTCACCACCACCGGCACCTCGAACGCACCAGGAACGCGAATCACGGTGACGTCGCCCCGCTTTGCGCCGGCCATCCGGAGCGCGCGTCGGGCGCGCGTCACGAGCGCGTCGGAATAGCGTTGGTTGTAGCGGCCCGCGACGATGGCAAATCGCAGCCCTTCGGCTGAGAACACGGGTTGAGATTGTTTTGCGCGTAACATGTTACAAAGAATGTCCGAGCTTCTTCCTTTTGGTTTCAAGATACTTCGCGTTATGCGGCGTCACAGCGCCACGAATCGGCAGTTGTTTGGCGATCTTGAGGCCGAAGCCGTCCAAGCCAACGACCTTTTTCGGATTGTTCGTCAGGATACGAATGGTGTGAAGACCGAGGTCCACGAGGATTTGCGCGCCGACGCCGTATTCGCGGAGATCGGCCTTGAACCCGAGCCGCTCGTTCGCCTCGACGGTGTCCAACCCTTCCTTCTCCTGCAACTCGTAGGCGTGAATCTTGTGCGAGAGGCCGATGCCACGCCCCTCCTGTCGCAGATAGACGATCACGCCGCAGCCTTCCTTGGCAATCATTTGCATCGCCCGTTGCAACTGGTCGCCGCAGTCACACCGTTGCGAGCCGAACACATCGCCGGTGAGGCATTCGCTGTGGACACGCACCAACACGTTACTCTGGCCTGCCACATCGCCCTTCACCAACGCCACGTGATGCTGGCCGTCCATCATCGAGCGGTAGAGATACAACGAGAAATCGCCAAACTCCGTCGGCAACGAAACGACGCGCTCGCGCTCCACCAACTTCTCGCGGCGGTGGCGGTATTGGATCAAATCGCGGATGCTGCACATCTTCAACCGGTGTCGCCGCTTGAACTTCACCAGTTCCGGCAACCGCGCCATCGTGCCATCTTCGTTAAGAATTTCGCAGAGGATGCCGGCTGGATGCAGACCCGCGAGGCGCGCGAGATCCGCCGAGGCTTCGGTGTGGCCCGCGCGGCACAACACGCCGCCATCACGCGCGGCGAGCGGATTGATATGGCCTGGCTGCACGAGGTCGGCTGGCTTCGATTTCGCGTCGGCCAGCACATGGATGGTCTTGGCGCGGTCAGCCGCGCTGATGCCCGTGGTAATGCCGTGCTTGGCGTCCACAGTCACCATGAACGCCGTCTTGAAGGCGTCGCGGTTGCGCTCGACCATTCGCGCGATGCCGAGCCGGGTCAGGTCATCGTCCACCATCGCCACGCAGAGCAGCCCGCGCGCGTGCTTCACGATGAAATTGACCGACGCGGGCGTGACCTTCTCGGCGGCCATGATGAGGTCGCCTTCGTTCTCACGCTTCTCGTCGTCCGTGACGATCACCAATTTGCCGGCGCGGATATCCTCGATAACCGCTTCCACCGGATCAAACGGTTCGCATGACGTTTTTGTCACCTTCTTGCTCATAAAAAACCCTGAAGAAACGGTCTTCAGGGTCTGCATCGCACGTCGTTGTCGCTCGTCTCACGGACAAGCAACCGACCGCCGATTCTTCTTTCATCCGGACTCTACCGTCGCCCCCGGAATCTCACCGGGTCCTGCGCTCCGATCTCGAAACGCTCGCGGGGTTTACCGCCGGTCGGGAATCGCCTGACGAACTCGCAAGCCGTCAAACTCACCCTGCCCTGAAGAACTTTCAGCAATTCGAGATTATCATCCGTCCCGCCGAAGTCAATAGCTGCTTCGGCGCGCATCGAAGCAACACACCCAAATGCATGCGGAGACCGCCCCGACCCGTTTTGATGAACCACACTTCAAACCCTACAGCGCCCCCTTCCCCATAAGCACCACGGGGATGGTCTTCAACAAGATTTTGAAATCCAACCAGAGCGACCACATGTCAATGTATTGAAGATCCAACCGCATCCACTCCTCGAAACCAATGGTGTTTCGGCCCGCGATCTGCCAAAGGCAGGTGATGCCTGGCTTCATCGAGAGGCGGCGGCGTTGCCAGGGACTCTTGAACTGTTTGACTTCCTGGACCGGCAACGGCCGCGGCCCGACAAGGCTCATCTCGCCCTTCAGCACATTCAACAACTGCGGCAGTTCGTCCAGCGATGTGCGGCGCAGAAACCGTCCGATCGCGGTGATGCGCGGATCCCTGGCGATCTTGAACACCGGCCCGTCCATCTCATTGAAGACCATCAACTCCGCCTGCCGCTGCTCGGCATCGCTCACCATTGAGCGGAATTTGTTCATAATGAAGACACGCCCTCGCACGCCACAGCGCTGCTGGCGAAACAGCGCCGGCCCCGGCGAACTCAGCTTGATAAACACCGCGATGGCCAACATCAAAGGCGAAAAGAGCACCAGAAGCACTGCCGCCCCCAGCCGGTCAAATACACCCTTGAACAGCAGTGACCACGAGACATCCGGGGCCGACCGGAAAACGATCATCGGCTTGCCCATCAACTCATCCATCGCCGGCCGCGCGATGGACGTGCGCACAAAATCCGCCACCAGCCACGCTTCGACGCCCTCGACCTCGCACGCCAAAATGGCCGACTCCACCTCGTTCAGCGAACTCTTGCCGGAAGTGAAAATCACCACGTCCACGGGCCTCTCCCGCAACAGCTTCTCCAGGTCTTCCGCCGATTGCACGCTCAGGTTCAACTGCACCTGCACTTCGAGCGACCACTCCGGATGGTCCCGGATAAGGTCAATAATCCCCTGGTTCTCAGCCGGACTGCCTACAAGAACCGCAGAGCGGTGATTTCGGCGGTGCACAGCCATGACGGTCAGCGACTGCCAGGTCATGTCGAACAACCAGACACCAACCACCGACATCCCGCCGAAAATAAAAATCGTGCCACGGTTCACGTCGCGCACGTCGAGCACATAAAGCCCGGCAAGCACGATCAGCACACACATACTCATGCCGCGAACGGCGGTCCAAAATACACCGGCTGGTGACAACCCGATGCTGCGGCTGTAAAACCCATGCACCTTCAAAGAATAGTGGCCGATCACGATGACAGCCGCCGCCAGCAGAAGCTGCTCGCGAAACATCACCGTCCGCCGCAACACAAACTCCTCACCCAGATGGCGGCGAATGGTGTGCGCCAGATAAAGGCAAAGCATCATCAGCATCAGATCAAAGATCTGATGCAACTGGTTTCTGATCTGGCGACCCTGGGTCAACATGGCTTCACACCGATGGTGCCGGGCCGGGCCGCTTCAACTTAGAAAACAACCGTCCGATGAAACCTCGCATGGCCGCCCGTGCCGACTCTTCGTTTGCCGCGCCTGCTGCCGCCCCACTGGCGCGCGGCACTGTGATTGTCAACGTAATGTAAGCCCAGCGATGATTCACACTGTGCACGATGCGATCCAAACTGTTCCAGACGATCCGCTGGATATGCGACGCCGTCACACGATCCTTGCCCATAAACCAGTAGTAGTTGAGTCTTTCCACACTGCCGTCCATCCCGTCGCCTCGCGACCGACGCATGATCTTCAGTGCTCGCGTCCGCAAATCGCCCACGCCGCCCGCGCTCACGGGCACATCTTCGTAACGCCCATCTAACACCTCCCAGCCCTGCGCCGGCAAGCACGTTTCCGGCCGGTGAATGCTGCGCGCGTCCCTGCCCGCCAGCACGATCGAACAATAGATTTCGTTCCCTCGCGCGTCCCGATACAGCTTTCGCTCAAACTCCGTGTCCGCCGGCAAACCCCGCCGTTCCACCTCCGTCACCGGCACCTCCGCGCCCACCCACTCACCAATCCGCTCTGGCAACTTCATCACAATCCCCGCCTCGCTCACCTGGCTCACCTTGCCACTGAGCGCCGTCAACGCCAGCGCGCCCGCCAGCAACACGATCAACACCACATAAGGACGCCACGCCGTCATCGCCATCAGCCTTGCGCCTCCCGCGCGCCCAGCCACCGCGTCTTCCACTCCTGCCAGTCCACATCCAGCAACCTGTCCACCACCAGCATCAACGCGATCGCCGGGATGAACACCAGGAACGTCGAGAACTTGTCGAACACCCCAACCGCCTCCTGCCCCATCAGGTTGCCCACCACCGCCGACGACGTCACGCGCACCAGATTGCCAAACATCGCCAGCGGCACTGCTGACGCCACCAACACCCACCGCTGCCATTGCCGCTGCCGCGTCACATAGCCGTAGATCGTTGCCAGCGTCACCAGTGCGATCAACGAGTTGATCCCGCTGCAAGCGTCCGCCACCTCCAGTTGAAATCGCCCGTGCGGCACCGAAAAGATCTGCGCCCCATTCCGCTCCACGTGCACCCCACCCATGTTCAACAACAGCGTCGAAGTCGCCGACACAAAACGTTTCAGCGGATTCGTCAGGTCCGCCACAAAATTCAGCGGCACCGCGAACAACAAGAACCCCACCGGAAACATCAGCCGACCGCCCACCTGCCAACCCCACAGATACAACGGCGCCGCCCATACCAGTAGGATCAGCGACACCATCGTCAACCGCCACAACGACGTCTTGTGCCCCACCCAATACATCACCAGCGCCACCACCACCAACCATGCCGCCCATCCCGCCGTCTGCCGCGCCGCGCCGAGCAGCTCCCGCCGCTGCCGCCACAGCAACCACGCCGACACGATCGGGATCAGCGGCGCATGCGAATACATGAAATCCGGCCCGCGCAGATACCCCACATACTCCCCCCACCAACTGTCATTCCGAAAATACAAGAACCAGACCAAACCAACTGCCAACGCCCCCAGCAAACAGTTCAACAGTGTTTGCCGGTCACGCCAGTCCATCGCCGCCGCAGCTAGCTTCTTCTCGTCCATTCAGTGGGACGCATCCTAACACGCCCCCATCTCCGAATCAACGAGCGGGAGAAACGACACCCTCCTCCTCTTAACCGTGGAAACAGAAAGCCCCGCGTCTTGCGACGCAGGGCTTTCGGGACGACGCAGAGCACCAACCAGCTCGTCCCGCCGGAAGGGGGACACGCACGGCCAAGGAGGGGGGGGAGGGAGCCGCGCGTGCGGTGTCCTGCTGAAATGTTTAAAACTTTGTCATGGGTTCAGTATTCAACCCCGTTGCCTAAAATTTGCGAGAACAATTTCACACAATAATCGCACCACCACGCGTCCTGCCACGTTTCGCGTGGGGGCACAACGCATCTTTCCCCCAAGTGTGCAGACGCTCCATGCGAGAGACCGAGCGTTGACTTGGCGCGCGGTTTGGCGCATGACGATGGTGGCCGTCGTTTCACCGGTCGCCCTGTGACGCCGCAACCGACACAAACCAACACAGCCGCCGCTCCACTGGAGCGTGGACTTGGCCTCCTTCAATCCGTCGCGTTGAACGTCAACAACATGGTCGGCATCGGGCCGTTCATCACCATCCCGATCTTCATCGCTTCGATGCAGGGACCGCAGGCCATGATCGGCTGGGTGGTCGCGGCCTTGCTTGTGCTCTGCGACGGACTTGTCTGGAGCGAACTCGGCGCGGCCCTGCCCGGCAGTGGCGGCACGTATCATTTCCTGCGCGAGATTTTCCGACCGTATCGCTGGGGGCGGTTGATGCCGTTCCTGTTCATCTGGCAATTCCTAATCAGCGGCACGCTGGAGATGGCGTCCAGTTACATCGGCGCGGCGGGCTATCTGAAATACGCCTTCCCAAATCTTCAACCAACGTTCGAAGCGTGGGGCGTGCCTTGGGGCTGGAACGCGCTCGGAGCCGCGGCGTGCATCCTTACGGTGCTGCTGCTGAGCCGCCGGATTCAGGTTGTCGGCTGGATGGGCGTGGCATTGGCGGCGGGCACGGTCGTGACGGTGGTGGCCGTCATTGTGGCTGGCCTGGCAAATTTCAATCCATCGTTGCTTCAACCGCCGCCCGGCGCGTTCCAGTTCAACCTCGCGTTCCTGATCGGCCTTGGCGGGGCCATGCGCATCGCCATATATGATTTCTTCGGCTACTACAATATCTGCCACCTCGGCGACGAGGTGCGCGCGCCGGCCAAAACCATCCCGCGCGCCATCATGGTTTCCGTGCTGCTGGTCGGGGCGCTCTACCTGACGATGAACCTCTCCATTATCGCCGTCGTGCCGTGGCAGGAGGCAATGAAGTCCGAGAACGTCGCGGCGCTGTTCATGGAGCGATTGTTCGGGCGGCACGTCGCGGTGGCGTTCACGGGCCTGATCGTCTGGACGGCCATGGCGTGCAACTTCGCCATCACTCTCGGTTACTCGCGCATCCCGTATGCGGCAGCGCGCGAAGGAGACTTTTTCAGTGTGTTCGGTCGCGTTCATCCGCGGGAGCATTACCCGCGCGTGTCGCTGTGGGCCATCGGCGGGCTGACGGCGGTGTTCTGTTTTCTGCCGCTGCAACAGGTAATTGACGCGGCTGTGACCGTGCGCATCCTGGTCCAGTTCGTCGGCCAGATCGTGGCGCTTCACATCCTACGCACGAAACGACCCGATGTGCCGTTGCCTTTCCGAATGTGGCTCTATCCAATCCCCTCGTTGCTGGCGCTGGCCGGCTGGGTCTTCCTCTGGGCCAGTTCCGGCTGGACGCTGGTGCTTGCGGGCTTGGGTGTGATCGGTTCGGGCTGCGTGGTGTTTTGGGTGTGGCGCACGGTCGCGGAGCGCCGATTGTCCGCAGCAGCGATGAACTGACACAAGCTTTGCCCCGCCCTGTCTTTCAACTGAAATGCCGCCAGAGGTTGACGCCCCACGCCGTCAGCATCAGCACTACGAGCATCCATGTCGCAACGACCGAGCATCGCTCCCACACCGGGCGGATAATTGCACGATCCGTAACCGCCTCCCACACGAGCAGCCCCATCAGCACCACCGTCAGCAGCGCCAACGGAATCGCCGCGATGTTGAAAGCCGATGCTTGCGCTAACTCCCCGTGGCATAGCGCAGCAGCCGCCCGCGTCATGCCACAAGTTGCACAAGGAATCCCCGTGAGCCGCCGCAATGGGCATGTGTTCGGCAGCCAGTCCGACAAGCCGAACCGCAGCAGCACCGCCACCAACAGCACGGCAGCCAATATCCACAGCGCGCGCGACCGCATCCCGCCTCAGCTAAACTTAAGCGAGTTGCCTTGGGCGTCCTTCATGATCCCCATGCCGACCATGGCGAAGTCAATCAGTGCCCAAATGCCTAAGCCGCCCAGCGTGACCAGCTTCAGGATACCCAGCCCGACGTAACCGAGATAGAACCGGTCCACGCCAAGAACACCGAGCAGCCACGACAGGATGAAGGTCACCGTCTGGGACTTCACCGGCGTGCCCGAAGGCACCTCGCGCTGCAACAGCACGCCTTCCGCGTCGGTCTGGCTGCCGATGCCGGTCAGGACCATGTCTATGATCGCCCAGATGCCACAGCCGCCGAGCGTGATGAGTTTCAGGATGCCCAGGCCGATCTGGCCGAGATAGAACCGGTCCACGCCGAGGCCGCCGAGTAACCAAGACAGGATGAACGTTGTGCTTTGTGATTTCATGGGGATGTTTGGTGAAGGGTTGGTTTAGCTGGATGTCATGACAAAACGGCCATGATGTCAACAGCCAACACGCACGAGCCAAGCAACCGCTGCCCGGCTTCCATTTTCTGTTTGACGCTCCAAGACATCGGCGTAGGCTGCGCAGCGTTGAACCTGCAAACTCTTGGGATTGTGGCACGACGACCATGAAAACTCTTCATCTCATCATCACACTTCTGCTCGCAGGCATCGCCTCCATCTCCACTGCGCAAACGCCGCAAAAGCTGTCGCCACAGTCGGTCGCGGCGTTGCGTGGTGTGGCGCAGGAGGCGGAGTTGAACTGCACCACCTTCTACAACAAGCTTCGCTGGGTCCAGATGCGCACTGCGGACCAAAGCAAGGCGATGGGCGCGGCGCTCCATCTGCGCGACGCGGCGCGGAAGTTCGCCGGCGCGACCACTTCCGAGCGCTGGCCGCGGCCGGATTGGCTGCGGTATTGCAGCGAGCGCCTGCTCAACGCTTGGGTCGAAGAAGAACAGTATTTTCCCTCCCTTGAAGCGCCGCCGGTAGTGCTAGAGTTATGGTCGCACACGCAAGCCTCGCTCGTGACGCTCTACAAAGCTGCCGAACCGATCATGGGACGGCCCATGGGTGTGGCGTTGCCGCAAGCGCTCACCGCCGGTGCGCCGAAGCCGGCAATGCAACCGTGACGTGAACGGGAATAGGCAGGCGCGTTCAGCCACCTCCCGCTGAACACCATGCCAGTCGCGCCGGCTTGTGGGTGCGGTGGAGGTTTGGCCTTGTCCAGTCCGGCACGGAGGCTTACGTTGGCAATCCATGAGCAACAGTTTGAAACCTCCCGCCTTGCCGGACCAACCCCATCCCGCCATCGGACAAGGCGTTCTGAACACCGTCATGGAGAATTTCGGCCTCAGTCGTAGCGTGACACTCAGCGCCGCTCTCCTGATCTTCGTCGTCATCGTCTGCGGCGTGTTCTGGTTCATTCACTCCGCACCACCCGATACCATCATCATCACAACCGGCCCCGAAGGCAGCATCTTCCAAACAAACGCCATCAAATACGCCAGCATCCTCGCGCGCAACGGCGTCAAACTGAAGATCCTGCCATCCCAGGGTTCGCAGGAGAATCTCATCCGGCTAAACAACCCCGCTTTCCACGCAGATGTCGGCTTCGTCCAAGGCGGAATGACCAGCGGAACCACGGTCAGCAACCTTGTCTCACTGGGCAGCATCTCCTATCAACCGCTGCTGATTTTCTACCGCAGCGCCACTCTTGTGGAGCTGCTCTCCGAATTCAACGGCAAGCGCCTCGCCGTCGGCCAGCCGGGCAGCGGCACTCGTTCCCTCGCCATGACGTTGCTCCAAACCAACGGCGTCGGCGGTGCCACCGTGATGCTCGATCTCCCCCCGGCGGAAGCATCCAAGGCGTTGCTCGATGGCAACGCCGACGCCGTGTTCCTGATGGGTGACTCTGCGTCCGTGGCCATCATGCGCAAACTGCTGCGCGCACCCGGCATTCACCTCTTCAGCTTCAAACAAGCCGTCGCTTACACCCGCCGCATGAACTACCTGAACGTGCTCACATTCCCGATGGGTTCCATTGATCTCGGCAACAACATCCCCCCGCGCGACGCCAACCTCCTGGGGCCGACCGTCGAGTTGATCGCGCGCAAAACGCTGCACCCGGCCATGTCCGACCTGCTCCTGGAGGCCGCGCGCGAAGTCCACGGCAGGCCCAGCATTCTGCAACGTCGTGGCGAGTTTCCAGCTCCGCTGGAGCAGGAGTTTCCCATCAGCGAAGACGCGGCCCGGTTCTACAAATCCGGCAAGAGCTTTCTCTACCGCTACCTGCCATTCTCGCTGGCCAGCCTTTTCAACCGCATCGTCATGGTGTTCGTGCCGATGGTCGTCGTCCTGGTGCCGGGACTCCGAACCATTCCCAAGATATACCGATGGCGCATCCGCTCCCAAATCTGCCGCTGGTATCGCGCCCTGCTCGCGCTCGAACACGAGCTGCCCACCCAGACCGCGCCCGGCAAACGCGAAGAGATGCTCAAGCGCCTCGACCAGATCGAGCGGATCGTCCACAACATGAAAGTCCCCGCCTCCTTCGCCGACCAATTCTATGTTCTCCGCGGCCACATCAGCTTCGTCCGAACTCGGCTGGCGGAAGAGGTCAATTCGGCCGAGCCTCCGTCTGAGTTGGGACGAGACTGACCGATGGAGAACCAACAGTGGACACTCTGGGACCGCGTGATGCGGGTGTCGCATCTTTACACGGGCTTGTTCCTGGTGCCGTGGATGATGGTTTACGCAATCAGCGCGTTCTGCCTGAATCACTACACCTGGTTCGATGCGCTCAAGCTCACGCCCAAATGGGTGACTGTGCGCCAGACGACTTACACGGCCGACGCCGCGTTTCCCAAAGTTCCCGAAGAACAGGCCGTCGTCCTCTTGCGACATCTGAACCTCGAAGGCCCGCACAACATCATGGGCACGCCGACCGCCAACCAACTTTCCCTCTGGCGCTCTTGTGCCGCTGGAAATTATCGCATCACCTGGCAGCGGCAGAATTCCCGGCTGCTCGTGGAGCAGCAACAACCGGCCTCCTTCTACTCCTTCGTCAACAACCTCCATTTCCAACGCGGCTACCCCCACCCTTACCTTGCCGCTCAGGTCTGGGCGGTCGTCGTGGACATTACTGCCATCTCCACTATCATCTGGGTCATCTCCGTCATCTGGCTCTGGGTGCGCAAGCCACGCGAGCGCCGCTTGGGAGGTCTCTGTCTCGCGGCGGGCTGCCTGTTGTTCATCGCGCTGGCCGTCCTCCTGTGCCGGTAAGCACCGCGCGGTCGCCGTCCATCCGCAGGAACTTCACGCCGGGCGCTTTCGCCAGCCCCGAATGCTTTCCGGGATCTCGCTGATGGCGTCAGCGCTCTTGGCGGGCACGAGGACGGTGGCGGTGGTGTTCGCGGGACACCATCTCGTCCAGCCGCACACAGGCAAACAGGGATTCTTGGGCAATGCGTCGTCCTTTCATGCAACCAGTCCTTGGCTCATTAGAGACACTGGGACAACACCCGCCGAAAGCCATTCAACCCATCAGGAGTTTTTCAACGACTTCTCAGGAGTTGACCCACGCGGTCGTCGCACATGCTCCTCGATGGCCTTCCGCACAATCTTCCCGTGCTCGTCCCGAGGAAGCGTGTCTACGATATGGATGACCTTCGGCAGCTTGTAGTCGGAGAGCCTTGCCCAGCAGTGGTCCAGCAGTTCGGCGACAGTCAGCCCGCCGCTTCGGGCCACCACCGCCGCGCTCAGTTTCTGGCCGTTGCCGTCGGCCGAGCCATAGACCAGAGATTCCGCCACGGCGGGGTGTGAATTGAGGACCCGCTCCACTTCCAGCGCGTCCACCTTCATCCCACCAACGTTGATCACGTTGTCCCGGCCCACGACGTGCAACGCCCCTTGGGCGTCCAGATGGCCGAGGTCGCCAGGGAAGACGTAACCGGCCCGGAATGTCTGAGCGGACGCGGCGGCGTTGTGGAGGTAACCATCACAGGCGGAGGGTGCCTTAACGCCAACCCGGCCGACCCGGCCGCGGGGCAGGCGCCGGAAATGTTCGTCGAAGATTTGCACCTCGATGCCAGGCATCGGTGTGCCCACCAGCGTCTCGTCGGTGTAGTCGGTGATCTTCTGAACCGTGTTCGTCGCGGACTCGGTGGAGCCATAGACTTGAAAGACCGGGAGGCCGAACCGGCGGTGGAATCTCTCGAAGACCGCCTTTGTGAGCGGTGCCGTCGAGCTGACGCAACACCGCAGCGACGGCAGGGAAGGTGTCTGGTCGAGATAACAGTCGGCCAGGATTTCCAGCATGGCGGGCGTGGCGAGCCATGCGGTGACATGGTCTTTGCGGATGTGCTCCAGAACCGCGTGGGGCAGGAATTGCTTTACCACCACCAGCGTCGCGCCGAGGTAACCTGCGGTGAGCAGGCTCAGCAGGCCGTAGTTGTGGTAGAATGGCGCGGCACCAAGGAACACCTCCTTCTCCGTCAGGCCGAGGGAGGCTGCGAAATGCCACGCGTCGTGGAAGAGGTTCCGCGACGTCTTCAGCATGTGCTTGGGCGTGCCGGTGGAGCCGGAGGAGTATTGGCGGACGACAGTCTGGTAGCGCGTCCGGACGCGCGCAGGCTTGTCCGCAGCCAGCGGACGAACGCGGAGAACAGCCGGCTCCAGCAGCAGATCGCTCCCGCTGAAACCGAGTTGCAGGGCGATTCTGACGCCCGCCGACTGGAAAGCCGCCAAGGGCTGCGGGGCGCCCTTCGGATGGATGACGCAATCAGCTTGGGCGTCCACGAGCAGGCCGGCCAGTTCCTTCCCGGTCAATTTGGGGCTGACCGGGAACACGACGGCGCCGACCTGCATGGCGGCGTAGAACGCGACAACGAACTCCAGACTATTGGGAAAGGACAACGCCACCGTGTCGCCCGCGCCGACGCCGGCCGCCTTGAGCCGGCGGGCGAGCGCCCCGATCAGGTCATTCAACGCCGCATACGAGACCGGCTCCCCGGCAGAGATAACCGCCGTCTTGCCGGGGCTTCGCCGCGTGGCGTTGCGGATGAAATCCCTCGGGTGGACAAACGTCATCGCGCGGCTCCCTGGCCGATCCGGGCTTCGATGTAGCGGGCGAGGGTCTCCACGCTGTGGAAGGTCTCCTCCAAATTGGACGCCTCGAACTTCAGTTTGAACTTGTTTTCGAGCGCGACCATGATGCGGAGGGCGGTGAGGGAATCTATGGCGCTCACGGCTTTAAGGGGCGTTTTGGGGTCCAGACCGGCGAGTCCCGTCTCAGCCCCCAGAACTTCCTGAATCACCTCAGCGACTTTCTTCTTCACGGTGTTTGCGTTCGTCATGCGCCTGTTTTCTTGTAGCAAAGACCGGGGCGGTTAAGAAACCAGAAAGTGATGATTTCAGCGTTGTGCCACGGCAGTCGCCGTGGCACAAAGCGAGGCGCAGGAGGAACCTCTCGTAGGGGTTCGCACGCGAGCTGGCGATTTGCGGCCGCGGATCTCAGTCGTTGGTTTGCCACAATTGAGACAGAATATGCATGAATGCTGGTGACATCGTGGACATGCTGAAAGCGCGCGGGAAGGATCAGGAAGCCCTGTTTGCCCTGGCCCGCCGGACACGTGCGCAACGGTTCGGTGATAGCGCCTTCCTGCGGGGCGTCGTGGAGATCTCCAATATCTGTAAGCAAAACTGCTTCTATTGTGGCATGCGGCGCGACAACCGGCAGATGGCGCGCTACCAGATGCGCCCGGCGGAGGTGGTGGCGTGCGCCCGCGAGATGAAGGCGGCGGGCGTCAACATCCTGTTCCTGCAAGCCGGTGAATGCAACGGCACCACTGAGATCGTCGAGGCAGTCTGTCCCCAGGTCAAAGACGAGTTGCAGATGACCGTGATCGCCTGCATCGGGAACCGAACCCCGAAGCAGTTCGAGCGGATGGCCAAAGCGGGCATTGATGGCTACATCCTCAAGCATGAGACCTCCGACGAAGGCCTGCACTTCAAGCTGAGGGCGATGGACATCAACGAGCGGCTGCGGTGCGTCCGGACCCTGACCTCGCTCGGCGTCAAGGTCGGCGGCGGCAACATCATCGGCCTGCCGGGCCAGACGCTCGAATCCATCGCGGAGGACATCTTGCTCGCCAAGAAACTGGGCGTCAGCTACGCGAGCGCTTCGCCGTTCATCCCCCACGAGATTTCCCCGTTGGCCGGCGAACCATGCGGCGACCCGCACCTGACGCTGAACACGATGGCGATTCTCCAGCTTTACCTCAACGTGCCCGTGCCCACCGTCAGCGCACTGGACTTGCTGATGGACCACGGACAGGATACCGGGTTTTACGCCGGGGCCAACGTCGTGACGTGCAATTTCACCCCGGAGCGGTTCCGGATGAAATACTCCCTCTACAGCCAGAAACGGCCAAACAAGTCGCTGCAGGAGTTGGTCGCGATGATCCACGCGGCCGGCTTGAAAGTCACCAACAACGGTTACGCTGTGAAGCCCGGCCGTCCACCGCATCCAGCCCAACGGCCCGCCCCAAACGGTCTCGACTCCGCCCGAGTGCCCGGCAACATTGCGAAGACGCTGCGTCCCTCGTGACGCGCGGCAACCGATGAACCCGACACCCCAAGCCGCCGCGACCTGGGACCGTCGAATCAAGTTCCGTGCCCTGTTTCGCAGACCGCGCGTGCTCTGCAGCCTGGTGGCTGGAACACTCCGGTTTTGCTGGCAAGCCCCGGTTCTGGGGCGAGATGCTCTGGCCGACGCGTTGAAGCGCCTCTGGCGGATCGGCACTCTCAACTGCGCAGAACTGGACTTTCTGGCCGTCGCAAGACTCGATCTGGCGCCCTCGCTACGTTTCAGGGATTACTGCCAGCAGGTCATCGAGACGCACCTTCTCAACCTGCGCACCCCCGTGCGGCGCGCCTCCGAGGCTGAATACAAGGACTGCCTCGCAGACCCTGGAGGATACGCGGCGCGCCAGCCCGCCACCGAAAGGATGTTCGCCGTCGAACTGGCCGGCCTCAAACGCCTCCAAGCGCCGGCCGGCGGCGGCCGGCCGGTGATGCTTCTCGCCTGGCATGGTGGGGCGCAGACCCACAATTTCCTCAGCGACCTCCGTGCGCAGGTGCCCCGGCTGGAGATCTTCTCGGCCCACCGGGAAGTGTTTGCGCCCTGCGCAGCGGGCCACGAGATGTTCTTCACCACGCCCTTGATGGATAATCCGAAGCTGGGGCTGCTCCTGATGGCCAAGTTCCTCGAAGAAGGCCGGTCTGTCCTTCTCCACCTTGACGGCGTTGCCGGCAAGCGAGACATGGCCTGCCGGCTGTTTGGCCAGCGGATCCACCTCAGCCGGGGCTTCATTCACATCGCCCGGCACTGCAAGGCGGTGGTGTTGCCGGTGACGGCGTGCTTTCTCGGCAACGAGAAGGTTCGCGTGCAAATCGGCCCACCACTGTTCTCCGACGAGGAGCTGCAAACGCTGGCCGACGAACAGCTCTTGGACCGCGCGCTGCGGTTCTTCGTGGATGACCTCCGAAAAAACGCCCCCGCTGCGGTCGCTATTTGCGGGCACTTGGTCCAACTGATCGAACAACCCGCGCCCGGCTGACCCCAACACGGTCGCTCGCGCCTCCGCCCCGGACCCACAGCCGGGTTATTCCCCCAGATGGCGGCGCAACGCCACGGCGTAGTCGTCCCAAGAACGGAACGACCGACCAGCCGCCTCCTGCGAAAGCCTCATATACAGTTCCCGGTCGGTCAGCAACTGCCGCATCGCCGCCGCCAGCGAATCCACCCGCGTCTGATCGCAAGGCAAACAGCCGCCCCCCGCGGACACCTCGCCCAGAGCGCCGTTGGTCCCGCAGATGCACGGACGACTGAACCAAAGGCTCTCATGGATCGGCAACCCGAACCCTTCTGCCAACGACGGGTAAACCGTGAACGCGCACTCGCGATAGGCCGCCGTCAGCGCATCCTCCGACACATGGCCCTGCCAGCGCACCGCGCGCCCCTCACGCTCCAGTCGGTGGATTGCTTCGATCACCGCCGCGCTAGTTCGGCCGTCGGGCCATTCACGACCGATCAACTCCAACTCGAACCGCCGGCCCTCCTTCCACAAGGTTTCGCAGGCCGCCAACAGGGTCAGGTGGTTCTTTCGCGGGATCAGACTGGACACATAGAGCGCTCGCGGCCGGTCAAACCGCATCGGGTCGGGCTGGCCACGCGGCCCGAATTCCGTCGGCCACGGCTCGACCGTGACCGGAACCGCCCGACAGCTCAACTCGCGCCAGGCATGCAGCAGCGCCTCGCAAGATTCTTGGGAACACGTCACGACCCCCTGGCACAAGGACAGTCCGCCCAGAAGCCGGCCCAGTTCGTCCCGATGGATCTCCGGCATCAACTCGTGCCGCAAATATCCGATGGCATCGTGGAACACCGCCACCATCCGCAGCCGTCTGGCCGCCGCCTGCTCCATCCACGCGACGCGGCCATCACCGGCCAGAGTCGGCAACAGTAGCGTGTTGCCCGCCCGGCACAGTTCGTCGAAGCCCAGCATTCGCCATCGCCTCAGCCAGCGCCCCACCACCGAACGCTGCCGTTTGGCCACGACACACGGATCCGCCATCGCGTCCGCGTGGCGCGCAAACGGCTGCTCTAGAAAAGCCCGCTCCGAAACCGACAGCCGGCAGTAGGCTTGATGATGCTTCGACCAAACCACTGGCGTGACCGGCGCAAGCCGCCGCAGCGCCTCATAAATCCGTCGTGTCGTCCGCGCAATGCCGCAATTGACGGGCGACTCGGTTGCAGCGCTGGCATCCAAATAAATCATGGCGTTTACTGGTCTCGAACATTGCAAGCCGCCCCCCGCACCGCCAGCAAAAAACAGCTTGCCACTCCCCCGCATGCCGGTGCAACGCCCACGCGCAGTCCAGCCACGACCGAAACGCCCGTCGCGCACCCTCCTCCGCCAACTTCACATACAGCGCGTGATTGCCGTCCATCCGCAGGAACTTCACGCCGGGCTTTGGCCAGCGGCTTGCTGTTCTCGGTAATCGCGTCGGCGCTCATCAGGTGCCGATGGACGCATCAGTTTTTCCGCGGCGTGGAAAATTTGTCCACTCTGGCTACGGCAGCACCAATACCAGGAATTCGCCCTGGCCGTAGTTCTTGGCGCTGGAGGTGAAGGTCCAGTCGCGCGTCTTGCCTTCAGAGTTGCCGAGACCAACGTCGCACGAGTGGCCGCCACCGAAGCGGTTAAAACAAATGATCGCGTGCTTGCCCTGCCAGTTGTGAATTTGCATCGCGCCGTAGCCGGTTGTGTTCTGCGGCGCCATGCCGTCGCCGAAGTCGAACACGCCCTCTTCCGCGCCGGGAATCTTCGCCGCGTTCTGCGGGCCGTAGTTGCACGGATAGAACTCGATGTTGCAGCCCTCGGCGAACTCACCGGCGGTCACGCCCTTGGCGTTCGTCTTCACGATGACACCGGTGACCTTCTGTTGGAACCGTGCGCCGCTCGCGACCGTCGGCACGCCGAGCTTGGCCACATCGCTCGTGAACGGGTCCATGGCGACGAACGCGTAGGAAACGGCGCCCGCCGGGTCCCGCAGCGCGAGGAAGTAGGCAACCTTCTTGAACGGGCCTTTGACCTGCGCCGAGTTGTCGGTGTCATAGACAAAACACTTGCCGGCATCGGTCAGCTTGCCTGCGAGCGGGTCGAAGGCATAGACGACCTTGTAAGCATTGGCTTCGTCGGGAAGGAATTTCGAGAAGACCGCAAACTTCGGCATTTCGCCAAAGCGGAACGGCGAAGCGGGCAATCCCTCGGCGTTCGCGAGGTTGACGCCGACCGGGTTGTTGGCCCACGCGTAGTGAACCACGACCGGCTCGGCAACTTTCGGCGAACTGACGACGACCGTGTCCTTGCCTTCGATGGCCGCGTCGGCCGCGACGGTCTTGCCGTCCTCGCCCGTCAGCGCAAAGCCGACAATCTTGCCGCCGCCTTTGACCGCAAGCGGCGCGCCGCCCGTGTTGAACTGGATCACCGCTTTGCCGCCGGCGAACTTGCACGAATCGGCCACCGGCCCGCTCCAGGCAAATCCTTTCATGCCGTAAGTCTTGTGAAGCGCGACGCGGCCCAAGCGATCGCCAACGTCCTGCTTGTTCTTCGGATGAATGTCTTTTTCCTCGCCGATATCAATCGTGATGGCCATGCCGGTGTTCGGCACTTCCTTGGCGGTCTTCGCGAACGACTCGCGGATCTGCGGCCAGCCACCGTCCTCGACCGGGCTTTGCCACGGCGCCATGAAATTCGGCAGTTGCACGAAGTAGAACGGGAATTCACAGCCCCACAGCGTGCGCCAGTTCACGATCAGGCGTTCCATCTGCACGCGATATTCTTTGCCGCGCCCCGCGTTGCCTTCGCCCTGATACCAGATCGCACCACGGATCGCGAAGGGCACGAGCGGATTGATCATCGCGTTGAAGAGGTTCGCCGGATAATTCTGGCTCTTGCGCGGCTGGCCTTGCAGACGCGGGCGCGGCGCCGGCGTCTTCTTGTCGCCCTTACTCCAAGCGGCCAAGGCCTTCTTCGCGGCTTCAAATTGTTCCTTGTCCGCCTCGGGCGTCCAAACCTTGTCGCGCTCGTCCCAACTCTTGCGCAACGCCTGCATCGCCGGGTCGTCTTTCTGCACGTCCCACGAGGTCCACGCCTCGATGCACGTGCCGCCCCAGGAGGAGTTAATCAGCCCGATCGGCACCTTCAGGTCGTGATGGAGCTTGCGACCGAAAAAGTAGCCCGCCGCCGTGAACGAACCGACATTCTTCGAGCTGCATGGCGCCCACGGTGTCCCCGCGCATTCCTTCTGCGGTTCGTTGGCTGTGACAAGCTTCACGCTCAACAGGCGAATCTGCGGATAATCCGCCGCCGCGATTTCAGCCTGCGCGTTGGTGACGCTATTGACGGTCATGCCCATGTTCGACTGGCCGGAGCAAAGCCAGACTTCGCCAGAGAGGACGTTCTTGAGTTCAATCGTGTTGTTGCCCTTGATCGTGATCGTGAACGGACCGCCCGCCTTTGGCGTTTTCAGCTTCAGTTTCCACTCGCCATCGGCCGTCGCTGTGGTCGCGGCGTGCTCGCCCCATGATGCTGCGACGGAAATCTTCTCGCCGGGACTCGCCCAGCCCCAGAACGTCGCGGAGGTCTCGCGCTGCACCACCATGTTATCGCTGAACATCAAAGGCAGCCGCACATCGGCCTGTGCGCCCACCGCCATCACAACCAACGCCAGCAACATCACGAGTCTTTTCATTCCAATTTCCTTTTTATTTTCGACGATCGAACCAAGAGTGACGCGCATCTTTGCGATTCGCTCTGGATTAGTCAAGCGGACCAGCGTTGGTCAGCAACTCGCTTACACGACCCGATCCCGCGGTGTTCGGAGTGTGTTGGGCAAACTTCAAGGCAGCTTGTCCATCACGCCGCGCAGGAAAGCGACGGTTCGCGACACGTCCTCGGACTTGAGATACTCGAGCACCAAATCTATCGGGCGGTCCAACTGGGCCAGCAGGCTCAGGTATGTCAGGTAGTCAATCATGCCCTGTCCGGCCGGCGGATATTCGAGTTTGTCGCCGGTCATCCGGACATCTTTCGCGTGGGCCAGAACGATCTGCGGCCCGAGTCGGCGGAACATCTCTTCGAGCATCGGCTTCGTGTTCGGCAGGTCCTGAGGCCGGAAGAAGTTCGCCGGGTCGAGAGTCACCTTCAAGCTGGGAGAAGAAACCTCGCGCAACAGTCGCTCGACCCGTGCGATGGTGCCGATAACTTGACGCCATGATACCTCGATGTTGATCACCGCCCCGCTCTTCTCGGCCAGCTTCACCAACTCAGCCACCTCCCGCTTGAGCTCTTGGTAGCCCTCTTCCGAAGCGTTCTTGGGGGAGTCGCCCTTATCGGCCTTGGTGGTAAACGTGCCGGTTTCTGTGGTAACGTGGGGCGAGCCAAACTGCTTCCAATTGGCCAGCAGAAATTCCATGCGCTCGCGTCCCTTGCGGCGCACCTCTGCGTCCGGGGCAACCATGTTGTAATACCCATACAGCCCGGCCACCGCGAGTTCTTGGCGATCCAGAGACGCACGGACCTTCTTGACGGCATCCCAGTCGGGCGCGGCCGGGTTGAACCGCACGTCGGCGAAGTTGAAGTCGGTAATCACCGAACGGAAACCGTCGGCTTTGATCTTGGCGGTTGCCTCCTCAAGGGAAAGCTTGCGGTAAACATTGGCAAAAATTCCCAGCCGGAAGTTCTTCCTCGCCTTGGTCCAGAGATGCTTCGCCTCGGCCGGCACGGTCCAAGCCCCAACCATTGCAATGCCGGCAATCTTCAGGCAATGACGGCGGGTAATCTGAGAGGTGATGTTCATAGTCAATGGCTCCTGTCGGCGATATCAATCACGTAAACCTGTCGCGAGCCCTCGTGCACCGAGTTGAACCCCAGCATCCTGCCGTCGGGTCGCCAGCGCGGATGCAGATCACAACGCGAGTAGGTTTCGCGGTAAATCTCCGGCACGAAATAGGTGCCCAGCGGCAAGACAGCCTGATCCGACATGCGCAGAACCATCAGCTTCCGTTCCCCCAACTTGTCCGGATAGGTGTCGGTCGCCATCCATTTGCCATCGTCGGAAAAAACGCCGTGCCCGTCAAAATCCAGCAACCCGCGCCCAACGCGCACATAGTCGGACTTGCCGACTGTGAAGAGCACATGACTGTAAACCGCGTCATTATATTTGGCGGTCACCATCAGCCGGTCGCCGTCCAGCCAGTTGAAGTGCGAGCCTCCCCAACCGTCGGGGAAACAACGCCGCACGTCACTGCCATCGCGGTTGCAGGTGAACGCCGTGGTTTCCCACTTGCGCACCACCTTTTGACCAGAGAGATTCTCCACACTTCGCGCGAGCCAGAAGATCTTCGAGCCGTCGCGGCTGAACACGGTGTGGCAGAAGTAAGCCAACGCGCTGGTATCCTTGACCTGCGGCATCCTGTCCCGCACAGAGGCGATCGTTACGATCAGCTTCGCCTCGCCGCTGGCGAGATTCACGAGCCACAGCCCGTCGTCCGTCGGCCAAGTCACCTTGCTGCGGGCGTCCTGGCCATTGCCGCCGTAGCCGTAATCGGGACGAGTCAGGCGCAGCCGCGCGTAGTTGATGCTCACCGCCCACTTGCCGTCCGCGGACACGGCGCTCACCGGATACGGCACGACGCGCCGGGTCTTCGTTGTCATGTCGAAGATCACGGACACAAACTTGCCGTCCACCAGATCGTTGAAGATGAAGTGCGTCTGCCGCGCCATGCCCAGCCAGTGCGCCATGGTCGCTTCCTGGAAATTCCAACAGCGCGTGTCGGTCAGCGGGAGGAATCGGTTGTTGTCTTGCGTGTCCACCACCCCCAGCGTCGCGACATCCGTCTCGGTGGGCAAACGACCCTTCACGTCAGTCTCCAACACCGTGGCGTAGCGCCCGTCCGCGCTCCACGCGTTGATGGCGTAATAGCTCGCGAAAAGGTGGTCCTTGGGACCCGACGTAATTGCCCGCGCCTTCGAATAGGCTGAAAAGTCTCCCGCTGTTGCGCCCGCTGCCGCCATTGCCATGACAAGGAAGAATGAATACCTCATGTCGCGTTTATACCGCTTTCGCTTCACTGCTGCAAAGCCACAATCGGAAAGCGGGAGATGGAAAAGCCCCACGACGGGAACGTGTCGTTGTAGATGAGCCGGTAGCGACATCGTTGCGGCCGGTCTTCGCAACGCCAAAACGGCAATTCGTGAAGTGTCAGGATTGACGCGATGACGATGATAGCCCCTACCGATGTTTCGCCCGCGCCCTGCGTGCCCACCACGTGAGGTTCCCAAGTCCAGGGTCTACCGCCCGGCGTTGCCCAGATCGCGGATGGGCGGCGGGTTCTTCCGCAGCGTCTCTGCGCTCAACGTGCGTGCAAAGCTTGGGGGCGGCGGGTTCTTCCGTTCCTTCAGGTAGCGCCGGTGGCTGATCTCGGCGCCGTAGGTGCAACTGGTCACCGGCTGCCAGTCTTTCGTCAGCCTTTTGAAGCGGCCGATGGCCCAGTCGTTGTTGCTGTTCCAGTCCGCCTTCCACTTCGCATCCTTGCTGCGCCAATAGTCCCCTCCGCAGGAGCCGAGCAGCCGAGCACGGTCCCGGTCGTCGGGCTTCGATGGGTCGTCCACCACCAGCCGTGCGAAAAAGCACGACGCCATGCCGCCGATGTCGGTGGGATCGACGGGGACGCGACCACTCTTCGGCCAGAAATGATAGTTGTAGCCCGGGACAAGTTTCACCGACGCCGAACCGTCCGCCTCCCGGCGCACGTCGGCGAGGACGTTGGCGTCGTTGCTGAAATCCTCCCGGTAGGCATGGCCATCCGCGGCGACGCTGTGCCGGAGCAGCTTCCAAGCCCGATCCCGACGGCTCAGCATCCATAGCGCGCAATCCCGGATCTGCACCCGCACGTTGGTCGCGGGGTTACCGGGGCGGCCTGCGTAGATCTGCCCACACATGATGGCGTGGTCCCAGCCCTCGGGCATGACGTTGCCGAGGCCGACCTGCGGCTTCCGAGCCCAGCCGCTATCAATGCCGGCAGGCTGGACGGCGTTGGGAACGCTCATGTCGTCGATGAAAAGCTGGGCGACGTCCAAGTCCGGTGCGAGCGAGGCCATCGGCGTGTCCGCCCCCAGCGCGCAGGTGCCGAGAACGAGGGTGAGGGCGGTGTGTCTCATGCGTGCTTTAGGGATCATCTGGGTCCAAGGTATAGGAATTTTGATTCCGGCCGTCTGGTGCCACTGGGGCAAAATCCACGCTCCGTCTCTCGCGCTTGCTCGGTGGTGGCCGTCGTTGTGCTCATCCGTGGCTTGCGTGTCATTATCGTTCTCGTGAAACCCGAGACAAGCCCAAACTCCCGGTGCTTCCAATGATGGAGTCATGCCAAAGCGAATCCATCTCGACGTTTCGATGCATCTAGTAGCCAGCTACAGTCCAAACCGGTAACTTCCTGCCTCCACCTCCAGCACGGCGCGGTCGCCTTCCATTCGCAGGAACTTCACGCCGGGTGCTTTCGCCAGCCCCGAAAGCTTTCGGGGCTCTCGGTGATCGCGTCGGCGCTCTTGGCGGGGACGAGGACGGTGGCGATGGTGTTCGCGGGGATGGTGAGCGGAAGAAAACCGTGCGGCTCCGGTGCGGTCGCACGCGGAACGGCGGTGATGGCCCTCGACATTGACGTGAGACCACTCGACCTTGCCGCGAAATCGTTCGGAATCGTCACGATGTCGTTCGGAACTGCGGCGGTGTCGCCCGTAACTGCCGTGATGTCATTCGACATTGCCGCAAGGTCATTCGGAACTGCGACGATGTCATTCGACACTGCGGCG